>WNFW01000139.1_pt1 | contig 54766 bp, 49 predicted proteins | sample 5400131 | NCBI WGS metagenome assembly WNFW01 (sample SAMN13153362, study PRJNA577476) | soil metagenome | isolation source: 20 cm soil or saprolite under grassland replicate 1 | place: USA:California | collected 2016-06-15
GAATTGCGCGAAATAAGCCATCGGCGTCATGCACAGGCCGATGTCGTGCACCTTGCAGCCGGCGGCCTGCAGCCCCGAAATCAGCGCGTATTTGATCGAGGCCGAATAACCGCGGAAATCATGCCCGGTGACGACCTCCTGTTTGACGCCGAGTTCCGCGATCAGCGCCCCAAGCCCCATGCCCAGTGCCTGAATACCCATCAGGTTGATTTCCTTGCCGAACAGCCAGCGGGCGTCGTATTCGCGAAAACCGGTCGCCTTCACCATCGGTTCGGATTCATAGGCATAGGTATTCGGAACCAGCGCGGATTTCGGCTTTGGAAACATTCAAATCGCCTCGTCGTATAACGGATAGAGGAAGCACCGCAGCCATAGCGAATGCATCGGCGCAGCGGAAGGCGTGAGGGCCGCTTTGAGGCGATTAATTAAGGCATGCTTAAAGGCGGCCATAACCGTCGTCATCGTCCGCGAACGCGGACGGTCCGGCATTCCTTGGACCATCACGGGTTTTCACGAGCGCGCACGGCGTACTGGATGCCCCGTTTTCACAGGGCATGACATCGAACGCGTTACTGCTCCAGCACCATCTTGCCGTTGGCGTATTCGAACCGCTTCAGCTTCGACAGGAATGACAGGCCGAGCAGGTTCTCCGACAGCGCTTCGTCGGGCAGCACCATGGCATCGACGTCGCGCACCACGAGGCCGCCGATATCGACCATGGCGAGCCGCGTGCGCGCCGCCTTGATGGTTCCATTGGCCGTCGTGACCGTGGCGTTGTAATCGCCACGCGACGGACGCAATCCGAACCGCGCCGCGGAGGTTTCGTTCAGCGCCACCACCGATGCGCCGGTATCGACCATGAAGCCGATGCGCTGGCCATCGATCCGGCCTTCGGTCTGGAAATGGCCGCGGGCGTCGCGCGGGATGATGAGGTTGCGAAGTCCCGTCGGCGCTGAAGTCTCGATGGGGACGGCACCGCGGAGCGTGGTTTTGGCGCTGGCGGGCGTCGCCGTCATCCGGTCTGCCATGTCGGCCATGAAGGTGCCGAGGCCGACCAGCACCGCGGCAAGAATCATTATGTTACGCATTACGCCACACTCAACAGAGGACCGCCGATCTCACCACATCCGCCGCCAAGCCGCGACCAATGGCGGCGGCGAAGGCCGTCAATTTGGCCAACAGGATGAGCGAAGGGTTAACGGAGACCTTACATACAGTGGCAATCTGCTCATTGCCGGCGGGTCGGAGCGGGCGAGACCGGCGGCAATTCCCGCTGAATGTATGGCTCCAAATCCTCAATTGCGGGCACCACCACGGAGCAGCCGGCGGCGACCAGCGACGATCTCGCATGGCCACCGCTGAGCGTGCCCCATGCAGCCGCACCGGCGCGTCGGGCCGCTTGCGCGTCGAACGGGGTATCCCCGATCATGACAGCGAATCCGGCGGAGATGCCGCCGAGGTGCTGCAGCGCCAGTTCGATCAGGCCCGGATCGGGCTTTCCCTTCGAAACCTCATCGCCACAGGCAATAGCATCGATGAGGTCGTCGACATCCATCAGGCTACGGTAACGTTTCAGTTCGTCGCTTTGACAATCGGTGGCGAGCGCAATCGGCGCACCGTGCGCCTTGATAGCGGTGAAAACCGCGCGTATCCCTGGAAACGCCCGAACCCGCGGCAGATAGACCGCGCGATAACGCTCGCCCTCCGCGGTCAGGATATCCTTTCGCGCCGGCTTATCGAGGTCGGGCGCCAACGTCGCCAGCATCTCGTCGCCGTCCATTCCCGACAGAAGCTGCAAATCCGCAGGCGATACCGGGACGCCGAAGGCGGTCAAAGTCTCGTTCCAGCATTGCAGGGTGCTTGCAACACAATCGATCAATGTGCCTTCGACGTCGAATATGTACGTGGCCGTCATTGCGCATCCACGGGCTGGGGTCCTCGACAAGGAAACGCACGGCTCTCCAAAGGGTTCACTGACGCGACAGATTGCCGTCATCGTCCCTTCATCTGGATTGGGGGGCGACCGCTGGTCTGCGCAAGCCGGCACACCCGTTATGAAGCTGGACCGAAGGATAAAGACCGCGCTGGACGAAACACGCCTCCTGATCCTTGGATCGCAGGTGCTGTTCGGATTCCTGCTCGAGAGCGCCTTCCAGAACGGCTTCGACGCGCTTCCCGGGTCTTCGCAATATCTGGTCTGCGCCGCGCTCGGATTGATGGTGCTGTCGATCGGATGCCTGATCGCGCCCTCGATGCAGCATCGGATTGTCGAGGCCGGCCAGTCGACCCCGCGCCTTGAGCGCGCGACGTCTGTGCTGGCGGCCTGGAGCCTGCTGCCGTTCATGGCGAGCTTGGGGTTTGGGGCTATTCATCGTGTTCCAGCGCGTTTTCGGCGCTGGGATTGCCCTGGCGGTGGGCGCCGCCAGCACCGCACTGGCGGGGTTTTCTGTTTCGGCCTCGCATGGCTCGTTGGAGAACAAGGGAAACAAACCATGGCTACTCGATCCGGACCAACGCCGCTTTCGACAAAAGTCGAGCAAATGCTGACCGAGGCCCGCGTCATCATTCCCGGTTGTCAAGCGCTGTTGGGCTTTCAGCTCATTGCGATGCTGACCCGTGCCTTCGATGAACTGCCCATCGATGCCAAAATCATGCACGCGGCAGCACTGTGCTGCGTCACCATCGCGACCATCCTGCTGATGACGCCCGCGGCGCGGCATCGGGAAGCGTTCGGCGGCGACGAGGTCTTCCTCAAAATCACCCACTCCATTGCGATCACGATTGCAGCAGGCGTAACGCTGCTGCTGGCGATGTCGCTGCTGTGGTATCTCTATCCGATGTGGTTGCGCGCGCGGCAAGAAGGCCTCAGGTTCCCCGCGGCTTGACGCGCCGGGTCGGCACAGCGCCCGCGGGATCCTCCGGCCAGGGATGTCTGGGATACCGGCCGCGCAAATCGGAGCGGACGGCCGCATAGCTGCCGCGCCAAAAGCCCGGCAGATCGCGCGTGACCTGCACCGGCCGGTGCGCCGGCGACAGCAGCTCCAGCACCAGCGGCACCGCCCCCTTCGCGATCGAGGGATGGATCCCGAGCCCGAACAACTCCTGCAACCTGACCGCGATGGTCGGCCCCTGCTCGGCTTCGTAGTCGATCGCCAGCATGGTGCCGGTCGGCGCCTTGAAATGCGTCGGTGCTTCGCGCTCCAGCCGCGCGCGCAGTTCCCACGGCAACAGCGTCATCAGCGCATCGGAAAAATCGCCGGCCGAAAACTCCTTCAGTGTGGTCTTGTCGTCAAGCGCCAGCACCAGCCATGCCTCGCGTTGCGCCGCGAGCGCCTCATCGGACAAATCGGGCCAGCTTTCTCCCTCGGCCTTGCGCAGGAACATCACGCGGTCCCGCCATTGCTTCAGGGGTTTCGACCAGGGCAGTTTGTCGAGGCCGGAAGCGATCAGAGCGTCGGCCAGCACAAGCGCGGTCTCCGCCGAGGGTTTTAGCGCGATCGGCGCTTCCGACAGCGTGATCGCGCGTAGCGTCCGCTTGCGCCGCGCCCGCAGCGCCATCGCCTGGCGATCGAAGCTGATTTCATCGAGGTTCTCGATGTGATCGGCAAAGCGCGCTTCGATATCGGCCAGCGCAATCGGCGCCGCCAGCAGGATGCGTCCGTTGGCGGCAGTGCCTGTCAGTTCGGCGACCGCAATGTAGGGCGCGCGCGCCAGCGTCGAGGACGGATCGACGGCGGCGCCGCGCCCGTTGGCCAGCACGAAGCTGCCATTGCCGCGATTGCGCGCGACGCGATCGGGAAATGCAAGAGCGAGCATGACGCCGGTCGTTAATTCCCCTCCCCGACCCTCCCCCACAAGGGGCGAGGGAGAAGAAGAGTTAGCCACCTGCGACGCCCAGCGCTGCGCCAGGCTGCGCGCGCTGCCCGCGCGCTGGGAGCGGTCGCGGCGGAATTGATCGAGCCTGACGTCAAGATCGACGCTGTCGCCGCCCAGTCCGCGCTCGGTCAGCACGGCGGCAATCTCCGCCGCCGCCTCGCCCGCTCCCAGACGGTGCGAATCCACGATCATGCGCGCCAGCCGCGGCGGCAGCGGCAGCTCGCGCAAGCTTCTGCCTTCCGCCGTGATCCGGCCATCACCATCAAGCGCATCGAGTCCACGCAACAGGCTTTGCGCTTCTTTCAGCGCTGGAACGGGAGGAGAATCGAGGAACGCCAGCGTCGACGGATCGCCGACGCCCCATTGCGCGAGATCGAGCACCAGCGAAGAGAGATCGGCGCTGAGAATCTCGGGCTGGGTGTAGGCCGCAAGCGAGGCGGTCTGCGGCTCGTCCCACAGCCGGTAACAGACGCCGGGTTCGGTGCGGCCGGCGCGGCCGCGACGCTGATCGACCGCGGCGCGCGAGGCGCGCACGGTTTCCAGCCGCGTCAGGCCGATATCAGGCTCGTAGCGCGGCAGCCGCGCCATGCCGGAATCGACGACAATGCGGACGCCTTCGATGGTCAGCGAGGTCTCCGCGATCGATGTCGCCAGCACCACCTTGCGCCGGCCCTTTGGCGCGGGCGCGATGGCGCGGTCCTGCACGGCGGCGTCGAGCGCGCCGAACAGCGGCACGATCTCGGTGGATGCGTCGTGCACCCGTTCGCCGAGAAAATTTTGCGTGCGGCGAATTTCCGCAGCCCCCGGCAGAAACGCCAGCACCGAGCCGGGATCGGCGCGCAACGCCGTTGCGATTGCATCGGCCATCTGCCGCTCCAGTGGCGCATCCGGCCTGCGGCCGAGATAGCGCGTCTCGACCGGGAAGGCGCGGCCTTCGCTTGATATCACCGGCGCATCGCCGAGCAGTCTTGCCACCCGCGCGCCGTCGAGCGTCGCAGACATCACCAGAATACGCAGATCCTCGCGCAAGCCCAGTTGCGCGTCACGCGCCAACGCCAGTCCCAGATCGGCATCGAGCGAGCGTTCGTGGAATTCGTCGAACAGCACGCCGGCCACGCCTGACAATTCCGGATCGTCGAGAATCTGTCGCGAGAAAATGCCTTCGGTGACGACTTCGATCCGGGTCGCGCGCGACACCTTGGAGCCGAAGCGGACGCGGTAGCCGACGGTTTCGCCGACACGCTCGCCGATCGTCCGCGCCATGCGCTCGGCGCTGGCGCGGGCCGTCTTGCCGGCGCCCGGCGGCGCCACCAGCACGGCGGCGTTGTAGCCCGCGAGCGTGCGCGCCAGTTGGTCCAGCACCGCGTCGATCGGAAGAGGGGTGTCGAAGCTGCGCACGAGCTATCCGGTTTGTCATCTATCACTCCCTCTCCCCGCGCTTGCGGGGAGAGGGTTGGCGTGAGGGGCTGCCACCTCCAAATTCTGACATCTCGAATGTGGAACCTCCCCTCACCCGGCGCTTCGCGCCGACCTCTCTCCGCAAGCGGTGAGGTGAGACAAGAATCACTTCCGCGGCTCTGACGCGCGGCCCACGCTCTCGTAGACAAAACCGAGCACGGCCAAATCCTCGGGGCGATAGATATTGCGCAGATCGACGACGACAGGCCGCGCCATCTCGCGCTTCAGCCGTTCCAGATCGAGCGTGCGGTATTGTACCCATTCGGTCACGACCACCATGGCGTCCGCGCCACGCACACATGCATAGGGGTCGTCGCAATATTCGATATCGGGCAATTCGCGGCGCGCCTGCTCCATGCCGACGGGATCATGGGCGCGCACTTTGGCGCCCATATCCAGCAACCCGGTGACCAATGGAATCGACGGCGCCTCGCGCATGTCGTCGGTGTCGGGCTTGAAGGTGAGGCCGAGCACGGCGACGGTCTTGCCGCGCAGGCTGCCGCCGGCCGCGTTGGAGACCTTGCGCGCCATCGCCCGCTTGCGGTTCTCATTGACCCCGAGAACCGCCTCGACGATCCGAAGCTGCACGTCGTGATCGAGCGCGATCTTGACTAGCGCGCGGGTGTCCTTCGGGAAACACGATCCGCCGAAACCCGGACCGGCATGCAGGAATTTCGAGCCGATGCGATTGTCGAGCCCGATACCGCGCGCGACTTCCTGCACGTCGGCGCCGACCTTTTCGGCGAGATCGGCGATCTCGTTGATGAAGGTGATCTTGGTGGCGAGGAAGGCGTTGGCCGCGTATTTGATCAACTCCGCGGTGCGGCGTTCTGTGAACATCAGCGGCGCCTGATTGAGCGATAGCGGCCGGTAGATATCCCCGAGCACTTTCCGCGCACGCTCATCCGACGTTCCGATCACGATGCGGTCCGGGAACTTGAAGTCACGGATCGCGGCGCCCTCGCGCAGAAATTCCGGATTGGAGGCCACCACCACGTCGGCCGACGGGTTCGCTTCGTGAATCAGCCGCTCGACTTCGTCGCCGGTGCCGACCGGCACGGTCGATTTGGTCACCACCACGGTAAAACCCGAAAGCGCGCCCGCGATCTCGCGCGCCGCGCTGTGGACATAGCTCAAATCGGCGTGGCCGTCGCCGCGCCGCGACGGTGTGCCGACGGCGATGAATACCGCATCGGCCGCGGCGACCGGTGCAGCAAGATCGGTAGCGAAATCCAGCCGCCCGGCCTTCACATTGGAGGCGACCAGCGCATCGAGGCCGGGCTCGAAAATCGGGATTTCGCCGCGGCGAAGGTTAGCGATCTTGCCGGCGTCCTTGTCCACGCAGGTGACCTGATGGCCGAAATCCGCGAAACAGGCGCCGGAGACCAGCCCCACATAGCCCGTGCCGATCATGGCGATGCGCATCTGAAAAACCTGCCGCTCATGGTTAATTTCGATTCCGATTTGGTCGGGGTCTTAAAGCATTTCCCGGCAAAGGGGAAACCCGGAACGTGCCCAAAAACCGGCAGAAAAACCGGCAGAAAAACCGGCATGTCATTTGTATGAATAAAGGAGAAAGCAACCGATCCAGCCGATGATGCGGCCACGCCGCGCCGAAAAGGGACACCGATGACACCAAACGGCACATCCGCCGTCACCGACAAGCGTTCCCCGCATGTGGCGCCCCCGGCGTCATCGGCGCCCGCTCGCATCGACTGGGTGGACTACGCCAAGGGCATCTGCATCGTCATGGTGGTCATGATGCATTCGGTGCTGGGCGTGGAACTGGCCGCGGGCCAGACCGGCTTCATGCATCCGCTGGTCGCATTTGCCAAACCGTTCCGGATGCCGGATTTCTTCCTGATCTCGGGCCTGTTCCTCTCGGTCGTCATCGACCGCGACTGGCGCACCTATCTCGACCGCAAGGTGGTGCACTTCGCCTACTTTTACCTGCTGTGGGTTACGATCCAGTTCGGCTTCAAGGCCCCCGGCTTCGCCGCCGAGACGGGCTGGGCCGAAGTCGGCTTCAAGTATCTTGAATCCTTCATCGAGCCGTTCGGCACGCTGTGGTTCATCTATCTGCTGCCGGTGTTTTTCGTGGTCGCCAAGGCAACGCGCAACATGCCGCCGCTGCTGATATGGGGCCTGGCAGCACTGCTCGAGGCAACCCACGTCGCCACCGGCTGGACCGTGATCGACGAATTCTGCGCCCGCTTTGTCTATTTCTATTCCGGCTATTTGTTCGCCGATCAGGTGTTTGCATGGTCGGATCGCGCGCGGGCGCGACCCACTTTGGCGCTCGCCGGCCTGGCCGCCTGGGCACTCCTCAATGGCGGCCTTGTGGCAGCAGGCCTCAGTGAATGGCCGCTGATCTCGCTGATGCTCGGGCTGGCCGGCGCTGGTGCCATCGTTACCCTGGGCACGCTGCTGGCGCGGGCGCATCAGCTTAATTTCCTGCGCTTTTGGGGCGAGCATTCCATTGTCATCTATCTGGCGTTCTTCCTGCCGATGGCGGCGACGCGGACACTGCTGTTGAAGACCGGCTTGATCGCCGACATCGGGGCGATCTCGCTCGTGGTCACGCTCACAGGCGTCGCCGGCGCCCTGGCGCTGTGGCGGATAGCGCTGGCGGCCGGCGCCAATTTCCTGTTCGAGCGCCCCGATACGTTCTGGATCGCGCCGAAAAAGCCGCGCGCGACGCTGCAGCCGGCGGAGTAGGTGCTCTCTATGGTCGTCCCCGCGAACGCAGGGACCCATAACCACCAACGCCTGTGGTTAGATTCGATACTTGCACCATCCGTACAAAATCGAGCCGCCGGTGGCTATGGATCCCGGCTCGCGTTCGCGGAGTTTATCATCGGGCCGGCCAAGGGCCGGACCCGTTGGCTCTCTTGGCCGGGACGACGATAATTTGGTTGTGTAGCCATCCAAAATTACCGCCCGCACAGGCTGTCATTCGGCGCAAAAATCCTTAAGTTTCGGCCATGCCGAAAACCTCCCCGAAGACATCCGAAAAAGCCGCCGCCAAACCCGTTGCCGTCAAGGCCCCTGCCAAGGGCGACCACGTCTTTCTGGTCGACGGTTCCTCCTACATTTTCCGCGCCTATCACGCGTTGCCGCCGCTGAACCGCAAATCCGACGGTTTGCAGGTCAACGCCGTGCTCGGCTTCTGCAACATGCTGTGGAAACTGTTGCGGGACATGCCGCCGGACGACCGGCCGACCCATCTCGCCATCGTGTTCGACAAGTCGGAAATCACCTTTCGCAACAAGCTTTATCCCGATTACAAGGCGCACCGGCCACCGGCGCCGGACGATCTGATCCCACAATTTCCGCTGATCCGCGAGGCAGTGCGCGCCTTCGACCTGCCCTGCCTCGAGCAGGCGGGTTTCGAGGCCGACGATCTGATCGCGACCTATGTGCGGCTGGCCTGCGCGCGCGGCGCCACCGCGACCATCGTGTCGTCCGACAAGGACCTGATGCAGCTTGTGACCGACTGCGTCACGATGTACGACACCATGAAGGACCGCCGCATCGGCATTGCCGAGGTGATCGAGAAATTCGGCGTGCCGCCGGAAAAAGTGGTCGAGGTTCAGGCGCTGGCGGGCGATTCCACCGACAACGTGCCGGGCGTGCCGGGCATTGGTGTGAAGACCGCCGCGCAATTGATCGTCGAATATGGCGACCTGGAGATGCTGCTGCAGCGTGCCGGCGAAATCAAGCAGCCGAAGCGGCGCGAGGCATTGATCGAGAACGCCGAGAAGGCGCGGATTTCACGGCAGCTGGTGCTGCTCGACGACAAGGTCGACTTAGAGGTGCCGCTCGATGAACTCGCGGTGCATGAGCCCGACGCGCGCAAGCTGATCGCGTTCCTGAAGGCGATGGAATTTTCCGCGCTGACCCGCCGGGTCGCGGAATACGCGCAGATCGATCCGGCCGACATCGAGCCCGATCCAGGCTTCAAGAGCGGAGCGAGCGTGTTTGCTCCTCCTCCGCAAGGGGGCAGGCCGGACGGCGAGACCGTGCGCGAGAACAGTACTGTTGTTGAAAGTCCCGCTTCACCCGCCGCCCCGACCCTCCCCCTCAACGGGGGAACGAGCGCACCGCGTATGGGGCAAGGTCGCGGCAGGCCGGACGCTCCACCCCTCACCCCGATCTCACTGGCCGCCGCGCGCGCCGAGGCAGCGCGCAAGACCAGGATCGATCGCAACAAGTACCAGACCATCCGCGGTCTCGATCAGCTCAATGCCTGGATCGCGCGCGCGCACGATGACGGTCACTTCGCCCTCGAGGCCAAGGCGAGTTCCGACGATCCGATGCGGGCGGAAATGTGCGGCATCGCGTTGGCGCTCGGACCCAACGACGCCTGTTACGTCCCGTTCGCGCACAAGCAGTCCGGCGATGGCGCGGGCCTGTTCGCTGCCGGCCTCGCCCCGGACCAGATCAGGGCGAGCGACGCGCTCGAGGCGCTGCGGCCGCTGTTGGAATCGCCTGGCATCCTGAAGATCGGCTTCAACATCAAGTTCAATGCCGTAATGTTTGCGCAACACGGCATCACCATCCGCAACCACGACGACGCGCAGCTGATGTCCTATGCGCTCGATGCCGGCCGCAATTCGCATGAGCTCGATGCGCTGGCCGAACGCTGGCTCGGCCATGCCGTCATGAGCCATGGCGAGCTGATCGGCAGCGGCAAAGCCAGGCTGACCTTCGATCAGGTCGCGATCGACAGGGCGACGGCGTATTCGGCCGAGGACGCCGACGTGATCTTGCGGCTGTGGCGCGTGCTCAAGCCGCGCCTCATCGCCGAGCACATGGCATCCGTCTACGAGACACTGGAGCGACCGCTGATCTCGGTGCTGGCGCGAATGGAGCGGCGCGGCATTTCGATCGACCGCCAGGTACTGTCGCGATTGTCAGGCGATTTCGCCCAGACCGCCGCGCGGGTCGAAGCCGAGCTTCAGGAGATCGCGGGCGAGCCGATCAATGTCGGCAGCCCAAAGCAGATCGGCGACATCATTTTCGGCAAGATGGGAATCACCGGAGGCACCAAGACCAAGACCGGCGCGTGGTCGACGACCGCGCAAGTGCTCGATGAACTCGCCGAACAGGGCCACGAATTCCCGAAAAAGATCCTGGAGTGGCGGCAGGTCTCAAAACTGAAATCGACCTATACCGACGCGCTACCGACTTACGTGCATCCGCAGACCCATCGCGTCCATACCACCTACGCGCTGGCGGCGACCACCACCGGACGGCTGTCGTCAAACGAGCCCAATCTGCAGAACATTCCGGTGCGCACCGAGGACGGTCGAAAAATCCGTCGCGCCTTCATCGCGTCGCCCGGCCACAAACTGGTGTCGGCGGACTATTCGCAGATCGAGTTGCGACTATTGGCTGAAATCGCCGACATCCCGGTGCTGAAGCAGGCGTTCCGCGACGGCCTCGACATTCACGCCATGACCGCGTCGGAAATGTTCGGCGTGCCGATCAAGGCTATGCCGGGCGAGGTGCGCCGCCGCGCCAAGGCGATCAATTTCGGCATCATCTACGGTATCTCGGCGTTCGGGCTCGCCAACCAGCTCGGCATCGCCCGCGAGGAAGCCTCGGCCTACATCAAGAAATATTTCGAACGTTTTCCCGGCATCCGCGCCTACATGGACGAGACCCGGGATTTCTGCCGCACCCATGGCTACGTCAAAACCCTGTTCGGCAGGAAATGCCATTATCCTGACATCAAGGCCAGCAACGCCTCGGTCCGCTCCTTCAACGAGCGCGCCGCGATCAACGCGCGATTGCAGGGAACTGCCGCCGACATCATCCGCCGCGCCATGACCCGGATGGAGGACGCGCTGGCCGAGAAGAAACTCTCGGCGCAGATGCTGCTGCAGGTACACGACGAGCTGATCTTCGAGGTGCCCGACGACGAGGTCGCTGCGACCCTTCCCGTGGTGCAGCACACGATGCAGGACGCGCCATTCCCGGCGGTACTGCTCTCGGTGCCGCTGCATGTCGATGCGCGGGCCGCCGACAATTGGGACGAGGCGCATTGATTTCAACGCGAAACGTTTCTTCACCTCGCCCCGCTCGCGGGGAGAGGTCGGATTGCGAAGCAATCCGGGTGAGGGGGTACAATTCTCTCGACAACCTGATGGGGAGGGAGCCCCTCACCCCAACCCTCTCCCCGCAAGAGCGGGGCGAGGAGTAATCTCAATCCAGTCTGGCTTCCATGCCGCGCTTGACGGCGGGCCGCGCCATCAGTGCGTCGTACCAGCGGTTGACGTTGGGGAAATCGGAAAGCGATACCTTGTGCCGGGGGTGCCGCCAGGCCCAGCCGAGAATGGCAAAGTCGGCGACCGACAGCGAGCCTGCGACGAATTCGCGTGCGGCGAGGCGGCGATCCAGCACGCCGTAAAGCCGCCGCGTCTCGTCGGAATAGCGCTTCAAGCCATAAGCACGATCCTGCTCGTTCTCGAGCGCGATGAAATGATGCACCTGCCCCGGCATCGGTCCAAAACCACCCATCTGCCACATCAACCATTCATAGACCGGGATGCGCTCGATCAGCGGGGAAGGCAGGAACTTGCCGGTCTTCTCGCCGAGGTAGAGCAGGATCGCACCGGACTCGAACACGCTGACACGTTTACCCCCGGGGCCGTCGGGATCGACGATCGCGGGGATCTTGTTGTTCGGGCTGATGGCGAGGAAATCCGGCGCCATCTGCTCGCCCTTGGTGATGTTGACCGGGAACACCTTGTAGGGAAGCCCCATCTCCTCCAGCGCGACTGAGATCTTGCGGCCGTTTGGCGTGTTCCAGGTATGGAGTTCGACGGTCATTTTTGTCATCCTTCGCAAGAGCGGGATACCCAGTACCGCGGAACCCGAGGGGCTTACAACCGCCCTTTCCGCAGGCCGTTTCGGCCGCGGCGAGATCACCCTGGCCTCCGGCCGCAAGAGCGATTTCTACTTCAATCTCAAGCCGACCATGCTCGATCCCGAGGGCGCCTCGTTGCTCGCGGAACTGACCTATGAGGCGCTGAAGGACGACAACCTCGATTACGTCGGCGGACTGGAAATGGGCGCGGTGCCGCTGGCCGGCGCGATCGCGCAGCTGTCCTGGATCAAGGGCCATCCGATCGCGGCGTTCTTCGTGCGCAAGAAGCCGAAGGAGCATGGCGCCCGTCTCGCGATCGAGGGACTGGCCAAAGGCGAGAGCCTGCTTGGCAAGCGCGTGGTGATCGTCGAGGACGTCACCACCACCGGCGGCTCGGCGCTTAAGGCGGTCGAGGCGGTGCGCGAGGCCGGCGGCGAGATCGCGCTGGTATTCACCATGGTGGACCGCGACGAAGGCGCCGCCGAAACCTTTGCGCAGGCCGGCCTGGCGTTTCGTTCGCTGTACAAGGCCGGCGAATTCTTGAAGAGTTGATGGCCTCTCCCTCGCCCCGCCCCTGCGGGGAGAGACGAGCGAAGCTCGCTCTTGGAGGGTTGGGGTAAGGGGTCGCGCCGCGCAACAGCTATCCATGAGTTGGCGCAGTGTGCCTCGCCCCTCACCCGGATTCGCGCTGTCGCGCGAATCCGACCGCTCCCCCCAATGCGGGGAGAGGTGGAGAAAGCAGGTCGTTGCATTTCTTTTCGGCGATCGCGAGCTGCGATCACCACTCGTTTACCATCCCATCCTAATGTGAATCGGGGGCTGAGGCACTGCTCGCCACAGCGGGTTTGGTTGCGTGGGGTGGAGTAAGCGTTGCGTAGAGAGTTGCCCTGTCAGCACGTGCGGCGCCGCATGATGCTTGTCGCCGCCGCAGCAATCGCCAGTTCCCTCGCGCTGGCGCCGCGCATTGCGTCGGCCGAAGGCCTTTTCGATTTCCTGTTCGGCGGCATCCAGAAACAGCGCCAGGCCCCAGCGCAAGCGAATTTCTTCGCCGATCCGTTCGGCCTCAACCAGCAGTCCGCTCCGCAACGCCCGATCACATCAGGCAGCTCCGGTCCGGCGTTTTGCGTGCGCAGCTGTGACGGCAAGTATTTTCCGCTGATGCGCAGCAACGCGTCTCCGGTCGCGATGTGCCAGGCATTTTGCCCGGCAAGCCCGACAAAAGTCTTCTTCGGCAGCACCATCGACAATGCTTCGTCCGCCGCGGGCGAGCGCTATGCGGACATGGAAAACGCCTTCGGCTACCGCAAGGCGCTGCGCGCCGACTGCACCTGCAACGGCCGTGACCCCTCGGGCCTCGCGCCGGTGGATCTCACGCTCGACACCTCGCTGCGTCCCGGCGATGTGATCGCCACCACCAATGGGCTGGTGGCGTATTCCGGCGTCAGGATCGGCACCGGCCAGACCGCCGAGTTCACGCCGGTGGCTTCCTATCCGGGCCTGACCGCCGACGTCCGCGCCCGGCTCGGCGAGATCAAGGTCGCGCCGGTGACCGCGGAAATGCCCGCCAATGATGCCGCTCTCCCGGAAGCCAGCCGCGATGTCGTGCTATCTACCGCGCCAGCGCCGAAAGCCGCTTCACCGAGGGCGAAGCGGGCGGAAGTGCACTGACGCCCTCATGGTGAGGAGCACGCGAAGCGGGCGTCTCGAACCATGGTCGTTCTTGCATCCTATCCTTCGAGACGCCGCGCAGGATGCGCAGCTCGACAGGATGAGGGTCGGAGACAATCACCGCCCGACGATGACGCCGATCACGTTCGGCGCCGAGAGATACTTCTCCTCGATCGAAGCACGCGCCGACGCCCGGTTTTCCGGCGTCAGCAGGCCGCGTTTCTCGGCCAATATCATCCAGCAGTAGCCCCACCAGTCCGTCAGCATGCCGTTGTCGTCGACGAGGTCGTAGCCCCGCTCGGCGGCGAAGATGCGGGCGTGCGCTTCGTCAAGCGTATCGAGAAAGGCGTGGTCCTGGTCGGAAAACAGCTCGTCGCTGAAATCGTCGGTGGTGTAGCCCCACACCGATAGGCAGACCGCGTTGAATTCGCGGTCGATCTCGTCGTCATCAACCACCTGGCGGCGCGAGGCCAGATGCAGCCGCGACAACGAGCGGGCGAAGTCGGCGATGCGGGTGAGCGCGAATTGATCGAAGGCAATGGTGGACATGTAGTCCTCGAAAGCTTGGATAGACCATAGATGTTGTGTCGGCACGATTCCGAATCACTATGATATATCAAAGACTTGCTAAAGTGTTCTTAATTTGTTCCGATGCCTGTTATCGTCGTCCCGGCGAAAGATTAGGCAAATGAAATTGTGCGCAAGATTCCTCGCCATCTGGATGGCGACAGCCACTCCTGTCGCCGGAACGGCCGGTCCGGCCGATGCAATGAACAGGACGCCGCCAAACAAGTGCCCGTCGGTCGAAATGACGGCAAGCGAATGCAAGACGCAGCTCTGCGACAAACATGCGGCGACAAACCATACCGCCTGCTCCGAACTTCCTTCCAACGCTTCATGCGAGCCGCTTGCAAAAAGCATGAGGCATGGATGCTACCAATCCTGTGACGAAACGCATCCGGCGCAGCGTGATCCCAAGGCCCAAAGCTGCAAGGAAGAAGAATAGAGCGGCGGCGGGTCTTGAAAAAATTGCTCAGCTCAGTTCTTCGTTTCAGCTCACGTCGCCGACAGCAGTCTGTCCCCGCAATAATTAGCGTAGAATTTTCCGCCGCATTGCCGGCGCATCGCTGCGCAACGGGCGGCGGGCAAGGCATTTGCCGGAACACTGAACGAACAGCTCAACCCATCGGCGCTGTGGCCGATTTTACCGGCGGCGAAGGCCGCGCTGGTGGCGCTGATGCAGAACAACAGCAGTGCGGCGGCGAGAATTTCGATGGTCAATCTCATGGCCCGTCCTCCCAAAGCTTTCGCCACTATATCACCATCCTGCCGCCGCCAAAGGCCGTCAAATCGGCCCGGTCCTTGCATAAAATCATAGCATCGCACCGCACATTCATTGCTGGCGGGTTTCGATCCTGCCGCGAGGCGCGTATTATTCCCTCGGGACTCAACCAATCAGGATTCCAGGTTTGGCAGATAAATCTACCCCAGCGAATTTTTCGGCGCCGGGTCAGCCCATCGACGAGCTGGCGCTGGCCGAGATCAAGGGCGCAATCCTCGCCAAGCTGAGGCTTGCGATCGGCAAGGACGCCGGCATGGCCACTCGGCACGACTGGTACGCGGCGGCGGCGCTGGCATTGCGCGACCGCATCGTGCACCGCTGGCTCATTGCGGAAAAGCAGAGCTACGATGCCGGCGCCAAGCGGGTCTATTACCTCAGCCTGGAGTTCCTGATCGGCCGCCTGTTCACCGACGCGCTGAACAATATGGGGCTGCTGCCGGTGTTCGAGACCGCGCTCGGCGACCTCGGCGTCAGCCTGTCCGACTTGCGCAAATGCGAGCCGGACGCGGCGCTCGGCAATGGCGGCCTGGGGCGGCTTGCGGCGTGCTTCATGGAGAGCATGGCGACGCTGGCGATCCCGGCGATCGGTTATGGCATCCGCTACGATTTCGGACTGTTCCGCCAGATCATCGCGCAGGGCTGGCAGCACGAATATCCCGACGAATGGCTGGGCTTCGGCAACCCCTGGGAATTCCAGCGGCCGGAGGTGGTCTACCAGGTGAATTTCGGCGGCAGCGTCGAATACATCGAAGAGAAAGGCCGCGACGTCGCGATCTGGCATCCGGCGGAAACCGTGCAGGCCATCGCCTATGACACTCCGATCGTGGGCTGGCGCGGCCAGCACGTCAACGCGCTGCGGCTGTGGTCGGCGCGCTCACCCGATCCGCTCAAGCTCGACATCTTCAACACCGGCGATTACCTCGGCGCCATCGCCGAGGAGGCGCGGGCGGAATCGATCTGCAAATTCCTCTATCCGAACGACGAGAGCCCGGCGGGCCGCGAACTGCGGCTGCGTCAGGAATATTTCTTCGTCTCGGCCTCATTGCAGGATCTGGTCAAGCGCCATCTCGCATCCGACGGACAGTTGCGCGCGCTCGCGACCAAGGCCGCGGTGCAACTCAACGACACCCATCCCAGTCTCGCCGTCACCGAGCTGATGCGGATTCTGGTCGATCTGCACAATTTCCGCTGGGACGAGGCGTGGAAGATCACAGTGGCGACGCTGTCCTACACCAACCACACGCTGCTGCCGGAAGCGCTCGAGACCTGGCCGCTCGAACTGTTCGAACGCCTGCTGCCGCGCCATCTCGAGATCATCTACCGCATCAACGTCGCACATCTTGCGCTTGCGGATGCGCGCTGTCCCGGCGACGACGATTTCAAGGCCTCGGTATCGCTGATCGACGAGAAGTCCGGGCGCAGGGTGCGGATGGGGCAATTGGCGTTCGTCGGATCGCACCGCATCAACGGCGTTTCGGCGATGCATTCGGATCTGATGAAGGAGACCGTGTTCCACGATCTCAATCATCTTTATCCGGCCCGCATCACCAACAAGACCAACGGCATCACGTTCCGGCGCTGGCTGATGCTGGCCAACCCGAAGCTGACCGATCTGTTGCGCGAGGCCTGCGGCGAAGCCGTACTCGACGATCCCTCGCAACTTGAGCGTCTCGAAGCCCGCGCCAGCGATAGTGCGTTCCAGCAGCAATTTCGCAGCGTCAAGCACTACAACAAGGTCGCGCTGGCGCGGCTGATCGGCGAACGCCTCCACGTCCAGGTCGATCCCTCGGCGCTGTTCGACGTCCAGATCAAGCGCATCCACGAATACAAGCGGCAACTGCTCAACATCCTCGAAGCCGTGGCGCTTTATCACGAGATCAAGGACGAACCGCAGCGCGACTGGGTGCCGCGCGTGAAAATCTTCGCCGGCAAGGCGGCGGCGAGCTATCACTACGCCAAGCTGATCATCAAGCTCATCAACGACGTCGCCGAAATCGTCAACAACGATCCGGCCATTGCCGGACGCCTGAAAATCGCGTTCCTCGCCGACTACAATGTCAGCCTTGCCGAGGTGATCATCCCCGCCGCCGATCTATCCGAACAGATTTCGACCGCCGGCATGGAAGCCTCCGGCACCGGCAACATGAAGCTTGCGCTGAACGGCGCGCTGACCATCGGCACGCTCGACGGCGCCAATCTCGAAATCCGCGATCACGTCGGCACTGAGAACATCGCGATCTTCGGCATGGAGGCGCTGGATGTGGTGGTGCGGCGCAAGCAGGGGCTGGATGCGGCCGATGTGATCCGGCGCTCGCCACGGCTTTCGCGCGCGATCCGATCGATCGAGAGCGGGGAATTCTCGCCCGACGATCCCTCACGATTCGAATCGATCGCGCACGCGCTGCGCCATCTCGACCATTACATGGTAGCTGCCGATTTCGACGCCTATTTCGAGGCCCAGCGCGGCATCGACGCGCGCTGGCAGGTGGTGCCGGCGTGGACGCGGGCCAGCATCCTCAACGTGGCGCGGATGCCGTGGTTCTCGTCCGACCGCACCATCCGCGAATATGCCAGGGATATCTGGAACGTGCCGGTGCGCGGGCCCTCGCCGCGGGGACTGCAGGAGACGGGCGCGCAGCGCGGAGCGACCCGCTGAGGGGCAAAGCGGAAATCCATTATCTCCGAAGTCATTGAATTCGGCGAGATAGCCGTGATACTGCGCGTCGAATCATAACCGAAACGTCAAGCGCGTCATTGTGAGGAGCGAAGCAACGAAGAATCCAGGCCTGCTTCGTTGCTTCCGGATTGCTTCGCTTTCGCTCGCAATGACGGAAAGTGCGGCAATTGCGTTCCGGCTCTCAAACCTGAGAAAACCCCATGCTGACAAAGGCTCCGCACCTTTTCGACGACGCTACTCGCGTTACCGCCGGCGACAGCCGCTGGACCGGGCAAACGAGCCCGGACTATTGGGCGTTTGTCGGCCCGTTCGGCGGCGCAACCGCCGCCACGATCCTGCGGGCGCTGATCGATCATCCGCAGCGGTCAGGCGATCCGCTGGCGCTAACCGTCAACTTCTGCGCGCCGATCGCGGAAGGCGCCTTCGATCTCGACGTTCGCCTCGTCAAGGCCAACCGGTCGACACAACATTGAAGATCCGGGCGTCGCCTTGGTTCGGTCCTTGAAAGTCGCAATCCATGTCCGAAGCTGACCTATCAAGAAAGCCTGAGATCGCGTTGCTCGGCGTGCCGATCGAGATCGGCGCGTCGCAACGCGGCACGCTGATGGGGCCGGACGCCCTGAGGACCGCCGGCATCGGCCGCGTGCTCGAGCAATTGGGACACAGCGTCGAGGATCACGGCAATCTTGCGGTAGAGGCCGCCGCATCGGCCGCCGACGGTCCGGTGCCGAACAACGCAAAATATTATGACGACATCAAAGGCTGGGTCCGCACGCTCAGCGAACGCGCCTTCCTGCTCGCCCGCTCGGGCGCTGTTCCGATCTTCATGGGCGGCGATCACAGCCTGTCGATGGGATCGGTGAACGGCGTCGCGCGGTACTGGCAGCAGCAAATGCACCGGCCGGTTTTCGTGCTGTGGCTCGATGCGCACGCCGACTACAACACGCCGGCGACCACCGAGACCGGCAACATGCACGGCATGTCGGCTGCGTTTTTGTGCGGCGAGCCCGGCCTCGATGGCCTGTTGGGCGGCCTGCAACGCGCATCCATCAGCCCCGATCAACTCGATCTATTCGGAATCCGCTCGATCGATCCGCTCGAAAAAAATCTGGTCCGAGATCGGCGGGTCGCGGTCGCGGACATGCGCGCGATCGACGAGTTCGGTGTCGGGGTCCTGATCCGGCGAGTCATCGACAGGGTAAAGGCGCGCAACGGCGTGTTGCATATCAGCTTCGACGTCGATTTTCTTGATCCGGCGATAGCGCCGGGCGTCGGCACCACGGTGCCGGGCGGCGCGACCTATCGCGAGGCGCACCTGGTGATGGAGCTGCTGCACGATTCAGGATTGGTGCGCTCGGTCGACATCGTCGAACTCAATCCCTTTCTCGATGAACGCGGCCGCACCGCGCGGGTCGCGGTCGAACTGCTCGGCAGCCTGTTCGGCCTGCAGATCACCGATCGCCAGACGCCAAGCAATGCGGTGCTGCCGGATAGTACCTGACGCTGACCGACAATTTGGATGACAGAGAAATCGCGAATCCGAACGGGCACGGCATTCGCCGTACCCGCGTAGTTCTACGGTTGCCAAATTAACGAGGCCAATATCAAGCGAGTGCTATTTTTGTGCAGCCTCCCAAAGCTGCTCCAAGGGACCGCACATGCCTCGATCCTGTTTCTTTCGCTCCGCCTGGTCCGGTCACGTCGTAGCGGCGGCCACTCTCGGCTTGATCGGATTTGCAAACCTCAGCTTCGGCGCCGCGATCGTCGGAGAGACGCGGCGGACCGAACCCGGCCCAAAGGCCGCCGTCGCCATCGACGCGATGAAGGCGGACTACCGGCGTCCGGCGTCGATCCCATTCCCGAAAGAAAACCCTTACACACCCGAGAAAGCGGCGCTCGGCAAGAAACTGTATTTCGATACCCGCATCTCGGTTACCTCGGCGCAATCCTGCGCGAGCTGCCATAGCCCCGGCTTTGGTTGGGGCGACGGATTGGCGGTCGGGGTCGGCCACGGCATGGCGAAGCTGGGTCGGCACTCGCCGACCATTGTCAACGCAGCATGGGGAGGAATCTTCATGTGGGATGGTCGGCTCGCGAACCTCGAGGAGCAGGCCCTCGGTCCGATCCAATCTCCGGGTGAGATGAATATGCCGATCGAGAAGCTGATGGAGCGCCTTGCAACCATCGATGAATACAAGCCGCTGTTCGCCGCAGCGTTTCCAGGCGCCGGCCCGTCGCCCAAAACGCTCGCACAGGCCATTGCGACCTACGAACGAACCGTGGTGTCCGAGCAGGCGCCGTTCGACGTCTGGATAGAGGGAAACGAGCAAGCGATTTCCGACGAAGCAAAGCGTGGCTTTGTCATCTTCAACACCAAGGGTCAGTGCTCATCGTGCCATGAGGGCTGGAACTTCACCAATGATGGTTTCCAGGACATCGGCCTAGCCAGCGCGGATATCGGGCGGGGACAATTCCTGACCGGCGTTATCAAGATGAACCACGCTTTCAAGACCCCGGGGCTGCGCGAGATCGCCCGGCGAAGTCCCTACATGCACGATGGGTCGATCGCCACGCTCGAACAAGTGGTCGAACATTATGACCAAGGGGGCGTCGACCGGCCGAGCCGCTCCGATCTGGTGAAACCGCTGGGTCTCACGCCACAGGAAAAATCCGAACTGGTCGCCTTCCTGAAAACCTTGACCAGCAATCTCGATCCGACCACCGTGCCGGTTCTCCCTCGCTAATCAACGCCAACCCGCAGGAATATCCAATGCGCAAGCTAGCCTCTCTCACTTTCGTCGTTCTCGTCGGCCTGTCGGTCGGCGCCCTTGCCGCCAACCTGACCATCACTCAGAAGGGCCGCATCTTTTCGTCCGAGAGCGTCACCATCAAGAAGGGCGAGTCGCTGATTTTCGCGAATGACGATACCGTGCCCCACAACATCATTTCGACCAGCAAGGGGAACGAGTTCAACCTCGGATCACAGCCGCCCGGCGCGGCAACGGATGTCACCTTCAAGGAAGCTGGCGAGGCGCAAGTAATCTGCGCCATTCATCCCCGGATGAAGATGACAGTGAAGATTACGGACTGATTTCAGCCGAAGTTCGCCGGAGACATTCGCATGTCCATTCGTTACAAGTTTTTCTGCGCTTTTAGCGTTGTCATCGCCCTTGCCTGCGGGCTAGCGTTTTATGGCATGCGGAGCATCTCCACCTCCGGCGATCTTGTTGTACGCCTCTACGACGGACCGCTGATGGGAATTAATCATGCGCGCTCGGCGCACGCCGCATTGAACGCGGCGCGCCTTTTCATGCAGACTGGCCTTCGCGAGGGGGCGTCAAAGGAAACGGTCGCAAAAATCGAAAAACTGGTTGCCGGGATCGCGGACGACCTCAAAGTCGTTCGGGATCGGGCAAAAACCAGGGATGTCACGGTGGCCTTGGAGCGAACCGAAACCGAGCTTCGCGACTGGTCGGAAATGGGACTGAAGATCCTCAAGCCGCAGCCCGGCGGGCTTACCGCGCTTCCGATGCCTTTCTCGGTGACCAAGAAAGGTGACGCCGCCGTTGCGGCAGTCGACGATCTTGTTGAAATGGTCGCTGCTTACGGTTTCGACTACCGCACCGAAGCCGAGGCGACAGTCGCGGCAGCACATACCACCATGCTCGCGCTTGCGGTTGGCACGGCGCTGATAGGTCTGATCATTGCCATCGTGTTTGCCTATTCAATGAGCAAGCCAATCTTCGCCGCGATGCATATCGCGGAACGGGTGGCTGCAGGGATCTTCACCGATCAGATCGATGTCCGGCGGCGTGACGAGCTTGGCCGTCTTCTGACATCTCTCGCCGTGATGCAAGCCGGCCTGAGCGCCCGCGCGGACGACGATGCCGCCCTGATGTCGTCCAAGGACCGAGCAAACTCGGAGCAGGTCAATCGGCGAGCACGCATGGAGGCGGAAATCGAAGCTTTCCGTTCCACCATCAGCTCCGTTCTTACCAACACAGATGCAACGACAGGCGAGTTGACCGCGACCGCGCGAACACTCTCGTCGATTGCCCAGGCGGCCGGTCAACAATCGATCGAGACGGCATCCAGCGCTGAAGAGACATCCGTCAACGTCCAGACCGTCTCGACCGCAGCGGGCCAGCTTGGAGAATCAGTGCAGGCCATTGAGGGGCAACTCCATGAAGCCACCAGCATCGTACGGCGCGCCTCGAGTATGGCGGAGGACGCAAACGAAACAATGGGAGCGCTCGCGACCGCGGCCCAACGCATCGATGAAGTGGTGGGCTTCATCCGAAACATCGCCGGCCAGACCAATCTGTTGGCTCTCAACGCCACGATCGAGGCTGCGCGGGCAGGCGAGGCCGGACGGGGTTTTGCAGTAGTCGCCTCGGAAGTGAAGGCGCTCGCTACCCAAACCGCCAAGGCCACGGAGGATATCTCGTCCCAAATCGCCGAGGTGCAGCTGGCAACAAAACGGGCTGTGGACAATGTCGGTGCCATAACGGCCGTCATGGGAGAGATCGATAGTTTTACGGCGACGATCGCCACCGCTGTCAACCAGCAGAATGCCGCGGCGGCTGAAATAACCAAAAATATCCGTCAGGCTGCCACTGGAACGGCAGGCGTCGCGCGGGGCATAGCAGGAACTGCCGCGGCAAGCGACAATACCAACCGCTCTGCAGACCTGGTGCTCAACTCTGCAAGCGACCTGTCACGTCAGGCCGCCGAGCTGCGCTCGTCGGTTGACCGATTCCTGTCGAATGTGGCTGCATAAAAGAAGGCGGCCTGTCGGCCGCCGGTTCCGTCATTCCGGACGCTCCGTCTTCGGAGCGATCCGGAATCTGGAGATTGCTTAACCCATCTCGAGATTCCGGGTTCCCGCGGAGCCTGTCATCGGGCCGCGCTTTGCGCGGACCCGTTGGCGCCCTCAGATGTGCAATTGCACATCGGGCAATGACGCTAACGCGTCACTCCGCCGCGAGCTTCACTTCCGGTGCCGCGGCGCGGACCTCGGCGTCGACCTGCGCTTCGAATTTCGCAAAATTCTTCTGAAACATGCCGACCAGAGCGCGCGCGGTCTTGTCGAACTCGGCCTTGTCGGCCCAGGTCTTGATGGGATCGAGGATGTGCGGCTCGACGCCTGGCAGCGAGGTCGGCACCGCGAAGCCGAAATAGCGGTCGGTGCGGAAATCGGCATTGCGCAGCGAGCCGTTCAGGGCGGCGGTCAATAGCGCCCGCGTCACCTTGATCGGCATGCGGCGGCCGGTACCGTGTTTGCCCCCGGTCCAGCCGGTATTGACCAGCCAGCAATCGACATCATGCCTGGCTATCAAATCGCGCAGCAGATTGCCGTACACGCTGGGGTCGCGAGGCAGGAACGGCGAGCCGAAACAGGTCGAGAATTCCGGCTGCGGCTCCTTGCCGAGCCCGCGCTCGGTACCCGCCACCTTCGCGGTGTAGCCGGACAGGAAATGATACATCGCCTGCGCCGGCGTCAGTTTTGCAATCGGCGGCATGACGCCGAACGCATCCGCCGCCAGCATCACCACGTTCTTCGGGTGGCCGGCGCGGCCGGTGCACGAGGCATTCGGGATGAATTCGAGCGGATAGGCCGAGCGGGTGTTTTCAGTTTTCGAGCCGTCATCGAAATCCGGCTCGCGGGTATTGGCGTCGAGCACGACGTTTTCCAGCACCGCGCCGAAGCGCTTGCTGGCGGCGTAGATCTCCGGCTCGGCTTCCTTCGACAGCTTGATGCACTTGGCATAACAGCCGCCTTCGAAATTGAAGATGCCGTCGGCGCCCCAGCCGTGCTCATCGTCGCCGATCAGGGTACGTTTCGGATCGGCCGAGAGCGTGGTCTTGCCGGTTCCGGAAAGGCCGAAGAAGATGGCGCTGTCGCCGTCGGGGCCGACATTGGCCGAGCAGTGCATCGGCATCACGCCCTTTTCGGGCAGATAGTAGTTCAACGTGGTGAACACTGACTTCTTGATCTCGCCGGCATAATAAGACCCGCCGATCAGGACGATCTTGCGGGTGAAATCGATCGCGACCACGTTCTCCGAACGCACGCCATGGCGTTTGGGATCGGCCCTGAAGCTCGGCAGATCGATGACGGTCAGTTCGGGCACAAAGTTCGCGAGCTCCGATGTCTCGGGGCGGATCAACAGAGTGCGGGTGAACAGCGAATGCCAGGCGAGCTCGGTGAAGACTCGGGTCTTGATTCGCAATGCCGGATCGGCGCCGCCATGGAGATCCTGCGCGAACAGCGTCATGCCTTCGGCGTGTTTGAGGAAATCGGCGTAGAGCGCCTCGAACTGTTCCGAGGTGATCGACTGGTTGCCCGTCCACCACATGTTCTTGTCGGTCGTCGCATCCCGAACGGTGAACTTGTCCTTGGGGCTGCGGCCCGTGAACACGCCGGTGTCGGCGCACAGGGCGCCATCGGAAGACATCACGGCCTCGCCGGCCTGCAGAGAGTGCTCATAGAGTTGCGGCGCGCCGAAATTCCAGTTCACGCCCTTGAGATTTTTTAAGCCGAATTTATCGGCACCGAAGGCGCCGTTATGCAGACCCGTCTCTTGCACGGAAGACTCCTCCTAGAACCGGCGTAACTCGAACGCGCGAATGCAGCCTAACGCGCTATGTCGCGGTGACCTCAAATATAGCCGTCCGGCCGCGGTCCGGTGACGTAATACTGATGAACGCGGAGCTTGCCAAGCCGATCCCTTCGTATTTGGTTTATTCCGCGGGCAGGTCATTGATGCGGCTCAAATGCTTGCTGCAGCGCGGGCTCGGCCCGTCGGACTTTTAACCATTGTTAGCGTCAACATAGCGCCGCCTCCGCCGCCGCGATCGCTTGGATCATCCGATTACCTCTTGTGCGACGCACCATTCAAGGGGCTTGGCGCGGGCCTGCGCCTTCGCCGCCTCTTGGACCGGCCAATTCTAACCGTGCGGACCCCAGAGGATGACGGCTGCGCCGATCAGGCAGATCGAGGCTCCCGTGATATCCCAACGATCCGGGCGCACGCTTTCGACCACCCATAGCCAGAACAGCGAAGCGACAATGTAAATGCCGCCATAGGCGGCGTAGGCCCGGCCCGCCGCACTGGTTTCAACCAACGTCAGCAAACAGGCGAACGCAATAAGAGAGAGGACGCCCGGAAGCAGCCACCACATTGGCTTGCCAAGACGCAGCCAAGCCCAGAAGGCAAAACAGCCCGCGATCTCGCCGATGGCGGCTCCGACATAGACCAGTGCAGTCTTCATGCTTGACCGTTTCACACCCTCCGCTGCTGGTTCAAGGTTAAAGATCGAATCGCGCCGTCGTTACATCATCAGCACACGTACAAGCTGAGGCTCAATCACCGGCCAAAGCACCGCGATCACCACCAGACCCGTCGCCGCCGCCATGACAAGAAGAGTGGATGCGGCTGGCTTGCATCGGGTGCGAACGGTTTGCCACGCGATCCAGCCCCACGCGCCGATGACGGCAAGAATGCCAAACCGGTGACCCATGCGTGCAAAAGCACCGCTTTGTTGCGGTAAGGCAGTGCCCGGGGCTTGACGACTGGGATCAGATTTTGCGCGAACGACGGCGCGGCGAAGCAAGTGCTCGCGACCAGCGTCAAGCACACCGTCAAAGCCAATCGATTGCCGTATTTCGTGGTGCGCTCGCCTTGGCTGCTGTTACGCAGATCGCCCACGAGGTGCGGCATGACTCGTTCGCGGGCGTGCAATAGGTCGCAAAAATGGGTCGCCGAAACCCGCGCATCCGTTCAAACGCAGCGGCGATTATCCGCCAGGCTTCGCCCGCGCTTCGCCGGCCAGCCTGACCAGCATCTTGCGCAACTCGGCCGGTCCGGTCACCCGCTCCGGGAAATCCAGTCGCAGCGCTGTCGCGCCGGCTTGCATGTCGATGCCATCAGGGTCGCAGCCGGTGCACCGCCAGTCTGCAGGCTCCGCACCGAGCAGTTGGGTCGCATAGAGCTTCATCGTGTCGCGGTGATCGGCGTTCATGTGGTCGATGGCGCCCGGCTCGGCCTCCAGCAGCGCCTCGGCATCCCCGATCGCGGTCAGAAACTGCTCGGGCGCGAGATCGACGATCCGCCCGAAACCCGCCACCAGATGAGCCCCGACGGGGCGGATCCTGAAAAAGGAAAAATCCTTGAAGTCGACAAAGGCTGCCGCGGAGGGATGGGCGTTGAGGTAGCGTCGGCGCAAAATCGCACCGTCGTCGCGGGCCTGCTCGGCCCGGCCCGCCAACATCATCCGCGACCCCTCCAACGGGTCGCCATCGGCCCGCTCGTCCAGCATTAATGAAACCCGGGCGTCGGTCAGGACGTTCTGGGTATGCAGCGCCAGACGCGAGATCAACAGGATCGGCGAGCCGTCGGAGTGGCTTGCGACATTCACCAGCGAGCAATAGGGGTCGCCGCTGCCGGCCATCAGGCTCGCCAAAGCCCCCTGCCGGCTGCGCCGGAGCAGGGAACGGGCTAATCTGGCAGGGTCAAAATCAGCGTGGAATGCATCGATCATTTCCTTATATCCCATTGCAATGAGAGCCTTTTCTCGGCTAAACCACCGTCTATATGGATCAGGGACCCAGCGTTCGTTAGGGCTTTTTAAGGAACTCGGTCACACTTCAGCCCAGCTTGCATTGCTCGTTGACCGCCTAAGAAGCCCACACATGCGGCGCATAGCTGGATTTGCCCGTGTTTCAGTCATTTTCGGAAAGCAGGCTCATGCCCACAATCGCCTTGGTCGATGACGACCGCAACATTCTCACATCCGTCTCGATCGCGCTCGAGGCCGAAGGTTATCGCATCATGACCTACACCGATGGTGCCTCGGCCCTTGACGGCTTCCGCACCAGTCCGCCGGACCTTGCGATCCTCGACATCAAGATGCCGCGCATGGACGGCATGGAGACGTTGCGACGGCTGCGACAGAAGTCCGATCTGCCGGTGATTTTCCTCACCTCCAAGGACGAGGAAATCGACGAACTGTTCGGCCTCAAAATGGGCGCCGACGATTTCATCCGCAAGCCGTTCTCGCAGCGGCTGTTGGTCGAGCGTGTCAAAGCGGTGCTGCGCCGCGCGGCGCCAAAGGATCCGACGGCGGTGCCGAAGGAAACCGATGCCAAGGCGCTGGACCGCGGGCTTCTGCGCATGGATCCGGAGCGTCACACCTGCACCTGGAAGAATGAGCCGGTGACGCTGACGGTGACCGAGTTTCTGATCCTGCAGGCGCTGGCCACGCGCCCGGGTGTCGTGAAGAGCCGCAATGCGCTGATGGATGCCGCCTATGACGACCAGGTCTATGTCGACGACCGCACCATCGACAGCCACATCAAGCGGCTGCGCAAGAAGTTCAAGGTCGTGGACGACGATTTCGAGATGATCGAAACTCTGTACGGAGTGGGCTATCGCTTCAAGGAAATCTGACGTACGTGCTCAAACAAAGATACGGCGCGTTTGTTGACTGACGTCACCGTCGGTCTGGGGTAGAATGCCGCGGCAACGCGCGTCGCAAGGCGCAATCGGAACAAACGGCAGGTTTGGCCATTGCTTGATCGAACGCAGCCTGATGCGGGCCTGAATGCCGAGGACGCCTCGTCCGCCCTCGTGCTGGATAACATTGCCCTCGAAAACCCGCCGGTGCAAGGCTGGCAGCGTCCGCTCGGCTGGCTGCGCCGGGCCGGGCAGTTCTTCTTCGCGCTGTCCTTCTCCAGTCTCACCCGTCGTATCGTGTCACTCAATCTCGCTGGCCTGGTCGCGCTGGTGGCGAGCATCCTTTATCTCTCGCAATTCCGCGCCGGCCTGATCGACGCCCGGGCGCAAAGCTTGTTGGTGCAGGCTGAGATCATTGCCGGTGCGATCGCGGCCTCCGCGACCGTCGACACCAACACCATCACCATCGATCCCGACCGGCTGCTCGATCTGAAGCCCGGTGAAACCTACGGCGCGCCGGATGAATATTCCGGGCTCGATTTCCCGATCAATCCGGAACGTGTCGCGCCGGTGTTGCGGCGGCTAATTTCGCCGACCAAGACCCGCGCCCGGATTTTCGACCGCGACGGCGGCCTGCTGCTCGACAGCCGCAATCTGTATGGCCGCGGCGACGTGCTGCGGTTCGAGCTGCCGCCGCCGTCGCAGGAGAAGCCGGGCATTGCCGAGCGAACCATGATCGCGATCCGCACCTGGCTCAATCGCGGCGACCTGCCGCTCTATCGCGAGCTCGGGCCGGAGCACGGCAATGGCTATCAGGAAGTCGTGCAGGCGCTGAACGGTTCGAAAAGCAGCATCGTGCGCGTCAACGACCGCGGCGAGGTGATCGTTTCAGTCGCGGTGCCGGTGCAGCGGTTCCGCGCGGTACACGGCGCCTTGATGCTCTCGACCCAGGGCGACGACATCGATCAGATGGTGACCGCCGAGCGCCTCGCGATCCTGAAGGTCGGCGGCGTCGCTTCCGCGGTCATGATCGTGCTGTCGTTGCTGCTGGCGAGCACCATTGCCGGCCCGGTGCGCCGGCTCGCCGACAGCGCCGAGCGCGTCCGCCGCCGTATCCGCACCCGTGTCGAGATTCCGGATTTCACCCGTCGCCGCGACGAGATCGGACATCTCTCCGGCGCGCTACGCGACATGACGGATGCGCTCTATAACCGCATCGAGGCGATCGAGATGTTCGCCGCAGACGTCGCCCATGAATTGAAAAACCCGCTGACATCGCTGCGTTCCGCGGTCGAAACCCTGCCGCTGGCGCGGAGCGACAACAGCCGCTCGCGGCTGCTCGCGGTGATCGAGCACGACGTCAAGCGGCTCGATCGCCTGATATCGGACATTTCCGATGCCAGCCGGCTCGATGCCGAATTGCAGCGGCAGGACATGACGCGGGTCGATCTTCGCCGCCTGCTCACCACGCTGACGTCGGTCGCCAACGAAACCCGGCTCGGCAACGACATCGCCGTCGAGTGCCGTTTCGAAGGCCGGGGTCTCACGGACACCTTCTCGGTGCCGGGCCATGATTCGCGGCTGGGACAGGTGATCTCCAACCTGTTGGTGAATGGGCAGTCGTTTTCCGAAGTCGGCGGCAAGGTGCGCATCGCCTGCCGCCGGGTGCGGTCCGAAATCGAGATCGTCATCGACGATGACGGGCCGGGGATTCGCGAGGATGCGCTGGAGCGGATCTTCGAGCGCTTTTACACCGACCGGCCGCATCAGGGCTTTGGCCAGAATTCCGGGCTGGGACTATCGATCTCCAAGCAGATCATAGAAGCCCATAGCGGGCGCATCTGGGCGGAGAATCGCATCGGTCCAGTGGGCGTCGATGGCGAGACGACGATTGCAGGCGCCCGCTTTGTCGTCAGGCTGCCCGCGCCATGACCAATGCCAGCAACACTACCGTCCACGCGTCCGCGGTTCTGGTGGGAAATCGCGCGGTGCTGATCCGCGGCCCCTCGGGGACCGGCAAGTCGCGGTTGGCGTTCGATCTGATCCTTGCAGGACGCTCGGGGCAAATAGCCGAGGCCGTGCTGGTCGGCGACGACCGTGTCTTTCTCGACACATCCGGCGGGGAAATTGTTGTCCGGCCGGCGCGCGAATTGGCCGGCCTGATCGAAATTCGCGGGCTTGGCATCCGCCGCTGTGAGTTCGCGAGCTCGGCTGTCGTTGGCCTGGTGGTCGATCTCGCGGCCCCCGATGCGGAGCGTGTGCCGCCGCCCAATTCGCTTCTGACGCGCATTTACGGTGTCCAGATACCACGAATCCCGGTAGGAGCAACCCACGGCGCATTCCCGTTGGTTGTTGCTGCGCTGACAACAATCGCAGGTTCGATCTCCACTCCACTTTCGACGGATTGTGTGAAGGGGAATGGTAACCATATGAGGCACACTATCGCGACCGAATAGACCGGCGCAGGCTCCCTTACCGCACCTTACCTTCCGGGAGAATCGCGAAGATCCCCTCTTGCGCAGGGGCTCTGGATGGTCAAAGTGGCGCGTTCGTGCGGTGCACCAAAAAAAGCACCCGCGAGGAGTTTCTGATGATTGGTCTAGTACTTGTGACCCATGGGCGCCTTGCCGACGAGTTCAAGGCGGCGCTCGAACATGTCATGGGCCCGCAAAAACAAATCGAAGCCGTCACGATCGGAGCCGAGGACGACTCAGATTTGTGCCGAAGTGACATCATTGAAGCCGTCAATCGCGTCGACAGCGGCGACGGCGTCGCCATCCTCACCGATATGTTCGGAGGCACGCCTTCCAATCTCGCGATCTCCTGCATGAGCCGTCCGAAAGTGGAAGTGCTCGCAGGCATTAATCTTCCCATGCTGGTCAAGCTCGCCAAGGTTCGCGAAGAACGGTCGCTCCCCGACGCCATCTCCATGGCTCAGGAAGCCGGCCGCAAATACGTCACCATCGCCAGCCGCGTGCTCGCCGGCAAATGAGCGACGACGACGCGTCGACCGAAGGCCAGGCCGTCGGCCCGAGCGTCCCGCCAGGCGCGGTATCCCGCGAACTTCCCATCATCAACAAGCGCGGTCTGCACGCGCGCGCGTCCGCGAAATTCGTCCAGATGGTCGAGCGCTTCAACGCCGAAGTCTGGGTGACCCGCGGCGGCGAGACCGTCGGCGGCACCTCCATCATGGGGCTGATGATGCTGTCCGCGGGGCCGGGAACGTCAATCGTCGTCTCTGCGATCGGCCCCGAGGCCCAGGCCGCGGTCGATGCGATCACCGAACTGGTCGCCAGCAAGTTCAACGAAGAAGGCACCTGATCGCCGAGATCAACATACTCGATCGTCATGTGCGGGCCCGACCCGCGCATCCATCCATCTTCAGGGACGGATCTCGCGAAGCGAGATCGATCGCCGGGTCGAGCCCGGCAATGACGATCGAAAATTAGCGCGGCGACGCAGCGCCGACGCTCATCTCGCCGGCGGCGCGATGTAGATCTTCCAGCTGATCGCAGGTCCCGGATGCCCGTGGAAGAAGCGCTGCGTGGTGATGGCGAGCCGTTCGGCGTTGCCGGCATTCTCCGCCATCCAGGCGTCGCAGACCGCAAGCCGCTGATCGGTCGTGTCGCAGATGCCGATGAACCCCAGCCGCTTCGCCTCCTCCAGCGACGTCAGTCCCGACGACCAGATTTCGCCCGGTGTGAACGGCGCCGGGTGATCCGGGCTGTAGAATGTCATGGGCTCGCCGATCTCCGTGGTGCCGGCCACCACGGCCCATCTGGTGTGGAAACGCGTCTGCCAGGCCTGGGTCAATTCGCGAGCCAGTTCGGAGCGCGCGCCATAGCCTGAGGCGCCATTGGGATTTGCGGTCATCTCGCGGGCGGCGATATACGGCGAGGCGGCGAGCACCGCGAGCGTGATGGCAAGCCAGATCGCGGCAATACGAAATAGCGCAATCTTTTGCAGGCGCAACGACGGGATCGCGACCAGCGCCAGCGGCGTCAGAAAGAACAGCGAAATCCCCCAATCGGTCTTCATATAGATATTGAAGATCAAACCGCCGAGCGGCGGCCCGATCGCGGCCACGATCTGGATGATCCAGATGTTGATCGCCTGCGGGACATCGACGCCCGGGTTGGTCTCGACGGACCAAATCTTCGCCAATCTCACGCGCTGCGGCCATGCCAGAGCAAACCCGGCCAGCGCGATCGGCACGGCGAGCAGCGCCAGATTATGGCCGACATAGCCGAGCACGAGCTCAAGGTTTTGCGCGCGGCTCGCCAGCCCATAGACGTCGCCGGCATAGGTCAGCGGCACGAAGTCGACTTGTTTCAGCCAGACCAGATGCGGAATCATGGCAACGATGACCGTTGCAATTGCCGCCCATGGTGCCGGCGAGCGCAGGAACTTTAGCCGGTCGGGATGAGCAAGCGCTGCGATGCCGATAGCGCCGATCATGGTCAGCACCCAGTACTTGGTCATCAGCGCCAGCGCGCCGGCCAGGCCCAGCCACAGCCCGGATTTGACGCTGCGTTTTTCGAACGCATGCAGATAGGCCAGCACGACCAGCGGCAAGGTGACGAGCTGCAGCAGATCCGGGTTGTATTTAAAGCCCTTGAAATTGAAGATCGGATAGAGCGCGAGCATCACCACGACGAAGAAGGCGCGGCGGCGATCGACCACGCGCAAGCTGATCAGCCAGGAGATCACGAGCCCCACGCCGAGCACCGCCATCGCCAGCGCATACGTGGCCCAGTCGGCTACGGGAAAAACCTTGAACCAGAGACCTGCGATCCATCCCGCCAGCGGCGGATGCTTGCCATAGCCGAGCTGGAATTTCTGGCCCCAGGCGAAAGCTTCCGCGACGTCCATATGGACGTCCTGCGCCGCCTTGAGATTGATCAGGATCGCCGTCCAGAGCGCGGCATGGGCCAGGGCAAAGCCGACCACCAGCCAAAGGCCGCTTTTTGGATCGCAGGCGCGCGCCGCAAGCAGCGCCGCCGCGCGGCGGATCGAGGGCCCGTGGCGCCGGCGCCAGGCGGTGGGCAAAAATGATGCGGTCGACATGGTCTTTGCGTACCGCGTTTTTCGCGCAAGTGGAATCAGCTTGGCGTGAAGAGCCCCTTCAATATGGCGCAATATGGTTGCCGCCCCGGAGTGCGAATGCTATCCCGCGCCCATGACATCCAGCCCTATTTCCAACATCCGCAACTTCGCCATTGTTGCGCATATCGACCATGGCAAATCGACACTGGCCGACCGCCTGATCCAGATCACCGGCGGCTTGCAGGCGCGCGAGATGAAGGAACAGGTGCTCGATTCCATGGATATCGAGCGCGAGCGCGGCATCACCATCAAGGCGCAGACGGTGCGGCTGAGCTATCCGGCCAAGGACGGCAACACCTACATCCTCAACCTGATCGACACCCCTGGCCACGTCGACTTCGCCTATGAGGTTTCGCGGTCGCTGGCGGCCTGCGAGGGCTCGCTGCTGGTGGTCGACGCCAGCCAGGGCGTCGAGGCGCAGACGCTAGCCAACGTCTACCACGCGATCGACGCCGGCCACGAGATCGTGCCGGTGCTCAACAAGATTGACCTGCCGGCGGCGGAACCGGATCAGGTCAGGCGGCAGATCGAGGACGTGATCGGCATCGACGCGTCGGATGCGGTGATGATCTCGGCGAAGACCGGTCTTGGCATCGACGCCGTGCTGGAAGCCATCGTGCACCGGCTGCCGCCGCCGAAAGGCGACCGCGACGGCTCGCTGAAGGCGCTTCTGGTCGACAGTTGGTACGACGTCTATCTCGGCGTCGTGGTGCTGGTGCGGATCGTCGACGGCGTGATGAAAAAGGGCCAGCGCATCCGGATGATGGGCACCAATGCAGCCTACGACGTCGAGCGCGTCGGCTTTTTTACGCCGAAGATGCAGCAGACCGAAGAGCTCGGCCCCGGCGAGATCGGTTTCATCACCGCCGCGATCAAGGAAGTCGCCGACACCCGCGTGGGCGACACCATCACCGACGACCGCAAGCCGGTCACCGACATGCTGCCGGGTTTCAAGCCCGCGATCCCGGTCGTATTCTGCGGCCTGTTCCCGGTCGACGCCAACGACTTCGAAGTGCTGCGCGCGGCGATGGGCAAGCTCCGCCTCAACGACGCCAGTTTTTCGTTCGAGATGGAAACCTCGGCCGCCCTGGGCTTTGGCTTCCGCTGTGGCTTCCTTGGGCTGTTGCATCTCGAGATCATCCAGGAGAGGCTGTCGCGCGAATTCGATCTCAACCTGATCGCGACGGCGCCTTCGGTGATCTACAAGATGCACCTCACCGACGGGCAGGCGATCGAGATTCACAATCCGATCGACATGCCCGACGTGGTCAAGATCGCCGAGATCGAGGAGCCGTGGATCGAGGCCACGATCCTGACGCCCGACGAATATCTCGGCAGTGTCCTGAAACTGTGTCAGGATCGCCGCGGTGCGCAGAAGGAACTCACCTACGTCGGCAATCGCGCCATGGTGAAATACGAGCTGCCGCTCAACGAAGTCGTGTTCGATTTCTACGACCGCCTGAAGTCAGTTTCCAAGGGCTACGCCTCGTTCGACTATCACCTCACCGACTACAAGCCGGCCGACCTCGTCAAGATGCAGATTCTGGTCAACAACGAGCCGGTCGATGCACTGTCGATGCTGGTGCACCGCCAGCGCGCGGAGGGCCGCGGCCGCGCCATGGTCGAGAAGATGAAAGAACTGATCCCACCGCACATGTTCCAGATTCCGATCCAGGCGGCGATCGGCGGCAAGGTGATCGCCCGCGAGACCGTGCGCGCGCTGCGCAAGGACGTCACCGCAAAATGCTATGGCGGCGACATCACACGTAAACGAAAACTGCTGGAGAAGCAGAAGGAAGGCAAGAAGAAGATGCGGCAGTTCGGCAAGGTCGACATCCCGCAGGAAGCGTTTATTGCCGCGCTGAAGGTGGATAGCTGAGGCGGCGTCTTTTTGAAGTTGGACGCTAAACCCGGTTGAAGTTGGACGCTAAACCCGGCTGCCTTTGAATTCACTTGCGTAACATGTTACGTTCTATCGATGGCAACGATCCGGAAAAAGGCAAACCCCCGCACTCCCCAGCAGCGCATGGCGGCGCGGCGCGCGCGCCTGCACGCGCGGGGTTTGCGCCCAGTTCAGCATTGGGTGCCGGACTTGCGCGATCCGAAGGTTCTGGCCGATTTGCGCCGGCAGGCGAAACTGATGGCGAAGCATCCGGAAAACGATGCCATCGACGCGTGGAATGAGGCGGCCTACGATTGGGACGCCTGGAAGTGAAGCGTGGCGACATCGTGCTGGTGGTCGTTCCAAGCGAACTGGGACGGCCGCGGCCCGGAGTGGTCGTACAGGCTGACGAGTTCAACAAGGACCTATCGACGATCTTCATCTGTCCGGTTTCGTCGGATCTCCAGGATAACCTGCCGCTCAGACCGATTATCGAAGCCAAACCTTCGAATGGCCTCCGCCTGCGCTCGCAGATTATGACCGACAAGGTGCTCGCCCTGCGCCTAGACCGAGTTCGCAGCATCATCGGCCACATCGATTCGGAAACATCCGAAAACCTCGATCGCGCGCTCCTCGTGGTGCTCGGGCTAGCGCGCTGACGAAGATGCGGCAGGTCGAGACGTAGACGGTCGGAACAGGCCTGGCCACGTCGAATAGCCCCTTCACCATTCTGCCGTTGGAACCAATCGGCGCATTCGATGCTTTGGAGCCGTGGGGCGCAAGAGGAAGCCCGCCATGGTCCCTTCGAACATACGGTCGCGTCAGGGGCATCGCCTGCTCCAGATCGGCGTCGCGCTGTTCTTGTTCACCTCGTTCGAAGGCTTCGCGGTGCCATATTTCGGCGCTCCGAACCTCGGCCGGTCGGTCCATACGCTGAGCGCGTTTTCCGGTGTCTTGCTGCTGGCACTGGGGCTCACCTGGCCGAGACTGAGGCTGGGCCCGGCGGCGGCACAGATCGCGTTCTGGTCTTTGATCTATTCGGATCTTGCCACCGTGGCCGCCTTCCTGATGGCTGCGGTCTGGGGCGCCGGCAACTCGATCATGCCACTGGCGGCAGGAGCCGCTCGCGGCAGCGACTTCCAGGAAACTGCGATCAAGGTCGTGGCATATTCGGGCGCACCAACCGGTATCGCATCGTTCGCTCTCATTCTCTGGGGACTTCGCATCGTGCCACGGCAGGCGGACGAGTGAACGGCAGGGAGGAGCCCACTTGCACTTTCGTTCATGACGGGGCTCCCTTTTGCGTCGGCCTCGGCTTCGACTTGCGCAGTCCGTAACCGCCAAGCTGCGGTAGCGATGGGCCAAGACTTGATGCTTTGCGTCCCCGGAAGGTCTGCCGCCTCCGGCGCTCCCTTGATCGCTGAAGGCGGATGGGCCACCATTGCGCTCCCGCCAAAACAGAAAATCCAAAAAAAGCGAGGAAGCGCATGAACAGGCCCCCCAGTTTCGACCTCGTCGAGCGCGCCCGTGCGCTTGCACCGCTGATCCTGCGCGAGGCCGACGAGATCGAGCGGACGCGGCGGCTGACCGAGCCGGTGGTCTCCGCCCTGATCGAGAACGGGCTTTATCGCGCGCTGTTGCCGAAAAGCATCGGTGGCATCGAGGCGCCGCTTGAGGTCTTCATGCAAACGCAGGAGGAAGTGGCGAAGGCCGATGCCTCCACCGCCTGGTGCCTTGGCCAATGCGGCGTTTGCGCCATGACCGCGGCCTATCTCGACCCCGATGCCGCGAACGAGATTTTCAATGTGGCGCCCGGCATTCTCGCCTGGGGCGCGATCGCTCACGAGGTGCAGGTGGTTCCCGGCGGCTATCGCGCCAATGCGCGCTGGGATTTTGCCAGCGGCTCGCGCCAGGCGAGCTGGCTCGGCGCCCATGTCCAGATCGTCGAGGCCGACGGCACCAGGCGGCGCAAGCCGGATGGCGCGCCGGAAGTGCGCACCATCCTGTTTCCGGTCACGAGCGCCACGATGTACGACGTCTGGGACGTGATCGGCCTCAACGGCACCGGCACCGACAGCTATTCCGTTGAAAATCTATTCATTCCGGAAAAATTCGCCGCGTTGCGCGACGACCCCACGGCGCTGCGCGAAAAAGGACCGCTCTACAAGCTCACCACCAATCTGACGTTCGGCATGGGTTTCGCCGCGGTCGCGCTTGGCGTCGCGCGCGCTACGCTGGATGCGGCGATCGAGCTGGCGCGCGGCAAGACACCGCAAGGCCTCAAGGCGATGCGCGAGAACAACGCCGTTCAGGGCGTGATCGGGCGCAACGAGGCCGGCTTGCGCGCGGCGCGCGCCTATCTCTATGCCACGGCCAGAGAGGTCTGGCGCGATTTGACCCAGCCCGGGACCCAATTGACGGAACAGCATCGCGCGGCGCTTCGCCTGGCTGCAACCTGGACCATCCATCGATCGGCCGCCGTGGTCAATGCCGCCTATCACATGGCGGGCGCCACCGCGGTGTTCAGCGCCAACAAATTCGAACGGCGGTTTCGCGACATGCACACCATCGCGCAGCAGATCCAGGCTCGCGACATCCATTATGAAGACGTCGGCAAGGGGATGCTGGCCGCCGATGCCGGCACATCGGCAAGGACGCCTGGCGCATGATGTGCCCAAGCATGCCTCGACCTTGACCCGAGGGTGCGGGCGATTTGGCGACAAGATCATGCGCAAATTTTAATTGCTTTGAGCGCGATCGGACGCCCTTGCGCCGCGCGCAACCCGTGATATTGCGGGCCAACAAATTAACCCCAAATTGTTAAACATTCTCTGGGAGGTTCCGAACTCGCCTTTGTGACGGAGCTTCGGTTTTCCCATGTTCAAACTTCGATCTATCTCTGCGCGCCTGATTCTGACCATTTCGCTGACCGTCGCGGTGGCCTGCGGAGTCCTGGGAACCTTTTCGATCATTCAACAACGCTCGTTGACAAGCCTGGCGCTCGACCAGCAGCTCAAGCTGCAATATGACAGCGTCATGGCAGCGCTCGACTATGAAGGGCGCGCCGCGCTGGCAGTCAGTGCCGTCATCGCCAATCTGCCCCCGGTGGCGGACGCCGTCGCCAAAGGCGAGCGCGAGCCGCTGATGGCCCTGCTGCAAGCGCCCCTGGCGGCGATCAAGCCGCAGGGCATGCCGCTGATCAGCTTCCAGACGCCGCCGGCTACCAATTTCTTCCGTGTTCACGAGCCCAAGATCTTTGGTGAGGACATCTCGGCGCGGCGCAAGACCGTGGTCGAGTCGAATACCACCGGCAAGCCGATTGTCGGCGTCGAACCCGGACGGGATTCGCTGGGCGTTTTCGGCATGACGCCGATCATGCGCGACGGAAAGATCATCGGCGTCGTCGACATCGGCGTTTCCTTTGGCAAGCCGTTCGTCGACAACGCCAAGCGGCGCTTCGGCGTCGATCTCGCCGTATATCGTTTCGACGGCAAAGCGTTCACAGGCATCGCTTCGACCCTTGGTGACGGCTCGGCCGTTACCCAGGACGAACTCAAGAGCGTGTTTGACGGCGGCGCCCTGCGCCGCGACGCCACGTTCAATGGCCATCCGGTCGCGCTCTATCTCGGGCAAATCAGGAATTATGCCGGGCAGCCCGTCGCGGTGATCGAGCTGGTCAAGGACACCACTGAATACGAGGCGGCGGCGGCGAGTTCACAGCGCAGCCTCATTCTCGGCACGGTCGCCATTCTGGCCGGCGCCGCAATGCTGGCGTTCCTGCTCGGCCGCGGCCTGTCGCGCCCGCTGGCGGCAATCACCAGCGTCATGAACCGCCTCGCGACCGGCGACACCGACGTCACGATCCCCGGCGGCGAGCGAAAAGACGAACTCGGCACCATGGCCGTGGCGCTTGACGTGTTCCGCCGCAACATGATCGAGGCGCGCACGCTGCGCGAGGCGCAGGAGGCCTCCAAACAGCAGACCGAGGCGGAGAAGAAGGCGCTGCAACGCCAGATGGCCGACCGCTTCGAAGCCGACGTCAAGAGTGTAGCCGGCGCCGTCGCGCGGGCCACCCAGGACATGCAGCGCGTCGCCGGCGAGATCACCGCCAGCGTCAACGGCACGTCGCAGCGCGCAGCCGCTGCTGCCGCCGCCTCCGAGAAGGCTTCCGCCAGCGTGGGCACGGTCGCCGCTGCCACCGAGGAGCTTGCCTCTTCGGTTGCCGAGATCGGCCGTCAGGTCACCCATTCCAGCGGTGTCGCCGACAACGCGGTGGTCAAGGCCGGACAAACCACCGAGATGGTCGGCAGCCTCGCCAGCGCCGCCGAAAAGATCGGCGACGTGCTTCGCCTGATCGGCGCGATTGCGAGCCAGACCAACCTCCTGGCGCTCAATGCGACGATCGAGGCGGCGCGGGCCGGGGACGCCGGCAGGGGCTTTGCCGTGGTCGCGTCAGAGGTCAAGGAACTCGCCAGCCAGACGGCGAAGGCAACCGAGGAGATCGCCGGGCAGGTCGCCGCGATCCAGTCCGCCACCGGCGACTGTGTTACGGCGATCGGCGGCATCAGCGACACCATCCGGGAGATCAGCGGCATCGCAACAACCATCGCCGCCGCGGTGGAAGAGCAGGATTCATCAACGCGAGAGATTGCACGAAGCGTGCAGCAGGCCGCCGCCGGCACCGGCGAAGTCTCGGTCAACGTCGCGGGCGCAAGCCAGGCCGCCGATCAGTCGCGCGCATTGGCCGACAACGTCCTGGTCGCGTCCGACGAACTCAGCCAGCATGCCGCCGCGCTGTTCAAAAGCGTCGATACCTTCCTCGCCGGCCTGCGCAACGCGGCTTAGGCGTACGCCGTTACGCCGCCGCTGGGGAAGCGGCGAGATCATCGGCAACGAGCTGCTCCAGCGCGACCTTTGACGCGCGCTGTTCGCGGACGAGCTTCTTCACCGGGATCGCGATCCGGACAAAGGCCTGCGCGAGAGGGTTGCTGCTTTCGGGCTTCGCGCTGCGCAGCGACAGATGCGTGCCGCCATTATCCAGCGCCGTGAACTCCGCCATCTGCCGGACCACGGTGCCGAGCGGCGTGCGGATGTGCCAGGTGACATAATCGAACGGCCGCCAGTCGACGATATCGTGCAGCGTCGAGCCGTTGCCGTGGGCGCAATGCTGGGTCGCGCCCGGCGCGATTCGCCCGCGTGACAGCCCGGTCATGCTCATGCCGTCGAGCCCCTGCTGCCAGCGGATTTTCTTCTCGACATCGGTGACATAGGCCCAGGCAACCGGCGGCGGCACCGGCAGGTCGCACTCCATCGGTTCGAAAGCCAATGGCTCGTCGCTTTGCACAACGATACGGCGCGATGCGCGCCATTTCGCAAAAACCGGGGCGAGATCGTAGACGAAGCAAACCGTATCGCCCAATTCGTCGCCATGTTCGACGTGACGGATTGCGCCTGCGAAAAAATCCGGCAGGCCGGTCGCGTCCGCGGCCTGCTGCGTCACCAGGGCATAAGCCTTGATGCCCGTCGCCTTTGTGACCGAGTTCTTCATCAGGCGGTGCAGGCGAATGACCTCCGGGCCTTGCAGCTCGGTTCGCCCAGCCAGCATCTGCGTGGCGTAGATTCCGTGATGCAGGAAGAATTTCAGATCGAGCTGACCCATGTTGCGGCAGGCGTTGCAGTTGCATGTCGTGTTGAGCCGCATCGCGCCGAGCGTATTGGCGAAACTGCAATAGATCCGTTCGATGGCATCCAGTGGAAACTGGCGCTGCGGCATGTTCGCGTCCGGCAGATAGGCCAGCGCCGCGTCGCCTTGCAGATTGGACAGCACGATCGGCGCCTTGATCTCGGCAAAGATGCTTTTGAACAGCGCGTCAAGAATTCCCTGCGCGTGCTCAAGCTCCGAGCGCGTCAGGAACATCGTATAGCCGGTGATATCGGCGATAAGTAGAAAGCCCGTCTGCGCCAAAGTTGCTGCCCTTCCGGGTGGCGGCCTGAAATACGGCTATCGTAGCAGAAAAGTTGCGGCAGGGTTGACGGCCGGGCGGGCCGCATCGTTACTTTGTTGCTCTTCCGGGAAGCTACGCCCCCGACACGGCTTCAAGCCTGGGCGCCGAAAGACGGTTTAGATTCGATCTAAACTATGGGAGCATCCGGGAATAACTGTTCGACATCAGGCGCTTGCATCAACAGGCGGCAATTTTGATCCGTCCCGCTCTCTTGAGGTGAGGGGCCTGGCAGTGATCGACCCGGCAACGCAAAGACCGGCGGACACGATCGTTGGCGCGACGGTCTGCGCCAAATCATGCATGGTCGCGGATGCCCTGACCAAACTTGTGATGATTGCCGGAGAAGAATCGCTGGCCGTGCTGGAACATTATCAATCGAGCGCGATGTTGATTTCCAGGGATGGGGTGATCAAGGTCAGCGGCAATTGGAAAGACGCTGTTTGCGATGCGGCTTGAATCGCGATTTCGCGCCGCGCTGTACGGGGTCTTCGCCTTGCTGTTTGTAACGGGAGCTGCGTGGTTCGTCGCAGATCGTTTGAAGGACACCCCGGATGGCGAGCTTTGGCAACAAATCGCGGCCTCGCTGCTGATGATCCACGGTGGCGCTGCGATGGTGACCACATTCATACGACAGCGGTTTTTGAAATTGGTACACTCAGCCGGGGGGCCTGCAATTTCCTCGCGGAAGCCGCTTCTGGAATTTTCTTCCGCTTGCTCGGGTCGTGCTCTAGGCTCCGCGCACAGCGGGATCGACGGAATCCGGGGACGGTGTGATGAAGAAGCCGACAAGGAAGAGCGCTGCAAAGAGCGGCGCGAAGAAGCGCGGAGGATATGCAGATGCCGCGGTCGATGCGGCTTTCGACGCCTATCCAAGGCCTCTCAAGGCAAAATTGCTGGCGTTGCGCCGGCTGATCTTCGACACCGCAAAGTCCACACAAGGCGTCGGCGCGCTTCAGGAAACCCTGAAATGGGGACAGCCAAGCTACCTCACGACGGAGACCAAAAGCGGCAGCGCGATCCGGATCGACCAGGTCAAATCCGCCGCCAACCAATATGCGGTCTATTTCCATTGCCAGACCGATCTGGTCGAGAGGTTTCGCGAGCTGTATCCGGAACTGAGTTATGGCGGCAACCGCAGCATCCTGCTCGAGGCCGGCAACGAGATCCCGGAAGCGGCGCTGCGCCACTGCGTAGCCCTGGCGCTGACCTATCATCTCAACAAGCGCAAGGCCGCACGGGCGAAATAGCCTGGCATCATTGTTCGTCATTCCGGGATGGTGGGTTAGTTGTCAAGTTAACACGGTGGCGGTCGCGGTGGCGGTCATGCCAGGGTTGCCGCGACCGCCAGCGCTTCCGGTACGACATCATGGTCGTAGAGTCGCCTGCGGAATGCGGCGTGTGCGGTGATCTCGGCGTCACGGACGCCGAGATCGGCGCAGGAAGAATCGTAGCGCATGCCGTTCTCGCGCGCGCCGCGCTGGACCGCCGCCACCCGCTCGCGTCGCAAACGCTCATAGGCGAGCAGCGCTGCCGACGCCGACTCCCGGTCCGCACGCGCCAGGATCGTCGCCAGCGCCATGCCATCCTCGATCGACTGGTTGGCTCCCTGGCCGAGATGAGGAAGCATCGGGTGAGCGGCATCGCCGAGCAGCGTCAACCGGCCCTTGGTCCAGCTCTGCAGCGGTTCGCGGTCGTACAGGGCCCAACGAAATGTCTTTTGAATTTTGCTCAACAGTGTCCCGATGCGCGGATCCCAGCCTTCAAACTCGGCGCGAAGCACGTCGGGGTCGCCCGGCGCCGACCACGATTCCTTCATCTCCCGGTCTGCCGGCACGAAGCCGACATAGTTGATCAGTTCGCCGGCGCGCACCGGAAAGGTAAGGAAGTGTTTGGCCTTGCCCAGCCACATCAGCCAGCAATCGGTCGGCCATTGCGGAACGGATCGATGCGGCAGCACGCCACGATAGGCCACAGATCCATGGAAGACCGGACGGGACGGCGGCACCACATCGTGCCGGAGCTCGGAATGAATGCCGTCCGCGGCAATGACGACGTCACCTTCGACGACGCAGCCATTTGCAAACGACACGCGCGCGACGTCACCGATCTGCTCGCAACCAATCCCACGGTGTCCGGTGCGTACCACGCCGGGAGGCAGCGCCGCGGCCAGCATCTCGACGAGGTCGGCGCGGTGCATGCCGAATGTCGCGTTCCAGCCCGAGGAGTCCGTCACCTGGACCGGGGCAATCGGCGCGCCGTCGTGGCGGAAATAGTGGGATCCCGCGCCAACTCTGGCGCCCCGCTTCTCCACTGACGGTCCGAGACCCACCCTCTGCAGTTGGCGCACGCTGTTCGGGGTCAGGAATACCCCGGCCCCGACCTCGCCGAGCACGGACGCCTGCTCATAGACCGACACGCGGAGGCCTTGGGCGATCATTGCGTTTGCAGCGAACAATCCGCCAATTCCGCCTCCAACCACCACGACATCGAGCGGCGAATGCGCCATCATTTCATCCTTGGCTCCATACCATCGCAGCGCGCGGCCTGCGAGCGCGTGCCGCAGCAAAAATTCGTCGGAGCCCTGCTCGTTTCAGGCTATCCTCGATCGTTGGAAACACCAAGTCGGCGACGCAAACAGCGCAGGCCAGGCGCTGCGGGTACAGACCCGAGGGAGAACACGATGCGCGGGCACACGCAGACCCAAACTCTCACCCGGCGATGCCTGGCAGCGCTGACGTCATTTTTCATTCTGTTCGCGCAGCCTTCCGGTGGGGCACGGGCGGAGGATTATCCGGACCACCTCGTGAAAATCGTCGTGCCCTTCCCTGCCGGGGGAACCGCCGATGCCGTCCCACGAATTGTCGCGGACTGGCTGTCGCGCAAATGGCGCCAAACCGTCGTCATCGACAACCGCACGGGCGCGGCCGGAAACATCGGTTCCGAACTGGCCTATCGTTCGGCCCCGGACGGCTACACCTTGCTCGCGGCGCCGCCGCCGCCGCTGGTGATCAACCAAAATCTCTATCCAAAGCTCGGGTTTGATCCGACCAGGTTCGAGCCGATCATTGTGATGGCGCAAGTGCCGAATGCACTGATCGTCAATCCCAACAACGTCAAGGCATCGACCATGGCGGAATTGGTTGAATATCTGCGGGACCATCCCGATAAAGTCACCTGCGCCACGCAAGGTAACGGCACGACCTCGCATCTCACCTCCGAACTCTTTCAACTGATGGCCGGGGTGAAGCTGCGCCATATTCCCTATCGCGGCTCGGCGCCGGCGCTGCAGGGCCTTCTCGCCGGTGACGTCGACTTGATGTTCGACAATCTTGGCGTCTCACTGCCGCTGGTCGAGGCCGGCAAACTGAAATTGCTTGCAGTTGCTTCGCCGGGTCGCCTCCCGGCCATGCCGGATGTGCCGACGATGGCCGAGACGTTGCGCGACTTTGAAGCAGTCGCCTGGTACGGCCTCGTGGCGCCGCCCAACACGCCCAGGAATATCGTCGACAAGATCAATGCCGATGTGAACGAGGCGCTGCGCCAGCCGGAAGTGCGAGATCACCTCAAGAAACTATCGGCCGAGATCTTCGGCGGTTCGGTCGAGAGGACTTCCAAATATATGCGGGAGGAGGTTGATCGATGGGGTGCGGTGATTCGGTCCGCGAAGATCGAGTTGCAGTGACATCGGGAAAACAAACCGCCCTGACTGCTGCCAAAAATGCATGTGCAAGCTTGATGTAAAGACCGGTTGATTTGCGGGCGCGGGAAGACGCGATTAATCTCGGTGCGTCGCCGGCCGTGTTATAGAGTGACCCGATGAACCCGCGCCTGATTCTCTTCCTGGCGATGTCCGCCGCGATCGTCAGTGCCACCGGCGTGCGGGCGCAGGACAAGGGCAGCGTCGACCCAAAACCGCTGCCGCCACTGGCCAATCCCAACGATCCCAAACTCGGCGCAAAGGAGCTGTTCGGCCGCAAGGTACTGCCGGCGGCGATGCCGACGCGCGTGATCGGCTTCTACGCCCACGGCTGCATTGCCGGCGCCGAAGCGTTGCCGATCAATGGCGAAACCTGGCAGGTGATGCGGCTGTCGCGCAACCGCAATTGGGCGCATCCCCACATGGTGGCGCTGCTGGAGCGGCTGGCGGCCAAGGCGCACAAGGACGCCGGCTGGCCGGGAATATTGGTCGGCGACATGTCGCAGCCGCGCGGCGGTCCGATGATCACCGGGCACGCCAGCCATCAGGTGGGGCTGGACGCCGATATCTGGCTGACGCCGATGCCGAAGCACCAATTGTCGCGCAACGAGCGCGAGGACATGTCCGCGGTCATGATGGTGCGCGCCGACCGGCTCGACATCGATCCGCATGTCTGGACACCGAACCATCTCGCCGTGATCCGCGACGCGGCACAGGAGCCGAGCGTGCAACGCATCTTCGTCAACGCCGCGATCAAGAAGGCGCTGTGCCGCGAAGCCAAGGGCGACCGCAGCTGGCTTTCAAAGGTACGGCCGATGTACGGCCACGACTATCACTTCCATATCCGCATCAAATGCCCCGCCGGGGCTGGCAACTGCGAGAGCCAGCCGGACCCTTCGGAAGGCGAAGGCTGCAGCGCCGGCGATCTCGCCTACTGGTTCAAGGATTCGGTGCTGCATCCAAAGCCGCCGAAAGTGCCGCCGAAGCCGAAGCCGCCGATGACCATGGCGCAATTGCCCGCCGCCTGCCGGCAGGTTCTGGCGGCGCCGGATGCGAAGCGATAGTGGCGCGCGGTTGCTAACGCGGCGACGCGCGTATCTCGCCGACGATGCCGCAGCTGGATACGCTCAAAAGCCCGGCAAATTCCGCTGAAAATATTTGATCCGGCCAATTCGATGCGGGTGACGTCCCACCCGGAATGGTTCATATTCCCCGCAACCTGCGCCACCCCCGCCTTTCAAATTTCAACGTCAACGAATGTCAGCCGGAGAATACCAACATGCGTTTCAAAACGGCGGCGATGGCAGCATCGCTCGCGGCTTTTCAGTGTCTGGTCGGATGCAACGCGTCCGCAGGCGCGGCGGATGAAGGTTTGCCGGAAACCCTCTGGCCGACCAAATCGTGGCAGGTTGCGACGCCCGAAGAGCAAGGCATGGATTCAGCCGCTCTTGCGCGGCTCGTGGAAGCGGTGGGCGCCTACAAGCAGGACAGCCTGATGATCGTCCGACACGGGAGGATCGTGGCTGAAGCCTATTACGCCCCCTATGTCGCCGGGATCAGCCACGATCTGAGATCCGTCACCAAGAGCGTCGTCGGCACACTGACCGCCATCGAGCTGCAACATGGTTTGCTCGACAGCGTCGACCATCCGATTGTGGATCTGTTTCCGGACAAGAACATTTCCAACGTCGACGACAACAAGAAGGCCATGACGGTTCAGAGCCTGCTCGACATGACTTCGGGGATAGAATGGAAGGAAAAGGCCTATACGCCGGATGAGACGATCATGCGGATGTATCGGAGCCCGGACCGTACCGAGTTCGTACTGAGCCAGCCGATGTCGAGCGCGCCTGGGAGAGAGTTTTACTACAACAGCGGGAACCCTTATGTTCTATCGGCCCTGATCACCAAAAAGACCGGACAGAGCGCATTTGATTTCGCCAAAAAGGAATTGTTCGAGCCGCTCGGCATCACCAGCGCGAAGTGGGGTCGCGTGGACGCTCAGGGCGTCACGGATGGTGAAGCCGGGCTTTCACTCGCGCCTCACGACATGGCGAGAATTGGCTATCTCTACCTTCACAATGGACTGTGGGAAGGAAAGCAGGTTATCCCCTCGTCATGGGTCGAAAGGGCGAAAGAAGGCAAGGTTTCGGCGAGCTTTGGATTTCACTATGCCAACTTGTGGTGGTCGCTCCCCGAAAAGGGAGCCTACATGGCACGTGGCCGTCATTCGCAACTTATTCTCGTGCTGCCAAAGCTGGATATCGTCGCTGCCATGACCGGCATTTTGCGGGATGACGAATACTATTCGGTTTCCAGGCTGATCGATGACATTTCCAGGTCGGTCAAGTCGGACATGCCGTTGCCGCCCGACCCCATCGCAACGTCCTTGCTTGCCGCTTCGATCCGCCAGGCCGCTACGGAAAAGCCCTCCCCGGCAGGAGGTACACCCGAACTGGCAAAGGCGATATCGGGAAAGACGTTTCAGTTCGATAACAACGAACTACGCGTGAAAACTTTCTCGTTGAACTTTTTTGATTCAGATTCTTCCTGGGTAATCACGACGGATACCGGGAATTCGGATCGTCCCACGGAACGATTTTCGGGGCTGATGGGGCTTGACGGGATTTTCCGCAAGAGCCCGCCGGCACCCTACGGGATCAATGCCGCCAGAGGGCGCTGGCTGAACGAACATGCTTTTGCGGTCGAGCGCCGGATTTTGGGACACAGCGAAACCCAGGTTTGGACACTGACATTCGACGGCAAGAAAGTGAGTGTGGCCTTCGAAAACACCGATGGCACCAAAGCCGAATTGCACGGCGAGATGACGGACTGAAGGTCTGCCAAGCAATAGCGGGCCGCGGCGCAAGGCGATTTCATTCCGCCGGCGGATAGGCTAATGTCAGTGATCTTCGCGCCGTAAGCGCGGATGAAATCCTTGGGACGACGGTCCCGACCAAGCTCATTTTCAGCCAGCAATGCGCGGCGGGCTCGCGCACGGCATAAATCTTGTGAGGACCGTCATGCGGATCAGTGCACGCAACCAGATCAAGGGCACCGTCGTCGAAGTGAAGAAGGGCGCCACCACCTCGCATATCCGCGTCGATATCGGCTAGGGTCAGATCGTGACGTCCTCGATCACCAATGAGGCGGTCGATGAATTGGGCATCAAGGCCAAAAGCGCCGTGACGGTCGTCGTGAAGGCCTCCGATGTCATGATCGCGGTGGATTGATCATGCGTACATCTCTGCTCATCACATTGGCGTTGCTTGTAACTGCCCCCGCGCGGGCGGCGGACGAACCCAGCGGCTGCGACAAATTCAAATGGAACATCGACCGGGAGCGTGCGGCACTGACCGCGCCGGATCTCATGAAGATCGCGTCGGGCGCCGAACTCGCGGCATGGCCGTCAACGGGAATTACGCTCGGTTTACGCGCGGCTGCCGAAGCCAAACTGCCTACGCCGCCCGAACGCGCGCCGAAGGAAGGCACATTTGCGGGCTTCGCGACATTCAAGAGCCCGCCGAAGGTCGGCAGATACACTATCAGCCTGTCGGCCGGCGGCTGGATCGACGTGGTGCAGGACGGACAATTTCTCCGCTCGGTCACATCCAGCGGCGTCAGGGATTGCGAAGGAATCCGCAAGAGCGTGAAATTCGAAATTCCCGCAAAACCCTTCGTGATCCAGATTTCCGGCGTCGAGGCCGATTCCATCAGCCTGGCGATTGTACCGGCGGCCGAGTGAGCGGGAGTTTCCGGCGCCGCGGCAGCGGCGCAGAGCCTTTTCCTCGGCACAACGATGCTGTAGGCTTGCGCCGGCGATGTCCGGACGGATCGTAAGTCCCCCGGATTGCCGGAACGGCGCTTCCGCCTGTCGCATCCTCAATTAAACGAACGCCTGATTTGCGCGCATTTGCCGCGCATAGGCACGGAGCGCCACCATGCATCGTATTACCGGACTTTTCCTGACCTTCACCCTCCTGTGCGGATCGAGCTACTCGCCTGCCCTGGCCCAGGAAAAGAGCCTGACGGTATTTGCCGCGGCTTCGATGAAGAACGCGCTCGACGACATCGACGCTGCCTATGCCGCGAAGTCAGGGCTCAAGATCGTCGTCAGCTATGCCGCAAGCTCGGCGCTGGCAAAACAAATCGAACAGGGCGCGCCGGCCGACGTTTTCATTTCCGCCGATACCGACTGGATGGATTACGCGATCTCCAGGAAAAACATCAATAGGGCTACCCGCGTCAATCTGCTCGGCAACGTGATCGTGCTGATCGCGCCGACGGATTCCACGATCGACAACGTAAACATCGGGCCGGGCTTCGATCTGGCCAAACTCGCCGGCGACGGCAAGATTGCGACCGGCGACGTGAAAGCGGTCCCGGTCGGCAAATACGCCAAGGCGGCGCTGGAAAAACTCGGGGCGTGGCAGGCCGCCGAGCCGAAATTCGCGATGGCCGAGAGCGTGCGAGCGGCGCTGACACTGGTGGCGCGCGGCGAAGCCGTTCTCGGGATCGTCTATTCGACCGACGCCAAGGTCGAGCCCGGCGTCAAGATCGTCGGCACCTTCCCGGCCGACTCCCATCCCGCGATCATCTATCCGGTCGCAGCGACGACGACCGCGAAAACCGAAACCGCCGATTACCTCGCCTTCCTGCGCTCTTCAGTGGCCAAGACCATCCTTGAAAAATACGGCTTCAAGTTCCTGGTCAGCCCCACGACCTGAATAAACGTGTTCGATATTTCGCCGACCGAATGGACGGCGATCCTGCTGTCGCTGCGCGTCGCCATCATTGCGACGCTGGTGGCGACGCCGGCCGGGATCGCGGTGGCGTGGCTGCTGGCGCGGCGCGACTTCTGGGGCAAGTCGGCGGTCGATGCATTGATCCATCTGCCGCTGGTGCTGCCACCGGTCGTCACCGGCTATCTGTTGCTGCTGACCTTCGGCCGGCGCGGTCTGGTCGGCGCCTGGCTCGCCGACCATCTCGGCATCGTGTTCGCGTTTCGCTGGACCGGTGCGGCACTGGCCTGCGGCGTGATGTCGTTTCCCTTGCTGGTACGGCCGATCCGCCTGTCGATTGAGGCGATCGACCGGCGGCTGGAGCAGGCCGCGGGCACGTTGGGCGCCGCCCCCTGGCGGGTGTTCACGACCATCACGTTGCCGCTGGCGCTGCCGGGCGTGTTGGCCGGCATGGTGCTCGGCTTTGCCAAGGCGATCGGCGAATTCGGCGCGACCATTACGTTTGTGTCCAATATTCCGGGCGAGACCCAGACCATTTCCTCAGCGATCTATTCGCTGATCCAGACCCCCGACGGCGACACCGCGGCACTGCGGCTGGTGATCGTCTCCATCGTGATCGCGATGAGCGCGCTGATCGCGTCCGAATGGTTCGCGCGGCGCGCGACACAACGACTGCATGGGAACTGATCATGCTGCGCGTTGACGTCACAAAACAGCTCGGCGAATTCACCATCGAAGCCTCGTTCGAAAGCCAGGGTCGGGTCACCGGACTGTTCGGTGCCTCCGGTGCGGGCAAGACCTCCCTGATCAACATGATCGCGGGACTGTTGCGGCCCGATCGCGGCACCATCGCCATCGACGGTGAATCACTCGACGATACCGCCGCACGCCTGCACGTCCCGCCGCATCGTCGCCGCATCGGCTACGTGTTCCAGGATGCGCGGCTGTTTCCGCACCTCGATGTACGGCAGAACCTCGACTACGGGCGGCGGATGAATAGCCTCGCCGACGATCCCGCCACACGCGCACGCGTCACCGATCTCCTCGATATCGGCAGCCTGCTGGATCGCCGTCCCGGGCAACTGTCCGGAGGCGAGCGCCAGCGCGTCGCGCTCGGACGCGCGCTGTTGTCAAAGCCGAGATTGCTGCTGCTGGACGAGCCCTTGGGCTCGCTGGACGAGGGACGCAAGGTGGAGATCCTGCCCTATCTGATCCGCCTGCGCGACGAGGCCAATGTGCCGATGGTCTATGTCAGCCATGACGCTGCCGAGATGCGCCAGCTCGCCACCCAGATCGTGATGCTCCGGCACGGACGCGTGACCGCGTTTGGCGGGGTCAAGGTATTGTCGGCGACGCCGTCGCAGGCGTGACATCGGGCGAGAGCGATCATTCACCAATTTCGCTGGTATGGGCGAGCAGAACGTCGCCAGCGCGCGATCCCAGGAACCATGGGCAGACTTACTCGCCTTCACGCGGGTTGTACCGCAGCCTTATTCCCCTGCCCACTGCGCGATGATAGTGTTTTCGAACTGGACCATGCAACTGGAGGTTTCCCATGACTCCAAGCGCCGAGGCTGGAGTTGCACGCGACATCCACGGCAAGCCGATCGACGTCCTTCCGGTCGGCGCTGCGTTGGGCGCCGAGGTGCGCGGCGTCGATCTCAAAAATCTCGACGCATCGCAATTCGCAGCGCTCTTGCGCGCCTGGCACGACCATCAGGTCATTTTAGTGCGTGGCCAGACGCTCACTGACCAGGATCTCATCACGTTCAGCCGCCGCTTCGGCGACCTCGACTGGGCGCCGGTACAGGAAACCGGCCGGCGTTTCGTCGAGGGGCTGCCTGAAATCTACATCGTTTCAAACGTGACGGTGAACGGTCAGCCGATCGGGAGCCTCGGCGCCGGTGAAGCCGTATGGCATACCGACATGTCGTATCTCGATGTGCCGCCAATGGCGAGCATGCTTTACGCGCTTGAGGTGCCACCTGCCGGAGGCAACACCTCGTTTTGCAGCATGTACGCGGTCTACGAAGCGCTGCCTGACGAGTTGAAGCATCAGACCGCGACCCTGAAGATCAAGCACGACGGCACCTACAACAGCGGCGGCTATCTGCGCCAGGGGGTGACTGCAACCGATGATCCCCGGACGTCACCGGGCGCCGTGCACCCGCTGGTCTGCACACATCCCGACACCGGGCGGCGCATGCTTTATCTCGGCCGCCGACGCAACGCCTATCTCATGGGGCTCGACCTTGCGGACTCCGAGGCGCTGCTCGACGAGCTGTGGGATTTCGTCGCGCGCCGGGAGTTCGCCTGGGAGCATGTCTGGCGGGCCGGTGATCTCGTGCTGTGGGACAACCGCTGTACCATGCATCGGCGCGACCCGTTCGACGCCTCGGCACGGCGCATCATGCATCGAACGCAGATCAAGGGCAGCACGAGCCCGGTCTGATGCGCAGCCTCAGCGTCTCAAGCACGGTTCAGCTGATCATCTGCGTAATGTACCCGATCCTCCTGTAGACCGGGTCAACATCTCGACCGCCGCGCCACTTTTACGGCAATCCGGCGCGACTAGCGGTCGACGTTAAGTACTTGGCCCGTGGTGGCGTCGACATCGACCTCCATATAGCGGCCCGATATATCGCGCCCCTCGATTTGCCATTCGTAACCGGCAAATTGTGTGTGGGACACGGTGACGAGACCAAGATCGGTCGCAATACCCAAGGCTCTCTGCATCGAAATGAGGCCGCCCGAGTCATAGGCCATGGCGGACGTTGCCATCCCGACCGCTACGACCGCAACGATTGGCATGATGTATTTTCGCATCGGCTACTCCTGGTTAAGGCCACGCACCCGCTACGCCCCCGGAGCGGCGTAACATTTGCTAAACTATCCGATGCGCTGTGCGTTCCGATTTCGCCCATCACGAAACTGCGCGAAACTTCGGCTGTTGCGGCCATTTGTTGGCGACATTTTGGCGATACGTGATGGGTCTTGTTGTCGGCTATCCGTCCAAGACAGGTCCGGCACGCCACGATCCCGCCGCGTCCAAAAATACCCAAGGGCGGACGTTGCGCTGCAACAGGCTCGGGCGCCGACGATAAGCCGACGGTCGCGGCGGTAATGGCATTCTCTACTCGGAAACCGCCGGCGGGACCGCTGAAAGCGATGCGGAACTCTGCGCCGTCCCGCGAGGCTGATCGAGCGTCGACACCAGCGGGGTGCCGGTGTCAAACCGGACACGATAGACCTGCAGATTCTCCATGACGCGCTGGACGTAGTTGCGCGTTTCGGCGAATGGAATCCGCTCCACCCAATCGATCGCATCGACGTTGGGATCGCGCGGATCGCCGTATTGTTTCACCCACTGCCGGACACGGCCGCGGCCGGCATTGTAGCCGGCGAAGGTCATGATGTGGCAGCCACGATACTCTTGCAATAACGCGGCAAGCTCGGCCGCGCCCATCTGCGTGTTGTAGACGGGATCGGAGACCATGCGATCCCAGTCGTAGGCGACGCCGAACCGCTTGGCGGTGTCGCGCCCTGCGGCGGGAGTGACCTGCATCAGGCCGACCGCTTTGGCCGCCGAGACGTCGCGTTGGTCGAACGCACTTTCGGTGCGGGCGACCGAATAAATCACGCTGCGGTCGATGTGAGGGCCGATCGGATGGTGCTGGGGCACCCCGATCGCCGGGAACGCGTAATGGTCCAGCGCCAGGCCGCGGGCGAGCGCCGTCTTGCCGATCTGCAGCATGGCGCGCGCATCTTGCCGGCGCGCGGTCAACTCGCCCAGCGCGACCAGCGCTGCGACATCGACGCTCTGCTCCGCGAAATCCGCCACGAAATTCAGGACCACGTCGCGCTCGCCAAGCGCGTACAGCATATCGGCGGCGCGCACGCGCTCATCCGCAACTTCAGGACCGTTGCTCGGATCGGACTGCAGCGGGGCCCGTAGCTCAATTCTGTCACGGCCGAGCCTGGCACGCGCCAGCTGTCCGTAATAGGCCGTGCCATGGCGGGCGGCGGCTTCGTAGTACGCGCGCATCTGCTCGTTGTCGCCGGCGGCCTCGGCGGCGCGACCTCGCCAGTAATTCGCCCTTGCGAGCACGATCGGATTGACCGATCCGTCGTCGATATGTGCGAAATGTTCACGCGCCGTCGCGGGATCGTTGCGGTAGCGCAGCGCGATCCAGCCGGCCATGAAATGCAATTCCGCCCGGTAATTTTCACTGGCCGGCAGCGCGGCGTTACGCACCACCTGGTAGGCGTTCTGGAACTCGCCCAGATCAAGCAGCTTGCGGGCAAGGACCCGGCGCTCGCGCCACCATTCGTCGGTGTCCTGAAGCGTCATGGTCTCCGAAGGCGCTGCCAGCATCACGCGGGTCGCGTCGGCAAACCGATCCTTGCGCATCAGCGCGTGAATGCGGCACAGCGTGTAGCCGAGATCCTGGCGTACCTCATTTGGAACGTCGTCGAGCCGGCCAAGCGCCTTGGTCTCGTTGCCCGTGACCGCGACACAGGCCTTCACGATTGCGACATCGCTGTCGCCAAGACGACGCGCGGCGCGCATCGCGCCCGAAAAATCCTTGGCGCCGATGCGCTTGTCCATGCGCGCCCGATGGTCCTCGGGCGCAAGGAGTTCGCGGAACGCATCGAGCGCGTCGGTTTCGACGCGTTCCGACAGCTCTTCCGAACGCCAGGCCTCGCGAACCTGAATTTGGGCATCCGCGCGATCGCCCTCGGCCAGCAGCACTCGCGCCAGCGCGAGCCGACCCCTGGCGCTGACCGGTTGACCGCCGGTGAAGCGACGAACCACGGCGGCGTCGCCGCGGTCCTGCCACAACCGCGCTTCCGCCCGCCGGCGCAGCGGGCCCATGCTCGGCCAGACCGGGTTATCGGCGATAAAGGCCGCGTAGCGGCCGAAATTCGCTTCGCCGTCGGGGTGACGCAGGATGAACCACTCGACAAGCTTCTGGGCCGCCGGGTCGCCGATGGCTTTTTCGATTATCGTCGCTTCACCGGGCTTGCCCTTGCGCACCAGATCCATCGCCTGCTTGACCGCCGCAAGGTCGCCGGACAGCGGAGGGGCCGCCACGCTCTGGGCAGGTTTATCGACCGCGACAGACGGTTCCGGCTTGGGCCGGAGCGTCGGAACCTGTTCCGCATGCTTGTTCTTCTTGAGCGCGGAGTGGCGTTGATGGCTCACGCCCTTCGCCGCATCGGCCTTCTTGACGTGCTGATTCCTGGCATGATGGAGCTGCTTGTGGGGGCGTGCCATCGCATGATTCGAAAATGCGACGAGTGTGGCCACGGTGAAACAGGTCAGCGACCGGTAGCACAGGTTCATTCCGAGGCCCCCCCCCCCGCGAGCCAATAGCGCGAAACCAGGCGATGGCCCGAACCATGAGTCGTACGATCCCTGCGGCTAGAACTCGCGGAAAAAGCTATCACACCGCCTGATCGCAACTGTCACGTTTCGGCAACACGCCAAGGAAAAACATCTACAGCCACCTCTTCCTCTTCCGGCAATCGCAGCCCGACGACATTGACCCGGCCGCCCGAGATGCTGCGCGCCACCAGAACGATGGAATCAAACGCAAGCTCCGCGCCTTCCTTTGGCGCGTGATCCAGATGCACGTCGAAATAATCGGCCAGCGTCAGTTTGGCGTGCTCGGTATCGGTGGCGACAGCGTAGATCTCCGCGACCTCGCCAAGCGTGTGCTCGGCCGAGACGACGAAATGTCCGAGCAGATGCGGATCAGGCGCCGAACTCGGCGGCATATCGACAAAGAAACGATCCAGCGCCTCGGCCTTTTCCGGCGGCGCCAGCAGATAGATGTAGTCGCCCGGAGCAATCGGGTCTGCCTCCGTTGGCGAGAGAATGTGCTGATCGCGGATCACGAGCGTCGGCTTCGACCAGGATGGAATGAGGCCGCGCCGGAAATACAGACTCTTCGGGCGAACCGGATAGCCGACCAGCT
>WNFW01000265.1_pt1 | contig 54368 bp, 53 predicted proteins | sample 5400131 | NCBI WGS metagenome assembly WNFW01 (sample SAMN13153362, study PRJNA577476) | soil metagenome | isolation source: 20 cm soil or saprolite under grassland replicate 1 | place: USA:California | collected 2016-06-15
CCGCTACGACGACCTCGGCGGCGATTACTTCAGCCGACGTGACAAGGCCAAGCTCGCGAGGCGTCTGATCGCACGGCTTCACGACCTCGGCGTCATGGTGGAAGTCAAGGTCGCCTAGCTTACGGCGCATTTCTTTCTAACGGTGTCCGCGGGGCCGGCGCCTTCGGTGGGTGGCCTGAGACGAGGCGCGACCCGGCTCCGGTCCGCATGGCGCTATTCATTGCAACGAAGCCCCGGGACCGCGACATTTCGTGGGTGGCCCGAGACGAGGTACGACCCGGCTCCGATCCGCCTGGCGCTATTCATTCCAACCCCGGGGCGGCGAGGCTCGGGTCACCGCGATCTCCAGCCCGGGCGACGACCCGATCGCCAGGCGTCGGCGGCCGCCGAGGGCGACAAGGTTCGTTGACCGAGGCGCTCGTACTCGGCGACGGCGGCGGCGATGAGGGCGACCGAGCGCAGGCGACCGTGGACCGCCGCGAGATCGGGCATGATCCGCTCGAGGAGACGGGTGGACAGCCGCCCCGCCCGGAAGTCCTCGTGCGCCACGATGTGGGCCAGCGCAGGGAGCGTCGTGCGGACGCCCACCACCCTGTACTCCGCGAGCGCGCGCGCCATCCGGTCGATCGCCGCCGCGCGGTCGACGCCCCAGACGATCAGCTTGGCCAAGAGTGTGTCGTAGAAGCGGGGCACCGTGTAGCCCTCGCGCACGCCCGAGTCGTCGCGGACCCAGGGGCCCGACGCCGTGCGGAGGGCCGTGATCGTGCCCGGCGACGGCAGCCATCCGCCGAAGGGGTCCTCGGCATTGATCCGGCACTCGATCGCGGCGCCCCGCCATCGGACGTCGTCCTGCGCGTACCCGAGCGGCTCGCCCGCCGCGATCCGGAGCTGCTCATGCACGAGATCGACGCCGGTGACCAGCTCGGTCACGGGGTGCTCGACCTGAAGCCGTGTGTTCATCTCCAGGAAATAGAAGTTCCGCTCCGCGTCCACGAGAAACTCGACGGTCCCCGCGTTGACGTAGCCGGCCGCCTTCGCGATCCGGCACGCGGCCTCGCCCATACGCTCGCGCATGGCGGCGTCCACGAAGGGCGAGGGGCATTCCTCGACGAGCTTCTGGTGGCGACGCTGGAGCGAGCACTCGCGCTCGCCCAGGTGGATCACCCGACCGTGAGCGTCGGCGAGCACCTGGATCTCGATGTGGCGTGGCTCGGCGACATAACGCTCGAGGTAGACGGCGCTGTCGCCGAACGCTCCGGCGGCCTCGCCCCGCGCCGCTCGCAGCGCCGCCGCGAGCTCTCCCTCCTGGCGGACGAGGCGCATGCCCTTGCCACCGCCGCCCATCGCCGGCTTGAGCATGAGCGGGTAGCCGAGCTCGCGGGCCGCGCGCGGCGCGGCCTCGTCGGTGACCGGCTCGAGGGTGCCCGGAATCATCGGCACGCCCATCGAACGGGCGGTCCGGCGTGCCGCCGTCTTGTCGCCCATGGCGCGGATCGCCGACGGCGGCGGGCCGACGAAGGTGAGCCCGGCGGCAAGGCACGCTTCGGCAAAACGGGCGTTCTCGGCGAGGAACCCGTAGCCGGGATGGACTGCGTCGGCGCCCGCCGCCTTCGCAACGCCCACGAGCCGCTCGATGTTGAGATAGCTCTCGATCGCCGGCGCCGGGCCGATCGGGTACGCCTCGTCGGCCATGAGCACGTGGAGCGCCGTGCGATCCGCCTCGGAGAAGACGGCGACGGACTCGATCCCGAGCTCGCGGCAGGCGCGGATCACGCGGACGGCGATCTCGCCGCGGTTCGCGACCAGGAGCTTCGCGATGCGGCGGGCGGTCATGGCCGCACGGGCGCCTCGTCCGTCTCGGCCTGCAAGCGACGCCTCCATCCGGTGAGCCGGTCGATCACGAGGGCCTCCATGATACCCGACCCGGTGATCCCCTCGGCTCCCTGCGCGCTGTCGGCGACCACGGCGACGTGGATCACCGCATCCCCTCGAGCGCCTCCCGCAGGAAGCTCGCGTCGACGATGTCCGTGTCCTGGATCGGCGCCTTCACGAGACCCTGCCTGTACCACCAGGCCGTCTGGCGTCCGATGTCGCCGGGCATCAACCGGCCGTCGCGATCCTGATAGGGGAAGCCGCGGCGGATGAGCTCCGGGCGGGCGCCCGTGTACTTCGCCGTGATCGCGACGACGTCGTCGAACGCAGGGCCCGATTTCTCCTTGAGCACGGAGTCGAAGTAGTGGCGGGATGACTTGACGTACCCCTTCATGAAGGCGACGGCGCGCGCGCGGTCCTTCGCGAACGTGTTCGAGTAGAGCATCGCCGCGATCTGCCACGGCAGCGAGTCGCCGGTGCGGACGATCGTCACCCCGGCGCCGCTCGACTCGAGCCGAGACACAAACGGCTCGGCCGTCGCGGCTGCGTCGAGCCGCTTGGCCTGGAGCGCGTCCGCCACGGCGCCGAGCGACTGCAGGGCGACGATCTCGACGTCGCCCGGCGCCATCCCCTCCCGCTCCAGGAGCCGGCCGACGTTGTAGTGGAAGGTGGAGCCGATCTGCGTGACGCCGATCGTCCGGCCCTTGAGGTCGCGGAGTGTGCGCGCGCCGGCGTCGTACAGATCCTTGCGCACGAGGAGCGCCGTCAGGTTGTGGTCGGGCCACTCGCGCCCCTTGTCGGCGACGATCCAGATCTTCACGCCGCCCGCGACGATGTTGTAGAGGCCGGCTGTGAGTCCGGTGGCGCCCGCCTCGAGGTCGCCCGACGCGAGCGCGACCGCGATCGGCTGGGCGGCCTCGAAGAAGACGAACTCTGGCTCCACGCCGAACTCCTTGAAGTACCCCTTCTCCGCGCCCAGGAAGAGGACGGCGGAGGACGTGAGCTTGAGCACGCCGAGCCGCACTTTCTGCCCCTCGGCTGCGCCGCGGCCGGTCGCGCCGAGGACGGCGGCGGCCACCACCAGCGCGGCGAGCGTCCTCGTCGCCCGACGGACGCCCTCGGCGATCGCGGCGTCGGCGCGGTGGAGCCGGACGAGCCGTCGGCCGATGCTCTCACGGATCTGGCGTCGGGCGGTCATGCGCTCACGCTTTCCAGGGTATCGCCGCCCGCTCGAACCGCACGAGGAGCCAGTGGGTCGCGACGCCGAGACCCGAGAGGAGCACGATGCCCACCATCAGCTTGGTCGTCTCCATCAGGTTCTGGGCATGGAGCACCAGGAACCCGATCCCCGCGTTCGCCGCGATCATCTCGGCCGCCACGAGGAGCAGGAGCGACGTGCCGGCGCCGAGCCTGAGCCCCGCGAAGATCATGGGGAGCGCCGACGGCAGCATGACCTTGCGGATGAGGCTCCAGCGCCCGGCGCCGAAGCTGACCGCCGCGCGGATCAGGAGCGGATCGGCGTTCCGGACGCCCGTGTAGGTGTTGATCGCCATCGGGAAGAAGACGCCGAGCATGATGACCGCGACCTTCGACGCTTCGCCGATCCCGAGCCAGAGGATGAGGAGCGGCAGGAGCGCGATCTTCGGGATCGGGAAGGTCGCCGCGATCAACGGGTTGCCGACGGCCTCGGCGAGGCTCGAAAAGCCGACGGCGAGGCCGACCAATACGCCACCGAGCGCGCCCAGGCTGAAGCCGAGGACGATGCGCCGAAGGCTCGTGAGGACGTGCGTCAGGAGCTCGCCCGAGCGCAGCATCGCAGCGCCGGTCTGAATCACGCTGAGCGGCGACGGCAGGAACAAGGCCGGTACCCAGCCCGTCCGCGTCACCAGCTCCCAGAGGACGAGGAGCCCGGCGAGCGCCAGGAGACGCACCAGGGGATGCTCGCGGCGCTCGAGGGCCCGCGTGCGATCGGGCGCCGGGATGCGCGCGTTCACGCCGACGCCGCCCGCAGCGCGTCGAGAGCCTCCACGCGGACGAGGGCCCAGAGCCGCTCGACGGCGTCCGCGAACACGGGCTCGACGAGCTGCGCCTCGGTCCGCGGACGCGGGAGCGCGACCGGCAGGCTCGCGAGCAGGCGCCCGGGGCGGCGGGAGAGGACGACGACGCGGTCGGCCAGCCAGACCGCCTCCTGGATGTTGTGGGTGACGTAGACGATCGTCTTTCGCGTCCGCTCCCAGATCGCGAGCAGCTCCGCCTGCATGAGCTGCCGGGTCTGGGCGTCGAGCGCCGAGAACGGCTCGTCCATCAGGAGCACGGCGGGATCCACGGCCAGAGCCCGGGCGATGCCGACCCGCTGGCGCATGCCCCCCGAGAGCTGGTGAGGGTACTTCGTCTCGAAACCGCCGAGGCCAGTGAGCACGATGTGCTCGCGCGCGCGGCGCGCGCGCGCGGCCGGCGCGACGCCCAGCTCCTCGAGGCCGAACTCGACGTTCGCCTGCACCGTGCGCCACGGGAACAGCGCGGGCTCCTGGAAGACCATCGCCGTCGGCGCGCGGCCCTCGGCCCAATCACCCTCGAGGTAGACCGCGCCCGCGCTCGGCCGGGTGAGCCCGGCGACGATGTTGAGGAGCGTGGACTTGCCCGAGCCCGACGGGCCGAGGAGCGCGACGAACTCCTCCGACTCGACCGTGACGCTCACGGCGCGGAGCGCCTCGATGGTCTGGCCCCGACGGTCCGCGTACGTCTTCGAGACCCGGTCGACGACGACGCGCACCGCTAACGCCCGCTCGCGGCGGCGAAGGGCTGGGGGAGGTCCATCACTTCCCGAGATTCTATCAGGGTTGACGCGGGCGCCCTCCGCTCTTAGGATCGCCGAGCGTGACCGCTCGGGGTCCCGCGGCACGACCTCACCCACGGACCAACGGAGGACGACATGCGCTCCAGGCTGACGCTCTTGCTCGTGGTGGTGCTCGCCCTGGCGCCCCGGGAGGCGCCCGCGCAGCTCATGCTCATCGGCAACGACGAGAAGGTCACGTGGGACGACGCGGGCAAGCCCGTCTTCCTTCCGCCCGGGAAGGACACGGTCTCGATCGTCGACATCTCGAGTCGAGAGGCGCCGCGGGTCCTCGTGAGCCTGCCGCTGATGAACTCGGTCTTCGGCCCGCCGACGAACCTCCAGATCACCCCCGACGGCACGCTCGCGCTCGTCGCCAACTCCATGGCGTGGGTGCAGGACGGGAGCGCCTGGAAGCCCGCGCCCGACACCAGGCTTTACGTCATCGACCTGACCACGAGCCCGCCCGCGCACATTGCGACGGTGGAGGTCGGCAAGCAGCCCTCCGGCCTCGCCATCAGCCGCGCGGGCGACCTGGCCCTGGTGACGAACCGCGCGGACAACTCGATCGGCGTGCTCTCGATCCACGGCAAGGAGGTGAAGCTGCTCGACACGGTGCCGATGGGCGAGATGGTCGCGGCCGTCGCGATCGCGCCCGACGGCCGGCGCGCGTTCGCCGTCAAGTTCCCCGGCCACAAGGTCGCGATGCTCGAGATCAGCGGCCAGAAGGTTACCTACACGAAGTACGACATGCCCGTGGGGCTCTGGCCGTACAACATCGACATCACGCCCAACGGGAAGCTCGCCCTCACCGCCGACAACGGCAATGGCGGTTCCTCCGACGGTCACGTGGACACCGTGAGCGTCATCGACCTCGAGGCGAATCCGCCGCGCGTCATCGACCGCGTGGTCGTCGGGGACGCGCCCGAGGGCTTCGCGATCAGCCCGACGGGAGAGATCGCGGTCGCGATCCTGCTCAACGGCAGCGCCGGCGTGGCGAAGAACGCCTGGTTCGCGAACCGCGCGGGCAAGGTCGTCGTGCTGAAGATCGACGGGAAGAAGGTCACGAAGGTCGGCGAGGTGGAGGTGGGCGGCCTGCCCGAGGGCGTCGTCTTCAGCCCCGACGGTAAGCACCTGTACGTGGGCAACTACACGGACCGCGACGTGTCCATCCTCAGGGTGGACGGCGCGACGGTCACGGACACGGGGAAGCGCTTCAAGCTCCCGGGCCAGCCGGCGTCGATGCGCGGCGCCGCGCGCTAGGAGGCCAGGCATGGATGTCACCCGACGGAACTTCCTCCTCTCCACCGCGGCCGCGGGCGCGACGCTCACCGCGAAACCCGCGGGCACAAGCGGCGAGACGCCGACGCGCGTCGCCCAGGCGTCCGCCCACCCCGCGGCGCGCGGCTTCAATGCCGCGGATCCGGCTCTCAAGTTCGACCTCGTCATCGCCGGCGGCGACGTGCTCGATCCGAGCCAGACGCTCCGAGGCAAGCGCGACATCGGAATCAAGTTCGGCCAGATCGCCGCGATCGCGCCGAGCCTCCCCGCCGACCGCGCCGCTCAGCGGATCGACGCCGCGGGCAGGCTCGTCACGCCCGGGCTCGTGGATCTCCACACCCACCTGGTTCCGCACCTCGGCATCGGGCTGCCGGCCGACGAGCTGGTGCCGATCACCGCGGTGACGACGGCGGTCTCGGCGGGCGACGCGGGATGGCAGACCTTCGGAGCCCTCCGTCACTACGCGATGCCGCAGTCGCGGACGCGCATCTTCGCCTTCGTCCACATCGCCTCCATCGGCCTGGCCGGTGGGATCGCGCCGGGCGAGATGCTGAACATCGACTATGCGAACGTCGACGGCTGCGCCAAGACGGTCGTCGAGAATGCGGACGTGGTGCTCGGCGTGAAGGTCCGCATCACCGACTCGGTCGTCGGGCAGAACGGCCTCGAGCCGCTGCGACGCGCGCTCCGGGCCGCCGAGATGGCCGGCAAACAGGTCCCCGTCATGTGCCACATCGGCGCCGCGCCGGGCTCACTGTCGGATCTGCTCGACCTGTTGCGGCCGGGCGACATTCTGACCCACACGTACAGCGGCGCCGGCAACAACACCGTGCAGAACGGCCGGCTCCTGCCCGCCGCACGCGCGGCCAAGCAGCGCGGGGTCATCTTCGACGTCGGCCATGGAGGCGGAAGCTTCGACTACACGGTCTGCGAGCCGGCGCTGCAGCAGGGCGCGCCACCCGACACGATCTCGAGCGACATCCACGCCGTCAGCATCAACACGCCCGGGTATCCGACGCTCCCGAACGTCATGTCGAAATTTCTCAACCTGGGCATGTCGCTCGAGGACGTGGTGGCCAAGGCCACCGTCGAGCCCGCGAAGATCATCGGGCGGGTGCCGGGCCTCGGCACGCTCCAGGTCGGCGCGCCGGCCGACGTCGCGATCTTCGATCTCGTGGACGGGCCGGTCGAGTTCGTGGACACGCGCCAGAACCGGCGCACCGGGACCAAGAAGCTCGTCCCCGTATTGACGGTGCGGGGCGGGCGGCCGTTTGGTCGGCCGCCGATGCCCTTCCCCTTCACGTATTAGATGAAGGAGACGGGTCAGCGGAGCCGTAATCTGAGGAAGCGACGGCCCGGGGACTCCTGCTCGTTGTAGCGCTCGCGCCAGCCGAAGACCGCCTTGTACGTGGCGGGCTCCGCGTCGTGAGTCACGATGATGTAGGCCTCGTCGGCGTCGACCCCTCCTCGCGCCGCCGCGATCACGGCGACGCCCGCGGTGAGATCGAGGACAGGGTCGATGCGCTTGCCCCAGAAGTCGGCGTCCTCCTGGTGGGCGAAGAGGTAGTCCACGGGCATCCTCACGACGGGGAGCTTGTACGAGCCGCTCGTGGCGCCGTACGGAAGGAAGTGTCGAATCGGCCCCCGCCCGCGGATCGCCAGGCGGTACAAATATCCTGGTCGCCGCGACTGGCAGCGGACGACCCACACGGTCCGCTCGCCCGGCGCCCCCTGCCAGCGAGCCTCGTCCCAGCGCTCTTTGCCGTCGCCGCCCGTCGTCACGTCCGCGCGCACGGGCACGCCGCCGTACGCGCGCGCCATGGACTCGGGCGCCGGCTGCGGGTGCCGGTCATAGAGCAGGACGGCCTTCGGGAAGGCGCCCGAGTCGAGGCTCGCCTCGAGCCGCTCGAGGCCGGGTCCCGTCGCGCCGTCGTTGATCTCGCCGCGCTTGAGGTACGACGTGAACGCCTCATCCAGGACGCTCGCCACCTGCAGTCGGTACTCGACTGCCGCGGCGGGAGGGGCGCCGAGCGCGAGCAGAGCGACCGAAGCGAGGGCGATGACGCGATGCGGTCGGATCACGGTGTTCTCCGCGACCCAGTATACGGCCGCGGTCTGGCGCCGTTCGAGCGCGGGCTTCGCCCGCGCAACCTGTGCTTGGGGGAGGCTCGGAGGGGGCCCCAGAGGGCGGAGCCCGTCGGTCAGAGGCCCCCTTCGAGTTCTCAGCGCCGGCAGAGCTCGAGATGCGAAAAGAAGTACGGGATCTCGAAGGCCGCGGATTGGGACGAGTCGGAGCCGTGCACGGCGTTCGCCTCGATCGAGGCGGCGAAATCCCGTCGGATGGTGCCGGACGCGGCCTTCGCCGGATCGGTCGCGCCCATGAGGTCGCGCCATCGCTGGATGGCGTTGTCGCCCTCGAGCACCATCGGCATGCACGGCCCCTGAGTCATGAACGCGCAGAGACTCTGGAAGAACGGCCGCTCCCTGTGGATGACGTAGAAACCCGCCGCGTCCGCGTGCGACATCTGGATCAGCTTCGACGCGAGGATCTTGAAGCCCGCGTTCTCGATGCGGGTGATGATCTGGCCGGCGACGCCCTTGGCGATCGCGTCCGGCTTGATGATCGCGAGCGTCCGTTCGATGGTCATGCGCCGAGCACCGTCGCCACGGTCGCGCCCATGTCCGCCGGGCTCCGCACCAGCGTCGCTCCGGCGGCCTCCAGCGCCTTCATCTTTTCCGCCGCAGTCCCCCGGCCCCCCGCGATGATCGCGCCCGCGTGCCCCATGCGGCGGCCGGGCGGCGCCGTCTGGCCGCAGATGAAGGCGACGACGGGCTTCCGCACGTGCGCCTTGATGAACGCGGCGCCCTCCTCCTCGGCCGTCCCGCCGATCTCACCGATCATCATGATCGCGCGCGTCTCGGGATCGTCGCCGAAGAGCCGGAGGACGTCCACGAAGCTCGTGCCGTTCACGGGGTCGCCGCCGATGCCGACGCACGTGGACTGTCCGATCCCCCGCCCGGTGAGCTGGCCGACGACCTCGTAGGTCAGGGTGCCGCTCCGCGAGACGACGCCGACGGGGCCCCGCTTGTGGATGTGGCCGGGCATGATGCCGATCTTCGCCGCGTCGGGCGTGATGAGGCCGGGGCAATTCGGGCCGATCAGCCGGCTCTTCGTCCCCGCGAGGACGTGCTTCGCCCGGACCATGTCGGTGACCGGAATCCCCTCGGTGATGCAGACGATGAGGGGAACGGCCGCGGCGGCCGCTTCCATCATCGCGTCGGCGGCCGCGGCCGGCGGAACGAAAATGAGCGCGCAGTTCGCCCCCTCCTTCACGACCGCCTCGGCCACCGTGTTCCAGACGGGAAACCCTTCGTGGGTCGTGCCGCCCTTCCCCGGCGTGACGCCGCCGACGACGGTCGTCCCGTACTCCTTGCAGCGCGCCGCGTGGAACGCCCCCTCGCGGCCCGTGATGCCCTGCACGACGACCCGAGTGGTCTTGTCGACCAGGATGCTCACCGCGACCCCTTCGCCAGGGCGACGACCTTGCGCGCGCCGTCGCCCATGTCGTCCGCGGTGACGAAGCGGAGCCCGGACTCGGCGAGCATCTTTCGGCCGAGCTCCACGTTGGTCCCTTCCATGCGAACCACGACCGGAAGGCGGAGACCGAGCTTCTTGACGGCGGCGATCAGCCCCTCCGCGAGGCGATCGACGCGCAGGATGCCGCCGAAGACGTTGATGAAGACGGCCTTCACCCTCGCGTCGGAGGAGAGGATCCGGAACGCGTTCTCGATCTGCTCCGGGGAGGCGCCGCCGCCGACGTCCAGGAAGTTCGCGGGCTCGCCCCCCGCGAGCTTGATGATGTCCATCGTCGCCATGGCCAGGCCCGCGCCGTTCACCATGCAGCCGACGTTGCCGTCGAGCTTGATGTAGTTCAGACCGTACTTCGACGCCTCGACGTCGAGGGGGTCCTCCTCGTTGGCGTCGCGGAGCGCTCGTATCTCGTCGTGGCGATACAAGGCGTTGTCGTCGAAGTTGAGTTTGGCATCGAGGGCCAAGACGCGGCCGTCCCGGGTGACAACGAGCGGGTTGATCTCGGCGAGCGAGCAGTCCTTGGCGAGGTAGAGAGTGAAGAGGCTCCGGATGAGAGCGACGCCCTGCTTCTGCTGCTCTCCAGCAAGCCCGAGGCCGAAAGCGAGGCGCCGTGCCTGGTAATCCGCGAGGCCGAGAGCCGGGTGGGCCCACTCGCGAAGGATCTTCTCCGGCGACTGCGCGGCGACCTCCTCGATCTCCATCCCACCGGCCTGCGAGGCCATGACCACGTGCGTCGAGCGGGCCCGGTCGAGCGTGATCGAGAGATAGAGCTCCCGCTCCACGGCCGACGCCTGCTCGACGAGGACGGACCGCACCGCGATGCCCTCGGGCGGCGTCTGCGGTGTCTTGAGCCGCATGCCGAGGATCGTCTGCGCGGCGGCCTCGGCGGCCACGGGATCGTCGGCGAGCTTGATCCCACCCGCCTTGCCGCGCCCGCCCGCGTGGACCTGCGCCTTCACCACCACCCGGCCACCGAGCCGGGCGGCGACGGCCTTCGCCTCCGCGGGCGTCCGCGCGGCCTCGCCCGCGGGCACGGGCACGGCGAATTCCCGCAGCAGCGCCTTCGCCTGATACTCGTGAATCTTCATGGCTCGTGTGCGTCCGTCGCGCGGCGATTCAGGGCCGAGTCCCGAGAATCAGAGGCAGGAGGCGCCTCGCCTCGTCGACATCGCGTCCCGGCCCACGCGGGTCACGCCGGCTGCTCCTTCCGGCGCCGGAACTTGCGCAGCAGCCAGACGATCGGGTCGAAGCCGTCCGCCATCCGCTCCTTGAGCGGGATGATGGCGTTGTCCGTGATGCGGATCCCCTCGGGGCACACCTCGGTGCAACACTTGGTGATGTTGCAGAGGCCGACACCGGCGGTGGCCCGAACGAACGCGGTGCGATCGCGCGTGTCGAGCGGGTGCATCTCGAGCGACGCGAGCTTGATGAAGAAGCGGGGCCCCGCGAAGGCCGGCTTGTGCTCCTCGTGATCGCGGATCACGTGGCAGACGTCTTGGCACAGGAAGCACTCGATGCACTTGTGGAACTCCTGGATGCGATCGACCTCCTCCTGCATCATCCGGTACGTGCCGTCGGGCTCGGGCGGCCTGAGCCGCAGCGGTGGGATCGTCTTGGCCTTCTCGAAGTTGAACGCGACGTCCGTGACGAGGTCGCGGATCAGCGGGAACGCGCGGATCGGCGCCACGGTGATGGGCTGGCCCTCGGCGAAGAGGTCCATGCGGGTCATGCACATGAGCCGGGGCTGGCCGTCGATCTCGGCGCTGCACGAGCCACACTTGCCCGCCTTGCAGTTCCAGCGGACGGCGAGGTCGGTCGCCTGGGTCGCCTGGAGGCGGTGGATGACGTCGAGGACCACCATCCCCGCCTCGGCCTCCACACGGTAGTCCTTGAACTCGCCGCGCGCCGGGTCGCCGCGGAAGACGCGCATCGTGAAGGTCGCCACTATGTCCTCTCCCGGAAGAGCGCGCCGAGCTCCGCGGGCATCTCCGGCAGGGCCTCGCGCCTCCACTGGAGCGCGCCGTCGCGCAAGCGCAGCACCACGTTCACCTTGCCCCACGCATCGTCTGTATAGGGATGGTCGTCGCGGGTGTGGCCGCCACGGCTCTCCTTGCGCTCCAGCGCCGCGGTGGCGCAGCACTCGGCCACGGTGAGGAGCGGGCCGAGGTCGAGCGCCGTGTGCCAGCCGGGGTTGTACGTGCGGCCGCCCTCGACGCGCACCCGCCTGGCCCGCTCCTTCAGCACCTCGATCTTCTTGAGCGCCTGCCTCAGCTCCGACTCGCGCCGGATGATCCCCACGAGGTTCTGCATCGTTTCCTGCAGCTCGGCCTGGATCGCGTACGGGTTCTCGCCGCTCGCGCGCGAGAATGGCTCCAGCAGCGCGCGCGAGACCGCCTCGACCTGGCCCGTGTCCACCGTGAGCGCGCCGCCGAAGTCCTTGGCGTAGAGCGCGGCGTAGAGGCCGGCGCGCCGGCCGAAGACGAGCAAGTCGGAGAGCGAGTTACCACCCAGCCGGTTCGAGCCGTGCATGCCGCCCGCGACCTCGCCTGCGGCGAAGAGCCCAGGCACCGTCGCGGCGGTCGAGTCGGCGTCCACGCGGACGCCGCCCATCACGTAGTGGCAGGTCGGCCCGACCTCCATCGGCTCCTTGGTGATGTCCACGCCCGCGAGCTCCTTGAACTGGTGGTACATGGAGGGCAGGCGCTTCCGGATGTAGTCGGGCGGCCGCCGGGTCGCGATGTCGAGGAAGACGCCGCCGTGAGGGCTGCCACGGCCGGCCTTGACTTCCGCGTTGATCGCCCGCGCCACCTCGTCGCGCGGCAGCAGGTCGGGCGTGCGACGGTTGTTCTTCTTGTCCTCGTACCAGCGGTCGGCCTCCGCCTCGTTGTCGGCGGTCTCCTCCTTGAAGAACTCGGGGATGTAGTTGAACGTGAAGCGCTCGCCCTTGCTGTTCTTGAGCGTGCCACCGTCGCCCCGCACGCTCTCCGTCACGAGGATGCCGCGCACCGAGGGCGGCCACACCATGCCCGTGGGGTGGAACTGGACGAACTCCATGTCGATCAGATCGGCGCCCGCCCAGAGCGCCAGGGCGTGGCCGTCGCCGGTGTACTCCCACGAGTTCGACGTGACCTGCCACGCCTTGCCGATGCCGCCGGTGGCGAGGACGACCGCCTTGGCCCTGAAGAGCACGAGCTTGCCCGTGTTCCGCCAATAGCCGACGGCGCCGCACACCCGCTCGCCGTCCTTCAGGAGGCGCGCGATCGTGCACTCCATGTACACGTCGATCCCCTGGTGGATTCCGTGGTACTGGAGCGTGCGGATCATCTCGAGACCGGTCCGGTCGCCGACGTGGGCGAGGCGGGCGTAGCGGTGGCCGCCGAAGTCGCGCTGCAGGATCCGCCCGTCCTTGGTCCGGTCGAAGAGCGCGCCCCAGCGCTCGAGCTCGAGCACGCGCTCGGGCGCCTCCTGAGCGTGCAGCTGGGCCATGCGCCAGTTGTTCAGCATCTTCCCGCCGCGCATCGTGTCGCGGAAATGGACCTGCCAGTTGTCCTCGGGCCACACGTAGCCGAGCGCGGCAGCGATCCCGCCCTCGGCCATGACCGTGTGCGCCTTGCCGAGGAGCGACTTGCAGATGAGGCCGACCGAGACGCCCTGCGCGGCCGCTTCGATCGCCGCGCGCAGTCCCGCGCCGCCGGCGCCGATGACGAGGACGTCGTGCTCGTGCGTCTCGTAGTCCGCGTTCGCCATCAGATGATCCTCAGGTCTCGGATCACGCCCATCGAGACCAGGCGGATGTAGAGATCGGTGAGGCCCACGCTGAAAAGCGAGAGCCACGCGAACGTCGGGTGGTGCTCGTTCAGCCGGCTGAGCGCGTGCCAGAGGGTGTAGCGGGCGGGCGCCTTCGAGAAGACGTCCACGTGGCCGCCGCAGACGTGGCGGCACGAGTGGCACGAGAACGTGTAGCCCGCGAGGAGGATCACGTTGATCCACATCACGATCGTGCCGACGCCGATGCCGAAGCCGTCGGGGAACCGGAACGCGAGGATCGCGTCCCAGGTGAGGAAGACGATGAAGATCAGCGCCACGTACCACGCGTAACGATGGAAGTTCTGAAGGCTCAGCGGAAACCGCGTCTCGCCCGTGTAGCCCGCCTTCACGTCCTTGACCCCGCAGGCCACGGGCGCCAGCCAGAACGATCGGTAGTACGCCTTGCGGTAGTAGTAGCACGTGAGCCGGAAGAGCCCTGGACCCCAGAGGATCAGGAGCGCCGGGGACACGACGCCGATGAGGGGGAAGGTGAACTCCGGAAGCCCCCGGCCCAGCGTCACGTGCAGACACGACCTCGACAGGCACGGCGAGTAGAACGGCGAGAGGTAGGGGGCGACGAAATAGTGGGCGTTCTGGAGCGCCGCCCACGTCGAGTAGACGACGAATACGGTCAGCACGACCCCGACGGTGAGCGGCAGCGCCCACCAGGCGTCCTTCCTCAGGTGCGCCGCCGCGATCGGCGGCCGCGTCTGGCCGACGACGTGACCGATCATGACTCCTCCCGCGCGTAGGCCTTGGCGCCATCCTGGTAGAGGTCGCCGCCGTGACAGTCGTTGACGACGATCGCCGGAAAGCTCTCCACCTCGAGCCGCCGGATCGCCTCGGTTCCGAGATCCTCGTACGCGACGACCGCGAGCTTCTTGACGAAGCGCGAGAGCACCGCGCCGGCGCCCCCGATGGCGCCGAAATAGACGCCTTTGTACTGGCGGAGGGCGTCCTTCACCGGCTGGGAGCGGTAGCCCTTACCGATCGTCCCTTTGAGCCCGAGCTTGAGGAGGGCCGGCGTGAACTTGTCCATCCGGCTCGCCGTCGTCGGTCCGATCGAGCCCACGACATCGCCGGGGCGGGCCGGCGACGGGCCGGTGTAATAGATGACCTGGCCCCGAACGTCGATGGGGAGCCTCTCGCCCTTTTCGATCAGCGGGAAGAGTCGGCCGTGGGCGGCGTCGCGCGCCGTGTAGAGAACGCCCGTGATCCTCACGCGGTCCCCGGCCTTGAGTGACTCGACGTCCGCATCGCTGAGCGGCGTCCCGACCTCCTTGACCCCGTCGGCCGCCGTCTTAACCATGTTCGCGCTCCGAGCGGCGGGCACTCACAGCGTGACCTCCTTGTGCCGGTGCGCGTGGCATTCGATGGTCACGGCGACGGGGAGCGACGTGATGTGGCACGGGTAGGTCAGGATGTGGATGCCGAACGCGGTCGTATCGCCGCCGTACCCCTGCGGGCCGATGCCGAGGCGATTGGCGCGGTCGAGCAGCTCCTTCTCGAGGGCATCGAGCGTCGGGTCGGGGTTCGGCGAGCCGAGCTCGCGGAAGAGCGCCTTCTTCGACAGGATCGCCGATTTCTCGAAGGTCCCGCCGATGCCGACGCCCAGGATGAGCGGCGGGCAGGCGTCCGGTCCCGCGGTCCGAACGCATTCGATGATCCACTCCTTGACGCCGGCCGTCCCCTCGGCGGGCGTCAGCATCTTGTACTTCGACCGGTTCTCGCAGCCGCCGCCCTTGGCCATGACCTGGATCCTGAGCGTCGCGCCCCGAACGACGTCGACGTGGATCACGGCCGGCGTGTTGTCCCCGGTGTTCACGCGGTCGAACGGCGAGCGGACGATCGACGCGCGGAGGTAGCCCTCCGTGTAGCCCTGCCTCACGCCCTCATTGACGGCGTCGTCGAGACCGCCTCCGGCCACGTGGACGTCCTGCCCCAGCTCTACGAAGCAGACGACGAAGCCCGTGTCCTGGCAGTAGGGGATGCGTCGGGTCTGCGCCATCTGCGCGTTGTCCTTCAGGATCTGGAGCACCTGCTGGCCGGCGGGCGAGCGCTCGCGCGCGAGAGCCCGATCGAAGGCCCGGAGCATGTCCGGCTCGAGCTCCAGGTTCGCCTCGATGCAGAGCTTCTTGACCGCGTCGGTGATCGCGCTGACGTGAACGTCGTGCACGGCTGACCTATTTCTTCTGCTGGCCCATCGACGCCAAGAACTCCTTCTGACGCTTGGCCATGTCCTGCGGCGGCACGTCCTCCCGGTGCGTGGCGAGACCCCAGAGGTGGCCCGACGGATCCTCCACCTGGCCGAAGCGGTCGCCCCAGAACATGTCGCTGAGGGGCACGATGACCTTCGCGCCCGCCTCCACCGCCCGCTTGAACGCCTTGTCGACGTCGGGCACGTAGATATACAGGTAACTGGTGGGCCCGCCCACCGACGCCGGCGCCCGGCATCCCCTGCCCGGCTGCTCGTCGCTCAGCATGAAGATGGAGTCGCCGATCTTGAGCTCGGCGTGCATGAGGCTCTTGCCGTCGGGGCCTGGAATGCGCATCACCTCCTCGGCTCGCTCGCGGACGGCCGCCGCGGACTTCTGGAACGCCGCCTGCTCCTCGGGCGTGAGCCTGATCTCGATCACCTGCTCGACGCCCGCCCGGCCAAGCTTCACCGGCACGCCGACGTAGAGCCCCGTGACCCCGTACTCGCCGTTCAGGTAGGCGGCGCAGGGCAGGATCTTCCGCTTGTCCCTGACGATCGCCTCGACCATCTCCACGGCCGACGCCGCCGGCGCATAGTACGCGCTGCCCGTCTTGAGGAAGTTCACGATCTCGGCGCCGCCGTCGCGCGTGCGCTGGACGAGCGCCGCGATGCGGTCGGCCGGGAGCAGGTCCGTGATCGGGATCCCGGCCACCGTCGAGTAGCGCGGCAGCGGAACCATCGTGTCGCCGTGGCCGCCGAGCACGAACGCGGTGACGTTCTCGACCGACACATTGAGCTCGCGGGCGATGAAGGTCCTGAAGCGCGCGGAGTCGAGGATCCCCGCCATCCCGAGGACCCGCTGGGGCGGGAAGCCCGACTTCTTCCACGCCAGCTGGACCATCGCGTCGAGCGGGTTCGTCACGAGGATCAGGATCGCGCTCTTCGAGCGCGCCACGATCTGCTCGACGACGCTGCCGACGATCTCGGCGTTCTTGAACAGGAGGTCGTCGCGCGTCATGCCCGGCTTGCGCGCCAGGCCGGCGGTGATGACGACAATATCGGAGTCCGCGCTCTCGTCGTACCCGTTCGATCCGATCAAGGCCGAATCGTAACGATGAATGGGTCCGGCCTGAGCGAGATCCAAGGCCTTGCCCTGCGGCACTCCCTCGATCACGTCCACGAGCACGACGTCGCCCAGCTCCTTCTCGACGATATACTGCGCGGCGGTGGCGCCGACGTTGCCGGCGCCGACCACCGTGATCTTCGGCCGCGGCCGCCGCGTGCTCAGGACCTCCGCCTTGCCGAGTTGCATCCCCGTCTCGCCGCGCCGGCTACCCCTTCGCCATGTTCTGGATGATCGCGGTGCCGAACTCCGAGCACTTCACCTCTCGGGCACCCTCCATGAGGCGCGCGAAATCGTAGGTGACGACCTTCGACTGGATCGTCTTCTCGAGGCCGGCGACGATCCGGTCCGCCGCGTCGGTCCACCCCAGGTAGCGCAGCATCATCTCGCCCGAGAGGATGACCGAGCCGGGGTTGACCTTGTCCTGGCCCGCGTATTTCGGCGCGGTCCCGTGCGTCGCCTCGAAGAGCGCGTGCCCGGTGTCGTAGTTGATGTTCGCGCCGGGCGCGATGCCGATGCCGCCCACCTGCGCCGCGAGCGCGTCCGACAGGAGGTCGCCGGTGAGGTTCGGGGCGGCGATGACGTCGAACTCGTCGGGCCGGGTGAGGATCTGCTGGAGGAACGCGTCGGTGATCGCGTCCTTGATGAGAATCTTGCCCGCCGGAGGCTTGCCCGCGCAGTCGTCCCACGACACGGTCTTGTCGGCGAACTCGCGCCGGGCCAGCGCGTAGCCCCACTTCATGAACATGCCTTCCGTGTACTTCTGGATGTTGCCCTTGTGGACGAGCGTGACGTTCCTGCGGCCGTTCTCGATGGCGTAGCGGATCGCCGCGCGGATGAGCCGCTCGGAGCCTTCCTTCGACACCGGTTTGATGCCGATCGAGGAGGTATGGGGGAAGCGGATCTTGGCGACCTTCATCTCCTGCTGGAGGAAGTCCACCACCTTCCGGCACTCGGGCGTCCCCTGCTCCCATTCGATGCCGGCATAGATGTCCTCGGTGTTCTCGCGGAAAATCACCATGTCGACCCGATCCGGCCGCTTCACCGGCGACGGGACACCCTGGAAGTACTTGACCGGGCGGAGACAGACGTACAGATCCAACACCTGGCGAAGCGTGACGTTGAGAGACCGAAAGCCCTCACCGACGGGTGTCGTGAGCGGCCCCTTGATGGCGACAAGAAATTCGCGGATGACGTCGAGCGTCTCCTCGGGGAGGAGGTTGGGCGGGCAGTCTCGACCGTAGACGGCCTGGGCCTTCTCGCCCGCGAACACCTCGGCCCACGCGATCTTCTTCTTCCCCCGGTAGGCCTGCTCGACCGCCGCGTCCAGGACGCGCACCGACGCGCGCCAGATGTCGGGGCCGGTGCCGTCGCCCTCGATGAACGCGATGATCGGGGTGTCCGGCACCCGGAGCTTCCCGTGGTCGATCGTGACCTTGTCGCCGCGCGGAATCGCGACCTTCTTCGCCATTACGTCCGCTCTCCCTGGGCGGCGTTCAGCGCCGACCCGGCCTTGAACCACGTGATGTGCTCGTCGGTGAGGCTGTGGAGGGCCTCGAAGGTCTCCGTGCGCCCGTCGGGCTTCTTGAGCGTCACGGTCACGGGCTTGCCGGGGGCGAGCGCCGCGAGACCGGTCACGCTGACGCGGTCCTGCGCCCCGACGCGGTCATAGTCGCGCGGGTCCTTGAACGTGAGCGGCAGGATGCCCTGCTTCTTCAGATTGGTCTCGTGGATGCGGGCGAAGCTCTTCACGAGCACGACGGCGCACCCGAGGTAGCGCGGCGACATCGCCGCGTGCTCGCGGCTCGAGCCTTCTCCGTAATTCTCGTCGCCGATGACGACCCAGCGCACGCCTCGCGCCTTCAGGTCGCGCGCGATCGTGGTGAAGGGCTGGGGCTCGCCGCCGGCGAGCGGGTTCACGCCCTTGCCGGCGTCCCCCGTGAAGGCGTTCGCGACGCCCAGAAACATGTTGTCGCTGATCTTGTCGAGGTGGCCGCGATAGCGGAGCCACGGCCCCGCCGGCGAGATGTGATCGGTCGTCGTCTTGCCCTTGGCCTTGACGAGGATCGGCAGGTCGACGAAGTCCCGCCCGTCCCACGGCTTGAACGGCTCGAGGAGCTGGAGCCGGTCGCTGTCGGGCCTCACGATCACGCGAACGGACTCGGGGTCGGCGGCGGGTGGTTCGTAGCCTTCCTCGCCGTGCGCGAAGCCGTCGCGCGGCAGCTCCTCGGCCTCCGGCGGGGTGAAGCGGAAGGGCTTGCCCCGTCCGTCGGGGAGGGTGCCACGCACGGGGTCGAACTCGAGCGTGCCGGCGAAGGCGAGCGCCGTCACGATCTCCGGGCTCGTCAGGAACGACAGCGTCGCGGCGCTCCCGTCGTTGCGCCCGGGAAAGTTCCGGTTGAACGACGACACGATCGTGTTCGTCTCGCCCGGCTTGACGTCGCTCCGCTTCCACTGGCCGATGCACGGCCCGCACGCGTTCGCGAGGACCGTGCCGCCGATCTTCGCGAACGTGTCCACCATCCCGTCGCGCTTGATCGTCTGATAGATGCGGTCCGAGCCGGGCGTGATCAGGAACGGAATCTTCGCCTTGAGCCCGGCCTTGATGCCCTGCGCCGCGACGTGCGCGGCGCGCCGCATGTCCTCGTACGAGGAGTTCGTGCACGAGCCGATGAGGGCGTTGGTGATGCGCGTCGGCCATCGATTCTCGCGCGCCTCGGCGGCGAGTTCGCCGATGGGCCGCCCCCGGTCCGGCGAGTGCGGTCCGACGATGTGCGGCTCGAGCTCGTCCAGGTTGATCTCGACCAGCTCGTCGAAGAACCTCTTCGGGTCCCCGACCACGTCCGGGTCGGGCACCAGATGCTCCCCGAAGGCCTCCGCCAGCTTCGCGACGTCCGCACGCTCGGTCGCGCGCAGGTAGGCCGCCATGCGCGAGTCGAATGGGAACACCGAGGTCGTGGCGCCGAGCTCGGCGCCCATGTTACAGATCGTGCCCTTTCCGGTGGCGCTGATCGATTCCGCACCGGGGCCGAAGTACTCGATGATCTTGTTGGTGCCGCCCTTGACGGTCAGGCGCGTGCAGAGGAAGGTGATGATGTCCTTCGGCGCGGTCCAGCCGCCGAGCTTGCCGGTGAGGTGCACGCCGATCAGCTTGGGGTGGAGCACTTCCCAGGGGAGCCCCGCCATCACCTCGCCGCAGTCGGCGCCGCCCACGCCGATCGCGAGCATCCCGAGGCCGCCGCCGTTGGGCGTGTGGGAGTCGGCGCCGATCATGAGCCCGCCGGGGAAGGCGTAGTTCTCGAGGACGACCTGGTGGATGATCCCGGAGCCCGGCTTCCAGAAGCCGATCCCGTATTTCCTCGAGGCCGAGCGGAGGAAGTTGTAGACCTCCTCGTTCTCGCGGATCGCGCGAGCCAGGTCGTCCGCGCTGCCGCTCTCGGCACGGACCAAATGGTCGCAGTGGAGCGTGGAGGGGACCGCCACGCGCTTGCGCCCCGAATGCATGAACTGCAGTAACGCCATCTGCCCGGTGACGTCCTGCATCGACACGCGGTCCACGCGAAGGCGCAGGATCGCCTTCCCGCGCTCCCATTTCTGGCGCCCGAAGTCCCAGCAGTGGGAGGCGAAAATCTTCTCGGAGAGGGTGAGGGGGCGACCGAACGTCCTGCGAGCCTGGGCGATGCGGTCGGGCGCGGAGGCGTACAGTGCTTCGATCGGCTGGGCGGACATCGCGGCCTCCCTCTTCTCCTCTTCGCAGGCAGGCGTTCGCCTCCCTCAGTGTGCAGGGAGGCGAACCGAGAGCCAAATCAATCTAACGCGCCGCGCCGTCAGCGTCAAGGACGGCGCAGTCTCGGCGCCTGTATCACGGATCGTGCCGGGCGGCGGTCAGTGGCCCCGACGCCCGGTGGCGGAATCGACTTCCCGGTCTTCGTCGCCGGGGAAGTTCGCCGCCTGCCGCGCGTCCCCGGTTAGCTCGAGGAGGTGCATGCCCGTGTTGGCGCGATCGACGATGATGATGAAGCCGCGGTCGTCGACGTCGACGTTGTTGGTCTGGATCGCGATCTTGCACCGGTCGAACGGCACCGCGGGCGGCGGCGGCGTGATGGTCACGCACCGCTGGTCGGTGTCGCGTGTGGTGGCCGGGATGTAGTAGGCGATCTCCACGGGGTTGAAGGGGTCACGGATGTCGACGGCACGCACGCCGGCGTTGAACCACGCGAAGAACACGACGCGCTTGTAGTAGATCGGCGTGAAGCTCTCGCTGCTCGAGTGGGAGCCAAAACGCCCGCCCCGCTCGCAGAACTTGCCCGAGGATTCGGGCACCTGGAAATTGGCGACCGTGAACGGCGTGGATTCGGTCGTGACGTCCGCGAGGTAGACGAGCTGCCGGTTCTCCCGACACTCATTGGCGATCGCTTCGTTCGTGATGACGACGAAGTCGCGGACCGCCCCTTGGGTGTTGTCGGCGAAGTCGGGCACGGCCATCCCGAGCACGGGCAAGGTGGTGTGCGCGCCGGCGCTCGGGAAGAGGTCGACCTTGCCGATTTGCGGGAAGAGGAGCTGAGCGGGCGTCGGCCGGACACGTGGGCTCGCGCCGGGGGCATCCGGCACCAGCGGACCGAGACTGGGGTCGTTCAGCAGCTTGCCGCGGTCCACGATCTGGAGCACGCCCCGGCCGTTGGTGCCGTAGCCGAAGTAGATCCGGTTCTTTCCGGCGCCGGAGGCATCGCCGTTAGGCCCGAGAGAGATCGGCCCGTGCAGGTTGATCGGCACCTGGTTGTCCGGCAGGGTGGAGCCTGGCTCCTGTCCCACGAGACCGAAGTTGCGAAGGAAGACGGGGCTCGCAGGATTCCCGAGGTCGTAGACCTTCGTCATGCGGCTGACGCGCCAGCCCTGGGGCCGACCGTCGGAGACGAGGTAGGCGATCCCGGTGTCGCACTCCCACCAGCTCTTGTGCGTGTCCCCGAGGCCGGCGACCACGACGCTCACCCGCGACGGGCGGCTGGGGTCGGTGACGTCATAGACTTCGTGGGAGGTCGCCGTCGCCCGGAGCAGGTACACCTTGCTCGCATCCGCTCTGGGGAGGTCTCTGCCGTTACAGGCCCGGACCATCTGGGCGCCGCCGGCCTCGCCCACGCCGGCCGCGCCGGGGATGTGCGTGAGGTACGACGGGCGGCTGGGATTGGTCACGTCGACGATCGACGTGCCGTTCGGCTCGTCAACGCCCGTCATCGGGTTGAAGGCCGTGCCGCCATGATGACCGATATATGCGATGAACCTGGAGCCCTGGCGGTGGATGATCGGCTGGTACGCGGAGCGCGCCTGCAGGTTGTTGAAGCCGACCAAGCGCATGTTCAGAGCCGAAGCCTCGTGTCCGGATCCTTGGGGCGTCTCGTGGTTCGGTCGGCTGTGCCCACCGCCCATGAGTTCGTCGTCGTCGTGCGTCAAACCCGGCTCCGCGGTACCCATGAGCACCGTCAGGGGGGTGGCTATCAGCGCAACGAGCTTCACGTGCCATCGAGAGCGTCGGTGCCGAATCCTCGTCGTGTGCGTCACTGTGCGCCTCCCTCGGGCTGTGGACGATCGCGTTCCTTGACGGTTTCCCGCGCTGGCGGCGAGTCCGGAGTCAACGACGTGCCTCGTTGCGGTCTCCCCGATCCGCACCATCCCATGCGGCAGCGGATCACGCGCGGCGCTCGGTCACTCGTCTCACCTCCCTTCCCGTGACGCGACGGGCTGGCCCCGCGGGCAGTCCGAAGAGCCGGGATCGAGCTCACCGATCCAGCGCCCGACGGGCTTTGCGCACTTGCCAACGCTTCCGAACGATGGCTTCGAACGTCGAGGACACCGGAAGGCTGGGTTCGACGTGAGGGCCCGAGGTCGAGGGTCGGATGCCATGCTCCTCCGCTTGAGCGCGCAGAGGCTAGCCCCGCCCCGCGGATCTGTCAACCGCTTTTGTCGCGGCCTGCTGCTGTCGCGGCCCCCGCTACCGGTGGAGAAGACGGCGCGCCGCCCGCTGGCGGAGCCGGATGATCGAGCGCATCGGCATGAGGCCCATCGGGCACACCTCGGTGCAGCCGCCTTGCCCGTGACAGCGCGCGAGCGCGTCGTCCGAGAGGAGCACGCGCCAGCGCGCCTCCCGGCCGCCGTCGCGTTCGTCGAGCTCGAGCGTGAACGCGCGGTTCAGCGCGGCGGGCCCCGGGAAGCGGGGGTTGTGGGCGACCATCGTGCACGCGGACAGGCACATCCCGCAGCCGATGCACTCGATCGCCGCGTCGATCTCCCTCCGCTCGCGCGCATCGCTCGCCACGACGGCGTAGCGGGGGGCGTCGGGCTCCGGCGTGACCGCCGCGCCGACGCGGCGGAGCGCGTCCGTGAAGGGCGCCATGTCCACGACGAGGTCGCGCAGCAGCGGGAAGTGGTAGAGCGGCCGCACGTCGACGGGCCCGTCACGGAGCGAGACGAGCCGCGTCCGGCACGCCCAGCGCTCGCGCCCGTTCACGACCATGGCACACGAGCCGCACATGCCGACGCGACAGGCATAGCGGAACGCGAGGGTCGGATCCTGCGTGCGCTGGATGTCCACCAGCGCGTCGAGCACGGTCGTGTCGGGGCCGGCGTCGACGCGATAGTCCTGGACGCGTTCAGGCGTGTCGGCAGACCAGCGGAACACCCGGAGGGTCCTCGGCATCGGCGCTATACTACCGCCACTCGTATGTCCGTTCGCCACGATCGCCTGCGGCTCCTCGATCGCTACCTGCGCATCCCGACGATCAGTCGGCAGGTGACGCCGGAGATGGTGGACGCGGTCCGCGCCTTCTGGCGCGGGGTCGGTCTCGACCTCGTCCCGCTCGTCCCCGAGGATGGCCGCGGCACGCCGGCGCTCTTCGGCGAGTTGCCGGGGCCCGCGGGAGCGCCCACGCTCCTGCTCTACGGGCACTACGACGTCCAGCCGACGGGCGATCTCGCGCGATGGCGGTGGGAGAGCGTCGACTGCCGGCCGTTCGAGCCCACCTACTTCCGCGAGGGCCAGCGCGTCGATCCGGACGCGCTCGACGCACAGGCGCTCGACGACGTCCTGGTCGTCGCGCGCGGCGGCGCCGACAACAAGGGCCAGCACCTCGCGAACGCCCTCGGCGCGCTCGACGCCGCGCGCGCCGCGACGGCGCAGTGGACGGTGAAGATCATCCTCGACGGCGAGGAGGAGCACGGGAGCCCGAACCTCGAGGCGCTCGCGCGGACCCACCGCGCGCGTCTCGCCGCCGACGTGCTCGTCGGCTCCGACGGCCCCAAGCAGGCGAACCGCCCCACCCTCGTGATGGGCGTCCGCGGCCTGCTCACCGTGGACATCGTCGCCGACAACGGTCGGCCCGCCTCGGTCCACTCGGGCAACTACGGCAACATCGTGCCGAACCCCGTGCTGCCGCTCGCCCGTCTCATCGAGGACATCGAGGCGCGCGTGCGCGACTACGCCGCCCGCCACGACCGGTTCCACCGCGAGGCGACCGAGGTCTTCGCCAAGTGGAAGGACGCGGCGGTCTGGAAGCCTTTCCTCTGGCCGACCGTCAACGTCAACCACCTGATGACCGACGGCGCCTCGCCCGAGCTCAGACGGACGATCATCCCCCGCTCGGCCCACGCCCGCCTCGACATCCGCCTGACGCCCGACACCCCGCCGGCGGCGATGGCCGAGATCGTCGAGCGCGCCGCCGCCGACCACCGGACGAGGACGCGCGGGATCTCCTTCACGGTCAGGACCTCCGGTCAGCCCGCGAGCTACACCTCGCCGGCGCGCCCGGAGTTCGGCTGGCTCCTCCGGCTCCTCGAGCAGCAGGACGACGGCGAGCCCGTCGCCCTGCCCATCCTCGGAGGCACGCTCCCGCTCCACGTCTTCACCGACGTCCTCGGGATTCCCGCGCTCTGGATCCCCGCGGCCAACAGCGGAAACCAGCAGCACGACGTCAACGAGCACTACGTCCTGCGCCACTTTTACCGGCAGGTCGCGCTCTACGCCGCGATCGTCTCGTCGCGGCCCGCCTGAGGCGCGCGGCTCAGTACCAGCGCCACGCCCATACGAGCGCGAAGATCACCGCCGACAGCACCAGCGCCAGGACGAAGAGCGCGCGGTGCCAGCCTACCGGCAGGCCGAAGTCGAGGAGCACGGCGCGCACGCCGAGAAGCGCGTGGACGAGGACGAGGATCAGGAGCGCGGCCTGGACGCCGCGCCTGAACGGATTGACGAGGTGGACCGCCACGACCCCGAGCAGTGCGACGGCCGCGGCACGCTGGATGAGCCACGCCCACATGCCGGCCTTCGTGTCGCGCCAGCCTTCGGCGGTCGTCCACTCGCGCCGGAGCACGCGGCTCAACGGGCGGCGGCGGCGAGACGGTTCACGACGACCCGGCCGTTCGCGATCACGAGCCGCACGTCCTCGAGGGCCTCGATGCGCTCGCCGGGGTTGCCGTCGACCGCGATCAGGTCGGCGGCCAGGCCCGGCGTGAGCGCGCCGACCTCGTGCTCGAGGCCGAGGAGGCGCGCGGCCGTCGCGGTCGCCGCGCGGATCGTCTCGAGCGGCGCCATCCCCGCCTTCACCATCAGGGCGAGCTCCGGCACCATCGAGCCGTGCGGGTTGAGCGGCGTCCCCGCGTCGGTGCCCGCCGCGATCGGCACGCCGGCGCGCAAGGCCATGTGGAAGCTCTCCAGGTGACGACCGCGGACCGCTTCAGACTTGCGCACGGCGTACTCGGGGATGCCGGCCTTCACGCCGTGGACGACGATCTGCTCGGGCGCGATGAGCGTCGCGACGAGCGCGATCCCCTCCCTCGCCATCGTCCGGGCGATCGCCTCGGTCAAGAAGACGCCGTGCTCGATGGACGCGATGCCGGCGTCCACGCAGGCGGCGATGCCGGCGGTCGCCTGCGCGTGGGCCGCGGTGCGGCGGCCCGCCCGGCTCGCCTCCTCGATCGCGGCGCGGATCTCCTCGGGCGTGAGCTGAGCCGAGCCGGGCTCCACGCCCGGCGTCATCACGCCACCGCTCGCGAAGATCTTGATGACGTCGGCGCCGGCCTTGAGCTGCTCGCGCACGCCCTTCCGCACGTCGTCGGGTCCATCGGCCTCGCGTCCGAATCGCCAGCCGTGGCCGCCGGTCATGCAGATGCCGCGCGCGGCCGCCAGGATGCGCGGTCCGGGGATGAGCCCCGCACGCGTGGCGTCGCGCAGGGCGAGCGCGATCTCGTCCACGCCGCCGAGGTCGCGCACGGTGGTGACGCCCGCCTCGACGGTCTGGCGCGCGCGGAGCACCGCCTTGATCACGCGCGTCGCCGGCGGGTCCTCGAGGAGCACCCTCGCCGGATCCGGCTCACCGCCGAGGCAGAAGTGGACGTGGCAGTTGATGAGCCCGGGGAGCACCGTGAGACCGTCGAGGTGGAGGACCGTCGGGCCGGCCGGCGCGCGGCCCTCGGGAACCACCCCCGTGATGCGGTCGCCTTCGACCACCACGGCGCGGCCCGTCACGGGCTCTGCGCCCGTGCCGTCGATCAGCGTCGCGCCGCTCAGGAGCAGTCGTTCCATGCCGCCGGGGTCCTCCCGTGGAGTGTCGGGAACCAGCCTCCGAGTTCTACCGTTGATTGGGGGATAGGACAAGGTGTACTTAAGGGCTAACTTCCCGTAAGGAGAAACGCATGCGCATCCGATCGCTCACACGCCGCGCCGCCGTCGCCGGAGCGCTCGCCGGCCTGGTGCTCGCGGCGCCGGCCCCGGCGCTCGAAGTCGGCCAGAAGGCGCCGGACTGGGCACTCCCGGGCACGGACGGCAAGCCGGTCAAGCTCGCCGACCTGACGGCGAAGGGCCCGGTCGTCATCTACACGTTCATCCAGGCCTTCACCGGAACCTGAACGAAAGAGATGCTGGGCTTCGACGCGGCGGTGCCGCAGTTCGAAGCCCTGGGCGCCCAGGTCGTGGGCGTCAGCGCAGACCACTTCGCCACGCTCGCCGCGTGGCAGAAGACGAACCCGATCCACCATCTTCTGCTCTCCGACTTCCGACGCCAGATGCTGCCCACGTACGGCGCGATGGAGACGAGCGAGCAGAGCCCGATCTTCCGCTATGCAAAGCGTGCCTACTTCATCATCGACCGCAACGGCGTCGTGAAGTGGATCAAGGTCATGGACAACCCGCTGGACCTCCTGAACCCCGACGACGTCCTGAAAGCGCTGAAGGCGGCCGCGTGAGACCACCGCATGCGCGGGTAGGCCTGGCCGTGGCGCTCCTCGCCACGGCCGCTCTCGCGGCGGAGCCCGACTTCGAGGCGATCGGGGCGTTGCCCTTCCGACCGCCCAAGCCGGCGCCCGCCTTCGCGCTCCCCGACGTTCAGGGGAAGACGACGCGCCTCGCCGACCTGCGCGGCAAGGTCGTGCTCGTCTTCTTCTGGGCAACCTGGTGACCCGACTGCCGGGAGGAGTTGCCTTCCGTCAACCGGCTCTATCAGGACCTCAACCGCGAGGGGCTCGAGGTCCTCTTGATCAGCTTCAGGGAAGCCCCGTCCCTCGTGAAGCGCACGGTCGCCGAGCGCGGGTACGTCGCTCCGGTGCTCCTGGACGAGTCGGGAGAGGTGACGGGAAAGCTCTACGGGGTCTGGGGACCGCCGACCGCCTGCTTCATCGACCGGACGGGACAACTGATCGGGCGGATCGTGGGCCCTCGCGACTGGTCCGCCCCGAGCGCCCGGAAGTTCGTCCAGGCGCTCCTGGCCGCGCCCCAGCCAACGCGCTGACCGCCCGACCGCGGAAGCGAGCGAGCCTCAGGCTCGCTCGAGGCGCGAACAGGGGAGCTTGAGGGGGGACCGTCGCGGGTCCCCCCTCAACATAATGGATCAGTCGCCGATCTCGATCGTGGACGACACCGCGACGGCGCCGTCGGGCGTGGCGCGCGTGAGGGCGACGGGCTCCTCCCACACCGCCGGGACGCCGTCCTTCGCCTGCACGCGAACCGACGAGAGGGGCCCGGGCGCCGCGGCGGGAAAGTCACGCCGGAAGTGGGCGCCGCGGCTCTCCCGCCGCGCCAGGGCGGAGAGCGCGATGAGCCGGGCCGCCGTCGCCTGGCTCAGCACGTTGAGCCAGTCTTGCCACGCGAGGTTGAACGCGGGGCCGCCGGGGACGCCCACGCCCTCGAGCCGCTCGGCGATGCGATCGATCGCCTCCAGCGCGCCGGCGAGCCCGTGCGCCTCTCGCACCAGCCCGACCTTCTCCCACATCACCTCGCGCAGGTCGCGCTGGAGGTCGTAGAGGTCGGCGGTGGCCGCGCGCACGAGCGGCGCCGTCAGGCGACGGGCGGCGCCCTCGAGCGACGCGCCGGCGATCCGCGGCAGCGGCCGCCCGGCGACGAACTCGGCCATCACGTCTCCCGCGATGCCGCCGAAGACCGTGGACTCCGCCACGCCGTTGCCCCCGAGACGGTTGGCTCCGTGGACACCGCCCGTGTCCTCGCCGGCGGCGAACAGCCCCTCGATCGCGGTGCGGCAGGCGGTGTCGATCACGACGCCACCCATCATGAAGTGAGTCGTCGGGCCCACCTCGACGGGAGTGCGCGCGAGGTCGCGGCCGAAGTCGCGGCAGCGCTTGACCATGCCGCGGAACGTCGCCTCGACCGTCTCGGCGCCGAGGTGGGAGACGTCGATCCAGACGCCGCCGTTCGGCGTGCCGCGGCCCTCGACGACCTCGAGGAACGAGGCGCGCGCGACGAGGTCGCGCGTCGAGCGCTCCATCCGCTTGGGATCGTAGCGCGCCATGAAGCGCTCGCCGAGCCCGTTTAGGAGATGGCCGCCCGCGCCGCGCAGCCCTTCTTCCAGGAGCGCGCCGGTCATGAGCGAGCCGGGGATGACGAGCCCCGTCGGGTGGAACTGCACCATCTCCATGTCGCGGAGCGGAAGACCCGCCCGGTACCCGAGCGCGATCCCGTCGGCGGCTTTGTCGGCCGAGCATGCGATCACCCGGTACATCGTGGGCCCACCACCGGTCGCGAGGAGCGTGGCGCGCGCTCGGACAGCCAGGAACCGCCCCGACCGGACGTCGAGGAGCAGCGCGCCCGCCGCGCGCCCCGCGTCGTCGCGCACGAGCTCGACGGCGCGGCACTCCTCGAGCGCCGTGATGCTCGGCCGCGCCTGTGCCTGCTCGGCCAGCCGGTTCATGATCTCGATACCGGTCAGGTCCCCCTTGTGGATCGTCCGGTCGTGGCTCTGGCCCGCGAAGGGCTTCTGGTGGATCCGCCCCTCGCGCGTCCGGTCGAAGAGGCAGCCGTAGCGCCACTCGAGCTCGAGCGCGCGGCGCGGCGCCTCGGTGACGAGCGTCCAGACGAGCTCCTGGTCGTTGATGAAGCCGCCGCCCGCGAGCGTGTCGAGCAGGTGCGCCTCGAGCGAGTCGGGCTCGGTGAGGACCGCGTTGTAGCCACCCTGGACCATGCGGGTGCAGCCGGCCCGCCCGAGGAGCCCTTTGACGACCACCGTCACGCGGAGCTTCGGCGACGCGTCGGCGGTGTGGAGCGCGGCGCAGAGGCCCGCGCCGCCCGCGCCGAGGATCAGGATGTCCGTCTCGGCGGTGTCGATCACCCGGCGAGGAGCGCCCGGAGCAAGGCCCGGCCGACGGGGCCCGTCCAGTCCTTGGTGCTAAAGGCCTTGCCCACGAGCCGGCCGTCGCGCCCGACGACGAAGACCGTGGGCGTGCCGGTGACCTGGTAAGCGCGGTTCGCGGCGCCCTTCGGATCGAGGAGGACCGTGAACGTGATCTTCTTCTCCGCGACCCAGCGCGCCACGGTCGCACGGTCCTCTTCGATGTTGACCGCGAGCACCGTGAGCCCGCGGGGGCCGTACTCGCGGTGGATCTGCTGGATCGTCGAGGGCAACTCCCTCGAGCAGTAAGGTCAGGTCGAGTGCCAGAAGTAGACGAGAACTGGCCGGCCGCGGAACTCTCCGAGCGATACCGTCTTGCCGTCGAGGGATTCGAGCGTGAACGGAGGCGGCGTCGCGCCGTCGAGTGGGACGAGCTGGAAGTCCCACAGGAGACCCTGGAGCCCGTCCTTGGCCCCGCCGGCGCCGCCTGCCGGCGCACCCCAGGCGAGGAGGAGCAACGAGAGGGACAGGGCGACGAGGCGCGTCATTCCGCTGCTATCTTACCGCCGTTCGAGCGCGCGCTTCGTTCCAGCGCGAGCTTTGCCCGAGCGCCGGCTTGCCGGCGCAATCGAATCCTGGGGGTTCGCTCCCTGTCGGGAGCGCTTCCCCCGGCTCGGGGGGGCCGTAACGTCCGCCCCCTTCGACGACTTAGTGGCTCCGCCGGTCGTCGAAGCCGTGCGACGACTTGATCCGCGCCTCGGTGCCCGGGATGTACGTCTTCTCGAGTTCCTGGAAGTGCGCGACGCGGGCCATCACGTGGTGACTCTCGGTCGGGTGGCCGACCTTCGTCTTCTCGAGCCGCCACTGCGCCTGCTCCTGGTCGCGCACGAGCTCCTCCATCGCGTTCCAGACCGCGTAGGTCGCGGCGTGGGCGGCGAAGAGGGTGATGAAGATGAACCGGTAGCCGAGCTCGCCGAGCTCCCTGAACGTGAACGGGTTCGGGTCCGCGTGCCAGCGGAACGACGAGGAGTAGTTGAACGCGAGCGGCAGGCGGGGGTGCGTCTCCCGCATCGCCCGGGCGAACGCGACCGCCGGCTCGCGCGAGGCGTTCGACAGCTCGCACCAGACCAGGTCCACGCCAGCGTCGGCGTACGCTCGCCCTCTCCGGATGGCCTCCTCCAGGCTCCCGCCCACGGCGCCATACGCGTCCGTGCGCGCGATGATGACGAAGTCCGGGTCGAGACGGTTCCGCGTGTCGACGGCGGCGCGATACTTGCCGAGCGCCTCGTCGAGATCCACGATGGTCTTGCCGGCAATGTGCCCGCAGCGCTTCGGGAAGCGCTGGTCCTCGAGGTGGATGCCGGCGACGCCGGTCTTGATGTACTCCTGCACCGTCCGGATCGTGGAGAGCGCGTTGCCGTAGCCGTCGTCCGCGTCGGCGATGATCGGGATCGACACAGCGCTCGCGACCATGGACGCGATGCGCGTGACCTCCGTCTGGGTGAGGAACCCCATGTCGGGCCAGCCCTGCGCCATCGCCATCGAGTAGCCGCTCAGATAGATGCTCTTCATGCCCACGCGCTCGGCGAGCTGCGCCCCGAGCGGGTCGTAGACGCCGCCGGTGAAGAGGTACGGCTCGGTCTGCAAGAGCTGGCGGAAGGCGCGTCCCGTGTTCTCCATGATCGGTCTCCTCTTCAGGCGGCGCGGCTCTGCGCGACGGAGGTCGCGCACCAGCGGCAGTAGGTGATGGTCTCCACCTCGATCGAGCAGCTCCGGCAGCCCACGGTGCCGCACTCCTGGCAGCCCGTCCGCCGCGCCGGCCCCTCCAGCGTCATCCCGCACTCGCACGTGGCGTTCATCGCATCTCCTCCCGCGTCTCGTCCGTTCCGCGTCCCGTCCTTCTCACGCGTGGGCCTCACTCTGCCGCCGCGGCGAGGACAAAGCAACGTTATTGTTTTTATAGGCTCGATAAAATATATTGATCAGGAGAATTGATCAGGGGAATTAATGGAAATCCCGCAGGTCGAGGCATTCCTGGCGGTCGGCACCTTCGGCGGCTTCCGCCGGGCGGCCGACGCGCTCCGCCTGACCCAGCCGGCGATCAGCGCGCGCATCCGGGCGCTCGAGGACTCGCTCGCCGTGAAGCTCTTCGAGCGCGGCAAGAACGGCCTCGCGCTCTCGGCCGCGGGGCGCGCGTTGCGCCCCCACGCCGAGCAGCTCCTCAACGCCGTGGCGCAGGCCCGCCAGGCGGTCCACGACCTTCGCCCGGCGTCCGCCGGCGCGCTCCAGATCGCCTCCGTGCTCTCGATCTGCACCTATCTCCTGCCCGATGTGCTCAAGCGCTTCCAGGCCGCGTACCCCAAGGTCCTCATCACCGTCCGGTCGGGGCACTCGAAGGAGGTCCTCGAGATGGTGCTGCGCGGCGAGGCGGAGATCGGGCTGGCGCGCTCCCTGCGGCACCCCGAGGTCGAGACGCTCTCCCTGCAGGACGATCCGCTCGTCCTGGTCGCCCGCCCATCCGCCTGGCCGACACGCGAGCGGCGGGCGCGCCTCGAGGAGGTCGCGGATCGACCGCTGATCTTCTTCGACCGGGGCTCGAGCGACTGGACGCTCACCCATGGCCTCTTCCGCCGCGCCGGGCTCGTCCCCAACGTGGCGCTCGAGGTCGAGACGATCGAGACCGCGAAGCGGATGGTCGAGCGCGGCGTGGGCTTCGCGTTCCTCGCGCGCATCGCCGTCGGGCGGGAGCTCCGCCGGCGCACGCTCGCCGCGATCGAGATCGTGGACGCCGAGCCCATCAGCCGGAGCCTCGACGTGATCCACCCGCGCCAGCGGCCGCTCTCCACCGAGGCGCGGGCGCTGCTGGGCGTGCTGAGGTCGGCGCTCTCCGACGCCGGCGGGCCGACGCGCGCCGCTAGACGACGCGCACGCGGGCGCGCGGGTCGAGCTTGACGCGCCCGAGGCGGCGCAGGTGGTCGGCGACGACGTCCCACGCCGGCGGCCCGTCGGCCTCGGCCCCGACGCTGGCCCAGCCCGCCGCCTTGTAGCGCCGCGCGGGCTCGAGTGGCCGCCCGCCGACGCGGACGTCGCTGATTCGCCGCCCGAGCGTCTTGGCGGGGTCGATCGTGTACGTGAGCCCACCCAGACGGACCATATCCCCGCCCTGGCGATAGTACGGGTCGGGGTGGAAGAGGTTGTCGGCGACGTCTTCCATGATCCGGTGGATCTCCTGCCCCGTGAGCTCCCTCGCCCAGGTGTTCGGGTACGTCAGCGCCGTGTGGACATAGACGTCCTCGAGCGTGATCGCCTGGCCCGGCAGGATCGTGGCGCCCCAGCGGAACCCCGGTGAGAACGCGACCTGCGCGTCGAAGCGCTTCACGAGCGCGTCCAGGATCAGCTCGTCGAAGGTCCCGTTGAAGGTCCCGCGCCGGTAGAGGAGCGACTCCGAGACGGCCAGCCGCTCCCCGAGCTTCGCCTCCCATGGGCCGCGAAGCTCGCGGACGAGTCGCGCCATCTCCGCGTCCTCGGCGACGTACCGCGCGAGAACGGGGATGAGCCGGTAGCGGTGCGCGGCGACCCGGCCCCGCCGGATGTCGAGGTCGAGGCGGCTCAGGAACTTCCCGTGGGAGCCCGAGTTCACGACGAGCGTCCGGCCGACGACGATCGGCTGGGGGAGCGCGTCGTGCGTGTGGCCGCCCAGGATCACGTCGAGGCCGCGCACGCGCGCGGCGAGCTTCCGATCGACGCTGATCCCGTTGTGGGAGAGGAGCACGACGAGGTCGGCCTTCTGCGCGTCGCGCAGCTCGTCGACGAGCGCCTGCACGCCGTCCTCGCGGATGCCGAAGGTGAGGTCGGGGACGAACCGCCGCGGGTGCGAGACCGGCGTGTACGGGAACGCTTGGCCGATGACGCCTGCGCGCACGCCGCCGATCTCGCGGATGGTGTAGGGCCGGAACACGCGGTCGCCCCAGGCGTCCCTGACGTTGTGGGCGACGAACGCGCCCGCGAAGAGCCCCCTCCCCTCGCGGTCGCCGAAGAGCTCCCGGACGCGGTCGATGCCGTAGGCGAACTCCCAGTGCGCCGTCAGGACGTCCACGCCGAGCTGGTTCGAGACTCGTACCATGTCCTCGCCGCGGCTCCAGAGCGCTCCCGCCGTGCCCTGGATCGTGTCGCCGCCGTCGAGGAGGAGCGTGCGTCCAGGCCGCTCGGCGCGGACGCGCTTGACGAGCGTGGCCAGGTGGGCGTAGCCGCCCATCCGGCCGTAGCGGGCGGCGAGCGCCGGAAAGTCCAGGCACGTGTAGGCGTACGCCTCGGCGGTCCCCGGCGCCAGGTGGTAGGCGCGCAGCAGTTCCGCGCCCGTGAGGAACGGCGGCTTGCCGCGCTCGTCGCCGACCCCGATGAGCGTGTCGGGCTCGCGGTAGAACACGGGACGCGTCGTCGCGTGGGTGTCCGTCACGTGCAAGAGCGTGACGTTGCCGAGGGGCTCGAAGTCGAGGAGGCGCTCGGGCCCGTCGTCGGCCTCGAGCCCGCGCGGGTCCATGCCGGCGCTCGCCGCGATCGCGAGGAGCTTCACGAGGTCCCGACGGGTAATGTCGAGGCTCAATGCCGGATGCCCGGAACCCGCAGGGGTTTGCCGTCGTCGAACGTCGTGAGGTAGAGCTCGAGCTCGGCGTACTCGACGGCATCCGCCGCGAGCATGTTCGTGCCGAGCGGTGTCATGCACCACTGGACGCGCTTGCGGAGATCCCACACCTCGCCCTGGCTCGTGCGCCACGTCGGCAAGTGGCGTGTCAGCCCGTCGCGCGCGTCGGCGAGCAGGCGGCCGCCGAGAAACTTGTTGGCGCCCCGGTCGCGCGTGTGACAGTCGGCGCACGAGTGGTTGCGCTGGCCCACCCGCTTCGCGAACGTCGCGCGCCCGCGCGCGATCGCCGCGCGCGCCTCGGGGCTCGCCGTGTCGAGGGCCACGGGCAGGCCGTTGGAGGCCATCTTGACGAGCATCGTCATCGTCAGGTTGTCCGCCGACTCGGCCGCGTACGACCGCCCCGTCGTCTCGGGGCCGTGCGCCTCGAGGAAGTCCTCGAGGCTCATCACCCGGCCGTACGCCTTCAGGTGCTTCGGATAGCGCGTCGCGACTCCCCGCATCGCGCGCTCGGCGCCGCCCGCGTGACAGTCGGCGCAGGCCCGCCCCGCCGGCCCCTTCTCCTCCCACTGCGCCTGGGCGTCCTCCGCGAGGAGCACGGCCGGGTTGTTCGTCGGGTCGAGGCCGTCGCCGAAGCCGACCGGCGTCTTGCGCGTGAAAGGATTTCGGTCGGCGTCCCGCTCCGGCGGAAGCGGTGCCCTGAGCGTCTGGAGGTAGGCGACGAGATGGACGAGCTCCTCGGGCGTGAGGACGCCGGTCGCGCCCCACGGCGGCATCGCCGTGTTGGGGAACACCACGCGCGGGTCCCAGAGGAGCTGATACAGGTACGGGTCGGGGAGGCGGCGGTCGCCGATCGTCGAGAGGTCAGGCCCGACGCTGCCCGCCGGCCACACGTCGTCGCCGGGCACCAGGTGGCAGCCGGTGCACGGGCCCTTCGCGCGGTCCAGGAACAGCACGCGGCCCTTCGTCGCGTCGCCCGAGAGCCCCGCCGGAATCGTCGCGCGCAGGACGGCGGGCTCGGGCCGCGCGTCGTCGTAGGCGTAGGTCCGGAAGGCGCCGAAGTCAGCCGGCGTCCATCCTTTGTAGCGGATCGCCGCGCGGCGGCCATCGGGAAGGACGCGGAAGTCCCCGCGGGCCTCGGGGATCGCGCGTGACGTCCATCGAGGAGTGTCCGCGTCCTCGGGCATCGCCCGCTCGGTCACGGCGCAGCCGACCGCCAGCGCGGAGAGCGCGATCGCGGGAAGCGCAAGGCGCCGCCGCACCGATCGCATCGGCTCCTCAGGCGAACGTGATGTCGACCTTGCCCTCGTACCTGCCGCCGGTGGTGTCGTGGAACTCGACGCTCAGCGGGCCGGGATCGGTCGCCCGAAACGCGAACGAGAAGAAGGGGTTCTCACTCACGCTCTGGGTGGTGTCGAACGCGACGACCGTCTTGCCGAGATACGTCACGACCACGCGGGTGATGTAGTTGTAGGTCTTCGGGATGATCTTGCCCTGCGCGTCGCGCTCGATGCGCTCCATGGGATGGATCACGAGCGTCCGGACCTGCACGACGTCGCCGGGCTTGATGCTCGACGGCACTCTGATGCGGACCTTGCCGAGGTCCGACATGCTGCCTAGCCCCCGCACCCGCCGACGGTGACCTTGACCTCGCGCGCGACCTGCCAGAGCGTGCCGTCGCTCTGCTCGACGATGGCGCGCACGTCGCCCGTATCGCCGAGGCGGATGTTCACGCCCATGAACGCCTGGCCCGCGGCCGGCGTGAGCGTCACCCGCGTCACGACGGGGATCCGGTTCTTATCGGCGACGATGTAGATGTGCTTGACGTAGCTCGTCGGGGTCATCGGCGAGTCCACGCGCACCGACACGGGGACGACGGCGCCGTTCTCGGCGATGAGCGGGAGGTCGAGCTTGATCAGGCTCGCGCCGTCCTTGATCGGTCGGCGCCCGAACACGCGCTTCATCGCGTCGTCGACGCTCTCGTTGAGCCCGAGCTGCTGCGCGCGGGCCCGCGCCGGCGCCGTGAGGACGCCGCTCGCCGCGGCGGCGCCGATCACGCCGAGCGTCTCGAGCATTCGCCGTCGCGTCATCGTGGAGGATCCGCGCATCGCGGCCCTACTGTACACCCGTTTCAGCCGTCCGTACGGAGCCGGGCCGCGCCTCCCTCGGGCCACCCACGGTCGGTGCCGGGCTCGCGGCCCCCGTTACAGAAGGTAGGCGGAGGGATCCGGCTTGAGTGCCCGGGGGAGCCAGAGCGGGCGGCGGAGGTTGCCCGGTCCGGGCGCCGGGCGCGCGAGCCTGAGCCACTCGCGGTAGACCGCGAATGACTTGTCGGTGTCCACGACGATGTCGCCGTAGCGATCGTCGGGGCCCGCCCTGGCGACCGTGACCTTCTGGTGCCAGCAGTGCTGGCCGCTCACCGGATCGGGCTGCACCGGGAACGTCAGGTTCTGGTGGACCCCCGCGTCCTGCCACCAGATCCGCGCGGAGTCGGGGTCGTCGCTCGCGAACGGTCGCACGCCCTCTCGCTGCCGCATCCGCCACGTCCCTCGGTCGCCCCGCTGGAGCTCGACGAGCGCGGTGGACCAGCGCTCGCCGCCCGATTCCGGGTCAAGGCGCCATCGCCCCAGGTGATGCGAGCACGCGACCACCCCGGGACGAATCGCCTCCGTCACCCAGACGCGATCGACGAAGGAACCGATCGCCGTCGTGACTTTGAGGAGATCGCCCGTGGCGACGGCGAGCCGACGGGCGTCTTCTGGATGGAGCCACAGCGGATTGGTGTGCGAGATCTCGTAGAGCCACTTCGCGTTGCCCGAGCGGGTGTGGATGAGCGTCGGGAGCCGGAAGGTCGGCAGGAGCACCATCTCGCCCTTCGCGCGATCGATCTTCGACCAGTGGACGTGGCTCCGGATGTAGTTCGGGACGGCCTGCTCGGGCCACTTCCACTCCTTGAGCGTGCGCGAGAAGAACTCGAGCCTCCGCGACGGCGTCGGAAAGCCGACGCGCGGCACGCCGTCCACCTCGAGGCCCACCGCCGTGCCGTCCTTGGCGACGACCTTCGTGACCGGATCCACCCGGGTGCCGTGGAGCTCGCTCGGCGTGAGCGGCTGCTCGTGGGTGCGATAGACGTTGTCCTCGACGAGGAACGCGCCGTACCGGCGCATGTACGCGAGCGGCGTCAGTCCCTCGCGCGCCGCCGCCTCGGGGAGGCCGGGGACGCTGTGCTCGAAGATCCAGCGGTAGAACTCCTCGATGCGGAGCTTCGCGCCCGGACGATAGGGCGACTCGAAGTAGCGCCGGATTCCGAGGCGTCCGTCGGGGTCGATCCGCCACGAGAGCTCGATCCAGAACTCGTCCTCCTCCCACACCTGCCCGAGCCCCGCCGCCTCGTGGGCCTGCCAGGTGAGGTCGAAGGTCTTGCCTTGCCGCTCGAGCATCACGCGCAGCACGGGCTGGCGGAAGCCGATCCAGCGAGCCGCGTGGGTCTCCTGCGACATGAGGTCGTGGCGCTCCGACGCGTGCCCCATCGGCAAGACGAAATCGGCGAACCAGGCCGTCTCACTCCAGATCGGCGTGAGACACGCATGCCGTTCGACCTTCGCCTCATCGGTCAACATTTCGATCCACGACATCCCATCCGGATTCGTCCACACCGGGTTGTAGACACGGGTGAAGTACATCGCGAGCTTGCCGCGGCCTTCCCGCAAGAAATGCGGCAAGAGGTAGCTCATCTCGAAGAACGCGAGCGGGTACTCGCGTGGCATCAGGAGCTCGCTCCACACCTTGGCGGGGGGCGGCATGAGCGGGGGCGCGGGCACCGCCTTGTTCCACGCGCTGGGCGCGGTGCCGCCGGGCGTCGCGACCGCGCCCATGAGCACCACGATCAGCTCCAGCGCCCGCGCCACCTGCCAGCCGCCCAGGTTGCCCGCCGCGGTGTTGCGCCAGACGTGGGTCGCGAGGGCCGGGCCCGCGCGACCGATCGCGCGCGCGACCTCCACGATCGTCGCCGCGGCGACACCGCTCTCGGCCTCGGCGAACTCGGGCGTGTAGGGCGCGTAGAGCTCGGCGAGCGCCCGCTCGAAGGCCTCGAAACTGACGCCGACGTCCAGCCGCTCCTCGCGGAGGTACTCCTCCCAGTTCACCCAGCGGCGCACGAATTCTCGGTCGTAGAGCCGCTCGCGCACGAGCACGCTCGCCAGCGCGAGCAACAGCGCGGACTCGGAGCCGGGCCAGGGCGCGAGCCACCAGTCGGCCATCGACGCCGTGTTCGACAGCCGGGAGTCGATGACGCAGACCTTCGCGCCGCGCTCCTTGGCCTCGATGATCCGCTGGGCGTGGGGGTTGAAGTAGTGGCCGGTCTCGAGGTGCGAGGAGAGCAGCAAGATCAACCGCGCGTTCGCGTGATCGGGCGACGGCCGGTCCATGCCGTGCCAGAAGGCGTAGCCCGCACGGGCGCTCGAGGAGCACACGTTCGTGTGGCTGTTGTGGCCGTCGATCCCCCAGGCGTGCAAGACGCGTTGCAGATAGACGAGCTCGTGGCCCGGGCGCCCGAGGTGGTACATGATCTCCGTGCGCCGGCCCTCGACGAGCGCCTGCCGGATCCGGGCGCTCAGGTCGTCGAGCACCTCGTCCCAGCTCACGCGCTCCCACTGCCCGCCGCCCCGGGGCCCGACGCGGCGCAACGGGTACCGGATCCGCTCGGGATCGTTCACCTGGTTGAGTGTCGCGGGCCCCTTTGCGCAGTTGCGTCCGCGGCTCCCCGGATGCACCGGGTTGCCTTCGAACTTTCGGATCGTGAGCGTCTGCGTGTCGACATAGGCGAGGAGCCCGCACGCGGCCTCGCAGTTGAAGCAGATCGTCGGGATCAGCGCGTAGTTGCGCGTGACCTTCCGCGGCCACGCGACCGGGTCGTACTCGCTCCAGGCCTCCCAGCGCTCGACGGGCGGGTAGCTCTGGAGGCCGCGCGCGGGGGGCGGGAGCTCCCGCGCGACCGGGTGCAGCGGCTCGCGCGCGCGCGGATCCGCGCCGCTCACGACAGCGGCACCGATTGCCCGGCCTTGACCCAGAGGTCCTCGTAGATCCAGAGGCCGGCGAGGGCCAGCGCCCCGCCGAGGACCGCCGAATACGGGTTGGGCCAGACGAGGACGATCGGCAGGACGGTGCCCGCCGCGATGACGCCACCCCAGAAGGGCGTCCTCCACTCGCCGCGCGTGATGAACGACGCGGCGCGGGCGGCGTCGAGGTTGGCGTGAGGCACGCCGAGCTCGGCGACGAGGGTGAGCCCATGGACGAGGAGCGCCGCCGCCATGACGAGGCTGAGTGTCCACAAGCCGAGGACATCGGCGCCGCTGGCGAAGCCGGCGATGAGGAGCGACGCGGCGCCGGCGACCAGCGCCGCGACCAGCAGCTGCGGGAGGAGCAGCGAGCTCTGCCAGAAGTCGCGCCCCTCCGCCTGCCCGAACAGGAAGGCGCTATAGCCCGCGGCCGCCGCCGCGAGCACGAAGGCCGGCAGCGCCAGGAAGGGGACGAGCTCGCCTCCGCCCGAGAGGCCGCTCCAGAGCCACAGGGCGGCGACGACGCCGTACGCGATGAGGATCCACGCTCCCCAGACGAGCGAGGATCGGTAGTTCGACTTGAACAGGATGTAATGGAAGCGCTCGGGGCGCTTGAGGTCGAGCACGAGCAGCGCCGAGGTCGCGAGCAGGAAGAGGAGCGCCAGGGCCGGCGCGGCGATCCCGAGCAGCCGGTCCGACGGCGCGCCGCCGCCGAGCACCGCGACCGACGCGATCAGGAGGGGGCCGGCGGCGATCGACTTCGCCCAGAGATACGTCGCGACTTTTCGTCCCCACGGCCGCGGCGCGTGCGGCACGTCGTAGACGGGACGGGAGAGCCCGGGCTCGCCCGGGTCCGTCTGGACGGCAGCGACCATCCGTACGAGGTCGAGCTCCTCCTGGGGCCGCTCCGCCCACAGATACCGCTCGGTCGTCGACTGGAGCTGCGGCGTCAGGGCCGCGGCGTCGGCCCCCAGATAGAAGACCTTCGGCCGCGTCCCCTGCTCGGCCTTGCGCACCTGCACCGGCTCGCGCGCGACGAGCCGGGCGATCCGCGACTCGGGGTCGTCGAGGTCGCCCGCGACGATCGCCTGTTCGGGGCAGACGATCACGCACGCCGGCTCGAGGCCGACCTCCACACGGTGGGCGCAGTAGTGGCACTTCGCGGCCGTCCGCGTGTCCGGGTCGATGTAGAGCGCGTCGTAGGGACACGCCTGCATGCACGATTTGCAGCCGATGCAGCGGTCGCCATCGAAGTCGACGATGCCGTCGGGCCGCCGGTAGAGCGCGACCGTCGGGCAGATCGTCACGCACGGCGCCCGGTCGCAGTGGTTGCAGCGGAGCACCGCGAAGGACCGCCGCGTGTGCGGGAAGGTCCCGCGCTCGACGTACTTGACCCAGGTGCGGAAGACGCCGAGCGGCACCGCGTTCTCCTCCTTGCACGCGACGGTGCACGCGTGACAGCCGATGCAGCGACGCTGGTCGATCACGAAGCCGTAGCGCACGAGGCCTCCCGCGTGTCAGCGCCTGAGGAGATCCAGCCAGACTTTGATCGCGGTCGTGGCGATGACGACGAACAGCGTCACGCGGAGCCCGAGCGGTGGCACCCGGCGGCTCACCGCCGCGCCGAGCTGGGCGCCGGGCGCGGCGCCGACGACCACGGCGAGAGTCGGAAACAGCGGGATCTGGCCGGTCACGAGCTTGCCGAGGAAGCCCGTCGTCGCCGCCATCGCCGCAATCGCGAGGGAGCTGCCGATGGTCACGCGGATGGGTACGCCGACCACGACGAGAAGCAGCGGCACGAGCAGGAACGCGCCGCCCGCGCCCACGAGGCCAGCCGCCACCCCCACGCCGCCCGAGACGAGGGCCGCCCGGGACCGGCTGAACGTGAGCGACCGCGGATCGCCGGCTGGGTCGACATCGTCGGTCGGCACGAACATCAGGAGCGCCGCCGCGGTCACCATGAGCGCGAAGACGAGCAGGAGCCAGCGGTCGTGCACGTGGCTCGACGCGAGCGCCCCGGCGAGGGAGCCCGCCGCCATCGCAAACCCGCCCGCGCGTGCGAGCTCGGGGCTGACCGCGCGGTGGCGGCGGTGCGCCACCATACCCGACGTGGCCGCCACGAGCACCTGCGTCATCGTGACGCCTGCCACCGCCTTGACGTCCAGCGTCCCGACCTCGAGGAGCGGCGGCGCATAGAGCAGAAGCGGGATCATCACGATCGCGCCCCCGACGCCGAGGAGGCCCGCCACGAATGCGCCGACGAATCCGAGCGTCAGCAGGGTCAGAGCGAACGCGACCGTCACCTTGGTGGGAGGGCGCTAACGCAGGCTCGAGTAGTATGCCGCGAGATCGGCGATCGTGTCGTCCGGGACCGACTTCATCAGCTCCTTGACGGTTTTGACGGCCTGGTCGCCGGGGCTCCTGCGGTCCGCCTTGAACAGGAGCATCTGGTTCCGCAGATAGCCCGGGGCCTGCCCGCTGAGGTCGGGAATGGACCTCGCGGGATCGCCGCGACCGGACTCGCCGTGGCACACGACGCACTGCTGGGACGCCACACGGCCCCGGGCGGCCGCCGCGGCGTCCACCGCGACCGTCGTGGGCTGGCGCGACTGGGCGGCGAAATAGGCGGCGACGTCGTCCACGCCGGCCTCCCGCACGTACTTCGCGTACGGCTCCATCTCGGGCGACGGCCGGCGGCCCGCAGCGTAGTCTTCGACCGCCTTCTTGAAGTACCAGGGCGCAAGGCCAGCGATGATCGGGATCGTGCTGGACGGGCTCTGACCGCCCGGGCCGTGACACGCGCTGCACGCCAGCGCCTTGGTGGCGCCGGGCACGTCGAGGGGTCCGGCCGCGGCGCCGGCCGCGAAGCCGGTCATCAGGCTCAGCGAGCCTGCGACGAGACGAATGGTCGTTCGCATCGGGCGGTTCCTCCTCCGGCCTAGCCGAGAATATCCTGCCAGATGCTGGTCGCCCAGCCGACCGCGTTCTGCGCCCACTCGGCCGACTGGCCGGGCGTGAGCTTCTGCTCGATCTGGACGACCTTGCCGCCCTCGACCTTGTACGCGTTGACGACCGCGATCGCCTCGCGATCGTTCACCCAGCTGTAGCAGGTGTTGCCCGGCGCCATCGGCGGCGGCTCCTTGCCGTTCAGCAAGTGGACGACCGCGACGGCGCAGATCTTCCCCATGGCGTTGGCGATGTTGCCGGACTTGGGCACCGGCAACCCGATGGTCGAGTCGCCGACCACGTGGACGTTCGCGTGCTTCGCAGACTCGTACGTGAGGTGGTTGACCTCGCACCAGCGCTTGTCCGCGCCGACCAGGTCGGCCTGGACGGCGATCGTCCCGGCCCGCTGGGGAGGGATCAGGTTGACGACGTCGTACTTCACCCGGTCGCCGAGCTCCGTCGTCACCTCGCGCGTGGAGGGATCGACCTTGACGACCTTGTTCGACGCCCGGTACTCGAGGTTCGGGTAGTCCTTCCACGCCGCTCGGAAGAGCCCGGCCTTGGAGACGACGTTCGCGTTCGCGTCGAGCACGAGGAGCTTCGACCTCGGCTTCTTCGTCTTCAAGTAGAACGCCACCTGGCACGCGCGCTCGTACGGGCCGGGTGGGCAACGGTAGGCGACGGGCGGTACCGTCAGCACGAAGACGCCGCCGTCCGGCATGGCTTCGAGCTGCCGGGCGAGGTCCACGGTCTGGGGGCCGGCCTTCCACGCGTGGAGCACGCGATCCTGCGCCGCGGCGAGCCCGTCGACCTGTTCCCACTGGAACTCGACGCCCGGCGACACGATGAGCCGGTCGTACTGGAGGTACCCCTCGCCGACCCGGACGCGCCTGGCGTCGGGCTCGACCGCGCTCGCGGAGGCGTGGAGGATCCTCACGCCGTGGCCCCTGAGCCCGCCGTAGCCGAAGGTGAGGCTGTCGATCGAGCGGACGCCGCTGAGGACGAGGTTGCTGAACGGGCACGACACGAACCGTCTGTTGGGCTCGAGCAGGACGACTTCGATCGAGGGGTCGCCCAGCCGCACGTATTTCGCGGCCGTCGCGCCGCCCCAGCCCCCGCCGATCACGACGACGCGGCGACCCGTCTTGGGCGCGAAGTCACCCTTGAGCGCCGGCGCGCATCCCGCGACGCCCGCCGCGGCGAGGAGCCCGAGCCCGGCGCTGCGCCCCGAGGTTCTGAGGAACTCCCTGCGCGTCAATCGTGTCATGACTCCCTCCGAGTCGCTCGACGGGGTGTCTCCGACGCGAGGCTCACAGCGCGCTGAATCGCCGATGCTCCTCGTTCCACGTCGCGCCGAGGGCCCAGGCCACCATGACGAGAACCACGAGGCCGATCGCGGCCCCCCACCCGATCGCCGACGGCAGAAACACGGCGGCGCCGAGCCCTCGGAGGAGGCCGGTCTCGACCACGACCTGGCGCATCAGCGACCCTCCGAGGGCGAAGCAGGCGATCGCCGCCCAGAGCTTCACCTGGCCCTCGCCCGCGCGCCAGATCGAGCCGGCGCCGCAGCCGCCCGCCAGCGTCATCCCGACCCCGAACGTCAGGCCCCCGACGAGCGCGCCCGCGCCGGCGGCGGGGAAGACCCACTCGCTCTTGTCCTTGAGATCGGTGAACTTGAGGATCGCGAATCCGACCGTGCTGATCACGAGCGCGAGCGCCGCGGCGCGCGTGTGCTCCGCGTCACCGGTCATGAACGGCTCGCGGAACGCGCGCACGAGGCAGAAGCGCGAGCGCTGGAAGATGACGCCGAACGCGACGCCGAAGAGCAGGAAGATGCCCTGCGCGACGTAGCCGGTGCGCGAGTAGACGAACGGCGTCACGAGCACGACCCCGAGCAGCAGCGCGCCGACCCATGGCTGACGGCGCGGCCCCGAGTCGGACGGCGCCAGGTAGACCCGCGCTCCACCGCTCGACCACTCGGGCTTGTGCTCCGCCTCCCAGATCAGGTAGCGCAGCCCGAGGAACGCGCCCGCGCCGAGCCCGAGCATCATGCCGAGACCGGCGAGGGAGAGCGCGCTCGTCGCCGAGAAGAAGCCACCGATGTTGCAGCCGAAGGCGAGGACGGCGCCGACGCCCATCAGGAGCCCGCCGAAGGCACCCTTCACGAGCTCACCCCGCGGCGGGACACGCACGGCGAACTCGCTCGCCAGGAGCGCGGCGACGAGGCCGCCCAGGAGGACGCCCGCGTTCAGCAGCGACCCGGAGTAGAGCCACGGAGCCAGGAGATCGGTCCGGCGCACGATCCCGAGACCGGTCAGCGCCCAGTCGCCCCAGTTGCGCATACCGTCCGACGCGGTCCACGGGCGGTCGAAGGCAAAGAGGAAGACGTTGACCGTGGCGACGAGCACGGCCGACCCCCAGATGGGCCAGGGGCGGCCGAAGAGCACCGTGTACTGCGCCGAGAGCGAGCCGCCCATCAGCGGGTCGTCACTTCGTCCGCTGCACGACGAACCGGAAGACGCCTCCCGACTCCCCCCGCTCGACGATCCGGTGGCCCGACTGCTTCTCGAACGCCTCGAGGTCGCTCACCGAGCCCGGGTCGGTGGCGAGCAGCTCGATCGAGCCACCCGGCGCGAGCGTCTTGATCGTCTTGGCGAGCTTCATCACCGGCATCGGACAGTCGAGGCCGCGGCAGTCGAGCGTCGTACGCGCGGGCGACGGCGCGGGCGCCGACCCGACGGCCGTCGGCCGCGCGACGGGGTAGCCCGATTTCGTCCACGCCGTCATGCCGCCGGTGACGTTGTACCAGTGCTGGATCCCGTGACGCTTGAGCGCGCTGATCACGGTGCTCGACCGGAGCCCGCCCGCGCAGAGCACGGCCTTGGGTCGGTCGGGCGGGACGAGGTCACGGCGTGCGACGGATTCCATCATCGGCAGATGGAGGGCGCCCTCGATGTGGCCGTCCAGCCACTCGAAGGGCTCGCGGACGTCGATCACGGTGAGGTCGCGCCCCTCCTCGAGCCAGTCCGCGAGGTCGTGCACGGTGATCTGCTGCACCGTCTCCACCGGGAAGCCCTCGCTCTTCCACTCGATCATGCCCCAGTGCAGGAATCCCAGGACCTCGTCCACCCCGACGCGCGAGAGCGCCTGCACCGCACGCTCGAGGTCCGACGGCCCTTGCGCCAGGAGGAGCAGCGGCCCGCCCGCCGGCACGGCGCACGCGACGCGCTCGGCGAGCTGCGGGCTTTCAATCCAGACGTTGATCGCGCCGGGGATGTGGCCCTCGCCGTACGTGCCGGGATCGCGCAGGTCCACCACACAGTCGCCGCGCTTCGCGGCCTCCCACGCCTCGCGCGCCGTGTACGGACGGGGCTTGGCCGCCTGGAGCGGAATCAGTCCCTTGTTCTTGCCGATGATCTTCTCGAACTGGGGCGGCTTCGGGGGGAGGTCCTGCATGATGAAGTCCACGAACGCGGCCCGGTCGCGCAGCTGAAGCGCCGGATTGAACCGGCGCTCGAACCCGATCGTGGAGCCCGCCTTCGCCGACATCGCGCGCCCGCACGCCGAGCCCGCCCCGTGGGCCGGATAGACCTCCACGCTGTCGTCGAGCGGCAGGAGCACGCGGTTCAGACTCTCGTACGTCTCCGCCGCCGCGCGCGCGCCGCCGAGGTCCGGGCGCCCGACCGACCCCACGAAGAGCGTGTCGCCGGTGAGGACGAACCACGGCTCCGGGCCGCGCTCGAGGTCGGTCACGAGCAGGCAGATCGAATCCGGGGTATGGCCCGGGGTGTGGCCGACCGTCAGCCGGATGTTCCCGACGCGCATCTCGTCGCCGTCGCTGAGCCGCTCGTGATCGAAGGCGAACCCGGCGGCCGCGTGGACGAAGATGGCGGCGCTGGTCGCAGCGGCGAGGTCGCGGTTGCCGGAGATGTGGTCGGCGTGGGTGTGGGTCTCGACGACGTGCGTGATCTTGAGCCCACGGCGCCGCGCCAATCTCAGATATTCGTGCACGCGGTCGCGACCGGGATCGACGACAATCGCCCGCCCGGCCTGGCCGCAGCCGATCAGGTACGAGAGGCACCCGGACTCTTCGTTGAGGATCTGCTGGAAGATCATCCCGGCTTCCCTATTCTATGCCAGGATCTCAGTGCTTCTCGGCTTTCTCCTTCTCGGTTTTGGCTTCCTTGATGACCTTCTCGGCCAGGAACGCCGGCACCTCCTCGTAGTGGGAGAACTCCATGGAGTAGGCGCCGCGCCCGCCGGTCATCGAGCGCAGGCTCGACTCGTACGTGAGCATCTCCGCCATCGGCGCCGCGGCGCGGACCGCGGCCGTCTCGCCCGCCGGCTCCATGCCCACGATGCGGCCGCGCCGCGAGTTCAGGTCGCCGATGATGTCGCCCGCCGCGTCGGAGGGGCAGGTCACCTCGACGTTCATGATCGGCTCGAGCAGGATCGGGTGGGCCTCGATGAACACCTTCTGGAGGCCGAGCGACGCCGCGATCTGGAACGCCATGTCCGAGGAGTCGACGTCGTGATAGGAGCCGTCGTAGAGAGTCACCCTGAGGTCGACGACCGGGTAGCCGGCGTAGATCCCTTTCTTCATGCAGTCGCGGACGCCCTTCTCGGCGGACGGGATGTAGTTACGCGGCACCGCGCCGCCGAAGATGTCGTCCACGAACTCGAAGCCGCCCCCGCGCGGCAGAGGCTCGACCCGGAGCCAGACGTCGCCGTACTGGCCGCGGCCGCCCGTCTGCTTCTTGTACTTGCCTTGCCCCTCGGCGCGCCCCTTGATCGTCTCCTTGTACGGGATGCGCGGCGGGAGCAGGTTCACGTCCACGTTGTACTTGCGCTTCATGCGCTCCACGACCATCTCGACGTGGAGGCTGCCCACGCCCGCGACGAGGAGCTGCTTCGTCTCGGGGTCGTAATGGTAGTGGACGGTCGGGTCCTCCTCGGCGATGCGCGCGAGCGAGTTCGAGATCTTGTCCTCGTCCCCGCGCGTCTTGGGCTGGATCGCAAACGAGATAGCCGCCTCGGGGAAGACGATCCGCGGCAGCTCGAAGGGCTGCGCCTCGTCGCCGAGCGTGTCGCCCGTCAGCGTCTCCTTGAGCTTCTGGGCAACGCCGATCTCGCCGGGGCCGAGGGCGTCGACGTTCTTCTGCGTCTTTCCCATGAGCCACGAGACGTGCCCCATGCGCTCCCTGACCCCGCGAGAGGCGTTGAGGAGCGTCGAGTCGGCCCGGAGCGTGCCGCTGTAGACGCGGAAGAGCGAGAGCTTGCCGACGTGGGGGTCGGAGAGCGTCTTGAACACCAGGGCGCTGACGGGCGCCTTGGGATCAGGCGCGCGCCTTCCCGCCTGCTTCGTCTTGAGGTCGGTCCCCGCCGCCTCGCCGCGGCCGGCGGGCGACGGCAGCGAGTCGACGATCAGGTCGAGCAGCGCGGGGGACCCCACATTCCGCGCGGCGGAGGCACAGAGGACCGGCACGAGCTTGCCCTCGCCGATGCCGGCGCGCAGCGCCCGGAGCATCTCGGGCTCGCCGAGGGATCCCGCCTCGAGGTACTTGGTGAGCAGCTCGTCGTCCGTCTCGGCGGCGGCTTCGACGAGCTTCTCGCGATACTCCTTGGCCCGATCCGAGAGGTCGTCGGGGATCTCGCCCTCGGTCGGCTTGCCGCCCGCGTACGTCACGGCCTTCATCTTCACGAGATCGACGGCGCCGCGGAAGCTCGATTCCTCGCCGAGGGGGATCTGGAGCGCGACGAGGCGGCCCTTGAGGCGCCGCGCCAGTGACTCGACCGTCCGGTAAAAATCGGCGCGCTCGCGGTCCAGGCGGTTGACGACGACCGCGCGCGGGAGGGTGTACTCGGTCGCGAACTTCCAGACCTTCTCGGTCTGCACCTGGACTCCGGCGACCGCGTCCACGACGACGATCGCGGCCTCGACCACCCGCAGCCCCGCCCGCGCGTCGGCGATGAAATCGCCGTAACCGGGCGTGTCGACGAGGTTGATGCGGTGGCCCTTCCAGTCGCAGTAGGCCACCGCGGTGTTGATCGATATTCTTCGCTTGATCTCATCCGGGTCGAAGTCGGTGGTGGTCGAGCCGTCGTCCACCTTCCCGAGGCGCGTCAGCGCGCCGGCGGTGAAGAGCAGGCCTTCGACCAGAGACGTCTTGCCGACTCCGCCATGCCCGACGACGCCGACGTTGCGGATCTTCCCGATCTCGATCGCCATTCACGACCTCCCGGGAGCCCGAGCGCTGCGGTGGGCCAGATGCTACCACAGTTGCGCCGGCGGAGCCGGCGCTCGAAAGCGGCGGCTCACAGCGTCGGCGACTTATGAGGCGAGGGTGCGCTGGATGCGGGCGACGATCTCGTCGTCGGAGCCGGTGAGGTCGACGGGCCGAGGCAGAGGAGGCGGGTCGCTCTTGATCCCGCTTCCGGTGAGGACGAGGACGATCCGGGCCTCCGCGGCGAGCGCGCCCCGCTCTTTCAGCTGCATCAGCGCCGCGACCGTCGCCGCGGCCTCCGGCGCGGTCCAGACGCCGTCGAGCCGCGCCAGCAGGCGCTGAGCCTCACGGATGGCCGTCTCGCTCACGGCGAGGGCATCGCCCCGGCTGTCGCGGAGCACGCGGAGCATCTGACGCCCCGCGAACGGCGCGGGCACGCGCAGCCCCGCCGCGTGGGTCACGGGGTTCTCCCAGGCGCGCGTCGTCTCGGCGCCGTCGCGCCACGCGCGCACGACGGGCGCGCACCCCTCGGCCTGCACGCTCACGAAGCGCGGCAACGCGCCGTCGAGCCATCCCATCGCCCGCAGTTCTTCGTACGCCTTGGCGATGCCGACCAGGCCGGTGCCGCCGCCCGTCGGGTAGACGAGGAAGTCGGGCATCGCCCAACCGAGCTGCTCGGCCAGCTCGAGCCCCATCGTCTTCTTGCCCTCGAGTCGGTACGGCTCCTTGAGCGTCGAGAGATCGAACCAGCCGATCTGCGGCGCGAGCTTCGCGACGATCTTGCCGGCGTCGGCGATCGAGCCCTCGACCGTGAAGACGTGCGCGCCGCCGATCAGCGCCTCGGCCACCGCCGCGGGCGGCGTGTCCCGCGGCACGATCACGGCGCACGGCAGGCCGCACCGCGCCGCGTACACCGCCGCCGCGCCGCCGGCGTTACCCGCCGACGGGATGACGAAGCCCCGCGCCCCCAACGTCCGGGCTCGCGTGATCGCCATGGAGAGCCCACGGGCCTTGAAGGTGCCGGTGGGATTCTGGCCCTCGTCCTTCGCCAGCACGTGGCGCAGGCCGAGCTGCGCGGCCAGTCGCGGCAGCGGCAGGAGCGGCGTGCCGCCCTCGCCGAGCGTGACCGGCTCCTCGCCATCGTCGAGCGGCGTCAGCTCGCGAAAGCGGTACATCCCGGGCGGCCGACCGCGCAGCGCGTCTCGGCTCACGCGCGTCGCGACACGCTCGAGATCGTAGCGCGCTGCGAGCATCTGCCCGCACCTCTCGCACACGGTGAGCAGACGCTTGGGGTCGTGGCGCTGGCCGCACACGGTGCATTCGACGTGGGTGAGGAAACTCATCGGGCTCCCGGCTCGCCGGGTTTCTGAGCGTGAGTATAGCCCACGGCCCGCGCTCGGAGCTGTGTATCGGAATGCCGACGGTGACGAGCCTCCGCCCTCACGCTAGAATGACCGGCGGGAGGCTCCCCATGAGCGATCTGCTCACGCGCTATCGATTCACCGTCGAGGAGTACCACCGGATGGGCGAGGCCGGCATCCTCCCCGAGGACAGCCGGATCGAGCTGATCTCCGGAGAGATCGTCGTGCGCGAGCCGATCGGCTCCCATCATGCCAGCACGGTCGACCGCCTCACTCGCCTGTGGACGTTGCGCCTCGGGAACCGGGCGATCGTACGCGTGCAGAACCCCGTCCAGTTCCCGCAGGAAGACTCAGAGCTCCAGCCGGACGTGACGCTGCTCCGTCCGCGCGCGGACTTTTACGCGACGACCCATCCCCTGGCGGATGACGTCCTGCTCCTTATCGAGGTCGGCGACACGAGCCTCCTGCTCGACCGTCGCGTCAAGATCCCTCTCTACGCCCGCGCCAGCATCCAGGAGGTCTGGCTCGTGGACCTGACCACCGATCGCGTTGAGGTGTACCACACACCACAGGGCAACCGTTACGGCGATGCCACGGTGGTCGAACGCGGCCAGCGACTGGCACCGCTGGCGTTTTCCGATGTGACCGTTGCCGTCGAGGACTTGGTCGGCTGAGGCCTATGGGCGAGCAACTGACGCGGCGCCGATTCACCGTCGAGGAGTACCACCGGATGGGCGAGGCCGGCATCCTCCCCGAGGACAGCCGGATCGAACTGGTAACTGGGGACATCGTCGTCCGCGAGCCGATCGGCTCGCGGCACGCCGGCACGGTGAACAGACTTAACCGTCTCTGGACGTCGCGGCTGGCCGAGCGCGCCGTCGTCCAGATCCAGAACCCCATCGAGCTGCCGAAGGAGGACTCCGAGCCCCAGCCGGATGTGACGCTGCTCCGTCCGCGCGCGGACTTCTACGCGACCGCCCATCCCCTGGCGGATGACGTCCTGCTTCTCATCGAGGTCGCCGATTCGACTCTTGCCGTGGACCGCCGGGTGAGGATGCCGCTCTACGCGCGCGCCGCCATCCGCGAGGCCTGGATCCTGGATCTCACCGCGGACCGCGTCGAGGTCTACCTCGCGCCGGCGGCGCGGGGATATCAGCAGGTGGTCACGTTCGAGCGCGGACAATGCCTCTCCCCGGAGGCCTTTCCCGACCTCACGATCCACGTCGCCGATCTTCTGGGGTGAGCCGCGCGGCCGACGATCTCCTCGGCTGGCGCTCGTAGACACGCATCTGCCGGTCGAGACCCAGCGAGGATGACGCGGGTCGTTCGGAGAGGAGGAGGAGTCTGAACGCAGGACTCTAGGGCGGGAGCCAGACCAGAGCGGCAGGAGCTCGCGGCGCCGATGTGCATCCATTGAGCGACATTGACGCGCCGAGGCGGAGCTGATTGAATGACGGCGGTGGGTGTTTACGACCAGATCAAGAAGGCGTTCCAGGACGTCATCGCCCCTGAGCTGCACGCGCTCCGCGGCGACATCCGCGTCATCGATTCGAGGATCGCAGGTCTCGACCAGAAGATCGACGGCGTCGACCAGAAGCTGAGCCAGAAGATCGACGCCGTGGACCAGAAGCTCAGTCAGAAGATCGACGGGCTGGACCAGAAGATCGACGGCGTGGACGCACGGTTGACGGTCAAGATTGACGCGCTCCGGACCGAGGTCGTCGCCGAGATTCGCCGGGTCGACACCAGGATCGACGGCATGGATCGCGAGCTGCGGACCGCGATCGACATCCGCGAGCGCCTCGCAGCTCTCGAAGCCCGCCGCGCCTCCTGACGGCTCCCGGTAGCAGGCCCGACTAAATCGACTGGCGCATGGCGGTTCGCGAGGGCAGCGTCATGCCGCGTTCCTTGGCCATGTGCGCGAGCTCCTGGGGAAGGGCGAATCGCACGTCCTCCTCGACCACGTGGACCTCGCGAACGGCGCCGCCCCGACCCCGCAACGCCTCGACCGTCTGGGTGACCAGAATCTCGGGCGTCGAGGCGCCCGCGGTGATGCCGATGCGGCGAGCGTCCGTGAGCCACTCGGCGCGGATGTCGCCCACGTCGTTGATCAGGTAGGCGCGCGTGCCAGCCGTCTGCGCGACCTCGACCAGCCGGATCGCGTTCGAGCTGTTGGCCGAGCCGATCACCAGCAGGACGTCCACGTCGTTCGCGAGCCGCTTGACCGCCGCCTGGCGGTTCTGCGTCGCGTAGCAGATGTCGTTACGCGACGGGCCGACGATCCTCGGGAACTTGCGGCGGAGGGCCTCGATGACCTCGCGCGTGTCGTCCATGGAGAGCGTGGTCTGGGTGAGGTACGCGATCTTGTCCGGGTTCGGCACCTCGAGCTTCTCGACCTCGTCCACGTCGGCGATGACGAAGATGCGATCGGGCGCCTCGCCGAGCGTGCCGATGACCTCGTCGTGATCCTCGTGGCCGATCAGGACGATCGAGTAGCCCTCGCGCGCGTAGCGAATCGCCTCGAGGTGCACCTTGGTCACGAGCGGGCACGTCGCGTCGATCACCCGCAGGCCGCGGCGCTCGGCCTCCCGGCGCACCTCCGGCGAGATGCCGTGGGCGCTGAAGACCACGGTCGCGCGGTCGGGCACCTCGTCGAGCTCGTCGACGAAGATCGCGCCCTGCTTCCGGAGCGTCTCGACCACGAGCCGGTTGTGGACGATCTCGCGACGCACGTAGACCGGGGGCCGGCAGACCGACAACGCCAGCTCGACGATGTCGATGGCCCGCTCCACGCCGGCGCAGAAGCCGCGCGGCCCTGCCAAGAGAATCTCGGAAATGGTCGATCTCATCGCCCTCCCCGCCTCATTTGAAATAGTACGACACTCCGACCGCGGCCACATGGGCTTGCCACCCGCGGTTCGGGTCGGACGTGTTGCCGTTGGAGTTGTGCGCCAGACGGTAGCCGGCGTAGACCGCGGTCGAGTCGGTGAGGAAGACGGACGCGCCGACGCCGCCCCACACGAGGAACGCGAAGGTCGAGTTGATCTCCGGCACCTTGAGATCGGTCCCGCCCGCGGCGCCGGCCAGCTCGACGTAGGGCACGACTCGTCCGAGCGTCAGGAAGTGGTACCGGAACACCGCCGCGAGGCCGGCCCAGAACGCGGACCCCGGCTCGGTGTACCCCAGGTAGAAGGGCTCGAGGCCGACCTCGAGGGCGCCATAGAGCGGACCAGCGCCCGAGGTGCCGAAGGGAAGCACCGAGACCCGGACCCCCAGGTCGAAGAACTCGAGGTCACTCTGGGTGCGCTTGCCTTCCAGGTTGAACTGCGCGCCGTACCCGCTCTCCGCCGAGACCACGTACGCGCCCTTCGTGAACGTCTGCCCCGAGTCGAAGGCCCGCGCGGGCGATGCGAGCGCCGTCACGGCGAGGAGCGCCGTACCCGCGAGCCGCAGCGGTCGCCCGTTCATGGCTCGATCAACACTTTCAGCGCGTCCCCGCTGGCCATCAGGTCGAGCGCCTCCCGGACCTCGCCGAGTCGCATCCGATGCGTGATGAGGTCGTCCGGTGTGAGCCCACCGGAGTCCATCAGTTCGACGGCCCGTCGGATCAGGTCGGGCGTGTGGTGGAACGCGCCGAGCAGCGTCAACTCCTCGTAATGCGCGCGGCGGGTATCCAGCCGGATCGAGCTTCCCGGCGCGCAGCCGCCGAAGAATACCACGCTACCGCCCCGGCCCGTCGCGTCGATCGCCTGCTCCCAGACCTCGGGGCGGCCCGTCGCGTCGATCGCGACGTCGGCGCCCGGGCCTCCGATGGTCGCGCGGATCGCGGCCGCGGTATCGTCGCTCTGCGTCGTGTCGAGGCATTCGCCGATTCCGAGCTTCCGCGCTCGCTCTAACCGCCAGCCCGACTTCCCGACCAGGATGACCCGGGCCTTCCGCGCTGCCGCCAGCATCCCGAGGAGGCAGCCGAGCGGGCCCGTGCCGAAGACGACCACCGTCTGGCCCGACTCCACGCGGGCCCGCTCGATGCCGAGGAGCGCGCAGGCCAGAGGTTCCGCGAACGCCGCGCGCGCGGTGGGAAGCACGGGCCCGAGCGCCACGACGTTCTTCGCCACCAGGCGCGGCGGGAGCGCGATGAACTCGCCGTACGCTCCGTTGACGAACAGGAGATCCTCGCAGAGGTTCGCGCGGCCCGAGAGGCACGGGCGGCAGGCGCCGCACGGCGCCGAGTTCGCGGCGACGACACGGTCACCCTCGCGGAAGCCCGCCACGCCGGGGCCGACCGCCGTGACCGTGCCCGCGAACTCGTGGCCGAACACCGTGGGGACCTTCGGGATCATGACCGGGTGGCCACGCCGGAGCGTCTTCACGTCCGTGCCGCACGTCAGTGCGGCGTCGATCCTGAGCACCAGCTCGCCCGTCCTCGGCTCGGGCGTCGGCAGTTCCTCCGCGCGGAGGTCGCCCGGTCCGTAGAACACCATCGCCCTCATGGCGTCACGTACACCTTGAGCGCCTCGCGGCGCCGCACGAGGTCTACGCCGCGGTGAAGGCCGCCGAGCGAGACACGGTGGGTGACGAGCCGATCCACCGCGATCGCACCCGCGACGATCAGGCGGAACGCCTCGGCGAGGTCCGCCGGCGACGACGAGTACGTGGCGGTGAGCGTGAGCTCGCGGTGGTAGAGCGTCTCGAGCCGGAGCGGGAGCGTGTCGGCGCCGCCCGCGAAGTAGTGGACCGTCCCGCCGTCGCGGAGGCTTTCCACCGCCCACGGCAGCGCGTCCGCGCCGCCGCCGGTGATGATGACCTGGTCGGCGCCGCGCCCCCCGGAGAGCTC
>WNFW01000063.1_pt1 | contig 54302 bp, 51 predicted proteins | sample 5400131 | NCBI WGS metagenome assembly WNFW01 (sample SAMN13153362, study PRJNA577476) | soil metagenome | isolation source: 20 cm soil or saprolite under grassland replicate 1 | place: USA:California | collected 2016-06-15
ACCAGGGCACGACGGTGAAGGGCATTTCAATTGCTGTCGCTACGATCGTGGCTGTCTCCTCGGGCACTGTCACCGCCCAGTCGCCGGGCGACCGCACCGGCGCTCCAACGCCGCTGGGCGAGCGGCCGCTCCTCGTATCGATCCTTCGCGAGACCGCCGCCGCAGCGTCGGGAATCGAGCGTGACTCGATCCTTGGACGTGTGTCGATCGCGCTTGCGCGCGCTAGGGATTCCGCAGCTGCGTTCCAGATCGCAGGCTCAATCACCAAGCCTCCAACCCGGTCATGGACCCACGCTAAGCTTGGCGAAGAGTTGGCGCGCGCCGGGGAACTGTCGGCCGTCCGCCAGGCCCTCGCGCTCACCACACTCGATCACCACAAGGCTTGGGTTCACCGTGCCCTGGCCGCGGCGCTGGCCGAGGCGGGTGACACTGTTGCTGCCCTGCACCACGCCGAGAGGCATCTTCGGGGCGTGGAACTCACCCAAGCGTTGGCGGGCATCGTGAAGGCACAACTACAGCGCGGTGACATCGCCGGAGCGCTCAAGACCGCCGAGAGGATCGGCACCTGGGGATACAAGAAGACGGCGAAGGCCGATGCGCTCCGCGCGGTCGCAGCAGCCCAAGGCACCGCCGGCGACACCGCGGGCGCCAAACAGACGTTCGAGAAGGCGCTACACGTGGCGCGGCGGCTACCGGCGTCTGACATTAAAGGAAACTCACCTCAGGCGACGGTCCTAGAGTCGATAGCGCTCAGCCAGATGCGCCTCGGCGATCTTGAGGGCGCCCTCCGGACGATCGAGGATATCGACCGAGGCTACTTCAAAGTTGACGGCCTTCTCGCTGTGGCCAAGGCTCAGGCCGATGCGGGCGAGCGGGCTGGCGCCGTGCGCACGCTGGCCCGCGCGGCCGAGACGGCGGGAACCCTCGATGAGCAGGATGGGCGCTCCGCGGCGCTTCAGCGGGTGGCCAGTACTCAGGCGCGCATCGGCGATGCCACAACGGCGCTGGTCACGGCAAACGCGATCCGTGGCGCGCGCGAGAGTGCCTACGTTAGAATCCTCGCTCTCTCAAGCGTCGCGATCGCTTATAGTCTCTCGGGCGTGAAAGATCAAGCCGCGACTACACTGATGGATGCGCTGCGCCTCGCAGAAAGCATGGAGGCCTCTGACTATCGTAAGGACTGGGCTCTGAGTTCCATTGCCTTGGCCCAGGCACGTATGAAGGAGCTCACAACCGCGCTGCAGACGGCGAGGTCGATCGCGCAGCCCGATGAGCGGCAGCGAACCTCGGCGCGCATTCTACTCCGCGAGGCCCTAAGGCCTGACTCTGGCTTGACTCTCGCTGCGGCGCTCAAGCGGATCGGCGATACGCGATCGATCACCGCGGTGCTCGCTGCACAGGCAGCCGCCAGCGTGCGACGGGGTGACGCGACCTCGGCACTTGAGTTTGCGCAAGTCCTTGGGAATCAGGAGCCACGGGTACTGACGGTCTACTACGAGGGCTGGGTCCGAGGGGCGGCGGGCGATATCCCACGGGCGCTGGAGGCAGCTCGGTTGAAGCCCGACGGCGTCAAAGCGAACGCGCTGCTCGGGGTCGCGGAAGGTCTTCTCGGCATCGCTCCTGAGCCTCCCCTACGGCAGTTCTTGGAAGACGAGTAAAAGACCAATAGTCAGTTTTGGCGACAGCCCCGGGCGCGTCGGGCCCTGCAGACGACTTACGAGAGACCTATGAAGGCAATGAATCCCGAGCTGCCTAACTTCCGGCTGAAGCCGCCGGCGCGCGGCTTGCTCTCGGCCGATACAGAAGGCGGGCAGTCGCGCGCCGCGGCTTAGCCGGGGCGTTAGGCGTTACATGGAGGCCTTTTCGTGAACTTCGACTACGTCTTTTTTGTGGTTTTCGCCGCCGTGGTCATTTTCTTTGTATGGCGCTGGGTGCGCAGCGGCAGTCTTACTGGCGCCGTGCTTGGGGGCTCGATCGAGAAGGAGTTCGGTGAGATCCCTCTTGAGGGCGGAGCTCTTCACTCGCAGAGGCTCAAGGTTTACGCGATGAAATCCCCAAGCGGAGAGAACTTCGTTGGCGTCTCCCTTGTTGCGAAGGCGCCTTTGGCTGCCAGCGTGACGCCCTTCAAACTCAGTCGCGCCCAGGCTCAGGAGCTGGCCACACTCCTAAGTCGAGCGTCCGGCTTCCACTGAGCAACCGGGAAGATACGTAACAGAATAATCCGGGGACATGGGTTACACTTTTCCCTCCGCCCGGATGATGTAGTCCCGTTCGTCGACCCGGCCCAGGAGCACGTTACAGAAGTGAATCGACCAGATTCCGTCGTCAAACTCCTTGAGGACCGATACGTCCGCTTGGAACGCCTCGCGCGGGCGGTATCCCGGCTCTCCCAGCGGTAGTTACAAGAAAGGCGGTTCATCCTCTCGTCGGCTCGTCGAGGCCAAGAGCGCCGCTTCGCGTCAATCCGGTCCGAGCGAGCGTGCCATTGGAGCGGGATGTGTCAGGCTGATGCGCCCGCCCTGCTCTAGGGTTGCTGTCGTCTGGCGACAGGCCTACTATCAGCGCCACCTGGACGTCGTCGCTCGCGCGAGCGACGTTCGGAGGTGTCTGATGGCCGGCAATCTCGAGATCACCGTCAACGGAGTCCGCAGCCGCGTCGAGGCGACGCCCGACACGCCCCTCCTCTACGTCCTGAGGAACGAGCTCCGGCTCAACGGGCCGAAGTTCGGCTGCGGGCTCTCCCAGTGCGGGGCCTGCACGGTACACCTCGGCGACGAGGCCATCCGGTCGTGCGTGACGCCGGTGTCGGCAGTCGCCGATCGGCCGGTGACGACGATCGAAGGGTTGGGTACGGCCGACAAGCCGCACCCAGTCCAGCAGGCCTTCATCGCGGAGCAAGCGGCGCAGTGCGGCTACTGCATCAACGGCATGATCCTGACGACGGTGGCGCTGCTCCGGAAGACGCCGCGGCCGACCGAGTTGCAGATCCGCTCGGCGCTCGCGGGCAACCTCTGCCGCTGCGGCACGCACATGCGTATCCTCCGCGCGGTCCGGCGCGCGGCGCGGGCCTGAGGGGGTGAGGACGATGACGATGACGACTGTCCTCTCCCGACGGAGGTTCTTGACGTCCACTGGCGCCCTCATCGTCACCTTGAGCCTGCCCACCGAGCTGCGCGCCCAGGCCGCCGCGCCGGCGCGACCCGCGCCGGATCTTGCGCTCGACCAGGTCGATTCCTGGCTGGCCATCGGCGGCGACGGACGCGTGACTCTGTTCAGCGGCAAGGTCGAGCTGGGTACCGGCGTCGAGACGGCGCTCTCGCAGATCGTCGCGGAGGAGCTCGACGTCGCTGTCGAGCGCGTCACCGTCGTCCAGGGCGACACCGGCCGGACGCCGAACCAGGGCTACACCGTTGGCAGCAAGACGCTCCAGTTCGGCGGGCCGCCGATCCGCCAGGCCGCCGCCGAGGCGCGACAGACCCTGCTCGGTCTCGCCTCCACGCGACTAGGCATCCCGGTCGATCACCTCACCGTGGCCGACGGCCTCGTGAGCGTGGCCGGCGATTCGGCGAAGAAGGTTTCGTATGCCGAGCTGGTCGGCGGCCGCCGCTTCAACCGGACAATCGGCAAGGCCGCCGCTCCCAAGAACCCGGCGCACTACCGGGTCGTCGGTCAATCAGTGCGGCGCGTCGAGCTGCCGGCAAAGGTCGCCGGCGCTCACGTCTACGTGCACAACGTGCGGCTCGCCGGCATGCTGCACGGTCGAGTGGTGCGGCCGCCAGCCGGGGCCGCACTCGTCTCGATCGACGAGACCTCGGTCCAGGGCGTCCTCGGTCTGGTGAAGGTCGTGCGCGAGGGCGACTTCGTCGGCGTGGTCGCCGAGCGCGAGGAGCAGGCGATCGCGGCGGCCCGGGGATTGAAGGTCATGTGGCGGCCCTCGACGGCGCTGCCTGAGATGAAGGAGCTCTACGCAGCGATGCGCCAGGCGCCCACGATCGAGAAAGTGGTCGCGAGCGGAGGCGACGTGGAGGCGGCGCTCGGGGCCGCCGCCAAGACGCTTCGCGCGACCTACGAGGCGCCTTTCCAGACGCACGGCTCGATCGGTCCCTCCTGCGCCGTCGCGGACGTCCGTGACGGCCGGGCGACGGTGTGGTCGGGCACCCAGGGCCCGTATCCGCTTCGCAATACGCTCGCCCAGGTGCTCGGGCTGTCGCCCGACAACGTCCGCGTCGTCTGGGTGGAGGCGTCGGGCTGCTATGGCCACAACGGGGCCGACGACGTCGCCGCCGATGCGGCCCTGCTCTCCCGGGCCGTCGGCAAACCGGTGCGCGTGCAGTGGATGCGTCACGACGAGCACGGCTGGGATCCGAAGGGGCCGGCGATGGTCGTCGAGGTGCGCGCGGGACTGGATGCTCAGGGGCGCGTGAGCGCATGGGACTACGGCGTCTGGACGCCGACGCACTCCACTCGGCCGGACGGCCAGGCGGCCAACCTCCTGGCCGGGCAGTTGACGGGAGCGGCGCCGGCGCGGAATGGGTTCATCGGCGGGGACCGCAATGCTCGCCCCACGTACGTGTTCCCGAACCAGCGCGTCGTCGCGCACTGGCTGGCGACGAGCCCCCTGCGTCCGTCAGCGCTCCGCGGGCTGGGCGGGCCCCAGAACTCGTTTGCCACCGAGTCCTTCATCGACGAGCTTGCGGCGGCTGCCGGCGCCGACCCGCTCGAGTTCCGTCTGCGCCACCTCGGCGACGCGCGCGCCATCGCGGTGCTCGAGCGCGTGGCCCGGCTCGCCGGCTGGAAGTCCCGCCCATCGCCGAAGCGGGACGGTGGGGGCGCAGGCCCGGCGAGCGGACGCGGTCTTGCCTTCGCACAGTACGAGAGCGCGTACGCCTACGTCGCCACCGTCGTGGAGGTGGAGATCGACCGGAAGTCCGGCGAGGTCCGCGTGCCGAGAGTGTTCGTGGCCCACGACTGCGGCGTCATCGTCAACCCGGACGGGGTGCGTAATCAGATCGAGGGAGCGACGATCCAGACCATCAGCCGCGTCCTGAAGGAGGAGGTCAGCTTCGATCGCACAGGCGTGACGAGCCTCGACTGGTCGTCCTATCCCATCCTCACCTTCCCGGAAGTTCCCGAGGCGATCGAGATCGCGCTGATCGACCGGCCCGAGCTGCCCGCACTCGGCGCCGGCGAGCCGGCCGTGTGCACCGTGCCGGCGGCGATCGCCAACGCCATCTTCGATGCCGCAGGGGCGCGTCTCCGCCGCCTCCCGCTCACTCCTGAGCGCGTGAAGACGGCGCTGGCGTGAACGAGCGACCCACGAGGGAGGTCGGCCGTGGCGGCCGTCGACCAACTCGTGTCCTTACTGCAGATTCTCGAGTGTGACGTCGATCTCGTTGTTCGAGCGAAGAGCGCATGACGATGCTCCGGATTAACTGGGGGCGCGCAGCGCACCAAAACGTGCCCGAAAACGTGCCCGCGACGGTCTGCGCGCGACCCAAAATGAGCCAAGGCCAGCCAACGGGCAATGAGGAAACCCCTCGGCAAATCAGCAATTCGCCGAGGGGTCCCGGCGTGGGTTGCGGTCTCATAAGCCCCGTGTCGGAGGTTCAATTCCTCCCACCGCCACCACCTCTCCGCTCGATCGCGCGTGTTACACTCTGGGACGCCATGACCGACATCCTGGTGGAGCACGAGGGTCCGATCGCGACGATCGTCTTCAACCGGCCGAAAATGCGCAACGCGATCAGCCTGGCCATGTGGTCGGAGATCGCGCGCGTCACCGAGGGCCTGGCGAAGGACGACTCGGTCCGCGCCGTCGTGTACCGGGGCGCCGGCCGGGACGCGTTCGCCTCCGGCGCCGACATCTCGGAGTTCAAGGAGCACCGGAAGGACACGGCGACCGCGCTCCGCTACAACGCCCAGACGTCGGCGGCCTACACCGCCATCCGCGAGTGCGCGAAGCCGACGGTCGCGATGATCTTCGGCTTCTGCATGGGCGGCGCGATGGCCGTCGCGATGGCCTGCGACCTGCGCTTCGCCGCCGAGGGGTCGAAGTTCGGCATTCCGGCGGCGCGGCTCAGCATCATCTACGGCGCCGACGCGGTCGGTCAGCTCGTGGACCTCGTGGGTCCCGCCTACGCCAAGGACATCCTCTACTCTGCGCGGACGGTCGGCGACCGGGAGGCGCTGGCGATGGGCTTCATCCAACGGCTCCTGCCGCCGGACGAGCTCGAGAGCGCCACCTACGACTATCTGCGCAAGATCGCCGACAACGCGCCCCTCTCCGTTCGGGGCGCGAAGGGGACGATCGAGGCGTACCTGCTCGGGCTGACCGAGGAGCGCCGGACGAAGCTGAAAGACCTCGCGCTCGAGGCGTTCGAGAGCGAGGACTACAAGGAGGGGACGCGGGCGTTCCTCGAGAAGCGGGCGCCCAAGTTCCAGGGGCGCTAGCGCCCCCGCGTTGCGGTTCACGTTTCTCACGTCGACGCCGCAGAGCCCGATCGAGGGCAGCGGCACCTTCGTCGGCCTCCACGGCCTCGTCCGCGGCCTCGAGCGCCTCGGTCACGTCGCGCGCGTTCGCCCCCTTCGCACGCGGACCCACTTTCATACCCTCGACCGCTGGCTTTACAACGCCGGCGGGCTCCTCTGGCCGCCCGCAGGCGACGTCGTCGTGGGCGTGGATCTCGACGGCTTCCTCTGGGCGCGACGCCGACGGGTGCCCTTCGTCGTGATGCTCAAGGGGGTCATCGCCGACGAGCTCACGAACGAGCGCGGGGTCGTCCGGGCGCTCCTGACGGTCCAGGCCCGCTGGGAGCGGCTCAACACCGAGCGCGCCGATCGCGTGATCGTGGCGAGCCGATACTCGGCGTCCGTGGCCGCCGAGGTCTACCGGATCCCGCCGGAGAAGCTCGCGGTCGTGCCCGAGCCGATCGACCTCGCCGAGTGGCGCCGACGCCTCGCCCGGGCCGAGCGGCGCGCGTTCGGGCGGCCCACGGTCCTGGCGGTGGCGCGCATGTACCCTCGGAAGCGGCTCGGGGATCTCCTGCACGCCGCGCGGATCCTGCGCGAGCGAATCCCGGGGGTCCAGGTCCGTATCGTAGGAGGGGGACCGGAGGCTGCCCGTCTGCGCGCGCTCCACCGCCGGCTCGACCTTGGCGACACGGTCGTGTTCCTAGGGGAGATCCGGTTGGCGGCGCTGGCGGTAGAATATGTGAGCGCGCACTGCTTCTGCCTGCCGACCGTGCAGGAAGGGTTCGGTATCGTGTTCGCAGAGGCGATGGCGGCCGGGCTGCCTGTGGTCGCGTGCCGGGCGGCGGCCGTGCCCGAGATCGTCGAGGATCGGCGAACGGGCTTACTCGTGAGCCCGGGGAGCCCGGCCGAGCTCGCGACGGCCATGGAGACCCTATTGATGGATGAGGGGCTGCGGAAGGACTTCGGCGCCGCCGGCGCGCGGCGGGTGGAGGCGTTCGACCTCGAGCGCGTCGCGCAGCGCTTCCTCGGGATCCTGCCGTGAGCGACGGTCTGGCGTACAGCACCCGGCGCTTCACGTTCTCCGCGGCCCATCGCTACTGGGTGGACGCGTGGTCACCGGCGGAGAACGAGCGTGTCTTCGGCCGGCTCACGGTCGTCCACGGGCACACCTACACGCTCGATCTCACGATCCGGGGGCCGATCGATCCGCAGACGGGGATGGTGCTCGACCTCGGCGAGCTCAAGCGGGTCGTCGGCGAGACCGTGGTCGAACGCTTCGACCACGCGGACCTCTGCGCCGATCCGCTCTTCCGCGGCCGGGTGCCGACGACCGAGAATCTCGCCGTCGTGGTGTGGGAGCTGCTGGTACCGAAGCTCGGCGCCGAGCGCCTCTGGCAGGTCCGTGTATGGGAGGACCCCACGCTCTACGTCGATTACCGGGGTGCCTGATGGTCGAGCTGACGCGCGTCTATCACTTCAGCGCGGCCCACCGGCTCACGAGCGCCGCGCTGTCTCCCGAGCAGAACGCGACGCTCTACGGCGACTGCCACCGCCCCCACGGCCATAACTACTACCTCGAGGTCACGGTGGCCGGGCGTCCCGATCCGACGACGGGCATGGCGGTGGACCTGGTACGGTTGGACGGCGCGGTGAGCGGCGCCGTGCTCACCCAGGTGGACCACAGCGCGCTCGAAGAGGTCCCGGCGCTGCGGGGGATCGTCACGACGGGCGAGAGCCTCGCGCGTGCATTCTGGCGGATCCTGGCGCCGGCGCTGCCGGCGGGGGCGCTCAGGCGGGTCGCCGTCGTGGAGACGGCGAAGAACCGGTTCCACTACGAAGGCGGCGAGGCATGATCGAAAAGCTGATCGCGCAGCTCCTGAAGGAGCTCGGCCAGGACGTGAACCGCGAGGGGCTCGAGAAGACCCCGGAGCGTGTCGCAAAGGCGCTGCGCTACCTCACCTCGGGCTACGACCGAGACGTGAAGGACGTCTTGAACGACGCCATGTTCGTCGAGGACTACGACGAGATGGTGATCGTGAAGGACATCGACTTTTTCAGCCTCTGCGCGCCGAGCAAGCAGACCGTTAACGCCGTCGGCGGCGCCAAGCCGGCGCGCCTCGTACGCGTCGGAGACCGCCTCTGGACGCTGGAGCAGGGCCATCTCAAGGAGACCGTGGTCACACAGGTCACGTCACGCAAGACTCGCGAGATCGTCGAGGTGCGGACGACCGCGGGCCGCTTCGAGGTCACGCCGGATCATCCGATTATGACCGAGTCGAGGTGGGTGGAAGCTCAGCAGCTAGCACCGGGAATGAAAGTGGAGTGGGTCAACCCGAAATCGCTCTGTCGCAGGCCTTATCAGGCAGCGCAGGGTTACGCGTTGGGGTATGTCCTCGGAGCGGTGGCAGCGGACGGGAGCATCCAACAAGGTCGGCGAGTCAACTTGACCGTGAAGCGCGCGGAATTCGCCGAGAAGTACCGCGTGATGTTTGCTGAAGCCTTCCCGGGCTCAGAGCCCAGGATCGAGCGGGTGACCGTTCCCTCGAGTTTTCTGAAGAGAGACATCCCGATGCTTCGGGTTCGAACGGTATCTCGTGCGATTGGTGAGAAGCTTTGCCGCTGGCTAGGAATTTCGGAGGATGGTTCGAGAAGTAAAACGAAGACGTTTGAATTTCCAAAGGTCGTCACGTCCTCACCTGAGATGATGCAGGGGTTCCTGGACGGCTATTGTGACGGTGATGGCTACGCAACCGGGTCGGGTGGTAGGTTCATCGTCAGTCACAATCGCCGGTTCCTCGCGTCTCTGGCTGAATACCTGCAGACTCCACTCACGAGGACTGGAACCGACGACGGTGCGAGAATCTACGTTTCGAGCCATTGGCATGAAGCGGGATGGTATGGCAAACACGGCTTCCGCCAGCAGAGTGAGTTCTACGTCCCGCTCGACAGCACGTACACTACGGTGATCGACGTGCGTCGTCTTCCGCCCGCCATGAAGCCGCACACCGTGTACAGCTTCACGTGCGAGCCGTACCCGACGTTCCTCATCGCCGGGCACTTGGGGCATAACTGTGAACATCACCTCATCCCGTTTTTTGGCAAGGCCCATATCGCGTACATGCCGCGCACGAGGATCGTCGGGCTCTCGAAAATCCCGCGGCTCGTCGAGATGTACAGCCGGCGGCTACAGGTGCAGGAGCGGCTCACGACGCAGATCGCGAACACGCTGAACGAGGCGCTCCAGCCGCGCGGCGTGGCGGTGGTCATGGAGGCGATCCATCTCTGTATGCTCATGCGGGGCGTGGAAAAGCAGAACTCGAAGGCGGTGACCTCCGCGATGCTCGGCTCCTTCCGTGACCGGCCCGAGACGCGGGCCGAGTTCATGGAGCTGATCAAGTCGGGCCGGGGGCTCCAGATTTGACCGCGGCGGAGCGCGCGCTCGAGGGGCAGGTCGCGCTCGTCACGGGCGCGGGGCGCGGGATCGGGCGTGCGATTGCCCTGGCGCTCGCGGCGCAGGGCGCCGCCGTCGCGCTGGCCGCGCGCACCCGTCAGCAGCTCGCGGAAGTCGCGGCGGAGATCCGCGAGCACGGCGGCCGGGCGCTCGCGGTCCCGACCGACGTCACGCAGGACGCCGCGGTGGAGGCGGCCGTGGAGCAGACGATCGCCGAGTTCGGGCGCCTGGACGTGCTGGTGACGGCCGCGGGTACCGCCTCGTTCGGCCCGGTCACCGGGACGAAGCCCGACGACTGGGACACCATGCTCGCGGTGAACCTCCGCGGGGTGATGGTGTGCTGCCGCGCCGTGCTGCCGGTGATGGTCCACCAGCGGCGCGGCACGATCCTCAACGTTTCCTCCGTCGCCGCACAGCGCTTCATCCCCGGGTCCGCCGCCTACGCGGCGACGAAGGCAGGCGTGGTCGTCTGGAGCCGGGTGCTCCGCGAGGAGGTCCGCGCCGAGGGCGTGCGCGTGGGCGTCCTCGTGCTCGGCGCCGTGGACACGCCGCTCTGGGACGCGGTCCCGCAGGGACCGGACCGGAGCCGGATGCTGCGACCCGAGGACGTGGCCCGGGCCGCCGTCCTCATGGTGACGCTCCCTCCCGGTGCCGCGCTCGAGGATCTCACGCTCCTGCCTGCCGGTGGCATCCTGTGATACCATGACGTTGGTCGCGAGTACCGAAACCGCTCGCGAATTTCCGGAGGATCGAATGCTGACGATGACTGAGACGGCCGCGAAGAAGATCTCGGAGCTGCGCCTCGAGGAAGGCAAGCCCGAGTGGGGGCTCCGAATCCGAATCGTGGGCGGCGGGTGCTCCGGCATGTCCTACGAGCTCGGTTGGGAGGACGCGCAGCAGCAGGACGACGACATCGTCGAGGCGCACGGGATCAAGGTCTACGTCGACAAGCACAGCGCGGCGTATCTCAGCGGTAGCGAGATCGACTACGTCGACAACAGCATGCTCGGCGCCGGCTTCGCGATCAAGAATCCGAACGTGAAGTCGAGCTGCGGCTGCGGCCAGTCTCACCGGTTCTAGACGCAATCCCCCGCCGTGCGTGTCCGGGTCCGCCTCTTCGCCCGGTACCGTGAAGCCGCAGGGCGGGAGCGGATCGACCTCGATCTGCCCGAAGGCGGCACGGTCGAGTCGGCGTGGTCGGCCGTGGCCGAGCGGCATCCCGAGCTCGCACGATACCGCCCCTTCACGTTGTTCGCGGTCGGCCACGAGTACGTCACCCCTGAGGAGCGGCTCCACCCCGACGACGAGCTCTGCCTCTTCCCACCGGTGAGCGGCGGCGCCGGCGGCGACACCTACCGGGTCGTCACGGCGCCGCTCTCGCCCGACGCGATCGCGGCGGCCGTCGACGATCCCGGCGCCGGCGGGATCGTCATCTTCTCGGGCGTCGTGCGCAACGAGACAGAGGGGCGGTCCGTGAAGTTCCTCGAGTACGAGGCGCACGCGCCGATGGCGGAGGCGCAGATGCGCGAGATCGGCGACGGAATCCGCGCCCGCTGGCCCGGGGTCAGGCGCGTGGCGATGCTCCACCGCGTCGGCCGGCTCGAGATCGGCGAGTCGAGCGTGCTGATCGCCGTGTCGGCGGCGCATCGGCAGGAGGCGTTCGAGGCGTGCAAGCACGCGATCGACACGCTCAAGCGCACCGTGCCCGTGTGGAAGAAAGAGCACTTCGAGGACGGCGAGGTCTGGGTGGGCTTCCAGGGCGGGTAGCGTCGTGACCCTGCTGGAGCGGGTGGAGCGCACGATTCGCCGCCACGCGATGCTCGCGGGCGGCGAACGTGTTTTGGTCGCGGTGTCGGGCGGCGCCGACTCTGTCGCCCTCCTCTACGCGCTCGCCGCGCTGGCCCCCGCGTGGCGCCTCGAGCTCCACGCGCTCCACGTCGATCACGGGCTGCGCGCCGAGTCCGCGCGGGACGCCGATTTCGTGCGGGGACTCGGCGCGCGGCTCTCCGTCCCCGTGGACGTCGCGACGGTGACGGTCGAGCGGCGCGGCTCCCTCGAGGCCGCGGCGCGCGCCGCGCGCTACGCGGCGCTCGCGGCGTCCGCCGACCGCGTCGGGGCGGCGCGCATCGCTCTCGGCCACACGGCGGACGACCAGGCGGAGACGGTCCTGATGCGGGTCCTCCGGGGCGCCGGTCTGCGGGGCCTCGCCGCGATCCCGCCGGTCCGCGACCGGATCATCCGCCCGCTGATCGAGTGCCGGCGCGCCGACCTGGTGGTCGAGCTCCACCGGGCCGGACTCGAGTGGGTCGAGGATCCGTCCAACCGGGATCCGAAGTTCTTGCGAAACCGGATCCGCCACGAGCTGCTGCCGTGGCTGACCGAGTCCGTCAGCCCGGAAATCGCCGACGGGCTCGTGCGTGTCGCGGCGGCCGCGCGCACCACGGTCGGGGCGCTCGATCGCATCGCGGCCTCCGAGCTCGAGCGGCTCGCCGAGTTCGGCGACGTCGCGGTGACGCTCCCGGTCGCATCGCTCCGCGCGTTGCCGCGCGACGTGGCCGCGGAGATTCTGCGCCAGGCGGCGTCGCGGCTCGGGAGCCACGCCCCGCTCCGCGCATGGGCGCATCGCGGGCTGCGCCGCATCCTCGCCGCACCGCCGCCGCGGAAAGCCTTCAAGATCGGCGCGGTCACGCTCGAGGTCAGCGGTCCACGACTACGCCTGGCGCTCGGTCCGCAACCACCGCTGACCCCGCGCGTCTTGATCGCGCCCGGCCGGCTGGCGCTACCGGAGATCGGGTTCGTGCTGGAGGCGACGCTCCACGACGCTCCGGCGTGGGCGATCCCCGACGATCCAGGCCGCGTCGTGTTCGACGCCGACCTGCTGCCGGGTGAGCTGGTCGTGCGTCCCCGGCAGCAGGGCGACCGCTTCACGCCCTTCGGCAGCGCCGAGCGGAAGCTGAAGGATTTCCTCATCGACGCCAAGGTGCCCCGCTGGGAGCGCGACCGGGTGCCGGTGATCGAGGCGGCGGGGGAAATCGTGTGGGTCGGGGGGCTCCGGCGGGGCGCGGCGGCGCCGGTCGTTGCGCGCACGCGCCGCGTCCTCGAGCTGGCGCTCCTCTCCGCTGGCGGAGCCGCGCGCCGCCCGGTAGAATCGTAGGTCGCGGTCGTTGATGAAGACGCGACTGGTGCTCCTCCTGCTCCTCGTGCCCGCGCTGTCGGCACACGCCGAGCCGCGGACGCAGCCGGCGATCGAGCCGCGCGCCCTGCTCCACGCCCTGGAAGATGCGTTTACGATCGTCGCCGACCGCGTCACGCCGGCGGTCGTGAATGTCAGCACCGTGCCCAAGAAGCCGTCCGCCGAGGAGACGCCCGAGCGGTTCCGCGAGTTCTTCGGAGAGGAGTTCTACGAGCGCTTCTTCCGCCGGCGACCGCGCGACGACGCGCGCGCGAGCGGTTCCGGCGTGATCGTGGATCCCAAAGGATACATCTTGACGAACAACCACGTCATCGAGAACGCTCAGGACATCACCGTGCGTCTCTCGGACGGGCGCAAGCTCGCCGGGAAGCTCGTGGGGCGCGACCCGAAGACCGACCTCGCGGTGCTCAAGGTGGACGCGCCGGCGCCGCTGCCGGCCGCGGAGCTCGGCGACTCCGACCGTCTCCGCGTCGGCCAGTGGGCGATCGCGATCGGCAACCCGTTCGGCCTCGATCGCACGGTGACGGTCGGGATCGTCTCGGCGACGGCGCGCAACCGCGTCGGCGTGGCGACGTATGAGAACTTCATCCAGACGGACGCGTCGATCAACCCGGGGAACTCGGGCGGGCCGCTCTTGAACCTGGACGGGAAGGTGATCGGCATCAACACCGCGATCGTGGCAGCGGGACAGGGGATCGGGTTCTCGATCCCGATCAACCAGGCCAAGGAGGTCATGCGCCAGCTGATCGCCTCCGGCCGTGTGGTGCGCGGGTGGCTCGGCATCGCGATTCAGGACGTGACCGACGAGCTGGCGGGAACCTTCGGGGTGCGTGAGGGCGTGCTGGTCGCCGAGGTCGTGAAGGGCGGGCCGGCGGAGGCCGCCGGCCTGCGCCAGGGGGATGTGATCGTCGAGCTCAACGGCGCGCCGATCAAGGAGGTGCCCGAGCTTCAGCGCCGCGTCGCCGCCGTCGCGCCCGGGCAACCGGTGCGCCTCAAGCTGATCCGCGAGCGGAAGCCCGTGACGGTCAGCGTGACGGTCACCGAGATGCCCGCCGAAGAGCCCGTGCTCGCGGGCGCGCCGGACGACGAGAGCTGGGGGCTCAGCGTCGAACCGCTCACCGGCGAGGCGGCGGCCCGGCTGAATCTCCCGACCCCGGGGGGCCTCCTCGTCACCGACGTGGTGTCCGGCAGCCCGGCCGACAAGGCGGGCCTTCGCCGTGGCGACGTCATCGTCGAGGTCGGCAAGAAGCCCGTCACCGATCCCACCGCCTTCTTCCGGACCCTCGCGCAGCTCAAGCCGGGCGACCGCGTCCTCGTTTTCGTCCACCGCCCGTCGAGCGGCGGGCGCGCGGAATATCTCGTCATGGAACGGTCGCGCGAGCCGTGATCACCGAGAAGCCGCTGCTCGCGCGCCGCGGCACTGTCCTCGTCGTGGACGACGAGGAGGGCGTCCGGGCGTCGGTGCGGGCGATCCTCGAAGAGACGTGCGACGTCCTCGTGGCCGAGAACGGCGCGGAGGCGCTCGACGTGCTCCGCACGCGGGAGGTCGACCTCGTCATGCTCGACCAGCGCATGCCGGGGGAGCCGGGGATCGACGTCCTGCCTCGCGTGAAGGCCCTGGATCCGACCACGGTCGTCGTGCTGGTCACGGCCGTGCGCGAGGTGCGCACGGCGGTCGAGGCGCTCAAGCGGGGCGCCTACGACTACCTCACCAAGCCCTTCGACGTCGACGATATCCTCCTGCTTGCCCAGCGCGCGCTCGAGAAGCGCGCGCTCGAGCGCGAGGTGCTGTGTCTGCGCTCGGCGCTGGCGGGCAACACGCCCGAGCCCGGGTCGGGCCCTGGCTTCGAGGGCCTGGTGGGGCGCCACCCCGAGATGGTGAAGATCTATCAGCTGATTACGCGGCTCTCCGACACGCCGACGACCGTGTTGATCACGGGCGAGAGCGGGACGGGCAAGGAGCTGGTCGCGCGCGCGATCCACAGCCGGAGCGAGCGCCGCGACCAGCCCTTCGTCGCCGTGAACGTCGCCGCCATTCCCGACGCGCTGATCGAGTCCGAGCTGTTCGGCCACGAGAAGGGGGCGTTCACGGGCGCCCACGCCCGGAAGCTCGGCAAATTCGAGCTGGCTCACAGCGGCACGGTCTTCCTGGACGAGATCGGCTCGCTGCGCCTGGACCTCCAGACGAAGCTCCTCCGGGCGCTCCAGGAGCGCGAGATCGAGCGCCTCGGCGGGCTCCGGCCCATCTCGATCGACGTGCGCGTGGTCGCCGCGACCAACGTGAATCTCCGATCCGCGGTGCGGGCGCGCGAGTTCCGCGAGGACCTCTACTATCGCCTGAACGTCGTGCCGATCCGCGTGCCGGCGCTCCGCGAGCGGCGGGAGGACATCCCGCACCTGGTCGAGCACTTCGTGCGTAAGACGGCGCGCGAGTGCCACCGCGACGTGCGCGGCGTGTCGGCCGGCGCGCTCGAGGTGCTGACGCGCTACGACTGGCCGGGCAACGTGCGCGAGCTGGAAAACGTGCTGCACCGTGCGGTCGTCCTCGCGCGGAGCCCCGTCATCCAGCTCCAGGACGTCCCGCTCGACGTCGCGTTGCCCGAGACGGGCCCGCGCCTCGCCGAGGACACCGGCCCGCCCCTCCGTGAGGCGATCGAGCAGTTCGAGCGTCAGTACATCCTGCGCGTGCTCGAGCGCGTCGGCTGGAACGTGAGCCGCGCAGCGCGCCTGCTCGGCGTTCACCGCAACACCGTGCTCGCCAAACTCACCGCGTGGGGCATGAAGCGCCCCGCGAGCGCCGACGGGCGTAGCCTAAGCCTGTAGACGGTGCCCGTTTCTCGGGGGCGTTTCGACTGATCGTGCGGGTCTGCTCATGGCACGTTGAAGGCGGCCGTGACCGACCTCGCCGCGCTCATCGTCACCGTACAGGTCGTGTCGGCGACCGTATCGCATCCGCTCCAGCCGCCAAAGCTAGACCCGCTGGCCGGGCTGGCCGTCAGCGTCACGCTGGCGCCACCGTCATAGGTGGCCGTGCAGGTGCCCGAGCAGCTGCTGATCAACCCGTCGCTCGAGCTCACCGTGCCGCTGCCCGCCCCCGCCGTGTTCACCGTGAGCGTGAAGCGCTGCACGTCGAAGGTGGCCGTGACCGACCTCGCCGCGCTCATCGTCACCGTACAGGTCATAGCAGCGACCGTATCGCATCCGCTCCAGCCGCCGAAGATGGACCCGCTGCCCGGACTGGCCGTCAGCGTCACGGTGGTGCCACCGTTGAAGGTAGCCGCGCAGGTGCCGGGGCACCTGATCGACCCGTCGCTCGAGCTCACTGTGCCGCCGCCCGTCCCCGCCACGCTGACCGTGAGCCGCGACGCGCTCGTGCACACAACAAATGCCTGGAAATCTAAGACGTCTGGTACGGGATTGAACATGATTACGCGCCATCCACGCGGGTCAGCGTTGTCCAGCGTGGGCTCACCGGTAGCGTCAGAAATGGGAAAGGAATCGGAGACGTGCATTTTTTCAGGACTCACCGAACTGTCAGTGGACACGAGGCCGCCTCCGGTAGCAACGTCGGACCCGTTACACAAGACCTGGGCGGTACCAGTCGTATCTGTCGCGACGGTGACCGCCGCAGATCGTAAGACATAGGTTCTCTGGGCGTGAGCGTGCCCTGCCGCTAACAGGAGCACCGCTGATGAAATCGCAGCCACCAGGGACGTTAGATCTCTTCGCATCGCGACCTCCCCCCGGAGTTTGTCGGGTCATACGATCCGTGTTCGCCCCGGACCCATCAATTCGGCACATCCCTCAAAATCGAGTCCGAGCATCCCCGAAGCTTCCGGAAATTCACCCCGCGCCGAGAGACCCCGCGCCGAGAGTGATCGTCGGGGGAGGTCGCCGGGCTTCCCAGTCCCCCCCCGCTTTTTCAGGGCGAGTGGGCCGATCTCCTCGATGTCCGTTCCTGGCGGTAGGCCAGCGGCGACGGCGCCGCGGGACGAAGCGCGGCGGTCTTCGGGGCTGCGAACCCGCCCTGGTTGGAAGCCAGCATCAGCGCTGTCGTCACCGCTTGATAGGCGTTCAGGTATCCGGCGCCGACCTGATACACCGCATAGCCCGGCATCGGCGTTGCACTTCCTGCGAGCGCTGATTTGATCTGATCGGGGGTGAGTGCCGGATTGGCCTCCAGCATCAGGGCGACGGTGCCGGACACATGCGGTGTCGCCATGCTCGTCCCACTCGCCACCAAGTAATAGACCACTTCGGTGCCGAGGTCGATCGAGTCGGTGGCGAAGAAGTAGGCCATGTCGATGCCAGTGGTGTCACGCGCCGCCACGATATTCACGCCGGGTGCGGTGATCGTCGGGCGATAGAGCGGATCGCCCGGGATTCCGCGGGAGGAAAAATCGGCGAGCGTCCGCCGGTCCTTGACTCCGGCCGCCACGCAGATCACCCACGGCGCGACGCAATACGGGTTCAAGGTGTTTTCGCCGGGCCCGGAGTTGCCAGCGGCGAAGACGACCGTCATTCCGGCGTCGTGGGCCATCTGGCTCGCCACATTGATCGGGTCACCGGGCGAGAACGCCCCGTTTGGTCCCCCAGCTGTTCGAGATCACCCTGATCCCGTACGTCCCTCGGTTCGCCAGCACCCAGTCGAAGGACTCGAGCGCTGTGATCACGAACAACACCGCCTCTCCCGCCCCGAGGCCAACGAGGTTGGCGCCGACGGCGACGCCGCGGTACTTCCCGGCGAGCGCGGCTCCGGTCCCCGACGCGATCGAGGCCACGTGGGTGCCGTGGCCGTTCGTCGTGTCGGTGTTGGGTACGTTTTCGACGACGATCGGACCCGCCCCGAACAGGTCTGGCGCGACCTTCACGTTCTGGATGACCTTCTGGCCAAAGGTCAGATCGGGATGCGTTCCGTCGATGCCGGTGTCGATGACGGCGATGCCCACCCCTCTGCCGGTAAAGCCGAGTTCGGTCCAGACCCGATCGGCTCCGATGAACGGGACGCTCTGGTTGAGGAAATAATCGAGCTGCCGGTTGTAGTAGATGGACCTGACGCCAGGGAGGCTAAAGAGGCTCCGAATCTGAGCCGCGGTGCCCCGCACACCAATCATCGGGAGCGAGCGAAACCCGAGAACCTGAACACCCGTGGCCCTGACCGTCCGGAGCACGATCGTGCTCGGGTACTGGCTGAAGGTTACGACGGCCTCGACGAGCTGGCCTGGCCCGGCGGCACCAAGTACCCGCCGAAGAGTCGGGTCGACCTCTGCCGTCGATCCGGGCGGGGTAGGGGAAATACCCGGGAGCTGGGCGGGCACCGGCCCTCCAGGGAGCGCGAGGAGTCCGATCACGACCGCCATCGTCCTCGCTGTCATCTGCCACCGTTTTTTCATACGCCTTCTCCTTCCACGCGCGGTTTCTTTCCGGAAAAAGCGTAGGCTTTGACCCGAGGCGAGCAATCGGGCGAACCACTGTCACCCTTATAGGTGAAATCCCTTAGATCGGCGTGGGGCGGGCTGGCTCCCGCGATGCAGAACCCCTCGTCACGCGACGGCCTCCTCGATCGCGAGGAGGCCGTGCGTCGACGAGGTCTCTCCCCTTACTTCAACACCGCGGCCAGCGTCAGGGCGATCACGAAGTAGCCGAGCCGGTTCGGGTGGATGTCGGGCCCCAGGGGCGGTGGCGTACACATCCAGGTCCCCTGGCAAACCAGCACCACGTTGACCGGCAGGCCGATCACTGGGACCATCCGAAAGTCATAGGCGTGGAACGCGCGGGCGACGTCGCCGACACGCACCGCAAAGCTGGGATCGGTGTAGATCTCGCCCAGCAGCCCATTGAACTGAGCCAGCAAATCCGCCGATTGACTTGCCAGCGCTTCACCGGCCGGGCCTTGCAGCCACGCCGCGACGAACGGGTTGTAGTAGTTCATCGCTACGATGGGGGTACTCGGGCCCGCCGCCGCTCGGAGCTGTGTCAGGATGGTCGGCAGGTTCACGGCGACACTCGTGAACGCGTCGAAAATGCACGCGACATCGATGTCGTCGCTGTCCGCGCAAGAGAGAAGGTCGTTCGCGCCCATGTCGATCGTCACCAGCGAAACGGCGCCGCGGTTCGCCTGGAGGAACGCGACGGCCTGATCCAGCTGCGAGCCGGCGTCATAAGGGCAGATGCCACCGGAGATCATGGTGGCGGTGGTCTCTCCCGGGCAGCCGAGCTTGACGAGCTGGAGCTTTCGGTCCCTGGCCTTGAGGAGCTGATGGAGCTGGTCGGCGTACCCCTCGTTGGTGGGCGCGTCGTTCCCCGCTCTATCCGGTTCGACGCCGGCCGCAAGCGAGGTGCCGAGCGAGAGGTAGAACCGATCCGACGCGGCCAGCGCCGGTGACGCCAGGAAGACCAGGAGCCCCAAGACCAGGCTCCACCGCACGACCGCACGTCTCTGTTTCATGTGTTGTCCTCTCCTCATGGGAGCGAGTTCAATCGCGGCTCTTCCACTGCCGGTGGGTCCGCGCAATTGAGGGGCCAGACTCGAATCTCGGGAATTCGCTCTCTTACGGCCCAAAGGCCGTTGCCTGGGTGGCGAAAGACGACAGACATTGGCCACTTTGGCCGCGTCGACCTCGCCGAATGAGTCGCGTGCTTCTCGGGCTGTGATTGGGACCTAAACGCACCACGAGCGCCGAGGAATGCTCGACGCTCGTGGGCGTGAGAGTTGACAGGGTTCCTATGGCGCCGGCGGGGGCGTCGGGCTCGGGAGGCAGACGACAAACGCCTGGAAATCTAAGGGCTCTGGTACTGGATTGAACACGATCGTTCGCCATCCACGAGGGCCGGCGTTGTCCAGCGTGGGTTCACCGGAAGCGTCAGAGATGGGAAAGGAGTCGGACACGTGCATTTTCTCAGGACTCACCGAACTGTCGGCGCTCACGAGGCCACCGCTGATCGCAAAATCGGACCCGTTACACAAGACCTGCGCGGTACCAGTCGTTTCTGTCGCTACGGTGACCGCCGCAGATCGTAAGACATAGATCCCCGATCCCTGTGCCTGGGCGCGCCCTGCCATGAGCACGAACATCGCTGATGACAGCGCAAACACCAGTAACGCTCGGTCTCTTCGCATCGCGGTCCCTCCTTGGGTCGACACACGCGGAGCCACGGCCGCTCCGTGCCAGCGTCTTGTCATATGCCGATGGGCTCTTGCTGATGGTTGCTCCCTCCAGCCGTGTCTTCGTCGAAAGGATAGACCGTGAGGCGAAGCGAGCAATCGAGTGAACCACTGCAACCGCCATCGGGAAATCCACCGAATTGGTGTGGAGCGGTCGGGTCGGTGACGCGGCCACAAGAGCGTCGGAGGCGGTCGCGCTTCTAACCGCTCCCGTCATCGCCGATTAGCGCGTACAGGACGCGCCAGAGCGCGAGGAGGTCACGCGGCGCCCACGCGCCGGCGGCGTCGCGGCCTTCCACGTGCTCGATGACGCCGACGAGGACGACCGTGGTGCGCGCGGGTCGCGCGGCGTGAAGCCTGAGGCTTTCCGTGTAGGGCACCGCCCGGTCGCCGCGGCCGTGGATCAGGACCAGGCGCGCGCTGATGTCGCGGGCGACGCGGAGAGGGGAAAGCGTATCGAGGTAACGCTCGAGCTCTGGCGGGAGCGCGGCCAGGAACCGCGCCGCGCGCTCGGGGTCCGCGGCCATGAGCTCTCCCCGGGTCGCGGGGTCGAGCAGGTCGGCGTTGGCCCCGACGAACGCCCTCACCAGCTCGGGCTCGTGAGTGACGCGTCCCGTGACGCTCCCGTACGCGTAGGTGCCCGTCAGCCAGAAGCGGAGCACCTCGCGCGCCGACGCGTAGCCGCCGAGGCTCACGACGACGCGAACGCGGTCGCGGACTCTTGGATCGGCCGCCGCGAGCAGTGCGGGCCCGGCGCCGACGCTCACGCCGAGGACCACGGTGGGCTCCGCGCGCGCGGCGAGCGCCGCCACGACAGGCGCCAGGTCGTCGGACCGCAAGCGACCGCGGGTGAGCCCGGGGATCGTCGGCACCGACACGTCGAAGCCCGCGCGCGCCAGGAGCTCCGCGGCGCCGCGCACGCGGGGGTCGTCCTTCCCCTCGGGTGCCAGGCCGTGGACGAGGACCAGCGGCACGCCACCGTCGTGGCCGGCGGGGACGTAGCGGTCCACGATGGCGCCCGGGACGGCGAGCGGCGCGCGCGTCGGGGCGGATGTCAGCGCCGAAAGCGGTGCCAGTCGGCCCTGGCCGAGCAGCTCGACGAGGAACGCGCCGGCCCACAGCGCGGAGCGACCGGCGTGCGCGACGGGAACGAGAAGGGCGAGTGCGAGGAGGAGGCCGGCGAGCCGGGCTACGTCGGGTTGACGCACTTCACGAGGCGCCACCCGTTGAACATGTTCGTCGTCGCGACGAACTCGGGCTCGAGCCCGACCTCGGCCAGCAGCGGTCTCAGCGGGAGATTCGACTTCCAGCCGAGCCGCGTGCAGAGTGGCGCGACCAGGTCCTCGAGCCACCCCATGACCCGGCGCTCGCTGCGAAAATGATTCAGGAGGACGATGACGCCGCCAGGCTTGACCACGCGCCGCATCTCCCGGAGCACCGCGACGGGATCGGGGACCGCGGAGATCGTGTACGTTGCGACGGCTTTGTCGAACTCACCGGCGTCGAAGTCCATGGACGTGGCGTCCATGACCTTGAGCGTCACGTTCGGCATCGTCAGCGTCTGCACCCGTTCGACGGCCTTGTCGAGCATCTCCGCGGAGAGGTCGATGCCGGTCAGCCGGCAGGCGGGCGGGTAGAGGGGCAGGTTCAGGCCCGTGCCGATTCCCACCTCGAGCACGGAATCACCCCGCTGGAGGTCGAGGTGCTTGACGGCCGCGACGCGGCCCGGGGCGAAGATCCAGTCGAAGATGAAGTCGTAGACGGGGGCGTACAACTCGTAGGCGCGCTCGACCTGCCTCTTCTCCAATGCCGCGTCCACTCAAGGCCCTCCAAGAGTTTGGGTTTTGGATTTGAGGCCGGCGAACGGCGGATCGACTTGCTAGCGGTATTCTACCCGTTGACCCGAGCCGTTGCCAAGAGCCTTGTTGCGTCAGAGCAGGAACTTTATCAACAGGGTGGCCAGGCCGAGGAACGAAAAGAATCCACACACATCCGTGAAGGTCGTGATGATCACGCTGGACGCGATCGCGGGGTCGATCCGGAAGGCCTTGAGCGCGATCGGGATGAGCGTGCCCACGACCGCGGCGACCAGCATGTTGAAGACGAGGGCGAAACCCAGGATCAGCGCGAGCAGGGCCTGCCCCTTCCAGGCGTACGCGATCACCGCGATGACGAGGCCATTGGCGGCACCGGTCGTGAGTCCGAGCCAGAGCTCCTTCGACAGCACACGCCGGAGGACGCTCCCGGTCATGTCGCCGAGCGCGATGCCCCGCACGACGACCGTCGCGGTTTGGGTGGTGCCGATCCCTCCCATCGACGCGACGATCGGCATGAACACCGCGAGCGTCGCCAGCGTCTGGATAGACTTCTCGAAGAGCCCGATGACCGACGCGGCCAGGACGGCCGTGCCGAGGTTGATGAGCCGCCAGACGAGGCGCTTGGCGAACACGGTCTGCGGCGGATCGAGGACGTTCTCGTCGCCACCGACGCCACCGAGCCGCTGGATGTCCTCGGTCGCCTCTTCGCGCATCACGTCGATCACGTCGTCCACGCCGATCGCGCCGAGGAGCCGGCGGTTCACGTCCACCACGGGGACCTGGATCAGGTTGTACCGCTGGACGAGGCGCGCGACCTCCTCCTGATCGGTGTCCACCGTGACGCTCTCCACGCCCTCGGTGCGGATCGCCCTGATCGGCGTCGCGGGATCGGTGGCGATGAGGCGGTGGAGCGGAACGAAGCCGACGAGATGATCGTGGTCGTCCACGACGTAGAGGTAGAAGGCGCCCTCGCCGGTCTTCGCCCGGCGGATGTGCTCGATCGCCTTCGCCACGGTCGCCTGCTCGTTGACGGCGACGAAGTCGGGCGACATGAGGCGACCCGCGGTGCCCTCGCGATACTCGAGGAGCTCCTGGACCTCCTCCGCCTTCTCCTCCGCCATGAGGTCGAGGAGTCCCTCGGCCCGTTCCTTCGGGAGCTCCTCGACGACGTCCGCGACTTCCTCGGGCGGCATGCTGTCGAGGGCGCGGGAAACTTCCGCCTCGTCGAGCGAGCCGACCAGCTCGCGCAGGACCGGGTCGTCGAGCTCGGCGAGCACCTCGCCCGCGTGCTGGGGGGAGAGGACCCGGAACACGCGCACCTGGTCCTCGACCGGGAGCTCGCGAATCGCGTGCGAGACGTCGGCCGGATGCGCCTCCGCCAGGAGGTCGGCGAGGCGCTCCTCGCGGCCGCCGTCGAGCAGCTCTTTGATCGCGTCGGTGAACCGCGCCGTCTCTTCCATGCTCAGCTCTCGAGCGCCTGGAGGAAGCGCGCGACGATCGCCGTCTGCAGCGCCTCCCCCGCCGGATCACCGACGCGGGCCTGCCAATCGCGCAGGCGGACCACGGCCTTCGCCATCGCGCGGTGTCCCCCCGCGCGCCCGACCTCGCCGAACGCGCGGCGCACCACGTCGCCCGCGGCGCGGACGTAGCCGACGTTGCGGACGCTGATGTGGAGCTCGCCGTTCACGGTGCCGGATACGACCGACCACTCTGCGCCCTCGATCTGCAGGAAGAACTCGGCGAACTGGGCGACCAGCTCCGGGTAGGCGACGGGGCCGAGGTGCGAGAAGACGACCCCGTGCGTGAGCCGGCGGCGCGCGATGCCGAGGGCCAGCACGTCGAGGGCCTCGTTGGGCAGCTCGGGGCGCTCGATGCGCCGGAGTGCCGAGTGGTTCGCGCGCGGGTGCAGGTACGCGAACGCTTCGAGGTCTGCCCTGGTGGCGCCGCGCTCGAGGTGGAGCGTGTCGGTCTGGATGCCGTAGAGGAGCGCCGTCGCCAGGCGCTGGGTGATCTTCACGTCCGCGGCCCTCAGGTACTCGGTCATGATCGTCGAGGTCGCGCCCCACGAGGGCCGGATGTCCCGCAGGCGCGCCCGCGCGGGCGTCTCCTCGGGGTGGTGGTCGATGACGAGGTCCACCTCGCCGAACGGTTCCTCGAAGAAGCTCGGCTGGGCGTCCACCATCGCGACCATGTCATACTCGTCGATCGCCTGCGCCTTGATCTCTTCGACGTCGATCTCGAGGATGCGGGTCATCGCCCGGTTCTCGGGCCGCGTGATCGTCCCGAATGTGGCGATGGGCGCCGCCGCCTTGGAGCGCCCCAGGAGCGTCCGGAGCGCCAACGCCGAGGCGATCGCGTCGGGGTCCGGGTCGTCCTGCATCATGATGAGTACCCGATCGGCGGGCGCGAAGTGGCTGCGGAGCCGGTCCACCCGGTTCCGTGCCGAGGCGCGCAAGGACGTCCGCTCACGCATGCTCACTCAGAAGTATGCTCCGCCCGCGGCGGGGGACAAGCAGATTTATCCGAGGAATTTTGCCCGGAAATCCCGTAGGGCGCGGCTCGCTTGGACCCGACGGCGGAGGCCAGGGTCGGTCGCGCGCGGCCCGGTGAGCGCCCGCGGCGCGAGGAGCCGGGTCAGCGCGCGGGGCTCGATCAACCCGTGCGCGAGGACGACGTCACGGATCGCGACGGACCGCGCCTGCGCCTGCTTGACGACCTCCGCGGTCGCGTCGTAGCCGAGGTAGGGGGAGAGCGCCGTGGCCTCGGCGTGGCTCCGCGCGAGCAGTCCCTTCACCCGGGCGCGATTCACCCGGAGCCCGGCGATGCACCGCGTCCTCAGTAGCCGCGTCGCCCGGGTGAGGAGCTCGAGGCTCTCGGCGAGGTTCGTGGCGACGAGCGGCGTCATGACGTTCAGCTCCAGCTCGCCCGCAGCGGCGGCGAGCGCGATCGCGTGATCGTTGCCCGACACCTGCAAGCACGCCATCTGGACCGCCTCGGCCACGGAGGGGTTGACCTTGCCCGGCATGATCGACGAGCCCGGTTCGACCTCGGGGAGCGAGAGCTCGCCCAGGCCCGCCGCGGGTCCGGAGGCGAGGAGTCTCAGGTCGAAGCAGATCTTGCCGAGGTCCACGGCGATCCCGCGCAGCGCGCCTGAGCACGCCAGAAACGGTCGCAAGCTCCAGGTCGCCGTGACCGTGCTCGGCGCCGGACGCAACCGCCGGCCGGCGATCCGCGAGAGCTCGCGGACGACGAGGACGCGGAAGCGTGGATGCGCGGTCAACCCCGTGCCAACCGCCGTGCCGCCGAGGCCGACGACCGAGAGCTCCGCCTCGGTCGCCCGCAGGGCGGCGTCTGCGGCGCGGATCGCCTGGGCCCAGCCCTCGAAGACCTGACCGTAGGTGATCGGGACCGCGTCTTGGAGATGCGTGCGTCCTACCTTCACGACCGTGTGCTCGCGGCGAGCGAGGCGGGCGAGCGCGCCGGCGAGCGCGGCCAGCTCGCCGTGGAGCGGCGGGAGCAGCTCGAGCGCCATGAGACGGATCGCGGTCGGCGTGACGTCGTTCGACGACTGGGCGAGATTGACCTCGTTGTTGGGGTGGATCGGCGTGTAGCGCCCGCGGCGGCCGCCCAGGCGCTCGTTGGCGAGGTTCGCGATGACCTCGTTCACGTTCATGTGGGTGGGCGTGCCGGCGCCCGCCTGGAAGGCGTCGAGCACCATCGCGTCTCCCACCGTCCCCGCGGCGACGCGGTCGGCCGCCCAGACGATGGCGCGCGCCCACCGGCGCGGCAGGAGGCCGAGCCGCGCGTTGGCCCGCGCCGCCGCCTGCTTGACGTGCGCGTAGGCGCGGATCAAGGCGGGATGGGGCGCGCGCCCGGAGATCTCCCAAGTCTCCCGCGCCCGCTGGGTGAAGATGCCGAAGAGCGCCCGCGCCGGAACGTCCCTGGCGCCGAGGCTGTCGCGCTCCCGGCGGGTCCGCGCTACGCGCCGAATTTGGTCAGCCGGAGCGCGTTGGCCATCACGAGCGGCATCAGATGGTGCGACGGGAGGACGCCAAGGCTGCCGGCCGCGCACGCGCGCTCGGTGAAGGCGGTCACCGGATCGGCGCCGCAGTAACGGCTCCAGAGGAGCGCGGGCACCGGCTGCCAGCCGTGCGCGGCGAGCACCGACGGCGTCGCGTGGTCGCCCGTGACCGCGAGGACGTCCGGCTTGAGCGCGCGAATGTCGGGGACGAACGCGTCGAGGCGCTCGAGGGCCGCGACCTTCGCGTCGAAGTCGCCGTCTTCGCCCGCCTTGTCCGTGTCCTTGTAATGCACGAAGAAGAAATCGTACGCGTCCCAGTGCTCACGGAGCGTCGCGAGCTCCTCGCGGAACACGCCCCCCGTCTTGAGCACCTCCATGCCGACGAGCTTGGCGAGACCGCGGTACATCGGGTACGCGGCGATCGCCGCGGCCCGGAGGCCGAAGATCTCGGGGAAGCGCGGGAGCCTGGGGAGCCGGTCGAAGCCGCGCAGCAGGACCATGTTGGCTGGCGCAGCGTCGGCGAGCCGGCGGCGCGCCTCGGCGACGAACGTGTTCACCCGCTGCGCCGTGGCCTTCGCCTTCGGCTCGAGCGCCTTGACAGGAAGCGGGGCCTTGCCGAGCACCTGCGGGTCGGTCTCGGAGAGCCGCCCCGAAAGCGCGCCCCGCTGGCCCTTCGTTCGGAGGACCAGGACGAAGCGGTGCTCCTTCACGGGCTCGACGAACAGCTCAACGCCCGGCAGTCGGATCCCGCGCAACCGCTCCGTCAGGCGCACGCATACCTCGGTGGGAATGCGCCCGGCGCGCCGGTCGGTGATGCGGCCGTTTCGGTCCACGGTGCAGAAGTTGCCGCGCGCGGCCACGTCGCCCGGGCGAAGGTCGAACTCGATCCCGAGCGACTCGAGAACACCGCGCCCGACCTGATAGCGCACCGGGTCGTAGCCGAAGAGTCCGAGGTGGCCGGGGCCGCTGCCGGGGGTGATCCCCGGCGCCACGTGACGGATGAGGCCGCACGCCGACTCGGCGGCGAGCGCCGAGAGGTTGGGCAGCCGCGCGGTCTCGAGCTCGGAGCGGCCGGTCTCGGGCCGCGGCAGGCCGCCGAGGCCGTCGAGCGAGAGGATGACGATCTTCGTGGTGTTCTGGACGACGAGCGGTGCGATCAGCTCCAGCATGCGCCGCGCGCTCACGCCTCCTTCACGGGATTCTCGAGCCGCCCGAGGCCGGTGATCTCCATCGTGACGACGTCGCCGGGCTCCAGGAACACGGGCGGCTTCTTGCCGAGCCCGACGCCGGGCGGCGTGCCGGTGGCGATGAGATCGCCGGGCGCCAGGGTCATGAGGCGGGACAGATAGCTCACCAGGTAGCGGACGTCGAAGATGAACGTCTTGGTGTTGCCGCTCTGCATCTGCTTGCCGTTCACCCAGGTCCGGAGCTCGAGGGCGTGCGGGTCGGGGGTCTCCTTGCGATCGGCGATGTACGGGCCGACGGGCGCCGCGGTCTCGAAGATCTTCCCGGCCATCCACTGGCTCGTGATGAACTGGAAGTCCCGCGCGCTCGCGTCGTTGATGATCGTGTAGCCCCACACGGCGTCGAGCGCCTGCTCCTTCGGAACGAAGCGCGCCGTACGGCCGATGACGACGCCCAGCTCGACCTCCCAGTCGAGTTGGTGGGAGCCGCGCGGCCGGAGGATGGGTTCGCCGGGGTCGAGGATCGCGTTCGACCACTTGGCGAAGATCGGCGGCTCCTTGGGGATCGGGTTGCCCGTCTCCTCGGCATGGTCTCGGTAGTTGAGGCCGATGCAGATGAACTTCCCTGGATCGGCGATGGGCGCGTGAAGCCGGGCGCTCCCGGCCGGCACGGTGACCCATTCCGTGATGGAGGCGACGGCGTCCTCGGCAGCGGGGCCGCCCTCGAGGAACTCGCGCGTGCTCGGCGGCACCAGGGTCGCGGCGATCTCCTGAGCTCGCACGACCCCGCGCCGGGCGAGGGTGAGCGCGAGGCTCGCCTGGAGGTCGGCGATGCGATCGCCCTGGAGCGAGCCGAGGCGGGGAGACTGACCATTGGTGGAGAAGCGGACGAGCTTCATGAGTGACGCCTCCCGACAGAAGTAGTGGCCAATTATAGCCGTTCGCTAATTTTCGCGTCGGAGAGCGTTTGAGATATGCTGGGCTTCACCCGAGGATTCGCTGACGGGACCAGGAGGCAGGCGATGAGGCTGATGGCTCGATCGATCGCGCTCGCGGTCGTGGTGTCGCTGTTCATCTCGGGGCCCCTCGGGACATTCGCCCGCGCGCAGCAGCCCGCGGAGCAGCCCGCGCAGCCACCGGCCGAGCAACCCGCGCCGCAGCCGGCCGAGCAACCGGCGCCGCAACCCGCCGAGCAACCTGCGCCGCCGCCCGCCGAACCCACGCAGGCCATTCAGCCGACCCCGCCGCCCGCGGAGCAGCCCATGCAGGCCGCCCCGCAACCGGCGCCGCCTGCTCCGCAGCCCGCGCAGATGCCGGCGCCGCCGCCCGCACCGATGCCAGAGCCGCAGCCCGCGCAGCAGACCGCTCAGCAGCCACAGCCGAGGCAGGAGCTCCCCAAGCGGGAGGACTACGAGTCGTCGGCGCCGTACATCATGGGCGCCACCATCGCGAACTTCGTCTTCGTCCCCGGAAAAGCGGTGACGTGCGTCCTGGGCCTGGCGGTCGGCAGCGGCTTGTTCCTCGTCACTCTCGGCGCTGGCTACAAGGGCTCCGTGGCGTTCGCCAAGGAAGGGTGCGGTGGCAAGTGGATCCTGACGGGCCGCGACCTCATGGGGACCGACTGGATCCTCGGCACCGGCGACCGCGCCGATCGGAATTAATCGGCGCCTTTGGCTCGCGCTCCTGTTCGTCGCGCTGCTGGCGGCGTTCGCCGCCGGCATCTGGGGCACCATCCTCCGGCCCGCGGCGTACGAGGTGCGGGGCACCATCGTGGTCCGCCCCGCGCCGGATCTCGTCGTCGTCAGCCACGACGCCGTCCAGGCGCTCGGGATGCGCGCGATGGAGTTGATGGCGATCAGCGGCGAGGCGGCGCTGCTCGACGCCGTGGACCCGAGGCCCGGCGACCGCGTCAGACTCGCCGTCCGGCCGACCGATGGTCAGGTCGTCCTGCTCCGCATCGAGCGCATCCCCTGAGTCAGCGCGCGCGGCTGAGACTGCGCACGTAGGCGACGAGCTCGCGGAGCTCGTCATCCGACAACGCGGCGCCGAAGGCGGGCATGCCGGGCCGCCCGATGGGTGCGCCGCCGTGCTTGATGATCTCGAAGAGGTATTGGTCCGAGCGCGCCCCGAGGCGGGCGCCGTCGGCGAGGTTCCCGGGACGGATCAGGAAGAACGCGGCGCGCCAGGAGCCGCGACCATCCGTGCCGTGGCACGTGACGCAGAGCCCGTAGAAGAGCCGCTCGCCGCGCGAGGCGCCGCGCGGCGGCCCGGGCGTGTCGAGCAGGGTCGCGAGGCCCGCGGCGAAGACACCGATCGCCGCGATCGCGAGAACGAGGACCAGCAGGGCGCGGCGCATGGCGTCGAGGATAAAGGGGAAATACCGCTTGACAAGCCAGCGCCCAAACGGATAAAAAAGCTAACCTTTCTGGGGTTGGGGATCGGCAGCTCGCCGCTCCCAACGAAGGAGACCGACGATGAGCGATCAGAGAGTGCTTCAGGCCGACCCTCCCACCGTGACCCGCCGGAGCTTCCTCAAGCTGAGCAGCGCCGGTGTCACAGGGGGGTCGCTCCTGGCAATGCTCGACGCGCGGCAGGCGCCGGCGCAGCTCAAGGGGACGGCGCTCCGTGTGATCCTCTGGAGCCACTTCGTCCCCGCCTACGACGCCTGGATCGATGACTTCGCCAAGAAGTGGGGCGAGCAGAGCGGCGTCACGGTGCGCATCGACCACATTCCACACCTCGAGCTCCCGACGCGGTACGCCGCGGAGTTCGCGGCGGGCACGGGCCACGATCTCATCTACTTCGCCGGCCAGATTCTGACGGGCCAGTACTACCGGCACCTCGTGGACCTCTCCGATCTCGCGAACGACCTCGGAACGCGGTACGGCCCGTGGATGCCGAGCGCAAAGAGCGCGGGCCAGGTCGCCGGCGTCTGGTACGCCGTGCCGGACTACTTCATCTCGATCCCGCTGCTCTGGCGCAAGGACCTCTTCGAGTCGGTGGGGCGCCCGGCCCCGAGGACGTGGGACGACCTGCGTGTGGCGGCGCGGCTGCTCCGGCCGAAGGGGCATCCGACGGGCATGCAGTTCTCCCACTGCAACGACGCGAACCACAATTGGCGCGCGCTGCTGTATTGCTTCGGCGCGAAGGAGACCGATCCGTCTGGGCAGAACGTCGAGCTGGACTCTAAGGAGACGCACGAGGCGCTCCGCTTTGCCAAGGCGCTCTACGACGAGGGCATGACCCCGGAGGTCTTCTCCTGGGACGACGCCTCGGACAACCGGTACCTGGCCTCTGGAGTCGCCAGCTGGATCCACGACGCGATCTCGGCCTTCCGGACCACCGAGGACACGAACCCCAAGGTCTTCAAGGAGACGTACGTCCTGCCCGAGGCGGCGGGGCCGGGCGGCACCTGGAACGTCGGCGAGCCGAACGTGTGGGCGGTCTGGAAATTCTCGAAGAACATTCCCGCGGCCAAGGAGTTCATCATGGCCGTCTCGAACAGCCAGAAGGAGGCGATGGGGGCGAGCCGAGGCTACAACATGCCTTTTCTCCGCCGCCGGTACGAAAAGCCGATGCCTGGGCTCGGGCAGGACGCGAAGCTCTCGACGCTCCAGGAGCAGGACAAGATCACCGCGTTCTTCGGCCACCCCGGGCCGATGACGCCCGCCGCGCAGGAGGTACTCACCACGTTCATCGTCCCCGACATGTTCACGCGCGTGGCGCGCGGCTCGAGCATCGACGAGACCGTGAAGTGGGGCGTGGGGGAGATCCGGCGGATCTACGCCAAGCACAAGGCCACGTAACCGGATGGCGCGGCTCGCCGGCGGCACGTCGCCCGGGGCTTCGCTCTCGGTGCCGGTGGGCGGTCGGGCGAAGGCGTTGCCCTGGTGGCGCACCCCGACCGCTCGCCGTTACCTCTTCGGCTACACGCTGCTCGCCCCGGCCGTGCTCTACGTCGGCGTCCTGGTGGGCGCGCCGTTCCTCTTCTCGCTCTACCTGGCGCTGAGCAACGCGTCGGTCGGCGCGCCGGTCGCCCGGTTCGTCGGCCTGGAGAACTTCACCTCCGCCCTCGAGACCGGGGTGTTCTGGACCGCGGTGCGCAACACGCTGGTCTTCACCGTCGGCGCGGCGGTGATGAAGGGGTTCCTCGGGACCACGCTCGCCTTCCTGCTCGTGCAGCCGTTCAAGGGCCGGCGTGTGGTCCGCGGCCTCGTGGTCATCCCGTTCACCATCCCGATCGCGATCAGCGTCCTCGGCTGGAAGTGGATGTTCGACTCGCAGTTCAGCGTCCTCAACTGGGCGCTGAGCGGCCTCGGGCTGATCGGCGAGTACGGGACCCCGGGCTGGCCGGTGTGGCTCGGGCAGCCGCTGCTCGCGCTCGCCTCGGTGATGTTCGTCAACGTCTGGCGGAGCTTTCCGTTCAGCGCCATCGTCCTGCTGGCGGGGATGACCTCGGTGAACCCCGAGATCATCGACGCGGCGAAGGTCGACGGGGCTACCTTCCTGCAACGCTTCCGGAAGATCATCGTGCCGATGATCGCGCCGATCCTGTTCGTCGGGGCGGCGTTCGACACGGTCTTCACGCTCTCCGACTTGAGCATCGTCTACCTGCTCACGAACGGCGGGCCGGACGGCGCGACCGAGATCCTGCCGACGCTTGCCTACAACACGGGGATCCGCGGTGGTGCCCTCGGCCGCGGCGCCGCGATCTCGCTCTTCCTCTTCCCCCTGCTGCTCCCCGCCATGATCATCCTGCTCCGCACCCTTCGGCGGAGGCAGTACTGATGGCGATCGCGGCGCCGCGAAGCCGCCGAAGCAAGGAGATCCGGCGCCACGTGCTCGTCTATATGGGGCTCAGCCCCTACCTGGTCATCGCCGTGTTCCCGATCCTCTGGATGCTGATCACCGCCCTCAAGCAGGAGCCCGACCTCTATCGGATGGACGTCGTGCCGTTCTGGTTCCATCTGCCGCCGACGCTCAAGAACTTCGAGTTCCTGTTCCGGCGGACGTTCTACGGCGACTGGATCGTCAACACGATGAGCATCTCCCTCTTCGTCTCGGGGATCACGCTGCTGACCGCCGTGCCCGCGGGCTACGCGCTCGCGCGGCTCCGGCTGCCGTTCGCCGAAAACTTAGGGATCGCGATCTTCATGACGTACCTCGTGCCGGCGATCATCCTGTTCATTCCGCTCTCCCGGGTCGTGAGCGAGCTCGGCCTCCAGGACACCTGGTGGTCGCTGGTCGTCGTGTACCCCACCTTCACGATCCCGTTCTGCACCTGGCTCCTCATGGGATTTTTCAAGACGGTGCCGTTCGAGATCGAGGAGGCGGCGATGATCGACGGCTGCGGCCAGCTGGGCGCGCTGCTGCGCGTGGTGCTGCCGGTGAGCTGGCCGGGCGTGATCACGTCGGTGATCTTCTCGTTCACGCTGTCCATGCAGGACTTCCTCTACTCGCTCGCCTTCGTGTCCATCTCCGAGCAGAAGCCGGTCCCGCTCGGCGTGGCGACAGAGCTGATCCGGGGTGACGTGTACTTCTGGGGCTCGCTCATGGCGGGCGCGCTGCTGGTCGGGGTGCCGGTCGCGATTCTCTACAATCTCTTCCTGGACAAGTTCATCTCGGGCATCACGGGAGCGGTGATCAAGTAACTGTTCGGCGGTGCATTCGGCGTTTGCGGAGGAAACCAATGAGATTCAAGGGTCCCGTCGCAGTCGGGGTCGGGCTGTTCACGCTCGTGGCGGGCGCGTCCGTGCAGCACGGCCAGGTGCCGGGCATGGTCCCCGCGCACGCGCAGGACGCGAAGCCGGCGCAGCCGAAGGGCGTCAAGAGCCGGGGTCTCGTCGGCTCCACCGGGGCGATCGCCAGCGTCGCGCTGTCGATTCCGGCCGCCCTCTCCGGCCAGGTCGTCGAGTTGGCGCCCGGCGGCCAGACCGGGAAACAGCGCAACCTCGTCCCGTCGTTCCTGTACGTGCTCGAGGGCACGCTCGTGATCGAGACCGAGGGCGGGCCGATCGGCGTCTCCGGGGTCCAGTACCACGGCGAAGGGCAGTCGTACGCCGGCCCGGCCGGGCTCTGGTACAACGTCATGAACACCGGCCAGACGCCCGCCCGGTACCTCATGCTGTTCGTCGCCCCGTCAGGCGCGAAGACGTGGGAGCAGGCGAAGGAAGACTAGCGCCGAGGTGGGCCGTGAAGAGCTGGTCGGCCCTCGCTCCCGCGGTGCTGTTCGTCTGGGCCGCGCTTGCCGCCCCGTCGCGCGCGCAGACCGACGGCGACGTCGTCGCCACGGGGGTGCCGCGCCCTCTTCAACTCGTCGCTGACGGGCAGAGCCTCATCGTCCTGAGCCCCGGCGCGCGCGGGGACGCCGCCGGGGAGATCTATCGCGTCCCCCTGGACGCGGAGCTCCCGGTGGACCTGTCACGCCTGCCGCGGATCCGGATCCCGCTGGTCTCCTCCACGGCGTCGACGCTCGGGAGCCTCGCGCTCGACCCGCGGTCGGGCGACCTCTTCCTCGGTGAGGAGAACGGGACGAAGATCTGGCGGCTCTCTCCCGACGAGCGACTGACGCTTTACGCGACGGGGCTCCGCCGCCTCGCGGGCGGCGGGACGCTCGCGTTCGACCGGCTGGGCCGGCTCGTGATCGTCGACTACGCCGACCCGTTCCTCTCGCAACCCGAGGAGCGGGCGCCTCCTGGCCTCGAGCAGTTCCGCGACGAGGACTACCGGGGTCCGCTGATCTTCCGGCTCGCCTTCGACCCGGCGATCTCGCTGCCGAGACGCCTCGGGTACGCGGCGCCGTTGTTCCCCCGCGGCTGGAGTCGCGCGAGCGGCCTCGCGCTTCCCCACATGATCTCCCTGGTGGCGCTCGCCACCGACGATCTCGTGCTCCTCACGTCGAGCGGTGAGCTGTTCCGCCTCGGCCGCGACGGTGCGTTCGAGCTCTTCACGCGACTCCCGCGCGGCCAGTACAACCGGACCCACATGGTGGCCGCGCCGGACGGGACGATTTTCGTCAGCGGAGGATTCCACGTCGGGAGCGTCTTCCAAGTGGCGCCGGACGGGGCGGTGACGACGCTCGCCGGCCGGATGGCCGATCCCGAGGGCATCGCCCTCGACCACCGCGGTCGGCTCTACGTCGCCGAGTCCTCCTTCCACCGGATCGTGAGGGTCCCGACCTCGCGCCGCTGACCGCCGCCGGGCGTCTGATCGGCAAGATCAACAACCGCGTGTTGACAATGCGGGGGGCGACGCCTACACTCCGCGAAACATCCCGCTCGTTCACCGTCCGGACCCGAACGAGGTGATCCAGGCATGAACGACTCTACCGTGACCGCCGCACCGTCAGACGTCGGCCGCCGCGCGTTCCTGAAGCAGACCGGCCTCGGGATCGCGGGCGCCTCGATCGCCACCATGGTGGCGTCGCGCCGGGCGCCGGCCCAGATCCGGGGGACGAGCCTCCGGATCCTTCAGTGGAGCCATTTCGTCCCCGCCTACGACGTCTGGCTCGACAAGTTCGCTCACGAGTGGGGAGACAAGAACGGGGTCCGGGTACGGATCGATCGGATCCCTCACCTGGAACTTCCGTCGCGGCTGGCCGCCGAGTTCGCGGCGGGGAGCGGTCACGATCTCATTTATTTCGTGGGCACGATCCTCACGGGGCTCTATCACCGGAATCTCGTCGACGTGAGCGACATCGCCGAGCGGATCGGCACGCGGTGGGGCGGCTGGCTCCCGGCGGCGGTCCCCGTCGCCGTGGTCGAGGGGCGATGGCACGCGGTACCAGACTTCTACATCCTCGCCCCGCTGCTCTGGCGCAAGGATCTGTTCGATCAGAGTAGCCTCCAGCCGCCGGACACGTGGGAGCTGGCGCGGGTCGCCGGCCGGACGCTCAAGCCCAAGGGTCACCCCACGGGGATCGCGTTCTCGCACTGCAACGACGCGAACCTGTTCCTGCGCTCGATCCTCTTCTGCCACGGGGCGCAAGAGGCCGACCCGTCCGGGCAGCAGATCCTGCTCGACTCCAAGGAGACGCGCGAAGGGCTCAAGTTCCTGAAGGCGATGTTCGACGAGGCGATGACGCCCGAGGTCTTCTCCTGGGACGACGCGTCCGACAACCGGTACCTCGCGTCGGGCGTCGGGTGCTGGATCCACGACGCGATCTCGGCCTACCGGACGACCGAGGACACCAACCCCACGGTCTTCGCGCACACGCACGTCGGGCTCGAGCCGCAGGGCCTCCCGGGCAAACGCGTCGCCGTCTCGAATCCGAACGCCTACGCGATCTGGAAGTTCTCGAAGAATGCCCAGGCGGCGAAGGAATTTCTCATGCACCTCGCCGACAATTGGACGGATGCCATGGTCGGCAGCCGCGGATACAACATGCCGTTCTTGCGGGACGCGTACCGGAAGCCCATGCCCGTGATCGGCACGGACCCGAAGCTGCAGGTCCTCCAGGACTTCCCCAGCTTCGTCGCCTTCGCCGGCTACCCCGGGCCGTTCACGCCCGCGATCCAGGAGGTCGTGGCGACGTTCGTGCTCCCGGACATGTGCACGCGAGTAGCCCGGGGCCAGAGCCCGGACGACGCCGTGAAGTGGGCGCTCGGGGAGTACCGGCGGATCTACGCCAAGTACAAGCGGAACTGAGGACTCACGCGCCCTCCACCATCGCGGCCGTGAGGCCGCGTACGTAGCCCCGCGCGAAGACCGCGCAGACCGTCGCCACGGGGATGGCGGCGAGGTTCACGCCCGCGACCGCGACCAGCTCCTCGAGGCTCACGTCCATCACGCCCAGCCCGGCCGCGACCGTCTGCCGGGTCGGATCGAGCAGGAAGATCGAGGCGAACATGAAGTCGTTGCCGACCGTGCCGATGGTGAAGAGCGCGGCCGCGACGAGCACGTGCCGGCTCATCGGCAGCACGATCCGGAGGAACGCCGTGGCCGGCGTGGCGCCCTCGACGAGCGCCGACTCTTCGATCTCCCGCGGCAGGTAACGGTAGTACGCGGACAGGATCCAGACGCAGAACGGCAGCGCCATCGTCGAATAGATGAGGATGAGCGCGCCGTGGCTGTCGTCGAGGCCGAGGGCGATGATCACCTGGTAGAGGGGGATGAACAGGATCGTGTGGGGCACGACGTACGTCGCGAAGAGCGCGCGCCGCCACGCGATCCATCCCGGCGGCTGGAGCCGGCCGAGCGCGTAAGCGGCGAGGACGCTCGCCACGAGCGTGACCGTGAGGCTCCCGCCGAGCACGAGCGCGGAGTTGGCGAGCCAGCGGACGAAGGGCACCCGGGGCACGACCACGAAGCCCCGCACGCGCGCCGCGGCGCCCGCGAAGAGCTCCGTGTAGTTCTCCACGGTCGGGTCGACCACGTAGAGCGGGCTGCCGAAGACGTCTTCCTCGGGTGTCTTCAACGACTGCACGGTGATGAAGTAGATCGGGAAGACGCTGTAGACGGCGGCGAGCGTCAGCGCGACGCCGTGGGTCCAGCGCGCGAGCCGTCGACGGCTCACGCCGGCGTCTCCCGCGGGGGGTCGAACCACCGGAAGAGGACGGCCAGCACGAGCAACAGGGGCGGCACGAGCGACAGCGACCAGGCGGCCGCCTCGGCGAACTGCCCGCTCCGGATCCCGAGCCAGTAGGCGTACGTGCCGACGACGGGGAAGATCACGCGGCCGCCTGTGAGCATCCACACGTTGGCCAGGTCGGCGATGCCGGTGGTGAACGAGAGGAACACGGCCAGCGCCATGAACGGGCGCAGGAGCGGCAGCGTCACGTGGCACAAGCGCTGCGCGGCATTCCGAGTCTCGAGCCGGGCGTAATCGAAGAGCTCCGTCGGGATCGCGTTGAGCCCGGCGAGGAGGAACACCGCGGTGAACGACGCGCCTCGCCAGATGTTGAAGAGCGCCACGGAGACGAACGCGTAGGCGCCGGCGCCGACGAGCGCATCCACGGCGTGCTTCCAGTGACCCACGGCCACGCTGTACGAGGTGATCAGGGGCGGGTTCAGCATCCAGTACCAGGCCACCACCGTCACGCCGCCCGGATACGCCCACGGGAGGAACACGGCCAGGAACACGAGCGCGCGCCCCCGACACGGCCGCGCGAGCAGGAGGGCCAGCGCCACGCCGAGCGCGAGCTTGGCGGTGGTGGTGACGGCGAAGTAGACGACGGTCGTGGCGAGCGCGCGCCAGAAAAAGGCGTCGGCCAGCATGGCCCGGTAGTTCGCGACGCCGACAAAGGAGCGGCTCTCGGCGCGGCTGGCGAAGCTCGTGAGGCTGATCCAGATCTCCCAGGCGACCGGGTACGCGAGGACGCCGAGCACGAGCAGGAGCGCCGGAGTGAGCAGCGCGTAGGCGACGAGAATCTCGCGCCGCCGTACGGAGCCGGCCGGCGCCTGCGTCGGGCCATGAGGAACGGAGCCGGGTCGCACCTGTGTCAGGCCACCCACCGAGTCGCTCCGGCCCCGCGGGCCCCGTTACAGTGTCAGATCGCCAGCTCGGTCTTGAGGTCGAAGAACTGTGCGCGGTCGGGCGTCAGCGCCAGCCGCGTATTCTCGTGGACCTTCACGCGCGTGGTCGGCTCGACACGGGCGACGATCGTGTTCTGCCCCACGCGGACGTCGAGCAGCACCTCGGAGCCGAGCGGCTCGACGACGTCCACGACGGCGTCGAAGACGTACTCGCTCGGGTCTCCCCCGGTGGCCGGGTGCAGGTCCTCGGGCCGGACACCCAGCGTGACCTGCTGGCTCTTGTAGGGCATGAGCCGGCTCGCGTGGGCGGGAGGCACCCTCACGCGCAGCCCCTGGGTCTCGGCCCAGAGGGCGCCGTTGACGTCGGTCACCTTCACGTCGACGAAGTTCATCGCCGGCGAGCCGATGAAGCCCGCGACGAACTTGTTCGCCGGCCTGCCGTAGAGCTCGAGCGGCTCACCGACCTGCTGGATCCAGCCGTCCTTCATCACGACGACCCGGTCGCCGAGCGTCATCGCTTCGACCTGGTCGTGGGTCACGTAGATCGCGGTGGTCTCGAGGCGGTCGTGCAGCCGCTTCAGCTCGACCCGCATCTGGACGCGGAGCTTGGCATCCAGGTTGGAGAGCGGCTCGTCGAAGAGGAACACCTGCGGGTGGCGCACGATCGCGCGCCCGACCGCGACCCGCTGCCGCTGGCCGCCGGAGAGCTGGCGCGGCTTGCGCTTGAGCAGCTCCTGGATGCCGAGGATCTCCGCCGCTTCCTGCACGCGCTTCTGGATCTCGGCCTTCGGGAACTTCCGCATTTTCAGGCCGAACGCCATGTTGTCGTAGACGGTCATGTGCGGGTAGAGCGCGTAGTTCTGGAAGACCATGGCGATGTCGCGATCCTTCGGCGGGAGGTCGTTGACGACCCGGTCACCGATCGTGATCTCGCCCGCGGTGATCTCCTCGAGCCCCGCGACCATGCGGAGCGTCGTCGACTTGCCGCAGCCCGAGGGGCCGACGAGGACGACGAACTCCTTGTCGCGGATATGGAGATTCACGTCCTTGACGGCGTGCACCTCGTCGTATTTCTTGTTGAGATCCTTCATCATCACCTGCGCCATAGACGTGTCTCCTCGCTCAGAGTGCCGCGATGGTACACCAGATCGGCCACCGCGCGCTCATCCCTTTACGGAGCCGGTCAGCCCGGCGACGTAGTACTCGACGAAGAAGGAATACACGAGCGCGACCGGGATCGACCCGAGCAACGCGCCCGCCATGAGCTGGCCCCAGAAGTAGATATCACCCCGGATCAGCTCGGAGACGACGCCCACCGGCACCGTCTTGCGCTCCGGGGACGACAGGAAGATCAGCGCGTAGATGAACTCGTTCCACGACAGGGTGAAGGCGAAGATGCCCGCCGAGAGGATGCCCGGCACGGCGATCGGGAAGATGATCCTCAGCATCGCGCCGAAGCGTGTCGCGCCGTCGATCCGCGCGCACTCCTCGAGCTCTTTCGGGATCGTCTTGAAGTACCCCATCAGCAGCCAGGTGCAGAACGGGATCAGGAACGTCGGGTACGTGAGGATCAGCGCCCACGGCGTATCGCCGAGCCGGAAGGTGCGGATGATGTTCGCGAGCGGGATGAAGAGGAGGGTCGGCGGCACCAGGTACGTCACGAAGATCGAGGTCCCCACCGTCCCCGCCATGGGGAAGCGGAGCCGCGCCAGCGCGTACCCCGCCAGGAGCCCGCAGAAGAGCGAGATCGCCGTGGAGGCCACCGCGATGAAGAAGGTATTCCACAACCACTGCGGGAAGGTCGTCTTGGCCATCAGGTCCTGGAAGTGCTCGAGCGTCGGCTGCAGGGTCCAGAAGGGCGTGTTGCTCGCCGCCCGCCACGAGCGGTAGAGCTCGGCGTCCGGGCGGATCGCGGTGATCAGCATCCAGTAGAAGGGGAAGAGCGTTCCCACGACGAAGACCGTGAGGGGGATGTAGAAGTACACCCACCTCTTCCACTTCGGCTCGATCAGCATGACTTAGACGGCCTCCGGGCACGGGCGCCCGGGCTGTCGCCACGCCCGCTCGCGCGATCCAAGCCGCGGCCACCCGCGCGTCTCACGCGCCCTCCATTCATCGGGCACGGGCACCCGGGCTTCGCCACGCCCGTGCCCCGCCGCGACCACGGGCGCCGACCGCGCGCTCGCGCGATCCAGGCCGCGGACACCCGCGCGTCTCACGCCCCATCCATGCGTCGGAGGTAGCGGAGTTGCAGCCAGACCACCACGAAGAGCACCGGGAGCATGAAGAGCGAGATCGCGGCGCCCTCGCCCAGGAGACCCGTCGCCACGCCGACCTGGTAGGCATACGTCGCGAGCAGGTGCGTCGAGTTCGCCGGTCCGCCGCCCGTGAGCACGTAGATCAGCTGGAAGTCGGAGAAGGTCTGGATCACCGAGAAGACCACGACCACCACCGTCACGGGTTTGAGCAGCGGCCATGTCACGTGCCAGAAGCGCTGCCAGCCGTTCGCCCCGTCGAGGGACGCCGCCTCGTGCAGATCGGGGTTGATCGTCTGCAGCCCTGCCAGCAGGGTGATCGCGAAGAACGGCATGCCGCGCCACGTGTTGACGACGATCGCGCACCACATCCCGTACACGCCGTCGGACAGGAACGGGAGCTTGGTGGTGATGAGATCGGCCCTGTACAGGAGCCAGTTGAGCACGCTGAACGTCGGGTCGAACATCCAGCGCCAGGCGAAGGTCGACAACACGGTCGGTACGATGAAGGGCAACAGCATCGAGGCGCGCACGATGCGCTTGCCGCGGAAGCGCCGGTTCAGCAGCAGCGCGAGCCACATCCCCAGCGTGAGCTTGAAGATCGTCGCCCAGAACGTGTAGTAGAACGTGTTGCCGAACGCCGTCCGGAAGATCGAATCGTTCCACGCCTTGGCGAAGTTCTTGAACCCCACGAACTCGCCCACATTGCCGACGCTCGTGCTCGACAGCGACAGCCAGACGCCCATGATGAAGGGGTACGCGATGAACGTGCTCAGGATCAGGACGGTGGGCGCGAGGAGGAGGGCCGCCAGCGCCCGCTCGCTCTCGAGAAACCGCGTGAGCCGCTGCGGCCGGGTGGTCCGCGGGTGGGGAAGCACCACTTCGAGCCCGGCGGCGCTTCCCGCTCCCCCGGCGATCGGCCTCTTCACACCCTATCCATAGATCTTGTTCAATTCTCCCGCGGCCCACTTCACCGCGTCCTCGGCCTTCATGCCCTGGCAGGCCTTGGCGTACATGTCCACGATGACGTACTTCGTGTAGGCCTCGGTCGCCCTGGCCGACGGGGGCCCGGCGTAGCCGATCATGCGCGAGGCGGCGGCCGCCTGGCGGTAGATCCTCATCGGCGGGTCGACTCTCTCCCACATGGGGTGCTGCTCCCAGTACTTCGTGGCGCCGACCGAGAAGCCCTCGGCGACCTCGAACCACTTGGCGAACTGCTCCTTGCCGTGGAGCCACCTGAGGAAGTCCTTGGCGAGCTTCTGGTTCTTGCCGTACCGCATCACGGCGTGCGAGAACGCGACGTGGTAGCCGTAGGCGCCGGCGGGCCCGACCGGGATCGGCCCGTGCTGGATGTCCCTCACCACCGGCTCGCCCTTCTCGTCTCGCATCTTCTCCTGGCCCCGCTTGGCCGCGATGTAGATCGACGCGCCGTTGAGCGTCGCCGCGATCTCGCCCGACAGGAACGCGCGGTTGTTCGACGTGTCGTCCCACGCGAAGCCGCCCTCGTCGCAGGCGTCCTTCCAGTAGGCCTGCATGAACTTGACTGCCTCGAGCGTGGCCTTGCTGTCGAGCATGACCTTCTTCCCCGTCCGGTCCACCTCCTGGCCGCCGAAGCCCCACGTGAGGGGGTAGGCCCACGCGGGCGCGTCGCCGAAGGTATGGCCGAGCGTCTGGCCGATCGGCTTGCCCTTCTTCTTGAGCTTCATCCCGACCTGCCGCAGCTCGTCGAGCGTCTTCGGCCACGTGGTCTGCCCGACCTCGTCGAACCAGGACTTCCGGTAGGCGAACTGGAGCCCGACGATGCCGTGCGGCAGCGCGAGCCAGCGCTGGCCGTCCCGGGCGGCGGCCTCGGACTGCGCGTAGTAGGCGCCCTGCTCCTTGCCCTGCCACTCGCCGAGGTCGGTCACATCCACCAGACCGTTCTGGTAGAGGTGCGCCCAGTTGTGGAGCATCATGATGATGTCCGGCCCGGCCCCCGACTGGATCGCCGCCGTGATGCGCGGCTGGAGGTCGTTGGCGTTGATGAACTCGAAGACGACCTCGGCGCCGAGCGCCTTCGAGGCCTCGCCCGCCTGGCGCTTGAGCTCCACGTCGCACGCGGGGACGAAGTCCACCCAGCGCAGGATGTTGAGTCGCGTCCCCTGCGCGAAGGCCGGCGCCCGCCGCGCCGCGACGATAGAGCCGAGACCGGTCGCCGCGGCACCCGCCGCGCGGCCGGTGGTCTGGAGGAACTCTCTGCGTCGCATGTGCCCTCCCGGGCGCGCTCGCCCGCCTAGCCCTCGTAGATCTTCTTGAGTTCGCCCTCTGCCCACTTCACGGCGTCCTCGGCGCTCATACCCTGGACGGCTTTGGCGTACATGTCCGTGATGATGTACTTCGAGAACGTCTCGGTCGCCTTCGCCGTCGCCGGCCCGGCGTGGCCGAAGATCCGTGTACTGCGCGCGGCGGTCCGGAAGATCTGGAGCGGCTTGTCGGCCTTCGCCCACATCGGGTTCTTCTCCCAGGCCTTCGTCGCGCCGACCGAGTAGCCCCCCTGCGTCTCGAACCACTTCCCGTAGTTCTCCTTCGTTTGGAGCCAGCGCAGGAAGTCCTTCGCGAGCTTCGCGTTCTTCGAGTACTTCATGATCGCGTGCGACATGGGGAGGTACATCGTGAACGCGCCCGCGGGCCCGGCCGGCAGGTTCTGATGGTCGATGTCCTGCCACATGGGCTCGCCCTTCTCGTCCTTGATGTTCTCCTGCTTGCGCTTGGCCACGATGTAGATCGACGCGCCGTTGAGCGTCGCCGAGATCTCGCCGGCGTGGAAGGCACGGTTGTTGTTCGTGTCGTCCCACGCGAGGCCTCCCTCGTCGCAGCACTCCTTCCAGAAGGCCTGCATGAATTTCACCGACTCGATCGCGCCCTTGCCGTTGAGAATCACCTTCTTGCCGGTCTTGTCGGTCTCGGCGCCGCCGAAGCACCACAGCATCGGATAGCAGAAGGTCGGGGCGTCGCCGAACGTGTGGCCGAGGGTCTGACCGTACGGCTTACCCTTCGCCTTGAGCTGGGCGAAGAGCTTCCGCGCCTCGTCCCAGGTCTTCGGGTACTCGTGGGCGCCCGCCTCCTTGAGCCACGACCGCCGGTAGGCGACGGCGTTCCCGATGATCGAATGCGGCACGGCGAGCCAGCGGCCGCCGACGTAGGACGACGACGGCCAGACGTCGTAGAAGCCGCCCTCGGCCCTGGCCAGCGCCGTCGCGAGATCGCTGACGTCGACGAGCTGGCTCCCGTAGAGCTGCGCCCAGTTGTAGAGCATGATGAAGATGTCGGCGCCGGACCCCGACTGGATCGCGGCGGTGATGCGCGGCTGCAGGTCGTTCGCGTTGATCGTCTCGAACACGACCTCGGCGCCGAGCGCCTTGGAGGCCTCCGGCATCTGGCGCTTGAGCTCGACGTCAGACTCGGGAATGAAGTCGACCCAACGGACCCAGTGGAGCTTCGTCCCCTGCGCGTAGGCGGGCGCGCGACGCGCCGAGACGATGCCTTCGATGCCGCTCATCGCGACCGCCGCCGTGGCACCCGTTGCCGTGATGAACTGCCGGCGATTCAACCTCTTCGCGTCCATGCGTGATCCTCCTTGATCAACACAGCGGGCAATCGTCGCCGGAAGCGTCGCTGCTACCGGCGGATCGCTCAGTGACCGCGCTGAGTGGAACTTGACCTCCGAGAAAAGCGCCGAATTTGTAGCATCAGCGCCGCGAGGTGTCAACTGGCGGTCCCCCCTCAGGCTAAAATTAGCGCACTCTAGACCACTCCCTGCAAGCAGTTCAAGGGGTCGGGCTCGCTCGTCGGACGAGCGCGGACGCGGAGGATTCCGCCTCGTTGTCGCTTTGGCATGTCGCCCGTCCGGAAATTACACGCGGTCGAAGGCCGGCGTCGTTCGCTCTAGCCGATCGCGCCCCGCATGACGAGCCGCGGCGGTCTGAAGGTGAACGCGAGCACCATCGCTCCGACCCCGATAGCGGTCGACGTGATGTAGAGCCAGGCGTAGGTCCCGAGCACGTCGTGAATCCAGCCCCCGGCGAACGAGCCGAGCCCCATGCCGAGCGTCGAGATGAGAAAGACCGCCCCGTACGCCGTCCCCATGACCTTCTCGCCGAAGTACTCGCGCGTCACGAGCGCGTAGATGGGCATGACGCCGCCGTAGGCGACGCCGAAGACGACGGCGGCCGCGTAGAAGCTCCAGGCCTCGCGCGTGAAGAGGTACGCGAAGACCATCGCCGCCTGGAGCGCCAGCCCCGCGACGAGGGTGGGCTTGGCGCCGAAGCGGTCGGCGAGGAGTCCGCAGCCGATGCGCCCGGCGATCGACGCCAGGCCCGACACGCCGAACACCGTCGCCGCGACCATCGTCGCCACGCCCTGGTCGATCGCGTGCGTCACCATGTGGAAGATCGGGCCCGAGTGCGCCGCGCAGCAGGCGAGGTGCGTGAGCGCGATCGCCCAGAACTGCGGCGCGCGCAGCACCTGGCCCGTCGAGTAGTCGCGCAGCGGCGCCGAGCGCCCCCCGAGCGCGACGGCCCCCATGTCGCTCGGGGCGTTCTCGATGAGGAGCGCCACCGGGATCACGACGAGCCACGCGAGGTCGCCCAGGACCAGCATCGCGACGCGCCAGTCGAAGTGGCTCGTCAGCCAGCGGCTGAGCGGGGCGATCAGGAACATGCCGACGCCGATCCCGGCGGAGACGACGCCGACGGCGAGGCCGCGGTTCGTCGTGAACCACTTCGTCGCGGTGGCCGTGAGCGGCGCGTAGAAGGCGCCCACCGCGAACCCCACGAGGACGCCGAAGGTGACGGAGAACTGGCCGAGCGTCGCGACCTGGCTCGACAGCACGAGGCCCAGGCCCAGGACGAAGCCGCCCGCGGCGGTGACGACGCGGGTGCCGATCCGGTCGGAGAGCGCCCCCCACGCAAAGGAGCCGAGCCCCATCGCGATCCAGTTGATCAGCGCGACCAGGGAGATGGCGCTCCGGCTCCAGCCCATCGAGTCTTCGATGGGCTTGAGGAAGACGCCGAGCGAGAAGAGGGCGCCCATGCCGACGGCGATCACGGTGGCGGCGGCCGCGAGCACGACCCAGCCGTAGAAGAGTCCGCGCTGACTCATCGATGGAGACTACGATAGCATGAGCGCCATGTGGCATCTCGTCTGGCCCGCGGTGGCGTTCGTCGTCACCCTCCTCGCGGCGCTCACCGTGTGCGGCCTCCTCGGGTGGGCCCTCCGCCGCCGGATTCGCGCCCAGGACGGCCTCGCGGCCTTCCTCCGGGCGATCAGGCTGCCGTCGCTCCTGTGGGCCACCGTCCTGGCGCTCTACGTGGCGATCGAGGTGGCGGATCTGCCGCGGCGTCTGACCGACGACCTCGGGATGATCTTCCAGGCGGCCCTGATCCTGTCCGTGACCTTCACCGCGGCCAGCCTCGTGGCGACCCTGGTTGGCCACGCCAGCGAGCGTAGCGCCCTCGGCCTCCAGGTGACCGGCCTCGCCCAGACCATCGCGCGGGTGGCGATCTACGTCATCGGCGTCCTGGTCCTCCTGAGCGTGCTCGGGGTCCACGTCACGCCGATCCTCACCGCGCTCGGCGTCGGCGGTCTCGCCGTCGCCTTGGCGCTCCAGGACTCGCTGGCGAACCTCTTCGCCGGTCTCCACCTGCTCGCCGACAAGCCGATCCGCGTCGGCGACTACGTGAAGATCGCCGACGCGGTCGAGGGCTACGTCGTCGACATCGGCTGGCGCTCCACGCGCGTCCGGATGCTCCAGAACACGGTCGTCGTGGTGCCGAACAAGAAGGTCGCCGAATCGGTCATCACCAACTTCGACCTGCCCGAGCCGAGCATGGCGCTGTCGATCCGGGTGAGCGTGAGCTATCGGAGCGACCCGGACCGCGTCGAGCGCGTGCTCGTCGACGAGGCGACGAAGGCGACGGGCCAGATTCGCGGGCTCCTCGCCGAGCCCGCGCCGTTCGCCCGCCTCATCCCCGGGTTCGGAGAGTCGTCGCTCGATTTCACGCTGAACTGCCAGGTCGCATCGTTCGTCGACCAGTATCTCGTCCAGCACGAGCTCCGAAAGCGCATCCTGCGGCGCCTGCGCGCCGACGGGATCGAGATCCCGTATCCGACTCGGGCGGTGGAGCTTCGGGACGAGCGGTCCGATGGATAGCCGAGGCGCCACGTCCGGAGATTCGCACAGCTGGTGTCCGCCGCGTGCGACCGGCTACCCGAGGCGCGGGCGCTCGCGGACGGGCGCCAAGACCAGGAGCCCGCCCGCCATCGTGAGCGCGAGACCGAGCCACGGGCCCCGATAGCCGCCGGCCCACTCGACGCAGGCGCCGAAGACGGGCGGGCCGAGTGTGACGCCGAGGGAGGAGATCGCGAGCCCGAGGCCGACCGCGGTGGTGGCCGCGCGCGGGCCAGCGAGCTCGGCCATCAGGGTGTGCTGGACGCCGTTCCAGCCGATGCCGAAGAAGCCGAAGACGATCACGAGAGGTAGAAGCCAGAGGGCGGGCGAATCCGACCCGGTAAAGGCGATCGCGATCGAACAGAGCGCCGAGCCGCAGCCGGCGATCGCGAGCGGAGTCCGGCGTCGGCCGCCGAACGTCCGGTCGGAGAGCACGCCAAACACGATGCGCCCGAGCACGCCGCCGGCCTGAGCGAGTGCCAGGTAGCGGCTGGCCGCCAGCAGCGCGAGCCCGACGACGCCCTGGAGGTAGAGCGCCAGGAACGCCATCCACACCGTCTGCGTCGCGGCGAACACGAGCGTGGCGAGGCCGACGAGCCAGAGGTCGCGCGTGAGGAGCACGGCGAGGACGGGACCACGCTCGCCGGGCGCGCGCCGCGGGGCGGCCTGGCCCGGCGGGTCGCGGTAGATCGCCGCGCACGCGGCGGCGCAGACGACGACGAGGAGCGCCGCGACGGCGACCGCGAGCCGCCAGCCGAGGCGGAGCGCGAGCGTGGGGACGATCGCCGCGCCCAGCATGCCGCCGAACGGCAGTCCCACCTGCTTGAGCCCGACCACCGTCGCGCGCCGCCGGGGCGGAAACCACGACATCGCGGCGGTGGTGGACGCGGGGTTGAGCGTGCCGTAGCCCACCCCCGCCACGATCATCAGCGTGATGAAGACGGCGTACGACCGCGCCGCGCTCGCGCCGAGGAGCCCCGCGGCGATCAGCGCCTGGCCGAGGACGAGCGTCTTCGCGGTGCCCCAGCGGTCGGCGAGCATCCCCGCGAAGAGCGACATGGCGACGGGGCCGATGTAGTAGGCGGAGAGGAACGAGCCCGCCTGCGTGAGCGTGAGGCCGAGGTCGCTTCGGATCAGCGACGCGATCGCGGGGATCCCGAGCGGCCCGATGTTGGCGACGGTTTGCGCCAGGATGATGAGCGTGAGGATCACCCGGCGCCTGGCCGGCGGGTCGGCGTCCGGCACGCGGGTCACGAGCGGCGGGACGCGAGGCGGGCCTCGGCGGCGCGGAGGTCGGCCTCCGTGTCGACGCCGATCGTGGGTTCGTCGGTCTCGACGACCGAGATCGGGATCCCATGCTCGAGGAACCGCAGCTGCTCGAGGTTTTCGGCGAGCTCGAGCGGCGAGGGCGACAGGCGGTGGAAAGTCTCGAGCGCCGCGCGCGTGTACGCGTAGAGCCCCACGTGCTTGTAGCGGAGGACACCGCGGCCCTCGCGGTCGTAGGGGACGGGGTACCTGGAGAAGTAGAGCGCCCGGCCGTCGGCGGCGCAGACGACCTTGTTCACCGCCGGGTTGTCCGCTTCCTCCGGACGCAGGCGGATCTTGAGGGTCGCCACCTGAGTCTCGGCGCGCTCGCGGAAGGGCGCGATCAGACGCGCGATCTGGCCCGGCGTGACGAAGGGCTCGTCACCCTGGACGTTGACGTAGACGTCCGCCGCGCGCGACCGGGCGATCTCCCAGACGCGGTCGGTGCCGGACGAATGGTCGGCCGACGTCAGCACCGCGGGGACCCCGTGGCGCGCGCACGCCTGGAGGACCTCGTCGGAATCGGTCGCGACGAGGACCTCGGCGAGGTCGGGCGCACGCCGCGCGGCCTCCCACACGTGGACGACCAGCGGCTTGCCCGCGATCTCGCGCAGCACCTTTCGCGGAAGGCGTGTGGAGGCCAGGCGCGCGGGGATGACGCCGAGGGCGCTGAGGCGCCGGCTCACGAGCCCGAGCTCACGGAAACGCGCGCAGCGTGCGGATGAGGAGAGCCCGCGCGTCGGGCGGCGCGAACGGCACGATCACCGGCTGCGTCAGCCCGGCGCGGACGAACTCGGTGATGCGACCGCGGCAGAACGCCTCGTCGCCGACCACGCCGAGGCCGTCGAGGACGCGGGGCGAGATCTTCTTCACTGCGCCCGCCCGGTCGCCCGCCTTCCAGGCGGCGTTGACTCCTTCCACCTCGTCCCCGAACCCGGCGGCGCGGAAGAAACTCGCGTAGGCGTCCACGATCGCGTACCCGGTGATGTCGCGCGCCAGCGCCTCGCGCACCCGCGTGGGGTCGTCGGTGACGCAGGTCCGGATGAACGACGCGACCTCGAACCCGTCGAGCGTTCGCCCCGCCCGCCGCGCGCCGGCCTCCAGATGCTTGATCGAGGCCGGCACGGTCTCGGGCGGGATCCAGTTGAGCACCACGCCGTCGCCGATCTCGCCCGCGAGCTCCAGCATCTCGGGGCCGAGCGCGGCGAGGACGACGCGGACGGGCTTCTCGGGGGGCGGCGCCGTCATCCGGAAGTTCTTCACGCGGTAGAACGTGCCCTCGAAATTCACGCGCTCGCCGGACGCCGTCAGACGGATGACCTGGACGGCCTCGCGGATCTGCCGCAGCGAGGTCCCGAAGGGGAGCCCGTGCCAGTCGCCGACGATCGTGCGGCTCGAGAGGCCGAGCCCGAGGGCGACGCGCCCCGGCGCCACGTGGCCGAGGCTCGCGGCGGAGACTCCGAGGACCACGGGCGTGCGGGTCTGGACGGGGACGACGGCCGAGCCCACGTGGATCCGCTCGGTGTGGCTTGCGATCAGCGTCATCAGGCTGATCGCGTCGTACCCGGAGGACTCCCCCAGCCACGCGGTGTGGTAGCCGCGCGTCTCGGCCTCGCGCGCGACGGCGATGAAGTCCGCCACGGGTTCGGAGGCGAAGGGGGAGAGGACGATGCCGAGACGCGGGGCCGTCACGCGTCGGTCTTGACGGCGTCGCGTGCGGCTTTCGCCGCCCCGAGGAGGAACCGCTGGTCGTTCACCATCCCGACGAGCGTCCACCCCTCGCGGATCCGGCGGTTCACCGTCTCGGGCTTGAGGCAGTGGATGCCCGCGGCGACCCCGTGGCGCCGCGCTGCGGCGAGGATCTTCTGCATCGCGGCCTCGAACTCCGGATGCGGCGGCTCGAGTGACGGCGCCAAGCCCGCCGACGCGCACCAATCGTTTGGGCCGACGTAGCACGCGTCGATCCCCGGAACGGAGAGGATCGCGTCGATGTTGCGGACCCCGTCCACGTGCTCGATCTGGGCGATGACGAGGATCTCGTCGTTGGCGCGCTGGAAATACGTCGGCGCGTCGGTCTTGAACGACAGCGCGAAGCGCCCGGCGCCGAGGCTCCGCACGCCCCGGGGTGGGTACGTGCACGCGCGGACGAGCCGCTCCGCCTCCTCGCGCGTCCGGATGTTCGGCGCGAGCACGCCCCAGGCCCCCGCATCCAGCACGCGCTTGACGCTCTCCTCGCTGAGCGCGTGGACACGGACGAACGGCGCGCACGGGTAGCGGGTGATCGTCGCGAACATCGTCGCCAGGGTCGCCAGGTCGATGGGCCCGTGCTCGGTGTCCGCGAGGAGCCAGTCGAAGCCCGCGGACGCCATGAGCTCGGCCACGAGCGGGTCGCCGAAGTTGAGGAGGCTGCCGAAGCACGCCTTGCCGGCGCGTAACCGCTGCTTCACGTGATTGGGTATCATCGGACGGCAGTATAGCGCGGGAGACTTGCCGCGGACCGCGGCGAAGCGAGGCGTCGCCGACGCTGCGTCGGATGCTCGCGTGAGCCCATCGGAGGGGGCGCACGTCACGGCCCCCTCCGGAACCTCTCCGGGACCGGATCGCGCGGGTCAAGCCCGCATGAGTGGCTACTCCGCCGCGCGGCTCGCCGTATCATTGACCGGGAGGTTCCGCGCATGGGTCTGCTCGACGGCAGGACCGGCATCATATTCGGTGTCGCCAACAAGCGCTCCATCGCCTGGGCCATCGCCCAGGCGCTCGCCGGGGCGGGGATGCGGCTGGCGTTCACCTACCAGGGCGATCGCCTCAAGGAGAACGTCACAGAGCTGGCCGGAACGCTCCCGGGCTCGGTGATCTACCCCTGCGACGTCGCGTCGGACGCAGAGGTCGGCGCCGTCTTCGCCGGCGTCGCGCGCGACCTCGGGCGTCTGGACACGCTCGTCCACTCGGTGGCGTTCGCCCAGCGCGAGGATCTCGAGGGCGACTTCGTCGCCACCTCGCGCGAAGGGTTCCGCGTGGCGCACGACGTCTCCGCGTACTCGCTCGTCGGGCTCGTGCGCGCGGCGCTGCCGCTGCTCGAGAAATCGGATGCGGCGTCGGTGATCGCGATGACGTACCTCGGCTCCGAGCGCGTCGCCGCCGGCTACAACGTCATGGGCGTGGCCAAGGCGTCCCTCGAGGCGTCGGTGCGCTACCTCGCGGCGAACCTCGGCCCGAAACGCGTCCGCGTCAACGCGATCTCGGCCGGCCCCGTCAACACGCTGGCCGCGCGGGGGGTCCGCGGCTTCACCGAGATGCTCAAGCACCACGCCGAGAAGGCACCGCTCCGCCGCAACGTCGAGCTGCGCGAGGTGGGGGACACGGCGCTCTTCCTCGCCTCGCGCATGGCCTCGGGGATCACGGGCGAGGTGATCTACGTGGACTGCGGCTACAGCATCATGGTGCTGTAGATGAGCCTCCCGCAGGGGCGTCCCGCCGGGCCGATCAGTCCACCGCGCTTGTCGCAGTGCGACCTGCTCCTCGCGGACGTCCCGACCTGGCGGTACCTCTCGTATGTCTCGGGCGTGAACCACGTCCGCCGTGTCATCACGCGCGGCCGCTCGGTCTGGGAGCGATGACCCAGCGGCTCGTTCCCGACCTCGTCCTGACGGACGCGGGCTGGCAGACGGGCCGGGTGGTCGTGGTCGAGGCGGGCCGCATCGACGCGCTCGAGCCCGTGCACCGCGTCTGGCCGAGCGACGTGGTGCTCGCGGGCAAGGCGCTCTTGCCCGGCACGGTCAACGCCCACGGCCACACCTTCCAGTCGCTCCTGCGCGGCCTCGGCGACGACCTCGACTTCATGGGCTGGCGCGACCGGGTGCTGTATCCGTTCTCTGAGAAGCTCGACCGCCGGGCCATCGCGCTCGGCGCCACCTTCGCATTCGCCGAGATGCTGCTGCACGGCGCCACGACGTGCGTCGACTTCTTCTATCTCCATGATTCGGGCAACGAGAACGCCGAGGCCGTGATCGACGCGGCCCGTCGGGTGGGGATTCGTCTGGTCCTCGCGCGTGGGATGTACGACTGGGAGGGTGCGCCGCACCGCTACCGCGAGACGGTGGCCGACGCCGCGCGGCGGACGCGGGAGCTGATCGCCTCCCACCGACACGATGCGACGGCGCTCGTGCAGCCGGCGCCGCACAGTCCGCACGGCGCCTCACCCGCGATGATCCGGGCGGGCTGGGAGGTCGCGGAGTCGGAGGGGACGCCGTTCCACATCCACGTCGCCGAGGGGCGCTACGAGGGCGAGCGGACGCTCAGGGAGCACGGCGCCACGCCCATCCGCTACCTCGACCGCCTCGGCGTGCTCGGGCCGCGGATGATCGGCGTGCACTGCGTGTGGCTCGACGACGAGGAGATCGCGTGCATGGGGACGCGCGGCGCAGCGCTCGTCCACTGCCCGAGCTCCAACATGTTCCTCGGCGACGGCATCGCGCGCGTGCCGGAGTTGCTTTCCGCGGCCGTGCGGGTCGGTCTCGGGACGGACGGCGGCTGCACCAACAACCGGCTCTCCGTGTTCGAGGAGATGCGCATGGCCTCGCTGCTCCAGCGCGTCCGACTCCTCGACGGCTCGGCGCTCGATGCCGGGTGCGCGTTTGCGATGGGGACGCGCGCGGGCGCCTCCATCCTCGGTCTCGACGCGGGCGTCATCGAGCGCGGCAAGCTCGCCGACCTCGTCGCTGTGAGCCTCGACGACCCCTCACTCCACCCGCGCACCGATCTCCTCAGGGCGGTCGTCTACGCCATGTCGTCCCGGGCCGTGAGCGACGTCTGGGTGCACGGGCGACAGGTCGTCGCGTCGGGGCGTCTCACGACCGTGGACGAGCACGAGCTCCTGGCGCGTGTCGCGGAGCTGACCAAGGGATGGTCAATCTCGACGGCGGCTTGCTGAGCCTCGAGCCGGTCGAGGCCATCGTCCGCCGCGGTGACGAAGTCCGCCTGGGGAGGGGAGCGGCGCGGGCACCTGCAGCGGCGCGAGAGTTCGTGGACCGGCTCGCGGGCACGCGGCGCCGATCTAGGGTCTCATGCTCCGGCTCGCGGCGTGGCGCTACCTCAAGGCCGATCTCGACGCGGCGCGGGTCCGCGCCGAAGACGGCAGGGTGCTCGCGGGTGTGGAGGCCGCGATTGGGCCGCTCGAACGAGGACGGTCCCCGGTTCGAGGCGACACGCGCGCCGGGCCGCGCGCGGTGGGGCTCTGTGGGGGCTTACCCCGGGCGCTTCAAGGAGACGACGGTGTCGCGGACCGGCGCCGCCGCTTCGACGGGGCCGCCCTTGGTCATGCGGCAGTGGCCCTCGAAGAGCACGCCCTCCTCGATGACCACCACGGGCGCCTCGACGTCGCCAAAGACCCGCGCCGAGCCCCGGATCTCGACGCGCTCGGAGCCCATGACGTTACCGACGACCTCGCCGCTGATCGTCACGACCCCGGCGCGGATCGAGGCGTTGACGACGCCTTTCTCACCGATGATGAGAGTGTCGTTCGAGACGATCTCGCCCCGGAAGCGTCCGTTCAGCATGACGGTGCCGGTGAACGTGAACTTCCCCTCGATCTCGGAACCCTCGTCGATGAACGCCGTGAGGTTGCTTCCCTTGCCCGAGGACTTCGCGCTCTTCCGGAAGAACATAGACGCTGCTCCGCGCGCGGCGGATGACCGCTACGCGCTCTACTGGCCCGCCCGCTTGTCTTCGATCAGGTAGGCCGGCCGCTGGGCGCTCGGCTGGCCGTTCATTTTCGTCACGTTGCCGTCGAAGAAGCCACCCTTCGCGATCACGAGCGAGTCGGTCTGGATGTTCCCGCTGACCCGGCCCGTCTCCGTGATCTCCACATTGCCGGTGGCCACCATGGTGCCCTCGTAGTGGCCCATGATGACCGCGTCGACCGTTTGCACGTCGGCATTGACCGTGCCCTTCTCGCCGATGACGAGCTTGCCGCCGACGTGCAGCTCGCCGCTGACCTCGCACTCGATCTCGATCGAGTCCGCGATCTCGAACTTGCCTTCCAGCCGCGCGTGGTCGCCGACGACCGTCATCAGCGTGATGGAACTGGCCGACGTGCCGTTGTCCCGCGAGGCGGCGGTTTTCTGCTGGCCCTTTCTGTCTCCGAACATCGGAGGCCTCCTTGGCTGATCAGGCTCATTCGAGTGAGCGCAGAAATTCAGATTAGGGCCCGCGCCCACGGGGTGTCAACCTCGCGGTCGCGCTCCACATTGGGTGGGGCCACCGGGGACCGGTGCAACTTGCCGTGGGGCGGGCAGCGGACGGCATGGCGGGCGGGTTCGATCGGCGAAGGGGGCGGACATTACGCCCCCCTCCGAGGTACGGCTAGGAAAGAGGCGCCGGCTTCGCCGGCGCAATCGATCCTGGGGGGAGGTTTCGGAAGGGGGGCGAAGCCCCCCTCCGAGTCAACTAGAAGGAGCGGATCAGGCGCTCGACCCGTTCGTCGTGGGACTGGAACGGGTCCTTGCAGAGGATCGTCTCGCGCTCGGGGTCGTTGAGCTTCAGGTAGACCCAGTCGACGCGGTAGTCCTTGCCCTTGAGGTTGGCCTGCCGGATGAACTCACCGCGCAGTCGCGCGCGCGTGGTCTGCGGCGGCTCGTGCTTGGCGCGCTCGATCGTCTCGTCGTCGGTGATGCGGTCCACCATGTCGCGCGCGGCCAGCTTGTAGTACACGCCGCGGTCGGGGCGGATGTCGTGGTACTGCAGGTCCATCAGCGAGATCTT
>WNFW01000207.1_pt1 | contig 54075 bp, 47 predicted proteins | sample 5400131 | NCBI WGS metagenome assembly WNFW01 (sample SAMN13153362, study PRJNA577476) | soil metagenome | isolation source: 20 cm soil or saprolite under grassland replicate 1 | place: USA:California | collected 2016-06-15
AAGCCGCCCTTGGCGCCGACTGGGATGATGACTGCGTTCTTGACCTGCTGCGCCTTGGCGAGACTGAGGATTTCGGTACGGAAATCTTGCGGCCGGTCCGACCAGCGGATGCCACCGCGCGCAACCTTGCCGAAACGCAGGTGCAACGCTTCAACGCGGGGGGAGTAAACGAAAATCTCATAGCGTGGTCGCGGTAGCGGCAAGGCGTCGAGCTGATAGAAATTCGTGCGAATCGCAGCGGTGATCGCGTTGACGAAACGACGCAGGATTCGGTCTTCGTCGAGACTTTCGACCGCTCTGAGCGCGGACTCGATCTTCTCCGTGATCTTTGCCTCGCGCGCCTTTCGCTCCTGGGCCGAGGGACGCGGATCGAACCTGGCAGCGAACAGGTGCACGAGGTCGGCGGCGATCGACGCGTGCTTGACCAGCGTCGTCGACATATAGCCCTGGGAATAGGGTACCTGGATTTGCCGCAGAAATCGCGAGATCGCGCGCACGAGCGCCACGTCGCGCCACATCAGCTCCGCCGTCAGTACAAGCGCATTGTAGCCGTCGTTCTCCGCCCCACCACGCATCACCACCAGGAAGACCGCCTCGAGACGGCGCTTCTTCGCTTCGAGATCGACTGCTGCACCGTCCGCACGCTCGAGCAGCATATCGTGGAACCAGACATCGCCTTCGCGTTGCCGCTCGGGCGGCGCCCCGCCGTGCTGCGCCTTGTCCCCGATAGAGCGAGCGATCTGATACGTGCGCTCGTCAACGACCTTGAAGCCCATGTTCTCGAGCGCGGGCACGCGCTCGGAGAGCGGGATCGGCCGATCGTAGCTCCACACCTTCAGTCCAACGCAGTTGCTTGTGTCGGATAGGCGCCGATGAAAATCGACGCCGAGCGGGCGAGAGGGCAAGAGCCCTTCAATGACGCGAATATCGCCGAGCGCCGTGGCAGGCGAGTAGTTCTCCCGATATCCTTCGGAGAAGGCGTCGCGATAACGCTCGAACAGGGCACGCGCTCTGACCGGATCGTGGGTGCGCGCCAACGCATCGCCAAGCTCGTCGACCCAGGTGCGCACAATCGTTTCGACCGCGCGCTCGAGGCTGGCCCGATCCGGATTCGGCGCTTCGCCCGACGAAAGCGCGATGATGAAGTGGACGCGAACCAGCTGGCCCTCGGGAAAGAACGGGTGGAAAGCGCTCACCCGGCCCTGGTAGGCAGTGGCGAGATAATCCCCGATCGCCTTGCGCACCGCGCTGCCGTACCCTTCGCGGGGGACGTAAACAAGGATCGAGACGAAACGGTCGAATCGGTCGCGCCGCGGCAAAACTCGCACCCGCGGCCGCTCGTCGAGCTGCAGCACCGCCAGTGCGAATTCGTACAGCGTGTCCTCGTCAAGCTGAAACAATTCGTCGCGCGGGTAATTCTCGAGCACGTTGACCAGTGCCTTGCCCGAATGGCCATCGGGATCGAAGCCGGCGCGTTTCACCACTGCGTCGACCTTGCGGCGCAAGTACGGAATGGACCGCGTGGAGCGCGTGTAGGCGGTCGACGTGAACAGTCCGACGATGCGGAACTCGCCGGTGAGCTTGCCGCTCCGGTCGAAGCGCTTCAGCCCCACATAGTCCATGTAGACCCGCCGATGCACGCGTGAGCGCACCGTAGCCTTGGTGACGATGAGCAGCGTCGGTTGTTCAAGCAGCGCCCGCATCTGTGCCGTGATGACCAAGGGCTCGTTCCAGCGCCGCAGCACCGCCATGTCGCGTGAACGCAATATGCCGAGCCCGCTCTCGAAGATGGGCTCGAGCGCAGCCTGGGAAGCCGTGAACCCATAGTCCCGAATGCCAAGAAAGGTGAAATTGTTGTCGAGGAGCCATTCAAGGAACGCGATCGCTTCGGCGATCTCTCCCGCGAGCAACGGCGGCGGATTAGCCTTTAGCTCCGCAACCACGTCTGCTACCCGCCCAACCATTGCTCGCCAATCAGCAACGCACACACGGACATCCGCGAGCACGCGCTCGATCGCCTCGACGATCGCGGCACGGCGTGCTTGTTCGTCGATACGTTCGACATGAACGTAGATGATGCTTTCCCGCAGCGCGCCGGGAACGGACTTTGTACCCTTGAACGCGGTGAGCCGGCCGGCGCCGTCGCGCAGCACGCTGAGGACAGGATGCACGACCAAGTGGATATCGATACCGCGCTCGGTGAGTTCGGCCAGCACCGAGTCCACCAGGAATGGCATGTCGTCATTCACGATTTCGAGCACGGAATCGACGCGCAACCGGTCGTGACCCGCCAAGGCGGGCGCGTCGAAGCGAATGTTCGGCACGCCGGGTTTGCGCACGGCGAGCAGCGCCCAAGCATCCGCGGCGAGCTCGGCAAGCTGACGCGGATCGTAACGCATGAGATCTTCGGGAACAGCGTGAGCAAAGAGCGCGACGACGAAATCCTCCGGCACATCGCGATTGCCGCTACCCAGGATGTTGGCGGCTGCAGCAATGAGCGCCGCTTCGGCGCGTTCTTCGTCCGTGCCGGGAAGGTCGTCCGCTGCCATCGCGTTGTTCCTCGGCGCGCCCCGCGGGTTACCTTGAACCCTGACATCATTGCCAAAGGTTTTAGGAGCCAAAATCTTCACCCTCAAGTGCTCCTCACAGCCGCATGACACTCAAAGTACACTCAAAGTAAGCTCGTGATGCTCGAAGCAATATCGTTCCATGACCTCAGACGGTAATATCAAGCATCGAACACAGGAGGATGACTGTGCCTAAAGCGACCAAGGACGCGGCCAAGAAGCGATCGGTCCCCACCAAGCGTTCAGCGGTCGTCGGAGCCGCTGACACATCTGCCGCGCCCCACAGCGGCGGTGAAGACGACATCACAATCATGGCGCTAAATCTCGCACCAGGGAAACTCTCGGCCGAGATGGCGGCGTATTTCAAGAAATGCGAAGAAAAGTTGGGCTTCGTACCCAACGTCCTCAAGGCCTTCGCCTTCGATGACGCGAAGCTCAGGGCATTCGTAGACTACCGGCAGGAGCTCGTGCAGAACGCCGCCAAGCTGTCGAAGCTGGAAATTGAAATGATCGCTACGGTGGTCTCCTCACAGAACCGCTGCTTCTATTGCATTACGGCGCACGGCAACGCAGTGCGCCAGCTCGGCGGTCCAGTCTTGGGCGAGATGATGGTGATGAACTATCGAGCGGCACGTCTCGACAAGCGCCAGCGCGCGATGCTGGATTTCGCGGTCAAGCTTACGGCCCAGCCGTGGAAAGTCGAAGAGAAGGACCGCGAGCGCCTGCGTCGCGCCGGCTTCACCGATCGCGACATCTGGGACATCGCTTCCGTTGCGGCCTTCTACAACATGACAAATCGGCTTGCATCTGCGACCGACATGCGGCCGAACACCGCCTATCACGGCCAGGCGCGCTAGTCCTGGAGCCGAGAGTTCGCCAATGACGGCCGCTGGAGGCCAGATGATCGGCATCGCCCGCGCCACGTTGCTCCTCCTGTTCGCATGCCTGACCTGGATCGGGCCGCTGGCGGCAGAGACGCCCGCGCTTACCGATGTCGCACCCGCGAGCGGCTCGCCCATCGAGCCGGTGGCGGCGTCCCACGGCATCGTGGTTGCGCAGGAAGGCCGCGCAGCACGCATCGGTGTCGAAGTGCTCGAGCAAGGCGGCAATGCGATCGACGCGGCCGTGGCGACGGGTTTCGCGCTCGCGGTGACCTACCCGCGGGCCGGCAATATCGGCGGCGGCGGCTACATGCTGATCCATCTCGCCCAGGGCAGGATCGATACGGCAATCGACTATCGCGAGACCGCGCCGGCTGCGACGACACGCGCAATCTTCCTTGATGAGCGAGGCGAAGCCGACCCGCACAAGTCCCAGGACTCCGCGCTTGCCATTGGCGTTCCGGGGACCGTCGCCGGACTTGCGCTCGCGCATGCGAAATATGGCTCGGGAAAATTCACGCTCGCGCAGCTGATCGCGCCGTCAATCGCGCTCGCGCGCGATGGCATTCCGGTCGAGAACGACGTTGCCGACTCGTTGCCCCGGTCGCAAACGCGTCTGGCCCGCTGGCCCGCAACGGCGAAGATCTTTCTCGCCCCCGACGGCCGTCCGCTCGGCCCTGGAGCGACATTACTCCAACGCGACCTTGCCGATACGCTCTCGGCAATCGCTCGCGAGGGACCGCGCGCGTTCTATCGCGGCGCAATCGCGGACAAGATCGCCAGCGCTGTTGGCGCGGCGGGCGGCATCATGACGCGCGAAGATCTCGAGCGCTATAAGCCGATCGAGCGCACGCCCACCTTCGGCAGCTATCGCGGCTATCGCATCGTGTCGATGCCGCCGTCCTCGTCCGGCGGCGTGGTTCTGGTCGAGATGCTCAATATTCTCGAAGGATACAAGTTGGGAGAACTCGATGCGGCGACGCGTGTCCATTTGATGATCGAAGCGATGAAGCGCGCCTACTTTGATCGTGCGAAGTTTCTGGGCGATCCAGCGAGCGTCACGCCGCCATCCTATCTCACGTCAAAACGCTTCGCCGAAACGCTGCGCGGGCGCATCGACCCCGCCCACGCCGCGCCAGCCGCGAGCTTCGGCTCGATCGTTGCGCCGACGCGCGAAGGTGACAATACCACGCATTTCTCAGTGATCGATCGCTTCGGCAATGCAGTGGCCAACACGACGACTCTGAATTTGAGTTATGGCGTCGGTCTCGTGGCTGAAGGCACGGGTATTCTGCTCAACAACGAGCTCGACGACTTCGCCGCCAAGCCGGGCGCTCCCAATGCTTTCGGTCTCGTCGGCGGCGACGCCAACGCGCCAGGACCTGGGAAGCGGCCTTTATCCTCGATGACGCCGACGATCGTGCTCAAGAACGGCAAGCCGTTTCTCGTTACAGGCTCCCCCGGCGGCAGCCGCATTATCACGGCTGTGCTGCAGGTGCTGATAAACGTCATCGATCGCAAGCTACCGATGGCGCAAGCGATTGCCGAGCCGCGTGTACATCATCAGTGGTGGCCCGACCAAGTTGCGGTCGAGCATGGATTCTCAGCCGATCTGATCGGTGCGCTCAAGGCGCGCGGCCATAATGTGGTGGACGGATTGCCCCGCACGTCGGCCAATTCGATCTTGGTGACGCCGACGGGCCTGGTCGGCGCCGCGGACAACCGCACCCGCGGCGCACTGGCAGTTGGTTATTGAACCGAGATCGATATTGTAGGGCGCAATAAGCGAAGCGCATTGCGCCGGCGCGTAACGCCCTATGGCACGCGCCAGGGTGGCGCTGTTGGCCTGCCAGCATGCGCAGCTATGGTCGCGCGCCTGTGGGGCATGAATGGCGCAATGCGCTTCGCTTATTGCGCCCTACGCGCTGGTTACGCCCCAAGGGTTCGTCGGCGCGGCCGACAACCGCACCCGCGGGGCGCTGGCCGTGGGGTACTGAGTCCGGCGTGAAGTCATCGAGACTCGGCTATGCGCTGCGATGGCCTTTCCAAAACGGGCGTCCGGGATGGAGCCTGCGACAGCGCGCCGGCCGCGCCGGCGCGCGCGAGCCTCGACGCATTTCCATCGTCGCAGTAAAATTGATTTGTGAATTCGCCTGCACAGTCTCAAAGGAGGAGGAGCCCCCATGCGTAAATCCGCTGTTTTGACGCTCATCACGGTACTTGCGATCGCCGCAGCCGGCTCGGTCACATCCGTCGATGCCAAGCCGGCCGGAGCGAAAAAAACCACAAAGGGCGCACAGCAGCAGCAGTACCTTCAGATAAAAATGCAGGACGTTTACATCTCCAGCGCTCGTTCCGCTCCATCCAAGCCTGGCTCAACTGGGAGACCCAGCGGAACATCGCGGCGCTAAGCGCATACATAAGGCCTTAGCGGCGGCGGGCGCGCCATCGCACAATCATTTCAGCGAGGCGCTCTTGGCGGCCTCGGCCCATTTGGCGATCTCGCCCTTGAGGAAGGCGCCGAGCGTGTCCGGAGAGCCGCCGACGAAGCGATATCCGAGGGTGACGCCCTTCTCCTTAACGTCCGGCATCGCCAGGATGTGCTCAACGTCGGCATTGACCTTGGCGATGATCTCCCCACGCGTGCCCTTGGGCGCCAACAGCGCGTACCAGCTGGTCTCGTCCACGAACTTCACACCGAGCTCGTTGAAGGTCGGGACATCGGGTAACTGCGCTGCGCGCGTCGTCCCCGACACAGCGAGTGCGCGCATGCGGCCAGCCCTCACGTTGCCGACGTGACCACCGAGCGTCGGCAGGAAGACCGCAATGCGGCCGGAGATGACGTCGGTCGTCGCCTGTGAAACCGAGGTATAGGGGACGTGCTGGAGCTTGATGCCGGCGAGCTCGCTGAACATGACGGTGGCGAGGTGCCCACTGGTGCCCGTCCCAAGTGAGGCATAGTTCAATTCGCCGGGATGTGCCTTGGCGTAATCGATCAACTGCGTGACCGTGCGAAACGGCGAGCTCGGCGGCACGACCAGGACATCCTGTGCGGTCGCCACCAACATGATCGGATCGAAATCCGTGATCGGGTCGAAGTCCTTGCTCGGCTGCAGCGTCACGTTCACGGCGAGCGATTGCGCGCCGAGATGAAGCGTGTAGCCGTCGGGTGCTGATTTCGCCGCCGCCGCCGCACCGATATTTCCGCCCGCACCCGGACGGTTCTCGATGACGACGTTTTCTCCCCACGCCTCGATGAGCTTCTGTGCGAGAATGCGGCCGAGCGTGTCGATCGTGCCGCCGGCGGGAAACGCAATCAAAAGGCGCACGGGACGCTCGGGATAATTTTGCGCCGATGCGCTGGTAGTCCCCGCCAGCAACGCAGCCACGAGCGCCACGCCGAACCAAGCGCGCATATGTTTCTCCCGGTTGCCTCTCCAAGGGCCGTCCATTGCCACAGCAGCCATCTCTCTGCTCTCTGCATCCCAATTGCAGTGCGAGCCTGCAGACAGGCGGCGCCCGCGGATTCGCTGGAATCTTTGCGACTGGGTGATGATCAATTCAGGGAAGCGCATTCTCCAAAGCTGCCGTTAAGGCCGGCGCTAGAAGTTCCTGCGGTGGGTCGCGGGTACTTAGGCACGCAGGGTTAAAAGGTCGGAGGACTCGACGACATCATTGCCGTGGTCGTGTGACACGAAGCCGACTCAGCTAAAGTAAGGTTATGGCCGTTTCCAACCGCGAACTTGCCATGACGCTGGCAAACGAAATTTCCAGCCGCCTCGGTCGCGGCCGTCATAAGACGCACACGCCAGCCGAACTCGACGAACTGATTGGCGAGGACTATTGGGAAACTATCGGTTCGCTAATCGATCGCATTCGTGAACTCAAGGCCGACCCAGAGGATCAAGATGTTCTCGGAGAGGCTCTCGATGCGGCAGCCGGCGCCAAGGCGTTGGCCTATGACGTGCCGGGCTAAAAATCGAAGTCGCCCAGAGATCGTTTCCGCCGCCAGTAACCCATGTAATGCCCTCGCCCTTCTTCACTCGAACCGTTCGTCGCGGTCCTTGTCGTGCTCGGTTTCCCACTTGCGGTGCTTCTCGATATCTAGACCCAATTCCTCACGCTTTTGCCGCACGAATTCCGTAAGCACCGAACTGGCACCGAGCTTGAGTCCGTCAAGAAGCTGCAACCGCGATTCCAAGATCGCGGACACTCGGCCGCCGTCCCGATCGTGCTCAAACCGGCTGATGAACCGTTCCAGCACGGCGGCTGGATCCGGCGCATGTTTGAGCATGCGCAAGCCGAGCGGGCTCCACTCCAGCGAATCGCCTTCCACGCGTGCGAAGCGGATGGCGCCCGCGATCAGCGGATAGCGTATTGCTGCGTCTTCAGCGCACCATGCGATCACCATATCGTCCGGGACTTGGTCCATCGGGTTTTCATGGATGTGGCAGATGTCTTCGACGGCCCGCACGCCTAAATTTCGGTCTTTCTCTCCGCCCCCGAAAAAAGCGTCGAGTAGCGCTCTCGGCTGGGCCCGGAACAACGCCTGGACAAACTGGTCATAGTGAAAGGCGTAAGCTTTGTACCCGCCGACCGCTGCTTTGAAACGCCCCGCAACTGTCTTCGCGACCGAGCCTCCGACCTCGCCCCCTAGGCAGACGTCCACGATCGTTCGCAGGCTATAATCTTGCCTGTCATCGTTTTTGTCATAGGACATTCCGGCGACAAGCTCGCGGCCCGCCTCGATCAGTTCTGGCTCCGTCGTCCTCTTGGCATCTTTGTCGGAGTGGATGCGCATCGAGAGAATTTGTACGGCGGGGCCGAAACCCTCCGGCTTTGCCGCCAGCGCACGCAGAAAGTCTGCAAGTTCCGCTCCGCTTAGCGGATCGGTCGCACGCCCGCCTGAGAGACATTCGAATCCCCCGAGAGGCGCCTTTCCTTCCACCAAAGACCGCTTCAATCGAGTCACTGCCCGCCCATTGAGAGGGACCGAGGTTTGAAGGACCGGAAACCAGCAAGCAAGCGTGGCGTTCGTGACGGCTTCCTCCAAAAGCACATCGCACAGCACAGGATCAGTCTTCGCCAGGCCGTTCAGGTATCCGTAAAGAATGCCGACATTGCGATGTTCTTCCGGCGGGACGGCTAGCGCCGCCACCAATTTCTGCCAGATGGCCTCCCGATCGGAAGCGGCGCGCGCGAGGCCGATCCCGAACGGTCCAAGTCGCGCCCCGCGGCCTCGCACAAGGTCAGGAACGAGTTGGGAAAAGACACCCGTCGAATCTTTGGCAACTTCGCTGCCAAGCATCTCTGCCATTGCCTGCGCGCGCTCGTGCGCCGCCATAATGTTCGAGCCATCATCTTCGGCGTCGATATCGATATCGGCGAAGTCCAAAGGCCCCCACGCTTCGGTGAGGACCGCGGCTCGCACTTGCTGAACTAGGGTCGTGGGACGAAGCGATCGTTCCAGCACGGCGAGCCGCGACCGGCTCTTTTTGGACATGAGCTTGGCGCCGTAGCGCTGCGCCTTGCGAATGCCGATCCAACCCTCTTGCCAATCGAACTTGGCGCTGATGGCATGGCTGACCCGCTCCAGATGATCGTAGACACCCGCCAGCCATAACTCGCGAAAGTGGGCGGCAAGCGTGTGGCGTACCCGTTCGGCAACGGGATGATCGGACACGGCCAGAGGTTCGAGCATCCGGATGACGGAAGCATACCAATGCTCGATCTCTTCCCGGCTGGCGGGCCAATAACCGAAATTGCGCGGCTGGGCGCCGAAGGCAAACGAATAGCTTGAATGGAATTGCCCAGCCTTCAAGAGCGCTCTGAGACCAATGACGCCCAGATCGCGGCGGCCGGCATCGTTCGAACGGAGCAGGTTCTCAATCAGGCGCGCCCGTTGCTCTATCGGGGCCTGCGTGCCTGACAGGTAGATGTGAAAAAGGGACTCGAAGATCGAAGCGATCTCCTGGCGGTTTCCGTCGCGCGATTCGGCTTCGGCGAGTTTCACCAGCAAGGAGACGCTGCGGTCGAAGAGGCCGGGGTCATAAGCCAGCGAACGCAGCAAGTGCGCTGTCTTGTTGGTTCCGAACTCATACTCGGCGAAGCTCAGCCCGCCCGGTGCGTCCGCTGCACGCTCGAGGGCTTCCAAGGTCGCCCGCGGGGAGACAGGCGCGACATTGCTGAACATAGCCTCGCCTAGATCATTGAGCGCGGCGGGATCGCCAAGCTTTCCGTCCGGAGCGAGCCAGCTTTCCACTAGACGAACCGCCTCGTCGCTGTCATGCAAATAACCGAGCCGCCGAGAGAATGAACGCATTAGGCGTTCCGTATCCAACGCTGCTTCGATCTCTGCGATGGGGAAGTTTTGGAGGGCCATCGCGGCAAGGCGGTTGGCGATCGCCTGCGGCAAGACCGCCCGCCACACACTCCGCCGTTGTAGTAGGTCGCGCCTTTTCAGTTCCGCGACCCTGCCGAACAACTCTTGCGCTTTCATGCCGACGATCGCGCCGAGTTTCGGCAATTCGGCTTGCGCGCCAGAAATAGCTTCACCCTCGAACGAGTAGACAAGGGTGCAGGCCTGGGCCGCTCGGAGGAGGCTTTCGTCCGGCGTTTGCCGCTGATGAAAGAGCCGCCGGAACAAATCCTGATGCGACAGTCCTGCCAGCGTCTCGTCCTTTTCGAGCGTGTTGGCGAGCGTAAGTGCGACCCGCGCGTTGCCGCCCGAAAAATCCGCAATCGTCTGCGCATCGATCTGGGAAATGTCCTTGTACCGGCGCCGGATCAATTGCCGGATAAGCTCCGCTGAAGAGGGTTCAAGCCGGAAAACATCCGTCCCTTCCGCCTGGTCGTCCTGAATGTCGTACTCGATCGTGATAACGCTGAGCGTGCTTTCCGGCGCCCGGCATCGCTCTGAAAGACGCTGATGCAGATCGGGCGGGCAGTTATCGATCACGAGAATGGCGCGCGCCCGCGTCGCGATGAGATCCAAGGCCATGCCGGTCGGCTGGGGATCCGGCTCATCTGCCATGTCGGTATAGATGGCGAGCGTAGGGTCGAGGCTTTCTTCGCCCACGCGCGAATCGAACAGCGCCTGGACGAGGCGCGTCTTGCCTACACCTGAAAGCCCGACGAGCCGGACGACGCCGTGCGGCACCCGCAGGCAATCCCGTATGCGCTGAATCCCTACGACGACCGGCAACCCTTTTTCGTCAGTAGTCCCTACATGCAGCCGTGCATGATCTTCCGTCAGGTAGGTATCGCTCAATCCTTCGGGTGAAAACGCCCAGGCTTCGTAGGGCCGCCAGGCAGGGAGCGCGCGGCCTACACGGTTGCGCGTCCACAACACGGCGCCTGCGTGATTGCGAACCCAAGTCGCCAGCCGCGCGCGGTCATAAAAGTCAAGCAGGAGGGCGTCGCGGTTTCGGAGGCGGCCCAACGCGCGACACATCGCGGCGCGGCGTTCCTCGAGCGCGGAGTCGGAGGCATGGGTTCCAGAACTCACAAGGATGTAGGCGCCCGAGATTTCCGCAAGCTCGCGGATGGAAGGGCGCAACACGCCGTCTGGGCGCATCTCCGGCTCGATGGCCGCGGGTGTCATATCCGGCTTCTTCACCTGAAACCCGACGAGAGGCCGCGGCACGAAACCATTGATCGCGGTGCCAGCCGGGAGCGCCACCCGCACGTCGATTCCGCCATCGGCCGCATTCTGGTTGCCGCCCCACGTCACGGCCGATACAGGAAAGCCGCGCGATCGGAGTTCCGCCTCGCACAGAAAGCCAACCAGGCTTCTCAGCTCTTCGTCGCTGAGGCGAGCGATGTCGTCCGGGGTAATTTCAAACATGGTTCGAGAATCAAGGTTCGGTCGGGCGCGTCGCGGGTTCACGCTCGCATCATTTAGTTGCCGTTTGAATCATTGGCGGTGCCGCAGGGCGGATTCGAACCGCCAACCTATATTTTACACTTGACCGATCAAGATGCGATTGCCCGCATACATGGCGCTGTTGGGGACAAGATCGGGCGAATGGTCGTTAAAAAAGGCGCGGATTCCAAATCTGATCGCGCCGCGATAGTTATAGCCGTCACGTCGAAAAGGGCTTGATGCTACGGTCGCACGCACTTCCTCGATGCTGCGCGGTTTTGCGATCGCCCCTACATGACGGTACGCAGCAATCCAATATTGCCTTCCTTTGTAAAGCTCTAGTGGTCCCTCGCGCAGGCCAGAGGTCACGGATTCATGTATTTCGCCATTGCCGATATAGACGGCCACATGACTCCACGTACCATGTGTTGCCCAGGCGATAAAACGGCTGATCCGGCTACTTCGATCGACAGTGTAGATTCCATCAAAAGGTTTCAGGAGCGACTTGAATCGACTCCACGCGGCTTCGTACTCCTCATCGCTCCTGTACGTCGGTCTCTTCGGGAAAAGTTCTCCGGTCTCGAATAGCTGATAGTTCTCGCACTGCAGAGCGCGTAACCCAGCTTCGAAATAGGAAGGTCGATCGGCGTGCTTGAGGAAATAGTTGGCTATCTGTTGCCGTTGCCCATGGTCTGGTTTGTTTGTCCGTCGAAATGTTACGTTGGGCAACGACGGAAGTTTTTGGAGCGGTATTCTCTCGATCCTGCGTCCGAAGACCCCTTTGCCGATGCAGAGCGCACCCCACTCGTCCACGATTACAGCAACCTGATTTGTTTGATCGCCAGGAGCAGGGGGAAAACGGCGGTCGAAATAGAGGACGATGTCGGCAGGCATCACCACGAATCTCGGCGCGCTGGCATCTTGGTCTGGCATCATGAGTTCTCTACGAACGAGCGAGTGGCGAGCGCGCGTTGGTTTGATTGTTTGGACGCGAATCGCCAGTCAGCGAGAACTAAAAAGTTGGTGATCGTGGGCTGGGAACGGAAGACGGCCGAACCCGAATTTTTCTTGCCGTCTGCTTCCGCGCTGCCTCCGCGGGCCAAAGTGGCAATCTGTACACTTTGGCAGCCTAAGCGAACTCTTTGATTTATTGGAAGAGTTTGGAGCGGGCGAAGGGATTCGAACCCTCGACCCCGACCTTGGCAAGGTCGTGCTCTACCCCTGAGCTACACCCGCGTCCGAACTCCGGTCGCGCCATGGCGGCCGGACTATCGAGCACCTATGCCAAAAGGACGGAAGCTTTGCAACCATCCCTCAGCGTTCACTCCCACATGGTGCCCCTCTTGTGGCAATCACGTCCGCGGGCCATGAAGCGCGCGGCGATTATGGACGCGTATCCAAATGTATACGGTGCGCTCCACGTCACGATAGCAACCATCCGCTCCGCGAGCGCTCTCCTATGACACCCCCTACCAAGCTCGGCACCGACCAAATACTCGATGCGCTCGTCACCGAGGGGCTCGGTCATCTGTTCATGGTTCCCGGCGGCTTGATCGATCCATTCCTGCCGGCGCTCACCCGGCAGGAAAAAATCAAGCCAATAATCGCCGCGCACGAAGGCGGGGCCGTCTACATGGCAGACGGCTATGCACGCGCCAGCGGCCGCTTCGGCGCGGCGCTCGGCATCGGCGGGCCTGGCGCTTGCAATATGGCCACTGCGGTTGCCGCCGCCAAGACGGACGGCTCGCCCGTGCTGGTCATGACGGGCGAGGTGCCGCTCGACCTCGAGGATCGCGGCGCCTTTCAGGATGCGAGCCAAGCGACGCTTGACGACACTGCAGTCATGGCTCCGCTCACGCGGCTGTCGAAGACTGTGGCGACGGCGAACAACCTCAATCATTGGTTTCGCCATGCGCTCACCACCATGTGGGCGCAGCCGCGCGGTCCGGTCCACCTGTCCCTGACGCACGACGCGCTCGTGGGGGAATCCGCGGCGGACTACGCGCAGGTTTCGGGCTTCTTTGCCCAAGCGCAGCCGTTGGACGCCGAGGCAGCCGAAACGGCGCTGAAACTGCTGGCAAACCGAGACGGCAGCAAGATCGCGGTACTCGCCGGCGCCGGCGTCGAGCATGATGCCGCGGCAGCGCGGTTGAAAGAGATCGCGGAGCGCTGGTCCATACCGGTCGCCACCACGCTGCGGGCAAAGGGCGTATTTCCGGAAGATCACACGCTGTCGCTCGGTGTCTTCGGCTACGCGGGCACCCGCCATGCGACCGCCGCCATTCTCGGCGGCGAGCTCGACTGCCTCCTCGTTCTCGGCTCCGGCTTCAATGAGCGCGACACCATGCATTGGACGGTGCGTGCGCATTCGAAGGCATTGATGATCCACGTCAACACCGACATGGAGGAGCTCACCGCGAACGGGGACATGGGCCACGTCGTGCCGGGGAGCTGTCACGCCTTTCTCGACCTGGTGCACGAGCGCGCCGCCGAGATTGCGCCTGCACTCACGGCCACACAGAGTCGCCGGCGTGAATGGCTCGTCGGCATCAAGGCAAACCCGCGGCTTTACGACGTTGAGAATTTGAGCCGGGCCAGCGCTCCGATCCATCCGGCCACAGCCATCGCTGCTCTGCGCAAGGCATTGCCGCGCGATGGCATCGTCCTCGTCGATTCTGGGGCGCACCGCGCCTTTGCCGGGCATTACTGGACCGCTTACGAGCCGCGCACGTACATCTCCGCCACCAATTTAGGACCCATGGGCTGGGCGGTCCCGGCCGCCGTCGGCGTGCAATGCGCGCGGCCGGACCGGCGCGTCGCCGTCATCACCGGCGATGGCTGCATGCAGATGCACGGCATCGAGGTGCAGACCGCGGCACGCTACCAGCTGCCGATCGTCTACGTCGTCATCAACAATTCTGCGCTAGGCAATGTCTGGCTGCGCGCGCGCCAATACGGCGCGCTGCCGGCGGAGCTCACCAGCATTCCCGATCACGATTGGGCCGCCTTCGCGCGCGCGCTCGGAGCGCAAGGCTTCACGGTGCGCAATCCTGCGGATCTGGAGAGCACGTTGCAAACGGCATTGGCGGCCCGCACCACGGCGCTCGTGGACGTCAAGGCCAATAAGAATTGTCCCACCCCGGTTTATGACTTCAGCGCCGGCGCGCGGGCCTGGTCCTATCACGAATAGGAGCTGGACGATGACCGAGCTCGATATGAATCCGCAGACGCTACCCGCCGACGCGCAAGCGCTCTATCGGGAAATGGCGGCGCGGCGCAGCGAAAAAGGCGAAGCCTTCGGCGGCCCGTACTTGGCGCTGCTCAACCATCCCGAACTCGCGCGGCGCATCGAGGAGCTCGGCTTTTTCCTCAAGTTCGATGGCGCGTTGCCGCGCACGGTTTACCAATTCATCGTGCTTACCGTCGCACGCGCGACCGGTGCCGACTACGAGTGGCAGGATCATGTGGCGCATGCGCGCGCCGCCGGCCTGCCCGCCGGCGTGATTGATGCTGTTGCGTCTGGTCACACCGTGGCGTTGCCGCAGCCCTACACGCTCGCGCATGCGATCCTGGAAAAAACGATGGAATGGCAGGTCGTTCCGGACGATCTACAGATCCAGGCGGTTACGCAGTGGGGCAAACGCGGATTGGTCGAGATCGTGGTGCTGTCGGGATTTTATCAGATGTTCGCCGCGATCAATCAGGGATTCGATATCAGACCGGCGCCAGGTCCTCTCTGATTGCCCTTAAATTGGATCCATGGCTGCTACTCCTGCCGAGCTTTTCGCTTTTCTCGACCGGCTAGGCATCGCGCACGTGACCGTGACGCATCCGGCGCTGTTCACCGTCGAGCAATCACGCGAGTTGCGCGGAACCATTCCAGGCGGGCATACCAAAAACCTCTTTCTCAAAGACAAGAAGGGGGCGCTTTTTCTAGTTACGGCGCTCGAGGACGCCGTGATCGAGCTCAGATCGCTACACCAACGGCTCGGTGCCTCCGGCCGATTTTCCTTCGCATCTGCCGATGTCCTGCGCACAATGCTCGGCATTGAACCCGGCGCGGTGACCCCATTTGCGGCAATGAATGACAGCGATCATCGCGTGAGCATCGTGCTCGATGCCACCCTGATGCGGCACGAGACCATCAACTGCCACCCGCTGGTTAACACCATGACGACCTCGGTCGCGCGCGCCGACCTGCTGCGGTTCCTGGAGGCGACTGGCCATCCGCCCCGAATCGCGCCGGTGGCGGAACAAGAGATCTCGCTGCAGGATTGAGTTTCTTGATTGCAAACGTGCCCTCGAACACCATTTAATTGGCCATACACAGGTTTCGGCGCGGCGGGGCTCGCCCGCGCGTGGTAGGCAGTCAATCGAGCGCCCACGCCGTCGGCGTGGACGGCACGGACGAAGGACGAATGTCATGACGATGTTGCAGAGCGGCGAGGCGCCGGCGACGGCCGCCGTGGTCAAGGACACGACCACTCAGAGCTTCGTCAAAGACGTAATCGAGGAATCCAAACGCCAGCCGGTCCTGGTGGATTTCTGGGCGGAATGGTGCGGCCCATGCAAGCAACTCGGACCGGTGCTGGAGAAAGCGGTCGGTGCCGCCAAGGGCAAGGTGAAGCTCGTCAAGATGGACATCGACAAGCATCCCTCGATCCCGGGGCAGCTCGGCATCCAGTCGATTCCCGCGGTGTTCGCTTTCGTCAACGGCCAGCCCGTTGACGGATTTCTCGGTGCGCTGCCGGAGAGCCAAGTCGTGGCTTTCATCGAGCGCCTGACCAAGGACCGCATCGGCGGCGAGGAAAAGGATCTCTTGAAAAGCGCCGACGACGCCCTCGCCAAAGGCGACGCCGCGGGCGCGGCCGACCTCTATGCCAAGGTGCTGGCGCAGGACAGCGGCAATCTCGCTGCGCTTGGCGGCCTCGCACGCAGCTATGTGCGCACCGGTGCGCTCGAGCAGGCGCGCCAGACCCTGGCGATGGTGCCCGAAGCCAAGCGCAACGATCCCGCGATCACTGCCGCCCGCACGGCACTCGAGCTGATCGAGCAGGCACAGGCGGTCGGACCGATCGCCGATCTCGAGCAGAAAGTCGCCGCGAACCCGCTCGATCATCAAGCCCGCTTCGATCTCGCGGTCGCGTTGAACGCCAAGGGGCGCCGCCAAGACGCAGTCGATAACCTGCTCGAGATCGTCAAGCGCGACCGCAAATGGAACGACGACGGGGCGCGCAAGCAGCTGGTCCAGTTCTTCGAGGCCTGGGGCGCGACCGACGAGGCCACCATCAACGGCCGTAAGCGGCTGTCGTCGATCTTGTTTTCGTAGCGCGCGGGCCGCCTGGTCGGGTGCCGAGCAGCGTTAGGGCAAAGAGTTTCGGTCGCATTGCCGCGCTGGGAGAGCGACCATGCCGATGAATGCGGTCTACCAGAACCCGGACGATCTCGCCGATGTGATCCCCGTCTTTCCGTTGCCCGGCGCGCTGTTATTGCCGCGGGGGCAGATGCCGCTCAACATCTTCGAACCGCGCTACATGGCCATGATCGATGACTCGTTGCGCGCCGGTCACCGCCTGATCGGTATGATACAGCCCGACGCCGCACACCCCGGACCCGAGAGCAGGCCCAATCTCTACAAGGTCGGCTGCGTCGGCCGCATCACGCAGCTCGCCGAGACCGGCGATGGGCGATACCTCATCCAACTCACAGGCATCGCCCGCTTTCGCCTCGACGAGGAGCTCAGTGTGGCGACGCCATACCGACAGTGCCGGGTGAGCTATGCTCCCTTCATCGACGATTTCACCGCCCGCAAGGGCGAAGACGAGGTGGACCGTGCGAGCGTGCTGCGGGCGCTCTCCGATTTTCTGCGGGCCAACGATCTCAAGGCCGATTGGGAGGGCATCGAGAACGCCCCCAACGAAGCCCTGGTCAATGCCCTGGCGATGATGTCTCCCTACGGAACTGCCGAGAAGCAGGCGCTTTTGGAAGCGCCCGATCTCAAGACCCGCGCCGAGATCCTGGTCGCAGCCACCGAAATCGAGCTTGCCAAGAAGACAGCGGGCGGCGAAACCCCCCTGCAATAACCCGGCGCCCAAACGCACCGCGGTAGCCGCGCATCAGAAGGAGGAGAGCGGATGGCAAAAGAAGAGTTGCTCGAATTCAGCGGCACCGTGACCGAGGTGCTGCCCGATGGCAATTATCGCGTCACGCTCGACAATGAACACGAGATTCTCGCGTACATGTCCGGCAAGATGCGCAAATTCCGCATCCGCACAGGGGTCGGCGATCGGGTCGTCGTCGAAGTCTCGCCCTACGATCTCACGCGCGGACGCATCAATTTCCGCCAGAAAGAGGAGCGCGCGGCCGGTCCCGCGCCCGCACGCCGCCCCAATTTCCGGCGCTAGCGCGCCCAGCCGCGTGGTATAGCCGAGCTGGAGTGTCGACGCGCTGTCCACAACGAAGCAGTTGCACATGCGCTGAATTCGCGGGGCATCGCCATTTCATGTTGGAGTACGTCATGAGCAACCCGCCCGACCGCCCGCCTGGCAGCGTCGATCCGAAGCTTTTGGAAATTCTGGTCTGCCCGCTGACTAAGGGACCACTCGAATACGATGCGGAGAAGCAGGAGCTGATCTCGCGCTCCGCCAAGCTCGCCTACCCCATCCGCGGCGGCATTCCGATCATGCTGCCCGAGGAGGCACGACGGCTGGATTGACGCCTCCGGCATCGTGATCTGTTTTTGCACTGCGCAAGCGTGCACCAAGACTCAAAATTGTTACCGGCGTTCGCCAAGAGCATAGGCGCCATCGCGCACGCCCGGGTTTGTCGCGTTTGAAGTACTGCAGGTCGGCACACGGGCGAACGAACCGAGGGTACAGCGATGATCAAAATCTGGGGGCGAAACACTTCCGTGAACGTCCAAAAGGTCATGTGGACCGTCGGCGAGCTCGACCTGCCACACGAGCGCATCGATATTGGCGGTCCGTTTGGCAAGAACAACGAGCCCGCATATCTCGCGATGAACCCGAACGGCCTGGTGCCTACGCTGCAAGAGGACGGATTCCTGCTGTGGGAGTCCAATTCGATCGTGCGCTATCTCGCGGCGAAATATGGTGCCGGCAAGCTGGAACCCTCCGATCTGCGCGCGCGTGCGCACGCCAACAGCTGGATGGACTGGCAGCTCACCGTCGCGCATCCGCCGCTCACGCCGGTGTTCTGGGGCCTCGTTCGAACGCCGCCTGAGAAACGCGATCACGCAGCGATCGAGGCGGGCAAGGCTAAGACCATCGCGGTTATGAAGATTCTGGACGCGCAGCTTGCGCAGACGCCGTTCGTGGCCGGGGATACGCTGTCGATGGGTGATATTCCAGTCGCGCTGATGGCCTACCGCTTCCGCCGCCTCGTGCCGGAGCGCCCGCCGCTCGAAAATCTCGAGCGCTGGTTTGCCCAGATCGAGCAGCGTCCCGTGTTCAAGCAACACGTGCTGGCGATTCCCTTCGTGTGAATGCACTCCGGCGAAGCGTGGCTCCGAACAATACCGCCAGCATCGACTGCGCTGCCGGGAGGTTCAGCCGCCGTCCCTATAACGCCTCGCCGCGCAAAAGCTTCGGCACTTCGCCAACGAGCCCGGCGGCCTCACGGATAAAAAGCTGCTTCAGCGCTGGCAGACGATCGACAAGACCGAGGCCCACGTCGCGAACGAGGCGCAGCACGTCCGACTGGTTGGAGAACAGCCGGTTGAGCCCATCGGTCGTAATGCCCATGGCAACGGTATCGAAGCGGCGCCAGCGCTGATAGCGCTCGAGCACGGCAGGCGAGCCGGGATCAAGCCCCAGCCGGACGGCATCGACAATGACTTCGGCGAGCGCAGCGACGTCCTTGAGCCCCATATTGAGCCCCTGGCCTGCAATCGGATGGATCACATGGGCGGCGTCGCCCACCAGGGCGAGCCGATCGGCAATGAAAGCGCGCGCCACTGAGAGGCCGAGCGGATGCACGCGACGGGGACCCACCGCTGCGATTTCGCCGAGACGAAGGCCGAAGCGCCGCTCGAGCTCAGCGTGAAATTCGGCCTCCGGCAGCGCGACGATGCGCGCCGCCTCTTGCGTTTGCTCGGTCCAGACGATGGATGAACGGTGGCCGAGAGAGGCGTCGCGTTTCAACGGCAGGATCGCGAATGGCCCGGCGGGGAGAAAGTGCTCCTCGGCCCGCCCGCAATGATCGCGCTCGTGCGCGACGGTGGTGACGATGGCCGATTGCTCGTAGCTAAAGCCGTGGCTGGCGATTCCCGCACGCTCACGGATAGCCGAACGGGCACCGTCGGCCGCCACGAGAAGACGCGCGGCGCACGTCTCGCCGTCGGATAAGCGCACTTCGACACGGTCGGGCGTAAACTCGAAATCAGCGACCGCGGCCGGCCTTAATTTGACGCCTTCATCTTTGGCCTTCTGCGCCAGCGCCGCGAGCAGGGGCGCATTCTCGATCATGTGGGCGAACGGCTCCCCCGGTTCGACGTCACCATCGAACGTGAGAAAGACCGGCCGCACCACATCAGTGAGACGGCTATCGGTTACAACCATGTCGCGGATGGGCTGTGCCTCGATCTTCTGCCAGACGCCGATAGTCTCGAACAGGCGCCGCGCCGCGGCGACAATGGCGGACGCGCGCCCATCATTTGCGGGGCGTGCCAGCGCCGGGTCGGCAACGCCAACGGAGAACGACGGCCCAAGACCCTGGCGCAGCGCGATCGCCAGCGCCAAGCCGGCAAAGCCCGCCCCACCAACGAGTACATCCACGCGCTGCGCGCTCTGAGGTGATGACTCCACGGTCGTCCTCCTGCTGCGACTATAGCATTGTCATGACCAGGGTCCGCGGATGATGATGCGCGCCGCAGCCGGAAGATTGCAATGTCGTCTGCTGTTCAAGATCTGCTTGCCATTCTCGACCTCGAGCGGCTCGAGGTAAATCTGTTCCGCGGCCGCTCGCCGCAGGTCGGCTGGCAACGCGTGTTCGGCGGACAGGTGATCGGGCAAGCGCTGGTGGCTGCCTGCCGCACCGTCGATGTGGCAGGTCGACCGCCGCACTCGCTGCACGCGTATTTCCTGCTTGCCGGCGACCCGAAGGTACCGATCATCTACGAGGTGGACCGCATCCGCGACGGCAAGAGCTTCACTACTCGGCGCGTCGTTGGCATTCAGCACGGACAGGCCATTTTCACCATGGCAGTGTCGTTCCACCGCGACGAGCCCGGCATGAGCCACCAGGCTCGCATGCCGGAAGTGGCGACGCCGGAGCAGTTGCCGAACGAAGCCGACATCAAGCAACGCGTGCTGCCGCTGATGCCCGATCCGGTGCGGCGCTATTACGAGCGGGAGCGGCCGATCGAATGGCGGCCCGTGGAGCTCGATCGCTATCTCGGCAAGAAGATCGAGGACGGGCGTTTCCACGTCTGGATCCGGGCGACTGCGCCGCTTCCGGATGAGCCCGCAATCCATCAATGCGTCCTCGCCTACGCATCCGACATGCTATTGCTCGATGCAGCACTGATCCCGCATGGGCGCACCGTGTTCGAAAAGACCCTGATGGCGGCAAGCCTCGACCACGCGCTTTGGTTTCATCGCCGGTTTCGCGCGGACGAATGGCTACTCTACGCCCATGACAGCCCTAATCTCTCGGGTTCGCGCGGTTTTTCCCGCGGTCTCATTTTTGCCGGTGACGGAACGCTCGTTGCTTCCGTGGCCCAGGAGGGCTTGCTGCGGGAGCGCAGGCTCTTTCGTTAAACGGTCAGTTGTGCTGCAGTGATGATCAGGAGCCGAGCTGGGGCTCCTATGCGAATGGGGGCATTAATCGCTTAATCTTGGCACCAATAATGCATGCAAGCGTTCGGGGAGCGAATTCATGAAACTGATCATCGCCGTCATAAAGCCATTCAAGCTCGAAGATGTTCGCGACGCGCTGGTCGCAGTCGGCGTACAGGGCATGACGGCAAGTGAAGTCAAAGGCTACGGACGGCAGAAAGGGCACACCGAAATCTACCGCGGCGCCGAATACGCAGTGAATTTCCTGCCGAAGATCCGCATCGAGGTGGCGGTGCCGTCCGATCGCGTGGGGGCCGTCGTCGAGGCGATCATTGCGTCCGCCAAGACGGGCCAAATTGGTGACGGCAAGATCTTCGTGACCACAATCGACCAAGCGGTGCGCATCAGGACCGGCGAGACCGACGCGGACGCATTGTAAAGGCCTGAGCTATCGAGGGGGGCAGCATGAGAACGGACAATACTCGCATCACCTGCGCGCTCGCGGCCGCGCTGGGTCTCGGCTTCGCCGCCGTACCAGCGCTGGCGCAGGAAACAACTTCCAAAATCGACGGCGGCGACACCGCCTGGATGATCTCGGCCACCGCCCTCGTGCTGATGATGACGATCCCAGGCTTGGCGCTGTTCTACTGCGGAATGGTGCGCAAGAAGAACGTCCTCGCCACCATGACACAAAGCTTCGCCTGCACGGCAGTGTGCTCGCTCTTGTGGTTCGCCTTCGGCTACAGCCTGAGCTTCGTCGGCGACGGGCCGTGGCTTGGAACGCTCGAACGGGTGTTCATGCGCGGCACCAGCATGGAGGCAACCAGTGCATTCGCGCCGACCATTCCGGAAATGTTGTACATGTTCTATCAGATGACGTTCGCGATCATCACAGTTGCGCTGATCGCGGGCGCGGTGGCGGACCGCATGCGGTTCTCTGCGTTTTTATGGTTTTGCGCGGCTTGGCTCATCTTCGTCTATGTGCCGATCGCCCATTGGGTATGGGGCGGCGGTTTTCTCGCGAATGCAGGGGTTCTCGATTTTGCCGGCGGCACCGTCGTCCACCTCAACGCGGGCATTGCCGGTCTGGTGGCGGCGTACGTGATCGGCAAACGCCACGGCTATGGCACTGAGAATTTCGCACCGCATGACCTGTCGCTGGCGGTGATCGGCACGGGTCTGCTTTGGGTCGGCTGGTTGGGCTTCAACGGCGGCTCGGCACTCGGCGCCAATTCGCGCGCTGCTTTCGCAATCACCGCCACCCATCTCGCCGCCTCGACCGGCGCACTGACCTGGATGTTTCTGGAATGGATCACGCGCGGGAAACCTTCGGTGCTCGGCCTGATCTCAGGTGCGGTCGCCGGTCTCGGCACCATTACGCCGGCGTCCGGGTTCGTGCTGCCTTGGCACGGCGTCGTCATCGGCCTCGCCGCTGGTGCCTTCTGCTTCTGGGCCTGTACCTGGCTGAAGTTGCGCATCGGATATGACGATTCGCTCGACGTGTTCGGCGTCCACGGCGTCGGCGGCGCGACCGGCACGTTGCTCACCGGCGTGTTCGCGGTGGCGGCACTGTCGGTAAGCCCGGACTCGCCCGAGGGAACGCCGGGGCTGCTGGAGGGCAACGCCCGACAAGTTTTGATCCAGTTCTATGCCGTGATCGCAGTCGTCATCTGGTCCGGCGTGCTGACCTATGTCCTGCTCAAGGCGATCGAGTTGTTCCTGCCGCTGCGCGTGAGCGCGCAGCACGAGATTGAAGGTCTCGATCTGAGCCAGCACGGCGAAGCCTTGCAATGAAGGACGCGGCCGAGCCTGCAACGAATAGGTCTGCGCACGGCCTCTGATCGCCGCATCAAGCCCTCATCCCGTTCCGCTAGACCTGTTGCGGCGGCGGACGCTTTGTGCCCCGATGGATTTCAGCGCGTCAGGAGCGGGCGCGTAGCACATGTGCCTGCGAGACCCCGTAGCTCTGGGGAATTTCCCCCCGCAGCTCTTGACTAAAAATTGTGCAGTCCTGAGCGGCCTTTGAGCGGCGCCCACCAAGCGGTCGTAACCTGAGCCCCGACCTGCTGCGAAGGGCTTTTGTTTCCACGCACTTACAACCGACTCGGCGAACTGGCACGACGCTTGATTCATCGCAATAGGTTGCGGGGCGGAGCGAAGGCTGCGCAGGCCCGCCATCGCGTCGCTGATCATCCTCAAGGCCGTCGACATCGTCATCGGCCTGCCTGTCAGCGAGGAGGTGGAGGTCAAAGGGCTCGATCTCGCGCTGCACGGCGAACTGTCCACTGAGGGACACGGTTAGGGCGGAGACCCGGCACCGCCCTTGCCGTCGAGGGGTCCCGGCGCGAGCCGGGGCCCCTCAGTTTTTTGCCCCTGCCTCGCTCCACAGCGCGAGCGATGCTCCCCGGCCAACCGCGCTGAGGGGCTTGCTCCGATCTGCTATGGAGCCGGTCTTTCGATGGTTAATCGCGCCTTAACCTCGCCGCACCTATGCTAGGAGAACTCTCGCGCGGCGGGTGTTGGCGCCGCTTTGTCCATGTTCATGACCGCCGCCGAACGCGTCTCTCCGCCCTCGCCGACCCGCGCCGACATTGGGCGCTCGCCATTCGTGCGCCTGCGCGAGCTTTTGGGCACGATCGAACCCGGCAAGCCTCCGATCAGCCTGGCCGTGGGCGAACCGCAGCATCGCGTGCCGGCATTCGTCGGCCCGGTTCTGGCCGCGCATATCGATGAGTTCGGCCGCTACCCCATGAACAAGGGCCTCGACGCCTTCTGCGAGGCGGCCGCCGCTTGGCTCGGGCGGCGCTTTGCCCTGCCGCGGCCGATTGATCCAACCAATGAAATCCTCGTGCTGAATGGATCGCGGGAAGGGCTGTTCCTCGCGGCAATCGCCGCAGCACGCTGGGTCAGTGGCCGCCGCGGCCGCCCTGCTATGCTCCTTCCCAATCCGTTCTACGCGGCGTATGCCGCAGGCGCGGTGACGGCGAACTGCGAGCCAGTCTACCTGCCGGCCATGGCAGCGACCGGCTTTCTTCCCGATCTCGAAACGCTGTCGGAAGAACTCCTCGCGCGCACCGTCGCGTTCTTCATCGCCTCGCCAGCCAATCCGCAAGGTGCGGTCGCCGACCCGGCGTATCTCGAGCGCGTTGTCGCGCTCGCTCGACGGTTTGGATTTCTGGTGTTCAGCGACGAATGTTATTCCGAGATCTATACCCGCCACCCGCCTGCCGGCATCCTCGAGGCAGCCGGCCCCGATTTTGCGAACGTTGTCGAGTTCCAGTCGCTTTCCAAGCGCTCCAACCTGCCAGGATTGCGCATCGGCTTCGCTGCCGGCGATCGAAGATTTCTTGCGCGCTTCTTGGAGCTGCGCAACATCTCGGCGCCGCAAGTGCCCATGCCGGCGCAGCGCGTCGCGATCGCCGCATATGGCGATGAAGTCCATGTCGAGGAAAACCGGCGGCTGTATGCGCAGAAATACGATCTCGCCGACACGATCATCGGCAAGCGTTACGGATATCGGCGTCCGGAAGGCGGGTTTTTTCTCTGGCTCGACGTGTCGGGCCTGGGCGGCGATGAAGCCGTGGCGCTGAGGCTTTGGCGCGAGGCGGGGCTGCGCGTGGTGCCAGGCCGTTACCTCGCGCGCGAGCAGGCCGACGGATCGAATCCCGGCCTTGGCTACATCCGCATCGCCATGGTGCAGGATCAGGAGACAACCGCGCAGGCGCTTCACCGTCTGGTCGCGGTGCTGGGCTGAGGACGCCATGGCGGTCTTTGAGCGCGGCCTCGAAAGCCTGAATTTCCTTCCCGATGCGATGCGGGATGCCCTGCGCAGACGCCTGCGCGAACTCGGCGGCGCCGCGCTCATCGTGCTGGCGGTGGTCCTCGCGCTGGCACTCGCGACGTGGTCAGTCCAGGACCCCTCGTTGAACCATGCAACCAATAGCCCCGTACGCAATCTGCTCGGCGTGCCCGGTGCCATTGTCGCTGACTTGCTGATGCAGCTGCTCGGTGTGGCTGCGCTGGCCTTCATTCTGCCGGTCGCGATTTGGGGCTGGCGGCTGCTTACTCACCGACCCTTGAAGCGCGAACGCATCCGTCTGCTGTTCTGGATCTTCGGCGTGCTGTTGAGCGCCGGCTGCGCTGCCGCCTTACCGCGCAGCGCCGCATGGCCGCTTCCAGTTGGGCTCGGAGGTGTGATCGGCGATTGGATGTTGCGTTTGGCGGCACTCTTCTCCGGCGGAGCGGTGACCGGAGCGACGCGCATATCCGTTGCAATCGCGGCAGGCGCGGGAACGCTCGTCTGCTTCGCATTCGCCACTGGCTTTGGCTGGCGCTCCGACAAGGGCGACCCAGACGCGCGGGCGGAAGACCACCAAACGCCGGTGTCAATCTTGCTCGGTTGGGTCGCGCATGGATTTCTCAGTCTAAAAGCGCGTATCGCGCGCACGCTTACGCGTCGGCCGACGGCGCGCGCACCGGCACGGCGGGAAGCGCCGCCAGAGGGCCGGATCGAACCGCGCCTCGAGCCAAGCGTCCGAGACATAGCGCCACGCGTCGCTCCGGAAGCGGACGAAGAGCAGCACGACGCGGCTCTCCAGCCATCGCGGAGACCAAGAGCAGCTCCGCGTGCGCCACGAAGGCCGAGCGGCGGTTACGTCCTGCCCTCGCTCGAACTGCTTGCCGCCCCGAAAGCAATCGGCCGCGCGATGCTTAGCGCTGACACGCTGCAGGCGAACGCCACCGCGCTCGAAGGGGTTCTCGCCGATTTCGGCGTGCGCGGCGAGATCATCAATGCGCGGCCGGGGCCCGTAGTGACACTATACGAGCTCGAACCCGCACCGGGCATCAAATCGTCGCGCGTCATCGGGCTCGCCGACGACATCGCGCGCTCCATGAGCGCCCTGTCTGCCCGCGTCGCCGTTGTCGCCGGACGGAATGTCATCGGCATCGAGCTGCCGAATCCGACGCGTGAGAAGGTGTATTTGCGCGAACAGCTCGCCAGCCGCGACTACGTCGACAGCAGCGCAAAATTGCCGCTCTGCCTCGGTAAGACGATCGGCGGCGAGCCGGTGATCGTCGATCTTGCACGCATGCCGCACCTGTTGATCGCGGGCACCACGGGTTCCGGCAAGTCGGTCGCGATCAACACGATGATCTTGAGTTTGCTCTATCGGCTGCGCCCAGACCAATGCCGGCTGATCATGGTCGATCCGAAAATGCTCGAGCTGTCCGTCTATGACGGCATCCCGCACCTGCTCACCCCGGTGGTGACCGATCCCAAGAAATCCGTGGTTGCGCTCAAATGGGCGGTGCGCGAAATGGAAGAGCGCTACAAGAAGATGTCGAAGCTCGGCGTGCGCAACATCGACGGCTACAACGCCCGCGTGGCCGACGCGAAGGCAAAGGGCGACAAGCTCACCCGCACCGTCCACACCGGCTACGACAGGGAAACTGGCGAGGCGATTTACGAGAACGAGGAGCTCGACCTCGAGCCGCTGCCGTTCGTCGTGGTCATCGTGGACGAGATGGCGGATCTCATGATGGTCGCGGGCAAAGATATTGAAGGCGCCGTGCAGCGCCTCGCCCAGATGGCGCGCGCGGCCGGCCTGCATGTGATCCTGGCGACACAACGGCCATCCGTTGACGTCATCACCGGCACAATCAAAGCGAATTTCCCGACCCGCATATCGTTCCAGGTCACTTCAAAAATCGACAGCCGCACCATATTGGGAGAGCAGGGGGCCGAGCAGCTGCTCGGACAAGGCGACATGCTCTACATGGCCGGCGGCGGCCGCATCAGCCGCGTGCATGGACCATTTTGCTCGGATGAGGAGGTCGAAAAAGTCGTCCGCCATCTCAAATCGCAAGGCACCCCACAGTACCTGGACGCTGTTACGGCGTCCGAGGACGAGGATGAAGACGGCGACCCTGTCTTCGACGCGACCGGGATGGGCGAGCCCGACGGTGGCGACCTCTACCAGCAAGCGGTGCAGGTCGTCATCCGCGACCGCAAGGCCTCGACGAGCTATATCCAGCGCCGGTTGCAGATCGGCTACAACCGCGCCGCCTCGCTGATGGAGCGCATGGAGAAGGAAGGCGTCATCGGCCAAGCCAACCACGCCGGTAAGCGCGAAATTTTGCTAGGGGAAGAAGCTGCAGAGCGCTATTGAGAGCTCGGCAACGGCTGTTAAAGCGGTTTTTCTGACATTCGTCGTCTTCTCGCCACACCGGACGGTTATCGAGCGCGGGCACGCGGAGGGGGGCCATGGCTGGCACGGGCCAGGGACTGTTCGTCGGGGTGGCAGTGTTGGGCATGGTCGCGCTGGGTTGGGCAGCGAGGGCCGAGACCGTTCCGCTGCCGACGCCGGCACCCTTGCCGAAGGAAACCGGCTCCTCGTCGAGTAAATCCGGCACGGCCGCGCAGTCGGGCGGCTCGGGCCTGGCCGCCGGGGTCAAATCTCTGTTTCATCTCGATCGGCAGCCGGAGACCTCTGCAACTGCGGTCACCACCTCGACCGGCTTCAACGCCAGCCAACGCGCTCAGGTCGACAAAGTCAGCACCTATCTCTCCAACGTGCAGCAATTGGTCGGGGATTTCGTCCAGGTTGGCCCTGACGGCAGTCGCGTCAGAGGCGAGTTCTATATGCAAAAGCCCGGCAAGATTCGTTTCGAATACGAGCCGCCGAGTCGAATCGAGATCATCGCCGACGGGCAGTCGGTCGTGGTGCGCGATCGCAAGCTCGCGACCCAGGATCTCTACCCGCTTTCGCAGACTCCGCTGCGCTTCCTTCTCTCCGAGCGCATCGACCTCCTGAGGGAGACGAACGTCGTCGGAGTGCGCGCCGACGACACATTCGTGACAATCACGATCGAGGAGCGGCAGGCGCTCATCGGCACCAGTCGATTGATGATGATGGTCGGCGCAAAAGATTTTCAGCTGAAGCAGTGGACGATTACGGACCCGCAAGGCTACGACACGACAGTGGCCGTCTCCAATCTCGACAACAGCAAGCGGCCAGACCCTAACCTGTTCAAGATCGACTACACCCGCTATATCCAATAGCGGTATCGGCGGTTCACAAGTCACTCCTCACACGATTGGTGCTTGAGCTGGCTGCGAGCGATCGCCAATTACCGGGCGATGCACGTTTCATTTAAGCTCTGATGCGGCTGACAATTACCACGTGGAATATCAATTCGGTGCGCCTGCGCATCGATGGCGTCGCCAGATTCGTGAAGGCAGTTCGGCCCGACGTCCTGTGTCTGCAGGAAACCAAATGCCCTGACGACAAGTTTCCCCTCAAACGTTTCAAGCGCCTGGGCTACGAGCACGTGGCGCTTAACGGGCAGAAGGGTTACCACGGTGTCGTGGTGCTTTCCCGGCTGCCACTCGACAGCTTCCACGTCCACTCGTTTTGCGGCAAGAGCGACTGCCGGCACGTCTCGGCCGTACTCGGCGAACGCGCCGGGCTTCGCGATCCCATAACGGTTCACAACCTGTATGTACCGGCCGGCGGCGATCTCCCCGACCCGGCGACTAATCCGAAGTTCGCGCACAAGCTTGCGTTCCTGGATGAAATGCGGGCGTCCGCCGCTTTGCGGTGTCACAACTCGAGCCGAATGATCCTACTCGGCGACCTCAATGTCGCACCGCTCGAGCACGACGTCTGGAGCCATAAGCAGATGTTACGGGTCGTGTCTCACACCCCGCTCGAGTGCGGGAAGCTCGTCGCCGCCCAAAAGGACGGCGGGTGGCTCGATGCCATGCGCATGCGGGTCCCGGAACCGACGAAGCTCTACACCTGGTGGAGCTACCGCTCGCCCGATTGGCAGAGCGCTGACAAGGGCCGCAGGCTCGATCACATCTGGATCGCGCCTGAGCTCGCCGACCGGCTCGCCGATCTACAGGTGACGAAGCATCTGCGCGGCTCCCCGCGACCGTCTGATCATGTGCCTGTGACCGCGGTGCTCGAGCTATAGACCCGCGCGAATCACTTTGACTCGTATGCTGCGAGAAAAGCGCGCACCTTGACGATTTCGTGGGCGGCGTCGTCCAGTCGGCTCGCCAGGGCTTCACGCAACCTGCGCGCCGCGTCTGGAAAGCTATCCAGCATTCTGATGAAAAGCGGCCGCGGAATACACAGCACGGTCGACGGCTCGAGCGCCTCGGCAGTCACCCGGCGCCTGGTTTCGGCAAACAGCGCGACCTCTCCTAGGAGCGTACACGGACCGACGGTAACCTCCTTGCCCTCCTCGGAGTACGATAACCTGAAGCTGCCTTCCTGGATTACAAAGCCGCCGTCTGCTTGCTCGCCGGCGCTGAACAGAACCTTACCGCGATCCACTTGGCGCGTCTCAGCGCCAATCGCCAGAATGCGCAGCGCTTGACGGCCCAAGAGACCGAGCGTCGGCACGCGTTCGAAAAAGGCAATGTCGTCATCGATGGCCATGGGGAGCGGCGTTACGGCACCAGCTTGTAGCCGCCCGCCTCGGTGACCAGGATGGCAGGGCTGGCAGCATCCTTCTCGACCTTCTGCCGCAGCCGATAGATGTGCGTCTCCAGCGTGTGGGTCGTGACCCCGGAATTGTAGCCCCACACTTCCTGCAACAGCGTCTCACGCGATACGGGATGTTGGCCGGCACGATAAAGATATCGCAGTATTGCGGTCTCCTTTTCCGTTAGCCGCACCTTATTGCCCTTGGGATTGAGCAAGATTTTTGAGCTCGGCCGAAAAGTATAGGGACCGATGGTGAAGACGGCGTCCTCGCTTGCCTCGTGTTGGCGCAGTTGCGCGCGAATGCGCGCGAGCAGCACCGCGAATCGAAATGGCTTGGTGACGTAGTCATTGGCGCCCGATTCCAATCCAAGGATGGTGTCGGAATCCGTATTATGTCCGGTCAACATGATGATGGGGGCCTTGAAGCCGTTCTTGCGCAGGATGCGCACCGCTTCGCGCCCATCAACGTCGGGCAGTCCAACATCCATGATCACGAGATCGATCTGCCCCGCCTTGGCTGCCTGCACGCCCTTGCTTCCACTATCGACCGCGATGGACTCGAACTCCTCGTGCAACGCGAGTTGCTCCACGAGCGCCTCGCGCAGCTCCGCGTCGTCGTCCACGATCAGGATCTTGCGACTATTGGTCATTCATCGGCCCCAGGAGCGGCAGCGTCCCGGCAGGGGGCATTGGGCGGAATAGAGCATTCAGGGGTAAAAGAGCAAGCCGGATTGCTGTTCCCACCGTCTCTCACATGGGCAGCGGAAGCCATTCCATGCATCGGCGGGCCCTTTCCCTGATCCGCGTGCGGCCCCGTCCGGGGAGCCGGACCCGAGGGATCCTGCTCGCCGGACCGCGCGCACTGCAGGTCGTGCTCGGCCGCGCCGGCATTCGCGCCAACAAATTCGAGGGTGATGGCGCGACGCCGCGCGGCCGCTTTCGCCTCATCCGCCTGTGGTGGCGCGCGGATCGCCATCCGCACCCGTCGACACTGCTGCCGGCCCGACGCATTAATCCGTCCCTTGCTTGGTGTGAAGATACCGCCGATCGCCGCTACAACCGTCCCTTCCAACGCGCGGCCGATGACGGCGGCGACCGCCTATGGCGGGACGATCACCTCTACGATTTCGTCATCGAGATCGATCATAACGCGCGCCCGCGCGTGGCGGGTCGGGGCAGCGCCGTCTTCGTTCATGTGGCGCGACCGAATCGGTCGCCGACGGCGGGATGCGTGGCGCTCACGCGCAATGACCTGCAACGACTCCTGGCAATGCTGGGACCGCAGACGCGGCTCTTGATTGAACTTTAGTTCTCGATCTCGCCAGCCGCCGAGCGTTCCCCGAAAATGGCCGTGCCCACGCGCACATGCGTCGCGCCGAACGCAATTGCGAGCGCAAAATCCGCGCTCATGCCCATGGACAGCAGCGCAAGATTGTTCCGGCGCGCGATCTTGGCGGTCAGCGCGAAATGCGGGGCCGGCGGCTCATCGGCCGGCGGAAGGCACATGAGCCCGGCGACCTGGAGGCCATAGCCTTCGCGGCATGCCTTCACGAACGCATCGGTCTCCTCCGGCAACACGCCGGACTTCTGCGCCTCGCCACCGGTATTGACCTCGACGAATAATGTCGGCCTGCGCCCCTGCTCGCTGATTTCTTTGGCCAGCGCCTCGGCCAAGCTTGGCCGATCGAGCGAATGGATGGCGTCGAACAGGGCGACCGCGTCCTTTGCTTTGTTGGACTGCAGCGCACCGACGAGATGGAGCTCGATCCCGCCATGGCGCTCCTTGAGCGACGGCCATTTGGCCTTCGCCTCCTGCACTCGGTTTTCGCCGAACACACGTTGGCCTTCGGCAATGACCGGCTCGATCGCGTTCGCGCCGAACGTCTTCGAAATCGCGACCAACGTGACCGAGGCCGGATCGCGTCCCGCATCGACGCAGGCGCGCGCAATCTGATCGCGGACCTTGGTCAGGGGCGTCTCGATGAGATTCGCTGCGCCGCTCATTTGCTGCACTCTATCAGATAGCTTACGCGGCGGTGCATCCTCCCGATTGCTCACTCGGCATCGTGGAAGATGACTCCCAGCGTGTGGCGGGAACCCGAGCGCAACCGGCTCACGCCATGACGCATGTTGACGCGGTAGGTGCCGCGCGTGCCTCGAACCGGCCGGTGATGCACGGGAAAGATCACGCCTTCACCCTGGGCGAGCGGAACGATTTCCGCCCGTGACTGCATCCGCGGCCGCTGCTCTGTGAGCACGAATTCACCCCCGGTGAAATCGTTGCCCGGACGGGACAGCAGGAAGGCGACTTGCAAGGGAAAAACGTGTTCTCCGTAGAGATCTTGGTGCAGACAATTGTAATCGCCAACGCCATAGGCAAGGAGAAGTGGCGTAGGCTTTGTCTGCCCGGCCTTATGGCAACGCGCGAGATAGCTCGTGTGATCGCGCGGAAACCGCACGCCGATTCCAAGGGCCCCGTTCCAATGATTGGCGATGTCGGCGAGGGGCGGATAAAGACCGGCCCGCAGCGCCGCCACCAGCTCCGGCAACGGATAGGCGAAGTATTTGTACTCGCCGCGCCCGAAGCCATGCCGTGCCATGACCACGCGGCTTCGAAACAGCGCGTCAGAGGCGTAACTCGTGACGAGCGCGGCACATTGCTGTGACGTCAGCAGCTGTCCGGTCGTTGCGCAACCATGGTTATCGAGCTGCGCGGCGATGCCCGCCCAGTCGAGCGCGCCGATCTGCGTGGCGAGCACACCTGGATCCGTGCCGGATGCCTGCTCACGCCTGACGGAGAGGCTGCGCATCATGCTGCCTTCTCCCGGTCCAGCAATGCGCGTTTTCGCTCCACGCCCCAGCGATAGCCGGAGGTCGAACCATCGGTGCGCACGACCCGGTGGCAAGGAATAGCGACCGCGATGGCATTTGCCCCACATGCCTGTGCCACTGCGCGCACCGCTTTCGGTGCTCCGATCCGCTTGGCGAGATCGCGGTAGCTTGCGGTCGAGCCCGCGGGAATATCGCGGATCGCTTTCCACACCTGCTGCTGGAACGCAGTGCCGCGGATATCGAGCGGCAGATCGAGTCCGCGCCCCGGCGCCTCCACGAAACCAACCACCTCCGCCACGAGCCGCTCGAATGCTTTATCGCCACCGAGAAGCTGCGCTCTGGGAAAGCGGTCCTGCAGAGCACGAACCAACATCTCGGGATCGTTGCCGAACTCGATGGCGCACACGCCTTTCGCCGTGGCGGCGACCAGGATCGCACCGAGCGAGCACTCGCCAACCGCAAAGCGAATGACATTGCCGCTGCCGCCGCTGCGAAACTGCGTCGGTGTCATGCCGAGCAGACCGGGCGCGGCTGCGTAGAAACGCCCGTTGGAATTGAAGCCGGCGCCATAGATCGCTTCAGTGACACTCTCGCCGGAGGAGAGCTCCTCGCGCACGCGCTTGCCACGATGGCCGGCGGCATAGGCCTTCGGCGTCACACCAGTGACTGCCTTGAACACGCGGTGAAAGTAGAAGCGGCTCATGCCGGCGGCTCTTGCCAGTGCCTCGAGGCTCGGCGCCTCCTCCGCCTCTTCGATTAGACGGCACGCCCGCGCGACCGCGCCTGCGTGGACCTCGGCTAGCGTAGATGCATTTGGTCGGCAGCGTTTGCACGGCCGAAATCCCGCACGCTCGGCATCGGTGCACGTTTGGTGGAAGGCCACGTTATCGCGTCGCGGCAGCCGGGCCGCGCACGACGGCCGGCAATAGACCCCGGTCGTGCGCACGGAATAAACGAATGTGCCGTCGGCCGCGCGATCGCGCCGTTCCACCGCGCTCCAGCACGCGTCATTGTCAAGACGCCCCAATTTTTCCGATCTTTCGACGGTTCGCATCGTCAAGGACATGATCTTGCTCCATCAGGTTTGCGGATCGTCCGCGTCCTGGTGGCAATTTATGGATCGCAGCACCGCAAGCACTCCGGTCCTTGCTCTCAAATCAGACATAAGCGCGCCACCCGATTTCCGCGAGATGGGAACGATTCGTCTTCGGTGGAACGTCATCGGGTTCGGGCCGGACAGCAATAAGGCAACAAACGAAGCGCGGCAGCCTGCATGCAGCTCCATTTTGATCCTGCCGTGGAACTAAACAAGGAGCAGCGTTATGGCAAAGGCCTATTACAGCACCGTCTTCGAACAGCCAGCAGAGGACATTTGGGCGATCGTTCGCGACTTCAACAACTATTCCGTCTGGCTTGCCGACACTGAGAGTCGTATCGAGAACGGAAAGTCCGGCGATGCGGTCGGGGCAATCCGCAATGTACGCATCGCAGACCGCACCATTCGCCAGCGTCTGCTTGCACATTCGGACATCGACCGGGTCCAAACATACGCGTTCTGCGACACGGCGCCATTCCCCGTAGAAAATTATCAGGCGACCTTACGGATCACGCCGATCGTCGACGGGAACAGGAGCTTCGTTGAATGGTGGGCAACGTTCGACTGCAGACCGGAGGATCACGTCGGCTGGACGCACTACTTCGCGCACGAAGGCTTCGCCAAGTGGCTCGAATCCTTGCGTCGCCATCTCTTCGTCCCAGAGCAACACAGCGGCGGGCGAAGTCGGTGCCAACTTCGACGTCCGTAAACTGTTGACCAATGCCCGTTTGCTGCCCTAGTGCCTTGGTAAGTATTTGCCAGGCATACTCATTCCATGGCGATCGAGCGCTACAATGCCCGCGAGGCGGAAGCCCGCTGGCAAAAGGTGTGGGACGAGCGGGGCATCTTCGCCACCCGTAACGACGATCCGCGCCAGAAGTATTACGTGCTGGAGATGTTCCCGTATCCATCGGGACGCATCCACATGGGGCACGTGCGCAATTACACGATGGGCGACGTGGTCGCGCGATTCAAACGCGCCATGGGACTCAACGTGCTGCATCCCATGGGCTGGGACGCCTTCGGCATGCCGGCGGAGAACGCCGCCATGGAGCGTCAGGTCCATCCCAAAGCGTGGACCTATCAGAACATCGCCGCGATGAAGGCGCAGCTCAAATCGATGGGACTGTCGCTCGACTGGGCGCGTGAGATTGCGACCTGCGATCCCGCCTACTACAAGCATCAACAAAAGATGTTCCTCGATTTTCTCGGCGCCGGTCTCGTCGAGCGCAAGCTCGGGAAGGTGAACTGGGATCCGGTCGACCAGACGGTGCTCGCCAACGAGCAGGTCATCGACGGACGCGGCTGGCGCTCGGGCGCGCTGGTGGAGCAGCGCGAAATGCCGCAATGGTATTTCCGCATCACAAAATTTTCCGAGGATTTGCTGCAGGCGCTCGATCGGCTCGACCGCTGGCCAGAGAAGGTGCGCGTAATGCAGCGCAACTGGATCGGCCGTTCAGAGGGCCTGCTCATCCGCTTTGCGCTTGATCCCTCCACAACGCCGAATGCGGAAGACGAACTCGAAGTCTTCACCACGCGCCACGATACGCTGTTCGGCGCCAAGTTCATGGCTCTCTCGCCCAATCATCCGCTTGCCACCGCCGCTGCGGCCAAAAACCCGGCGCTCGCCGCGTTCATTGCGGAAACCAGACGCCACGGCACCGCGCAGCAACTGATAGATACTGCCGAGAAGAACGGTTTCGACACCGGAATGAAGGCTCTCCACCCCTTCGATCCAAACTGGAAGCTTCCAGTCTATGTCGCCAACTTCGTCGTGATGGAGTACGGCACGGGAGCGATCTTCGGCTGCCCGGCACACGACCAGCGCGACCTCGACTTCGTCAACAAATACGGCCTCGGCAACACGCCCGTCGTTTGTCCGCCGGGACAGGATGCCCAGATCTTCGTCATCACCGATACCGCCTATGAAGGCGACGGCCGCATGATCAATTCGCGCTTTCTCGATGGCTTGAGCGTAGAGGAAGCAAAGGAAGAGGTCGCGCGACGGCTTGAGCGGGTCTCGCACGGCAACGTTCCGATTGGGACCCGCCAAGTCAATTTTCGTCTGCGCGACTGGGGCATATCGCGCCAGCGTTACTGGGGCTGTCCGATTCCAGTGATCCACTGCGAGCGCTGCGGCATCGTGCCGGTGCCGGAGCGCGATCTGCCAGTCACGCTGCCGGACGACGTGGATTTCGATCGCCCCGGCAACCCACTCGAGCGCCATCCGAGTTGGAAAAATGTGACGTGCCCGGAATGCGGCAGGGCGGCCCGGCGCGAGACCGATACTATGGACACATTCGTCGACTCGTCCTGGTATTTCATCCGCTTCACGGACCCCTGGACGCCGGCTCCTACCAATTGCGCGGTGGCCGACCGGATGATGCCGGTGGACCAATATATTGGCGGCATCGAACACGCCATCCTGCACCTGCTCTACAGCCGCTTTTTTACCCGCGCCATGCGCGCGACCGGCCACATCGACCTCGATGAGCCGTTCACGGGCCTGTTCACCCAGGGATCGATCCCGACGACATCATTGCGAGTTACGGCGCCGACACCGCGCGCTGGTTCATGCTCTCCGATTCGCCCCCCGAACGGGATGTGATCTGGACCGAGGAGGGCGTGCAGGGGGCTTGGCGCTTCGTGCAACGGCTCTGGCGCCTGGTGCACGAGGCCGCAGCGGTGGCCGCAGCCGCGGATTTGCCCCGCCCGCCGCAGTTCAGCGAGGCGGCGCTTGCCTTGCGCAAAGCCGCACACCGGGGCTTGGCGCGCGTCTCGGAGGATATCGAGCGGCTACGCTTCAACGTGTGCGTCGCGCATATTTACGAGCTTGCCAATGCGTTCCAGGGCTCGTTCGCCGAGCTTGAGGATGAGCCGGCCGCCGACTACCGCTGGGCGGTACGGGAAGCCGCCGACATGCTGGTGCGGCTGTTTCACCCCATGATGCCGCATTTGGCGGAAGAGTGCTGGGCGGTGCTCGGCCACAAAACCCTTGTCGCATCAGAGCCTTGGCCGCGGCTGGAGCCGGATCTTCTGCTCGAGCACACCATCACACTTCCGGTCCAAATCAATGGTAGGAAGCGCGGCGATGTCACAGTCGCTCGAAATGCTGCCAATTCCGAGATCGAGTCTGCGGTTTTGGCCCTTGATGCGGTAAAACGGGCGCTCGATGGCCGGCCGCCTAAGAAAGTGATCGTGGTACCGCAAAGGATCGTCAATGTGGTGGCATGACAAGGGTAGGGTTCTACTCGGCTCTCCCACCCGATCGCGTGTGGGGCCGGGGCAAGCCGCGCCTTGCCCGACCATTTCCCCGCGTCAAAAGCTGATGCGCGCCATCGCCGCGCTGGCCGTCGCCGCGCTGGCCGGCGGCTGCTTCCAACCGCTTTATGGCGAGCAATCCGCAGCCGGCGGCCCGATCTTGCGCGACCAGCTCAGCGCGGTGGACGTCCAGCAGATTATGGCACCGAAGGGGACCGACGAGGCGCGGATCGCGGTCGAAATCCGCAACGCGCTCCTCTTCGACTTCACGGGAGGCGGCTATGCCGCGCCACCCACCCATCGGCTGAAGATCGCCATCGCCTCCACACGTGCATCGATCATCGTCGATGTGAACACCTCGCGTCCAGATGTGGAGAACTACGGCATCAATGCCACTTACACGTTGACCGAAATCGGAACTGGAAAGGTCGTGGTAACCGGCACGACGTTCGCCCGCGTGTCCTATGACATTCCAGGCCAGGAGCAACGGTTCGCACGCGTGCGCGGATTGCGCGACGCTGAGTTGCGCGCGGCGAAAGTGATCTCAGACAACATCAGGTCGCGCCTTGCATCCTATTTCATTGCTGGGACGTAAGCGCGCTCCTCACCATCGTTTATCGAGATACCTCGCGGCCGAGCCCACCCGATTTGCAGAGCGCAGAGCGCTTCTTGCTGCGCCCGCCTCCATTGACGCAGGAGATCGGGAGATCGCATGGTCGCCCTGAAAGTCTCCGAAATCGAGACCTTCCTTGCCCGCCCGAATAGGCCGATCGTGCTCATCTTCGGCCCGGACGCGGGCCTGGTGCGCGAGCGCGTGGAAGCGCTCGTGCGAAAATCGGTTGACGATCCGAAGGATCCGTTTCAACTCGCGCGCCTCGACGGCGACGATCTCAGCAGCGAGCCCACCCGTCTCCTCGAGGAGGCCAACACGGTTCCACTGTTCGGCGGTCGCCGCGCGGTCTGGATAAAAGCCGGCGCGCGCAACTTTGCTCCCGCGGTTGAAGCTCTCCTGCCAGCGCCCGCACCGAATTGCCGCATCGTAATCGAGGCCGGCGACCTCAAGCGCAACGCGCCGCTGCGCGCCGTTTGCGAGCGCGCCAAGAACGCCGCTGTGCTGCCTTGCTACCAGGACGCGGAAAAAGATTTGATTCGTCTCATTGACCAGGAGATGGGCGAGGCCGGTCTTGCCATATCGCCGGAGGCGCGCGCCGCTCTCATTCCGTTGCTCGGGGGCGATCGCCTCGCATCCCGCCATGAAATTCGCAAGGTGGCGCTGTTCGCGCGCGGCAAGAAACGCGTCGAGCTGGAAGACGTGGTAGCGGTGGTCGCCGATGCTTCGACGCTCGCGCTCGATGAGCTGATCGACGCCGCGTTCGCGGGCCGCACCGGCGAGATCGAAATCCAGTTCGGCAAGGCGCGCACCTCTGGAACAGCGCCAGGCGCGATCCTATCGGCCGCGCTGCGGCATGTGGCACAGCTGCATAGGGCGAGGCTGTCCGTTGATCAGGGCACCTCGATCACCGAGGCCGTTGAAGGCATCCAGCCATTTGTCCGCTTCAATCGCCGATCTGTCGTCGAAGCGGCGCTCAGGCTATGGACATCAGCACGCCTACAACGTGCGATGGCGCAGCTCGCGGAAGCCGCGCTCGAAGCACGCCGGCAGTCCGCGATGGCCGAACCCATTGCGCGGCGCACATTGCTGACGCTCGCCCTTGACGCGCGACGAAAGCAATAACCGCAGACGCTGGTGTATCACCTGCGCAAGTGGCAATGGCCAGAGCGCACCGAGGACCTGTGCGGATCAAATCTTCTCAAGTCGCCGCAGTACGTCGTCGAGCTGATCGAGGCTGCGGTAATGGATCCGCAGCACGCCACCTTCGCCGCGGTGATCGATGGCGACCGAAAGACCGAGTGCATCCGAGACCCGTCGCTCGAGTGCAATCGTATCGGCGTTCTTCACCGCGCGATTCTTGGTCGCGCTGCGACTACTTGATGCACGCTCCTTCGCCAACGCTTCCACCTGACGAACGTTGAGCCCGCCGTCGACGATTTCGCGCGCCATCTCTTCCGGATCGGGCGCGCCGACGAGCATGCGCGCGGCGCCGGCCGTGAGCTTGCCGGCGTGAATATAAGCCTTGACAGGCTCCGGCAGTTTCAACAGGCGCATGGTGTTGCTGACATGACTGCGACTTTTGCCAACGACCTTGGCGATATCCTCGTGACTATGCTGGTACTCGCTCGCGAGCGCCTGATATCCGGCGGCTTCCTCCAGCGGATTAAGATCGGCGCGCTGCACGTTCTCGATGATCGCAAGCTCGAGCGCCTCGCCATCGGTTGCTTCGAACGGCACGATTGGAATTTCGTGCAGAGCGGCACGCTGAGCCGCCCGCCAGCGTCGCTCGCCGGCTATGATTTCGTAGGCATCTTTCGCGCCGTGCAGCGAACGCACAACGACCGGTTGGATGATGCCGTGCTCCCTGATTGACGCCGCGAGCTCATCGAGCTCGGCTTCCGAATAGTTGCGTCGGGGATTGCGCGGATTGGGCCTGAGAAACTCGATCGGGACGCGACGTTGATTGCGCGCGCGTTCGGGCACGCTTCCCGTTTCGACACCAACGTCCCCCATCAGCGCTGCAAGACCGCGCCCGAGTCGCGATCGGCCCTCATCTGCCATGGCCGCGCCTCCTCAATCCTCTTGCATCACGCGGCACCATGCCGCTGATCCGAATCGATCACGTTCTCGGCGAGCGGCGAGTTCGCCATCAATTCCTTTTCACGCTGAATGATCTCGGTCGCCAACCGCAAATACGCTTCGCTCCCTACGCATTTGAGATCGTAGACGAGCACCGGTTTTCCGTAGGACGGCGCCTCCGATACTCGCACGTTGCGCGGAATGATGGTGTCATAGACCTTCTGTTTGCTGTTCGCCCGCACGTCGGCCACGACTTGGTTCGAGAGATTGTTGCGTGCGTCATGCATCGTCAGCACGATGCCGTGAATCATGAGCTCGGGGTTGAGCTGCGATTTCACGGTGTCAACGGTCTGCAGGAGCTGCGATAATCCTTCCAGCGCAAAGAACTCGCACTGCAGCGGCACTAGAACCGCATCTGCTGCCGCCAAAGCGTTGACGGTGAGCAGATTGAGAGACGGCGGACAATCGATCAGCATATAGCTGAAATCGCTCACGCGTACGGTCGCATCGCGCATTGGTGCAAGCGCTCTACGCAGCCGAAAAGCCCGATCGCGCTCTTGGCTCACCTCGAGTTCGAGGCCGGAGAGATCGAGCGTCGATGGCACGATCGACAAGCGCGGCACCGCGGTCGCGAGCACGGCATCGGACAAAGTCGCAGCTGCCATCAACACGTCGTAGGTCGAGTGGCGACGGCTCTGGCGATCGATTCCGAGCCCGGTCGACGCATTGCCTTGTGGATCGAGATCGATGATCAGCACCTGCTCGCCAATGGCGGCGAGCGCAGTACCGAGATTGATCGCGGTCGTGGTTTTGCCGACACCGCCTTTCTGGTTGGCGATCGCAATCACGCGCGGCGGCGCGGGCTTGGCAATGCGGCTGGCAAGCGCGACGACGGACGGCGTTTGCGCCGGCGACTGCGCCGGCAAATCCGCATGGTCGTTCATGGCATTGCGTCCCGCGTCAAAGAGCCTCGGTCGCGAATCAGGTGAAATGTTATGGCCTTATGTTGCGCCGCTCCACATCCCGAATGACGACGATGTGCCCCGCTGGTTCGATGCGGCTGGGCACGAGCGTGGCTGCCATGGTCCACCCCTGCATGGCGGCCGACTCACGCGCCTCTCTGAGCTCAAGCTCTGCATGTCGTCCCTTTGGGAACAAGCCCACCGCACCGCTTTTCCCCAGAAGCGGAAAGCACTGATCCAGCAATGACTTGAGCGGAGCGACGGCGCGCGCCGTGACGACGTCCGCCCGCCCTTCAAAGCTCGTCACGAACTCCTCGATCCGCGTGGCATGCACCGTCGTCGGCGCCGCGGCCAGGCGCTGGGCTTCACGCAGGAACGCCGCCTTTTTATTATTACTTTCAATGAGATGGACGTGGGCCCCCGGCTTCTGCGCAAGAGCGCAGGCTACCGCCAAGCCGGGGAAACCGCCTCCCGTCCCCAGATCGACCCAAATCTGCGCGCCCGGTACTAACTCGAGCAACTGCAGCGAGTCGGCAATGTGCCGTGTCCACAGATGCAAAACCGTGGAAGGCGCAACCAGGTTTGTGATTTGCTGCCACGTCAGCAGAAGCGCAACGAAGCGATCGAGGCGTTCAAGTGTTTCACGTGAAACGGGCGTGAGGGCGAGCGCGCGAGCACGATCTGCAGTTGCAGGCGCTGTGGGCTTGCTCCGCCCGCTTCCGCGGCTCCTCTGTCCCGGATCGGAAGGGGGCCGGCGACTCCCGGACATCAGCTTGCGACGGCCGCAGTTTTGGGGCGCTGGCCAATCCGTCTGAGATGCGCAACGAGAAGCGTGAGCGCCGCCGGCGTGATGCCATCCATCTGCGCAGCCTGACCGATGCTGCGGGGACGCGCGGAATTGAGCTTCTGGCAAACTTCAATTGAGAGCCCTGGCAACTCCGAATAATCGAGTCCCTCCGGCAACTGCAGGTTTTCGTCTCGGCGATAGGCAGCGATGTCGGCCGCCTGGCGTGACAGATAGACCTCATATTTTGCGTCGATTTCGATCTGCTCTGCGATTTTCACCGGGAGATCGGCCAAGCAGGGCCAGATCTTCGCGAGTTCTGCCATTCCAATATTCGGGTGCGACAATAGCTCGAACGCAGTACGCCGCTGGCCGTCCCTGTTCAGAGCAAGCCCGTACCGATGCGCCTCGCTCGGGGTGAGCGAAACCGAGCGGGCGAAAGCGCGTGCCGCATCAACGCCCGCCATCTTCGCCTCATGCTGGGAGCGGCGCCTTGCACCCACGCAGCCAATGGCAATGCCGCGGGCGGTGAGGCGCTGGTCGGCATTGTCCGCGCGGAGCGTGAGCCGGTATTCCGCGCGCGAGGTGAACATCCGGTACGGCTCCGTCACCCCGCGCGTTACCAAATCATCAATCATTACAGCAAGATAGGCCTCAGCGCGATCGAAGATAACCGCGCCTTCCCCACCCGCGCGCGATGCCGCATTAAGCCCTGCAATCAAGCCCTGAGCCGCCGCCTCCTCGTAGCCGGTTGTCCCATTAATTTGTCCGGCCAGGAACAGCCCCGGGACACGCTTGCTCTCCAACGTGGGCTTAAGTTCGCGTGGATCGACGTGGTCGTATTCGATCGCGTAGCCGGGCCGGATAACGCGCGCCCTCGCGAGTCCTGGGATCGTCCCGATCAGCGCGGTCTGGACCTCCTCCGGCAGCGAGGTGGAGATGCCATTGGGGTAGACCGTGCAGTCATCGAGCCCCTCGGGCTCAAGAAAGATCTGGTGCCCATCGCGCTCGCCGAAGCGCACGATCTTATCCTCGATGGATGGGCAATAGCGTGGCCCCTTGCTGCGAATCTGCCCGGAATACATCGGCGAGCGGTGAACGTTCTCGCGGATAATGCGATGGGTCGCTGCGTTCGTGCGGGTAATGCCGCACTGAACCTGTGGGTTTTCAATGCGCTCGGTCAGGGTCGAAAACGGCTCGGGCGGCTCATCGCCCGGCTGCATCTCCACGGCGGCCCAATCGATTGTGCTGCCATCGAGCCGTGGCGGCGTCCCGGTCTTGAGCCTCCCAAGCGCAAATCCAAGGCGCTCCAGCGTCAAAGAGAGGCCGACCGCAGGCGCTTCGCCGACGCGTCCCGCCGGCGTCGTTCGCTCGCCAACGTGGATGAGACCCCGCAAAAAGGTCCCGGTTGTCAATACGATGGCCCCTGCCCCGATCTCGCAGCCATCTTTGAGCTTAAGGCCAGCGCTTCGTTGGTCGCGGATGATGAGGTCGTCGGCCTCCGCTTCGATCACCGTGAGATTCGCTATCGCGGAAATCGCCTGCTGCATGGCCCTGGCATAGAGCCTGCGATCGGCCTGGGCGCGCGGTCCCCGTACTGCCGGTCCTTTGCGTCGATTGAGAACTCGGAATTGGATGCCGCCGAGGTCCGCCACTCGCCCCATCAGACCGTCCAACGCGTCAATCTCGCGCACGAGATGCCCCTTCCCCAGGCCGCCGATCGCGGGATTGCAGGACATTGCGCCGATAGTGGCGAAGCGATGGGTAACCAGGGCGGCCTTGGCGCCCATGCGCGCAGCCGCCGCGGCCGCCTCACAGCCGGCATGGCCGCCGCCCACCACGATCACATCGTATTGCCCATCCATTGCTTACAAACCTTCGGCCGCGCTTCTACCTAACTCGGCACCGATCGTCTATTTCGCCCTAGTGAGTCCTACCTTCGGCGGAGCGTTTCACGTGAAACATGGGTCGCATAGCCTGCTAGGGTTTAGCCTGACCCCGGCACGCCAGCCGAGTGAGGACGACGACCCCCCTTCGGCCGTTAACGGCGCCGGTCACTCCCGATCCTGTCCCCTATTTCCCGATACAGAAATCTCGGAAAATCACATCCAAAACGTTCTCCACGTCGATCCGGCCCAGAAGCTTGCCCAATGCCCTGGTCGCCAGCCGAAGGTGTTCCGCCATGATTTCCTCGCGGCCCTCCTGCGCTGCGCCTCGCGCACGCTCGAGCTCGAGAACAGTTTCTTTCACATGCGCGCGCTGGCGCTCGCGTGTGACCAATGCAGCTTCAGGTGTGAAGAAGTGTTCGACAAAACCGGAAAGCACGTTAACCAATTTGTCCACACCCGCGCCGGTCGTACTAGAACAAAGATTCACAGCTTCATCTTTGATGAATCTTGATTCGACAGTTCGTTTTTCCTCCTCGGTCAGAAGATCCATCTTGTTGATCACCAACCAAGTGACGGCATTCGGCGCGCACGTGAGTGCAGAGCGAACCGAAAAATTTGGCCAATCGATCGCCGTTGCATCAACGACCCAGAGTACGAGATCGGCGCTGCCGGCCTGTTCGCTCGCCCGCCGCACGCCTTCGCGTTCGATTTGATCCTTCGTCTCGCGAATGCCGGCCGTATCGAGCACCGTGACCGGATAGCCCCCGAGGTCGAGGTGCACTTCGAGCACGTCGCGCGTGGTTCCAGGGAAAGGCGATACGATTGCGGCCTCGCGACGCGCCAGTCGGTTGAAGAGGGTCGACTTGCCCGCATTCGGCGGTCCCGCGATGGCAACACGCAGCCCCTCGCGCAAGCGCTCGCCGTGCCCCGCGCCGGCCTTGCTGATTTCCTCACCAAGGGGGCGAATGAGTCCTAACGCACGCGACATCATGTCCTTGGGGACGTCCTCCTCGTCGGAAAAATCAATGCCGGCCTCGGCCAGAGCGAGCGCCTCGATCAACCGCTGCCGCCAGCTCTCCGCCCGATCGCCAAGGAGGCCTCTCAGTTGCTGGTAGGCCTGCCGCCGTTGCGCCTCGGTTTCAGCTGCCACCAGGTCGGCGAGCCCCTCGACCGCGGTCAGATCCATGCGGCCGTTTTCGAATGTGCGGCGCGTGAACTCTCCTGCTTCCGCATGACGCAACCCGGGAAGGTTCGCCAGCGCCGAAAGAACCGCTGCGATCACCGCGCGACCGCCGTGCACGTGCAGTTCGGCGACGTCTTCGCCGGTGGCGCTGTTCGGAGCGGGGAACCATAAGGCGAGTCCCTCATCGATGACGTCATGGGTCGCCGGATTGCGGACGTGCGCAAACGACGCGCGTCGCGGCTGCGGCACGAAATAGCTTTAATGTAGTAGCTCCAAAGCCGATTTATTGGCGATTTAGCCGGGTCTCGCGCGCCGAACCAACTGCACCGGCGGGCATTGTCATTAGATGTCATCCAATTCAGTCGCCACGTCCCACGAGAACCGTCTCGCGCACGAGACGAGCCCCTACCTGCTTCAACATAAACACAATCCGGTCGACTGGTGGCCGTGGGGAACCGAGGCGCTCGCCGAAGCAAAGCGCACCAACAAACCGATCCTGCTCTCGGTCGGCTATGCGGCCTGCCATTGGTGCCATGTGATGGCGCACGAGAGTTTCGAGGACGCGAAAACTGCGGAGGTCATGAACGATCTGTTCGTCAACATCAAAGTGGATCGCGAAGAGCGTCCCGACATCGACCAGATCTACATGTCGGCTTTGCACCACCTCGGTGAGCACGGCGGCTGGCCGCTGACGATGTTCCTCACGCCGAACGCTGAGCCGTTCTGGGGCGGCACTTACTTTCCCAATACCGCCCGTTATGGGAAGCCGGCGTTCGCCGACCTCTTGCGTGAGGTCGAGCGCGTGTTCCGCGAAAACCCCCAAAGCGTGGAGCAGAACCGCAGCGCGCTTATGGCACGGCTAATGGCCAGCGCGAGGCCCACGGGGCGCGTGGTGATTGCCGCACCCGACCTCGATCGGGCTGCCGATCAACTCTTGAGCTTAATCGATCCGGTCAACGGCGGTATACGCGGCGCGCCCAAATTCCCGCAGTCAATGATGCTGGAATTTTTGTGGCGTGCGGGCGAGCGCACGAACAACAATCGACGTTTCGCGGCGGTGGAACTTACGCTCGCTCGCATTTGCGAGGGCGGCATCTACGATCATCTCGGAGGCGGCTTCTCGCGGTATTCGGTCGACGAGCGCTGGCTCGTTCCGCATTTCGAGAAGATGCTTTACGACAATGCGCTCCTGCTCGAATTGCTCGCGGTCGCATACCTTCGCTCGAGGAATGACTTGTTCCGGCGTCGCGCGCACGAGACGGTGGCTTGGCTGACGCGAGAAATGATAACACCGGAGGGAGCGTTTTGCGCCTCACTGGACGCCGATTCGGAAGGTGAAGAGGGCAAATTCTATGTCTGGTCGCTGGACGAGGTGACGAGCGCATTAGGTAGCGATGAGGCCGCCTTCTTTGCCGCCCACTACGACGTCACTGCTGAGGGCAATTTCGAAGGTCACAATATTCTTAATCGCCTCAAGCATATCCCGCGCAGTATGGAGGACGAGCAAAGGCTCACGCCATCACGCGAAAAGTTATTGAGCCTGCGCGAGAAACGAGTGCGGCCGGGCCTCGACGACAAAATCTTAGCGGACTGGAATGGCTTGATGATTGCCGCGCTCGTCAACGCTGGTCTCGCGTTGGACGAGCCACTCTGGCTCGAAATGGCGGCGCGCGCCTTCCTGTTTATTGATGCCAAGATGGCGCACGGCGACCGCCTCGGCCATTCCTGGCGCGCAGGCAAACTGCTCGTTCCAGGGCTCGCCTCCGATCACGCCGCCATGATCCGCGCCGCACTGGCGCTGCACGAGGCTACGGGGGAGCAAGCATATCTCGAGCGTGCACTTGCCTGGCAGGCGACGCTCGACCGGCACTACGCCAATCCGGAGAACGGCGGCTATTTCCTCACGGCCGACGACGCCGTCGGTTTGGTCGTGCGGCCCAATTCCACCAGTGACGATGCGACACCGAATCCCAACGCCCTTGCGGCGCAGAACCTGATCCGCCTCGCGTTGTTCACCGGTCAGCACGCCTGGCGCGATAAGGCCGATCGGCTATTCGAAGGCATGGCTGCGAGCGCGGGCGAAAATCTGTATGCGCATCTCGCGTTGCTCAACGCACTTGACCTGCGCCTGCGCGGTGCGGAGATCGTCGTGGCGGGAGAGGACGAGCGCGCCAACGAACTCCTCGCCGCCGCCCGCAAGCTTGCCTTCTTTGACCGCGTCGTGCTGCGTGCGTCGCCAGCGCTGGCTCCCGACCATCCCGCCCACGACAAGGTCGATGTGGCCGCGCAGAGCGCAGCCTTCATCTGCGTCGGCGAGACTTGCTCGCTGCCGGTGCGTGAGCCTGATGCGATTGCCGAAGCTGTGCGCGCGGCGCGCCGCTGATCACGCGTTCATCGACTCGAAGAAGTCGCCATTGGTCTTGGTGTTGCGCAGCTTATCGAGCAGGAAGTCGATTCCATCCATGGTTCCCATCGGATTGAGGATGCGACGCAGAATATACATTTTCTTGAGCTGATCGGACGGCACCAGCAGTTCCTCCTTGCGTGTGCCGGACCGCGTGATGTCCATGGCAGGGAACGTGCGTTTGTCGGCCACTTTGCGGTCGAGAATTATTTCAGAATTGCCGGTTCCCTTGAACTCCTCGAAGATCACTTCGTCCATGCGGCTGCCGGTGTCGATCAGCGCGGTGGCGATAATGGTAAGCGAGCCGCCTTCTTCGATGTTGCGGGCGGCGCCGAAGAAACGCTTCGGCCGCTGCAGCGCGTTTGCGTCGACGCCGCCGGTGAGCACCTTGCCGGAAGACGGCACCACCGTGTTATACGCGCGCCCGAGCCGAGTAATGGAATCAAGTAGGATGACCACATCACGGCTGTGCTCAACCAGACGCTTGGCCTTCTCGATCACCATTTCCGCGACCTGAACATGGCGCGATGCCGGTTCGTCGAAGGTCGAGGATACGACCTCGCCCTTCACCGAACGCTGCATGTCGGTCACCTCCTCCGGCCGCTCGTCGATGAGCAGCACGATCAGGTAGCATTCCGGATGGTTCGCGGTGATGGCGTGGGCGATGTTCTGCAATAGCACCGTTTTGCCCGTGCGCGGCGGCGACACGATCAACGCACGCTGGCCTTTGCCAATCGGTGCAACGATATCAATCACGCGCGGGGAGAGATCCTTCTTGGTCGGATCCTCGTGCTCCATGCGTAACCGCTCTTCGGGGTAGAGCGGGGTGAGATTGTCGAAATTGACCTTGTGACGCGCCTTCTCCGGATCCTCAAAATTGATCGTGTTGACCTTGAGTAGCGCAAAATAGCGCTCCCCCTCCTTGGGCGAGCGGATGTGACCATCGATCGTGTCACCGGTGCGCAGCCCGAACCGGCGGATCTGCGAAGGCGACACGTAGATGTCGTCCGGCCCGGGCAGGTAATTTGCTTCCGGCGAGCGTAGAAAGCCGAAGCCGTCGGAGAGCACCTCGACCACGCCCTCACCGACGATATCGGTCTCGCGCATGGAGAGTTGTTTGAGAATACCGAACATCAGCTCCTGCTTGCGCATGGTGCTGGCATTTTCGACCTCGAGCTCCTCGGCGAACGAGACAAGCTCGGCCGGCGTTTTGGACTTGAGGTCCTGGAGTTTCATTTCCCGCATACGGGGGAGTCCTATGGAGGGGATCGGTGACTGAAAAAAGCTGCCGATCGGTACGGAAGGAGAATCGCAGGTCTTAAGCGGGGGGCTTGGCCCCGATACAAGAACCGGCTCCCGCACTTGGGCCGGTAACTCAATGCATCTGCCTGCGTTCGGGGAGATGAACCCAAGATAGGTAAAGACGGTTCCTTGCGCAAGTGCCGCGCGTGGCTGCCGACGCTTTGTTGGGGGCTAATCAGAATGGCTTAACGATCGCGAGGATGACGATCCCGATCATGAGCACGGCTGGCACTTCATTGATAAATCGATAGAATTTCTGAGGGTGACGGTTCTGGTCACGGGCGAAGTCGCGCACGCAGTGCACAAAAAATCCGTGCAAGGCGGACAGCCCGAGAACTAAGATGACCTTCGCCTGCAGCCATCCCGAGGCGTAAGAGCCGCCGGTCAACGCAAGCCATAAGCCGAGCACCCAACTCACCACCATGGCGGGCGTGGTGATCACGTTGAGGAGGCGCCGCTCCATGATTTTGAAAGTTTCAGACTGCTTGGAGTGGGGCTCGGCCTCACAATGATAGACGAATAGGCGCGGCAGATAGAGCATTCCCGACATCCAGGCGATGATTGCGATCACATGGAATGCCTTGAGCCACACATACATGCCTCACCCGCTCCTCATCTAGCTTCTACCGCACGCACGCGGGCAAGCATCTGCTCCACATGCGCAATCGGCGTCTGCGGCAAGACGCCGTGTCCGAGATTGAAGATGAACGGCCGTCCGGAGAACGCCTTCAGTATCGCCTCCACGGAGTGGTCCAGTGCAGCGCCACCAGCGAGCAGCACCAACGGGTCGAGATTTCCCTGCACCGGCACGTCCATCGCAACATGCTCCCGCACGAAAACGGGATCGACTGTCCAATCGAGGCTAATGGCGTCAACCGGCACGCCTTCTACATAGCGCAACAGTGTGGTGCCGGCACCGCGAGGAAATCCGATTAGTTTTGCGTTCGCGACCTGGTGGCGAACCTTGGCGATAATTCTCTGGATAGGTTCGATGCACCACCGATGGAATTCTTCTGCCGGCAGTACACCGGCCCAGGTATCAAAGATCTGCACCGCATCGACGCCTGCCTCCAGCTGCCGAACAAGGTAGCTGGCAGATGCCTCGATGAGTTTTTCGATCAGGTCACTAAATCCCTGCGGATCCTGATAGGCAAAACGCCGAGCCGGCTCCTGCTCGGATGTACCACTACCTGCGATCATGTAGGTTGCTACCGTCCACGGCGCGCCGCAAAACCCAAGCAATGAAACGCCCGGCGGAAGATCCTCCTTTACTCGCTCAATCGTCTCGTAAATTGCTGTAAGTACACCATGATCAAGTTCGGTCTTCAGCCGTATCACGCCTCGGCGATCTGCAATTGCATCGAGCTGCGGTCCCTCGTTCAGGGTAAACTGTACAGACTGTCCCAGTGCATATGGGACGACCAGGATGTCAGAAAACAGAATTGCCGCATCGAAACCAAATCGACGGATCGGTTGAAGCGTCGCTTCAGCCGCGAACTCAGGCGTGAAACAGAGCTTAAAAAAATCTCCGGCTTTCTCACGCAGCTTTCGATATTCCGGCAGATAGCGGCCGGCCTGTCGCATCAACCAGATCGGCGGCGGACTGCGACACTGGCGATTAAGAACATCGAGAAGAGGTTTTGTCACAAGCAATATCCCGATGTGACCCTTCCCTTAAACGTAGATCTTAAGAATCTTTGTTTTTATTGTTGGAGTGTTGATTTGACTCGTACATCTCTGTCCACATGCTGTCCACGTTGAGCAAAGTTATTCCGGTCCTGTGGAGCAAATTGTAATCCATGGGAGCTAGTTCGAGAGTGCAGGCTTTATCGCTTCTTCCATCCTGTCTTGTGATTGGTCATCCAGATCTGATTCACATTTACCCGGTGAATCCGCCCATGATTGCCAGCACTCTCCCCACATCTATAGTGGGGAATGCCTGAGGGCTTCGGCCGATCCTAGACTTGCACTTGGGTGCCACTCGTGGCCTTCTCCCCAACAATCCACAGCTAGTCCCCAATGCCGCAACGTACTGGTAGCAGCTATTTCCATCTTCATCTTGTGTCGGATGCGACCGGCGAGACGTTGACTACCGTCGCCCGCGCGGCGACGGCGCAATACACGAAAGTCTCGGCCGTGGAACACATCTATCCTTTAGTCCGGACGCAGAAACAACTCGATCGTGTACTGGCTGAAATCGAAGAATCGCCCGGTATCGTTCTCTACACCCTCCTTGACGATGTACTCCTTCAGCGACTTGAAAATCATTGCCGTGAGCTGAGCCTGCCCTGCTTATCGATCCTGGGACCGGTGCTGCAGCTTCTACAATCCTATCTTGGAACTGAAACATCGCATCGTGTCGGGGCGCAACACACCCTGAATGCTGATTATTTCAAGCGTATCGATGCGCTCAATTACACCATGCTGCATGATGATGGCCAGCATCTGGAGGGCTTGGAAGAAGCTGATGTGGTGCTCGTCGGGGTATCGCGTACGTCCAAGACGCCCACCTCGATTTATCTGGCAAACCGCGGCGTAAAGACCGGTAACGTACCGGTCGTGCCAGGGGTTGAGATCTCGAGGCATGTAGAGCAGCTCTCACGTCCGCTTGTAGTCGGGCTCTATGCTAGCCCGGAGCGGATCGTGCAAATCCGCCAGAACCGGCTGCTCGGTCTAAGGGCGCATCACGACGCGGACCAATATATCGACCGCAAGGCCGTTGCTGAGGAGGTCGCGTTCTCCCGCAAGCTCTGTGTCAGGCACAACTGGCCGAGCATTGACGTGACCCGACGCTCGATTGAAGAGACCGCTGCCGCAGTAATGAGCTTTCTCGCCGAACGCCGCCGCCAGCCGGTCGCTTGAGCGATGCCGCTTTGGCTCGCCGATGAACCGCTCATACTCGCGTCCAGGAGCGAGATCCGGCATACCATCCTGCAGGATGCCGGACTCCCCGTCGAGGTTCAGGCTGCTGATATCGACGAGCGGGCCATCGAACAGTGCAGCACGGGCCGGGATGCGGGCGAAATAGCGGCGCTGCTCGCGCGTGAGAAAGCGCGGACGGTCGCCGCCCGCTTTCCCCGACGGCTCGTGTTGGGAGCGGATCAGATGCTAGCGCTTGGCAAGCGGCGATTCGCAAAGCCCAGCGACCGCGCCGGCGCGCGCGATCAACTCGAAGCGCTCCGCGGTCAAACGCACGAGCTTCATAGTGCGATCGTACTGGCGCACGGAAATTCAATTGTGTGGGAACATCACGAAGTTGCGCGGCTCACAATGCGCGCCTTTTCGGATCAGTTCCTCGAAGCGTATCTCGATGCCGCGGGGGAGGTTCTCACGGCAAGTGTTGGCGGCTACCAGCTTGAGAGGCTCGGGATCCACCTTTTCGAGCGCATTGAAGGCGACCATTTCGCCGTTCTCGGGCTGCCGCTCCTGGCGCTGCTGCAACATTTCCGCCAAACGGGATGGCTGGCCGGATGAATTGTCGGGCCCCTTAGGCTATGGGGGCGCATGTTCATTCTCGGCCTCACCGGCTCGCTCGGCATGGGAAAGTCCACGACGGCACGCTTCTTTGCCGAGGAAGGCGTGCCAGTGCATGACGCCGATGCGGTCGTGCATCGTCTGTACGAGGGGGAAGCTGCCGGCGCAATCGAGGCGGCATTTCCGGGCACAACCGCGGGTGGCAAAGTCGACCGCGACCAGCTGGCCGCGCGCGTGCTCGGCGATAGCGCGGCACTGAGACGGCTCGAAACAATTGTCCACCCCCTCGTGCAAGAGGCCGAGCGACGCCTTCTGGCCGAAGCCGAAGCTCGCGGCGAGAAGATTGCGGTGCTCGATATCCCGCTTTTGTTCGAGACCGGCGGCGAGGAGCGGGTCGATGCGGTCGTGGTCGTATCCGCGCCACCCGAGGTGCAACGCTCGCGCGCGCTCGAACGCCCGGGCATGACGGTGGACAAACTCGACGCGATCCTCGCGAAGCAGATGCCGGACGGCGAGAAGCGCCGGCGGGCGGATTTCGTCGTGGATACCTCACGAGGTTTCGAGTCGGCGCGCGCCCAGGTGCGTGCGATCCTTGACGCGGTTGCTACAATGCCGAAACGGCGGCGGTGATTCGGCAGCCGCGGGCCTCATTGCGGAAACGAGACGTGCGCGAAATCGTGCTCGATACCGAGACCACGGGACTGGATCCCTTCCAAGGGCACCGGCTAGTGGAGATCGGCTGCATCGAGCTCGTCAATCGGATCCCGACTGGGCAGAGCTTTCATCGCTATCTCAATCCTGAGCGCGAGATGCCGGCCGAGGCGGTCTCGATCCACGGCCTCTCGATCGAGTTTCTGAAGGACAAACCGTTCTTTGCCGAGATCGCCGACGAGCTTCTGGCATTCATCGGCGATGCGCCAATCATTGCGCACAATGCCCTTTTCGATCTGACCTTTCTCAACGCCGAGCTCGAGCGTGCCGGTAAACTGCTGGTAGCACGCGAGCGGATGCTCGATACGCTGCTGCTGGCGCGCCGCAAGTACCCCGGAGCGCCCAACCGGCTCGATGACCTGTGCGCGCGTTATGGCATCAATAATTCACATCGCACCAAGCACGGCGCGCTGCTCGACGCCGAGCTTCTGGCCGACGTCTATCTCGAGCTGATTGGGGCCAGGCAGGCTCAACTTGTCCTCGTGGAAGTGGGGGTAGGCGCGACGGTCGCGTCCGTCGGTCCAGCCGCCGTTGCCCTCCGTCCCGAGGCGCTCGCGGTGCGATTGAGCGACGAGGAGCGCGAAGCGCATATTGCCTTTATCGCCACGCTCGGAGAAACCGTGATCTGGCGCGACTATCTCAGCCTGCCGGCCGCAGCCGCCTGAAGCCAGCTCGACTTCTTACCATGGCAGCACGCCAACCGCGCTGCCCACGGCTCACGTCGCAGACGGGAGAGATCAAGGATTTCTAGCTCGACGGGGTCGTTGGAGGCGCCGCCTGCATTTGCGTCGCGCGCTGCTGATATAGCGCGACGAAATCGACCGGATCGAGCAGGAGCGGGGGAAAGCCACCATTGCGCACCGATGTTGCGACGATCTCGCGCGCGAATGGAAATAACAGGCGCGGGCATTCGATCATGACGAGAGGCTGCACCGTCTCCGCCGGTACATTCTGGATTCGGAAAACGCCTGCGAATGTCAGGTCGAACGCGAACAAGACCGTTCCCGAGCTCTCGGCCTTGCCCTCGAGCTTGAGCGAGATTTCGTAGTCGGTCTGGGCGAGTTGTTGGGCGCCGACATTGATTTGAATATTGATCGCCGGCTGCGTTTGCGGCGGTGTCAACGAGCGCGGCGCGTTGGGATTCTCGAACGAAAAGTCTTTGATATATTGGCCAAGCACGCTGAGCTGCGCGGGCGTTTGCTGAGCGCTTGGGCTCGGCGGGGGCCCGCCATTGCCGGTGGTCGCCATCGACTGTCCCTCTCACTGCTCACAATTATCGCAGTCGGCGGCGTGGCTAACACAGGCGCTCCGGTCGGACAAGGATTTCACCGCCTGCGCTCGGACTTGCGGGCGGCGATCTGGCGCCCCGCTTCACATCGAGGCTCGACCCAATGCGCCATTGGACGCCACCGGCGTGCTCGTGCATGCGAATTTTTCGACACAGTCGGCGAAACGGCCCGCCCATTCTAATGCCTGGAAATATCACCCGGAATCGGGCGATCCGGAAGATGCCGCGGCCCGATGGGCGCAAAAGCGAGATTTAGCTGCTCGCAATCGCCGCGCAGGACCTTCCAGAGCTTACGCATGAGGTGGCGGTGAAAGGCGGGCCCGCTGTGCCCGGCATCGATGGCGCGAGGATGAAGCCCGGTCGCAGCGTGGCTGAAAACATCAGCAATCCGATTAATCTCTATTTAACCAAGGACATCGGCCTGTTCCCGCTTCAGTTTTGGGTCACCAGCCTTGTTGGCGCCATGGTTCGGATCGTCTATGGTCACGTCGGTGCGACGCATGCACCGGGCTCGGCGCAGGCCTCTGGATCAGCGCGGTCGCGCACTTACATAACTGAAGCGGGAACCGCCTCTGCTTCTGCAGATTTCC
>WNFW01000078.1_pt1 | contig 54033 bp, 53 predicted proteins | sample 5400131 | NCBI WGS metagenome assembly WNFW01 (sample SAMN13153362, study PRJNA577476) | soil metagenome | isolation source: 20 cm soil or saprolite under grassland replicate 1 | place: USA:California | collected 2016-06-15
ACCCTTCGATTTGGCTCTTTTCCACGGCTGCGAGAGTTTAAGTTATAACGAGTGGCCATCTGATGCTGTAACCTACGAATATAAGCGTTAGCAGGAGCTAACTCAGCAGTCAGGAGATCCTTATTGAGAACCTGGTGAATGGCATCCTCGGTCTCCAATAACGCTTTCGTGGTTGGATCATCAGAGTCAGAATCATGGATCCCTTCCGCTTCTTCCAGATTCTCATCCACAGAAACTTCTATTGGAATATCGAAAATGCGAGCAAGAGCATGCTGCATCTGAGCAATTGTGTTGTTCTTCAAGATGATGATCAGCTTTTGCTCCTCTTCAGCCTGTTGCAGGCGCTCTGGTTGGCGACGATAGTAGTTTTTCAGGGTGATAATTGCGTCAGCATCATCTTGGTTGTTTGTGACGATTATCGGTACACGCAATTGACGCGCAGATTCGGCCAGACGGTCACGGCTCACTCCAAATGGGTAGACGCGTAACGTTTTTAAGATGGGCTGTTGTTCCTTCACATTATCAGAGTGATACACCCCTTCATCAAGTAAAGGATGATCAACTGCTATCAAGCCTGAGGCATTGTGCCGTTTGACATCCGCAGGCGCTGTTCCTGTTGGAGCCAATGCTCTTACCTGACCGCGAGCATGCAAGTGTTCTCCACCGTTGCCACCACCATTACTATGAGACCCCTGCTGGCCCACACGACGAACAGTACTCCAATTGCTTTCACTACGGTCGATATAATTATTAGAACGTGATGCAGTCCCGAAGCTCTCGATACCCCAGGTCGGCACTTCCATACCTCCTGAGGAGATTCGTCGCGCGGTGACTCGTCCTGTCTCTTCATCGCGTGTACGTTCCTCAGCAACTATAGTCTGTCCGCGCAACATGCTGTCAACCGTATCAGCAACATCGCGATGCACAACTAGTTCCTGCCAGCTCTGCTGTTCGACGACTACATCAAAAGTCGGTGGCGCTTTGCGCTCCAGAATACTCTTCTGAGTATGGCGCCTGCGAGCCTCTTCATCTCCAAGAGTCACAGTCTGAATACCGCCTACCAGATCAGAGAGGGTCGGGTTTACAAGCAGGTTACCAAGCGAGTTACCGTGAGCAGTCGCTACAAGCTGCACCCCACGTTCCGCAATGGTACGAGCAGCGGCAGCCTCCAATTCAGTTCCTATTTCGTCAATAACAATCACTTCCGGCATATGGTTCTCTACCGCTTCAATCATTACCGCATGTTGTTCCGCAGTGCGAGCCACTTGCATGCGGCGCGCTCTACCAATACCGGGATGAGGAATATCCCCGTCTCCAGCGATTTCGTTGGAGGTATCCACAACGACTACACGTTTATTGGCCTCGTCCGCCAGCACTCGTGCTATTTCACGCAACAGTGTGGTTTTGCCCACACCGGGGCGACCAAGAATCAAGATTGATTGACCCTGTTCGACAATATCTCTAATTAACGCAATACTGCCAAGTACCGCTCGACCAATGCGGCAGGTCAAACCAACAACTTTTCCTTTTCGATTTCGGAGGGCGCTGATACGATGGAGAGTGCGTTCAATACCTGCACGGTTGTCGTCACCAAATTCACCTATTCGCTCTACTACATACTCGAGGTCAGTATAGGTCACTGGCTGAGTACTTAGGATCACCTCCCCTTCTGGGAATCGGCCCTCGGGCAAACGTCCAAGGTCCATTACGATCTCCAGCAGTTCGCTTCGGTTATCGAGCCGATTGACCGCGTCGTGGATGGCGGGTGGCAAAGTTACCAGTAAAGCCTCCAAGTCGTCAGTGATCATGTGTTGCATAGACTGTTTCATCACCTCGTTGTTTGGCGAGAATTGACCGTCCCCAGGCCTTTCACGCCATAAGCTACTCGTTGTTCTAGCGCGGGGACAGCGCGCGGATTCATAGCTAATAAAGCTATGTGCCGCACGAGCAATGCCTTAGTCGAGACATGCTCAAAACCACTTGAACGCAGAGCATTAATAACGGAAGAATCGTACTCCCGCACCTGACAATAGATGGGTCGTGCGTCTCTTTCCAAAAGTCGCTGAGTACCAAATCGTACGATTGGCTCAGCCAGTTCAGCGTGTTCAGGATGAACAATAAGTGAGAGCTGGTGCGGAGCTGTACCGTGGCCACGGCATAGACGCAACCAGGCTCCTAAACGAACGCCAACATCACATACGAAGCTTTCATCTCCTTTCGAAAGAAATGATGGTAACGGACGCAGTGAGCCGACGTATAGCTTCGCAAATTCTTCACTGTTATCCAGCATTTCAGCCATCTGCACTCGCTGTGGAGTGACAGATCGATAGAGCTGGTGCAATCCCCATACGTGATGGTGATTCCAACTGCGAAGTGAAGGTTGTTTGAAGTCACCCTGCACTGACTCAGGTTGAAAGACGTAAGTCAGTTGGCGAGCATAACGCTGAAATCCAGCTTTCTGGAAAAGTTCCTGCTCTGGAATTTCATCCTCGACTCTTGCAAAAATACGGTGAATACCATGGTTTGAGGCGACCTGCAACATGTAGTCAAGCAACGCGGTAAGCACCTCGTAGCTGGAGACGTTGCTATTGACCATAGAAGCAAGATAAGCTATATCCCATGTAACGCGTGAAGGTCGTTCACGTACCTGGGCAAATCCCAGGATATGCCTCCAGTGCTCCCGCGCCAGAGGGGGCAACCTACTAAACCCAGACCTTCGCGCGTATCTACCCCGTGACGCTCTGTACTATGCGGAGAAAGTACTGATGGAAACGTGAATCTCCACCAATCTCCGGATGAAATGCTGTGCCTAATAAGTGTCCTTCTCGGACTGCAACGATTGTTCCATCGTCGAGCGTTGCTAGCACCTCTACCTTCGGACTAACCGATTCAATCGCTGGTCCTCGGATAAAGAATGCATGGAATGGCGCTTCTCCTATTACTGGCACAGAGAGATCAGTCTCAAAACTTTCCCGCTGACTGCCAAATGCATTTCGACGAACACGCATGTGCATCGAAGCCAACAAAGGCTGACCTTCGAGCGAATTATCCGTCTCGCGAGCCAATAATATTAATCCTGCACATGTTCCCCATATGGGGAACCCCTCCCGAATCTTCTGTTGCAAAGGCTCATCTAAGCCATACAACACCATCAACTTACCAATGGTAGTACTCTCACCACCTGGTAATATTATACCATCTAAATTTTCCAAATGCTTGGGCAGTCGGACAGCTTCTCCATCAACTCCCAATTCCCCAAGCATCTTCAAGTGTGCTTCAAAGTCGCCCTGTAATGCTAAGACGCCGATACGCAGCTTTTTTGGGCCATATGATTCCATTCACTACCACCCACGCCGTGCCATCTGCTCATGTTCCGGTAACTTATCTAAATTAATACCCACCATCGGCTCACCAAGATTTCTCGAGACTTCTGCTATGATCCCAGGATCCTCGAAGTGCGTAGTAGCACGTACGATAGCCCTGGCACGTTTCAGTGGATCTCCCGATTTGAAAATGCCGGATCCGACAAAGACACCTTCGGCTCCCAGACGCATCATCAGAGCGGCATCAGCTGGAGTCGCACAGCCACCAGCAGAAAAGTTCACAACAGGCAATTTGCCTTTTTGAGCAACCTCGCGCACCAGTTCATATGGAGCGCCAAGATTTTTTGCTTCAGTCATCAATTCTTCCTCTGGCAACATCTGCAAACGGCGAATGCCATCCATAACAGCACGTATATGGCGCACAGCCTCTACAATATTGCCTGAGCCAGCTTCACCTTTGGTGCGAATCATCGCAGCACCCTCACCAATACGACGCAATGCTTCACCAAGATCGCGAGCGCCACATACAAATGGGACGCTGAAGAGATGCTTATTGACATGGAAGTGCTCATCGGCTGGGGTTAATACTTCTGACTCATCTATACAATCTACCCCAATGGCCTGGAGAATCTCCGCTTCCACAAAATGCCCAATACGACACTTTGCCATAACAGGTATAGTGACAGCTTCTTTAATTTTAATAATCAGTTCGGGATCACTCATACGAGCAACCCCACCTTGAGCGCGAATATCAGCTGGCACGCGCTCCAACGCCATTACAGCTGATGCCCCGGCATCTTCTGCGATGCGTGCTTGCTCGGCATTAACAACATCACAGATCACGCCACCTTTGAGCATTTCTGGAAAACTCCGTTTTATTTTTATTGTTCCTGTTTGTTTTTGCATGGGTATATGTCTCCTGGATGACATGAGGGATTTAACATTTGTACTACATTTTATCACACTCAGTGGTTAGCTACTACAGCCAAGTGGGGAGAGGAGTGCCAGCCAGGATAATTGAGTTGAGAAGAATAAAACAATTATGTTATGAGATCCAGGCTTAGCTTCAGTGCACCATCTACTTTATTCAATTCTTCGCTAGTTATAATACCTCGGCGACGAATAAGGCGTGATTTCTCTATGGTCATTACCTGCTCGCATTTGACATCTGTCAAATCGGTCAGGCCATTTTCTTCTGAGGGCGCGATGCGTACATGCAGAGGAATTTCACGTTCGGTGCGACTCATTGATGCAACAATAGTGAGAGGATAGGAGAGAGAGGTATTTCCTCGATCGTTCTGTATAATTAAAGCAGGCCGTGTACCCTTTTGTTCAGCACCTCGACCAGGAGACCAGTTCACATCCCAAATCTCACCGCGCCTGGGACTTTGGGGCATCAACGGTGATTCTAAAGATTGACTTGTTTCATTTTCTTGGGGGCTGGGCGTAGATGGCGCCATAGCCTCACTACTCATGCAACTACCTTACACTTCACGCAACAACCATACCTTCTTGACCGGCATTAAAAAAGAAGCTTGCGTCTTCAAGTGTTTCTGGGAGTGAACCGAGATAGGCGTATGCTTCATCGAGAGAGTGACTGAGGGAGGAGAATGCTTGTTCGCGTTTCTGAATGATAGCTGCTTTCAACTGTTCGTAATTATCCTGACGCATCAGGTCCATTATCGTCTCCACAACGTCTCCTAGAGAGGATTCAAGTTCTACGGCTAGAGCCTTCAGCTCTTTATGTTGGGTTGAAGGGATTTGTATCGATTTGCGGAGGTTTTCGTAACGATAAAAATCAGGTTGCACAACAGCCATGAAACTGCCTCCTGTTACTAACGCAAAGCCATCCATTTCATCTAGTCTAATTGTAAACGCTGATTTCTAAAAAGTCAATAAATATTATTTTGGGAAAATGGAAAAATGTAGTTTACGGCACTTGCCACAGTTGCACCGTTTGATCGTCACTTGCTGAAGCAACACGTTTACTGTCGGGTGACCATGTCACCCCCTCGACCTCTGCAGTATGTCCGCTATACTTTAAGACGAGAGTACCATCTATTGCTTTCCAGACTTGCACCGTTGTATCAACCCCTCCTGAGGCAATGTATTGGCCATCTGGCGACCATGCCATAGCCACCACGAAACCCGTGTGGCCAGTAAAGTTGACGTAGCGATTCCCGCTCATGGTATCCCAAATCTGTACTGTATCATCGTCACTGGCAGAAGCAATATTGGAGTTATCAGGCGACCAGGCGACGACCAGTACTTCATTCGTATGATTTGAATAGATAGACTGCAGTGTTCCGTCAAAGGCATTCCAAATGTGCGCTGTTTTATCCCCACTGCCTGAGACAATATATGGACTATTATGCGACCATGCTACGCTGTTTATATAGGAGGAATGACCACGATAGATTGTGGCGGTGTTCCCGCTCGCGACATCCCATACTCTGGCTGTTTTATCCCCACTGCCTGAGACAATATTTTTGCTATCGGAGGACCAGGACACCGAGTTCACCTGAGCGGAATGACCCTTGAGGCTGGAGATAAAATTCCCATTGGTGGCATCCCATATTTTTACTGTTCCATCTTTTTGTCCCGAGGCAATTTTTGTGCCATCAGGTGACCACACAACGCTATAGACTATACCGGCGCCACTAACTATATTCAAGAGTGAGTTCCCCGAAGTAGCATCCCATGCCTCTATTATTTCTCCATTGCCAGCAGAGGCAATTTTTGTGCCATCAGGTGACCATGAAACAGTATATTCCTTACTTGCACCTCGATGGATGAAAGGTTTATTCGGTACCGGAGTATTATTGGAAACCGGAGTACTAGAATGTTTTGGCATAGTAATGGACAAAGGATGTGATGAAGATGAAATGACAGGTGAGCGCATACGTTCAATCGTAAACAATGCAGCACCGCCTCCTGCCATAACAGCGATTCCAACTAAACCACTTAGAACAACGCGCCGTGAGATACCTCGACGAGGTTGGGCAATCAAAGGTACAGAAACTACTGTCTCAGGTATCGATCGTGGTGGAGTGTGTGATGATGAATTCGGTGCTACTCTAGAAGAAGGTTGGAAGGAAGCAGGATTAGAAAGATATGGGGAGTCGGTATTTAAAGGCGCTATCGAAGGTGAAGGTTTTGTTGGTGGCGTAGAAATCAAAGTCGATATAATAGAAGATGAGTTTGGGTAACTTGGAGTAGCCATTGGTAGCGTTGCAAGTCCTAGTTGACTAGCTTGTTCAAGAGCGATGGCAAAAGCTTCTATTCGTGAGAAGCGATCCTCAGGATTCTTGGACAAGGCCATTTTCAACACTTGCTCAACGTCTATTGGGATGGCCGGGTTTTTCATTTGCAATGGTGGGAAAGGCGCAAACATATGCTGGGAAGCTACTTCGGCAAAAGAACCCTGATATGGGCAATGACCAGTCATCCATTCATAAGCAATGATGGCCAGTGAATATTGATCGCTGGCAGGTCGTGATTTGCCCTGTATTTGCTCAGGCGCCATGTAGAGGATGGTACCTGAAAAATCTTGTGTTTGAAGGGAACGCGAATTCGGAGCAATTGTTGCAATGCCAAAATCACTCAGCAAAACTTCGTTTTCGCGTCCTAGCAGCATATTTTCTGGTTTGACATCGCGATGAACCAATCTCCGGTCATGAGCATATTGTAATGCACTTGCAACCTGTTTGACATAGGACACAATGAGAGAAAGGGGAAAACTTCTAGTTCTCGGATGGCGCTGACGCAAAGTACCATGAGGGGCATATTCCATTACGAGGAAAGGAGTCAAATTTTCTACACCAAAGTCTAACACTCGTACGATATGAGGATGTGCCAACTGAGCAATAATTTGTGCTTCACCCAGAAAGTTACCCATCATATCTTGTGTGAGTTGAGCATGCAGCACTTTTATGGCAGCCTGTGTTTTAAGATAGATATGCTGGCCAAGATAGACATCGGCAAAGCCTCCCTGTCCTAACAAACGTGTAAGACGATAATTTCCCAGTTGTCGATTTTCATGATTTGTCATCTTGCACCTCCATGATTGGAATAGGTCTTCCCCGTTTACAAAATAGTACGCTGGAACTACTATGTATTGACATACGAAGATGATCAAGAGGACATGAATTGAAAGTCATTATATACTCATAGCATACTCTATAATATTTGTGTAATGTATGAATATTATCACAGTTATTTAATGGTAAATTTCGTATTAGAACAGTTGATCGAATTTCATCTAGTGAAATACATTACTCTTTATAAATAATGACGTTGAAATGCTAGAAAAATAAAATGTAACTACGGGCTTGTCATCCTGAGCTGTGCTCAGGATGACAAGCCTTATCTCAAATTATCTCCACTGCCTCTCGCTGCTTGATGACAGAGCAAAAGGTATGATAAGCTTCTTTTTATTACATTACAAAAGTTCAAATCTGAACAAGATAGAGTGGAATTGTTATGTGCATGCATAGTTACTAAAATTGTAAAGGAGTCAGTGAAAAATCATGGTAACCAATGGTCTAAATGAACGCTTAGCAATTGTTACCGGTGCCAGTCGGCGTATAGGTATTGGTGCTGCAGTGTGTCGTGCCCTGGCTGCACATGGTACCGATATCTTCTTTACGTATTGGAGATCTGTTGATAGCATGCTGCCACTAGGAGTTGACGTAGAAGGCCCTGCTAAATTGCAAAATGAGTTAATAGAACTGGGAGTAAGATGTGAGAGCCTGGAAATTGATCTGAGTCAGATTGATGCACCAAAACGCATCCTGGATGAAGTCGAGCTGAGGTTGGGTTCGCCCTCAATTCTTGTCAATAATGCAGCTTATTCAACGAGAGATGGTTTCGAAGTCTTAGACGCAGCTACATTAGATGCACATTATGCTGTAAATATGCGCGGCACTTTTCTATTAACTGTGGAGTTCGCACGTCGTCTCTCTGGCAAATCTGGCGGACGTATTATCAACCTTACATCGGGTCAGTCGCTTGGACCAATGCCAGGAGAACTTGCCTACGTTGCTACCAAGGGAGCTGTCGAAGCCTTTACTGTCTCGCTCTCCGCCGAACTCGCATCGCACGGCATCACTGTGAACGCAGTTGATCCGGGCCCTACAGATACCGGTTGGATGACAGAGGAAGTAAGAAAGGAACTCCTTCCTCGCTTCCCACAAGGCCGCATCGGCCAGCCAGAAGATGTAGCACGGCTCATAGCGTTTTTAGCAAGCGATGAAGCAGCCTGGATCACTGGACAAGTGATGCATTCAAGTGGTGGCTATCAATAATAGCAGACAGAAGTGGACGAATAAAAATGCTTGAAATTAGACGTTATGTATCCTCTGATTATGAAGATGTATGGAACCTGCACGTATCAGGCTTGCAGAAAGTTGGAGCTTATCTTGGCGATGGCCCATGGGACAATGATCTGCACAATATCGAGGATGTCTACCTTCATAACCGAGGCGAATTTCTGATAGGCGTCTACGAGGGGCGTATTGTCGCTATGGGCGCGTTTCGAAAAACCACTACTGAACTCGCTGAAATCAAAAGGATGAGAGTACATTCTGATTTTCAAGGTCGAGGTTTTGGGCAGATGATCCTGGATGAACTGGAGACCAGAGCGCTGGCTTTGGGGTATACTAAGCTGCATCTGGATACCTCTGTCGTGCAGATCGCAGCTCAGAAATTGTATTTGAAAAATGGTTTTAAGGAGACGGGCAAGGAGGTACATAAAGGGCTTGAGTGTATTCTTTTCGAGAAAAGCATTGCATGAAGTAAAGGAGTAAGGATCCTATGGATTGCCGCGTTGGATGTGGAGCGTGTTGTATTGCTCCGTCCATTTCTTCAGCTCTTCCTGGGATGCCGAATGGAAAACCGGCAGGAGTGCGCTGCATTCATCTAACAAGGGATAATCGCTGTAAACTTTTTGGCAAATCCGAGCGACCAGATGTATGTAATAAGCTCCAGCCATCTGAGGATATGTGTGGTTGTTCGACACAAGAGGCATTTGTTCGTCTCGCATTCCTTGAACGAGCAACTGCGCCTCATAAGCTCTTTAGTTAGAATTCTATGAGTATGTTATCATTTCTGAGGCCATAATCTTAAACTAAGGAGACATACAATGACACAACGCATACTTGTTGTGAATGACACACAAGAAATTTTAGAATTATTCCGTATGATACTAGAAGGAGAGGGGTATGATGCTATATTATCTGGCTTCCCCATTCAGCAGATTCATGATGTAGAAGAAATTAACCCCGACCTTATCATTTTGGACTTTGTCTTTGGCGATCAAAAGCTTGGATGGCAAATGTTACAAATGCTCAAAATGCAACGTTCAACGGAATCAATCCCCATCATTGTATGCACTGCGGCACTTGATATGGTACGTGAGCAGGAGGGCTTCCTGGTCTCCCAGGGCATTCACGTAATCTACAAACCTTTCGATATCGATCACTTGATAGCGAATGTCAAACAACTGTTGGAATCGCATGAGCATTTCTCTCTGAAAGCTGAGGAAGAAAAGAGAAAGAAGAAAAAAATGGGCGACTAGGGATTCGAACCCCAGACCTACTGCGTGTAAAGCAGCCGCTCTAACCAACTGAGCTAGTCGCCCTGAAAAAAAGGAATGTAAGCTGTATCGATCGAATGGGGTGCCCTCGAGTGGACTCGAACCACCACGCCTTTACAGGCACAGGCCCTCAACCTGCTGCGTATACCATTCCGCCACGAGGGCTAGTCATAACGGATTACGCAAGCTATTTTATACTCCTCCCTGAGGTTTGTCAACGATTTGTGCGAATTTATTTCTGTCTTACAATAAGTGTGCTACGGGCAGTATAGACAGTTTGTTGCTGACTATCAGTGCCTATAGTCTCCGTAATGATGAAGGCCATTGTGCCTATTTTTCCATGACGTTCACGTACATCGGCAATGTGAGCAACACATGTCACCTGCTCACCAATACGTAGTTGACGCGTATATGTGTATTGTTGTTCACCATGCAACAATTGCATTGTAGTAGGATCGAGCTGCAGATCGGGAACATGTATGCGGAACGTGGTTGGAAATGTCGGAGGTGCATACTGCAGAGGCTCTTTGCTCTGCAGTGCCGGGTCTGCTGTTGCTTCCATGAAGTGTTTTACCGCTTCCAGCGTGACTTCGAATGTTTGTGGTGGTGAACTTTTACCTATCAGGTTGTGATCAAAATGCACCAGGTAGCTCCTTGTGATATGGACCCTACATTGTCACCGTTAAATATCCCAGCCGCTCAAGAGCCATATAGGCTGCGGCAATCTGCCCCTGTACAGCAAAGCTGCCGCTGTGAATCAGTTCTAGCAATTCTTTAGGCGTCACCAGCAAATTTTCGATGACCTCGACAGGGTCTTCTTTAGGTATACCTGTTTTGCGCACATCGCGTGCGAGATACCACCAGATCAGCGTACGCGCACCCGTTGGATTTGCGTACATATGCGCCAGTAGTTCTACCTGATGATCTTCAAAGCTATACCCCGTTTCCTCCATCAATTCACGCCTGGCAGTAATCACCGGGTCATCTTCCTGGCTATCTATGCCACCTGCCGGAAATTCCAGAACTTCTCTACCGAGACCATGTTTATACTGGTTATTAATCAGAAAGCGTCCATCATCAGTGAGTGGGACGATTCCTACCCAACCACGATTTTCAATGATGTAATAGTCTGGGATGACAGGACCATTGGGAACAGCTACTTGTTCGCAGCGAATTTTAAGATACGGAGTATCGATTATTTGCATGTATGAGAGGGTTTCCCATGGGTGATTTTTTAGCATCGTGCTCCCTATGATTTTATATATTCTTCCAGTCAGGTTTGCGTTTTTCTAAGAACGCTTTAAGACCTTCCTGGGCATCATGTGTTTGCATGAGTTGAGTGAGATACAGTTCGTTGACTTGTTCTAATGCCTCCAGGCTCGTTGCATGATTTGCATTGGCAAGACGAACACTAGCTTTCGTATGACACAAGGCAATTGCGCTTTTTGTTCGAAGAAGATCCAAAACACGCTCCATATGTTTATTTATATCTTGTACAGATACAGACCAGGTAATATACCCCAGTCGCAGTGATTGCAATCCTGTCAGTGTACCCTCTTCCTCTTCTGAAATCATCAATCCAGCATTTTCTGCAAAAAGCGTGAGGTCAGAAGCCTTCATGAGCAGACAAGCGGGCTGTGAGAGGGTGGCTCTCACAACGGCCAACACTGGCTGACTAATAGCGCGAATTGCTGAACATGCATTTCCCACTATAGTTGAGGTATGCGCCGTCGTTTCTTGAGAGCCATGCGCAACAAGATGGGCAGCAGTGGGATTGAAATCCAAAACAATCGCTTTGATACCACTGCTACTCTCCGTATGTAGAGAGTCACAGAGAACACATAGTTCATTGAGCATCAACTCATCAGGTTCCGGCGCCAATACTATACGTATCGTTTGTGCTTCCGCGATAATGCGAAGGGCTCGATAAGATTGCTGCATACGATATACTTTAAATCCCTCTTAGCTTAAAACGTTGAATTTTGCCAGTTGCCGTTTTGGGAAGTTCGGCTACAAACTCAATCCAACGTGGGTATTTAAAAGGCGCCAGCTTGTTTTTCACAAATGCTTTGAGTTCATCTGCCAGAGCCTCTGAAGCCTCAAATCCCTGGTTGAGGACGATATATGCTTTAGGTTTAACTAATTCATCCGCGTCCAGATCCCCAACCACGGCAGCCTCAAGTACTGCTGGATGAGAGATGAGCGCTCCCTCAACCTCTACAGGTGAAACCCACTGTCCACCTACCTTTAGCATATCGTCGGAGCGACCGCAATACCAAAAGTATCCGTCAGCATCTTCATAATACTTATCGCCTGTATGAATCCAGTGACCGTTGATGACATCTTTGGTCTTCTCGTGCTTATTCCAATAGTATGCAGTAATGCTATCCCCACGGATCAGCAGATTGCCAATATCACCCTGCTTTACTGCATGACCACTTTCATCGGTAATCAATGCTTCGTAGCCAGGTACAAGCTTGCCAGAACTGCCAGGGCGTATCTGTCCCGCACGATTACTGATAAAGATATGCAGAATCTCTGTGCTACCGATACCATCCAGGATTTCAACATTGAATTTCTCCTTCCAGCGCCGTTGGACATCGGCCGGTAAGGCCTCACCTGCTGAGACACATACACGTACAGAAGAGAAATCGAAACGTTTCTCAGCTTCTGGTAGAGCGAGCATAGCAGCATAGAGTGTTGGTACTCCAAAGAAGATAGTTGGACGATATTGCTGTACTACGTTGAACATGTCTTCTGGTAATGGACGACCGGCATAATGTACAGCGCTCGCTCCCACTCCAAAGGGGAAGTAGAGATTATTGCCAAGTCCATAGGCAAAGAAAAGCTTCGCTGCCGAAAAGGTGATATCATTTTCATACATACCAAGCACATGTTTAGCATAACACTCTGTACAGTAGGTCATATCGTGCTGTAAGTGGACGCAGCCCTTGGGAAAGCCAGTACTTCCAGAGCTATACAGCCAGAACGCACTGTCATCTTTGGTTGTCTCGGCTGTTTCTAGTTGCGTACTTGACTTGTATATCCACTTCTCAAAGTCATGTAAGGTAGCAGTTTCCTCTCCACCATCTTGCTCTAATCCTACGACAACGATATGACGCACATACTTGAGTTCTGGGAGAATCTGCTGTATTTGGGACCAGATTACTGAGTGAATAAGCAGTACACGAGCACGGCTATCATTAAGCATATAAACGTAGTCATTTGGACGCAGGTTGGTATTTATAGGAATAGGTAATGCACCAATTTTAATTGCGCCAAAAAAAGAGGCAGCAAATTGTGGTGAGTCGAGTAGTATAAGCGCAACACGCTGCTCCATATCAATATCCAGATCGAGCAATCCGTTACCTGCGCGATTGGCTAATTCGGCAATTTGAGAGTAGGAATAGGATTTCCCTTCAAAATAAATCGCAGTTTTTGAACCCCGCCCCTCTTTGAGGTTACGGTCAAGGAATGCAGTGGTAGCGTTGAACTGGTCTGGTATGACAATCTTCGGAACTGTTAGCAACGGACATACCTCCTCTCAATCATTTTGAATACATTTTATTCCAAACTCAGGTGTAATAGAAACTCGCGATTCCCATCACGTCCATAAATTGGTGAATCAATCAATCCCAGAATCTGAAACAGGGTATGTTGGCTAATCCATTCCTGCAATTCATGCAGCACACGATCGTGCACTTCAGGGTCTTTGATGATTCCAGCACCCCGATCAACCTCAGCTTTTCCAGCCTCGAACTGAGGCTTCACAAGGGCTACTACCCAGGCTCCAGGCGCTAGAAGTGGTACGAGAGCCGGCAGGACAAGGCGTAAGGAAATGAAAGAGACGTCTACAGTGGCACACTGAATCGGTTCTGGCAGACTTTCCAGATAGCGAATGTTGGTATGCTCCATTACTACTACACGAGGGTTATTCCGTAACGTCCATGCAAGCTGGCCCTGTCCTACATCAAGCGCATACACACGTTTCGCTCCGTGCCTCAATAAGCAATCCGTGAAGCCTCCTGTCGATGCTCCAACATCAAGCGCGACCATACCTTCAGGATTTAATCCAAAAGTAGCCAATGCTTTTTCAAGTTTCAGACCACCACGACTGACATATTTTAATTCGTCCGGCGTTTCCTTTATAGAACAGACAGTATCAAGCGAAATTAACGTACCTGGTTTATCAACAAGCTGGCTTGCAACAAGAACCTGACCAGCCATAATCAATGCACGTGCGCGTTCGCGGCTGGAAACCAGCCCACGTCTGACGAGCGCAACATCAAGCCGCTCCTTGTTTACTGCCATTACTGTCATCCTCATGAATTTGCCGGCACATTAACATTCAGTAATCGTTTGTTTCGAGGTAGGAGGAATATTTGTAATTACATATTTTGTGTATTGGAATAAATCAATGCGCCTGCACCGACAAGTCCTGCATTTCTAGTAAGTTGTGCCAGGCTGATACGTGCTGAATCACGAGGAGCCTTCATTGTACGCTCTTGAACGATCCGCAGCGCTGGTTCCATTAGCATCCGTCCCATCTGCATAACTCCACCCCCCAGGATAATTATGTCGGGATTGTAAATATGAATGATATTTACAAGGCCAACGCCAAGCGCTTCAGCAACATGTGTAATAATGTCTCGCGCGAGCGGTATGCCTGCTTCAGCAGCGCGAGACACAGTGTAAGCATTGACGCGTAGGGGTTCCACAACCCCGCTGAGTTCATCATACTCATCGAGTGGCTGTGTATTAGGATCATGTATAGGTAGCGCTTCCTGATCAGGCACTGTTGCAATATGCTCTAACATGGTACTGGCAAAAGCAAGCAGATCAGCGCCTTGCCCGGCAGCAATGGCTTCATTGGCATAGCGTGCTATGGCTGTTCCGGAAGCCAGGTATTCCAGGCATCCGATGTTGCCGCAATTGCACCGTTCACCTTTCCAATCGATAGTCATATGACCCAGTTCCCCTGTAGTACCATTAGCCCCTTCTAAAATCTTGCCATCAATAATAACGCCACCACCGATACCCGTGCTTACGGTAAGGTATACCATGTACCTGCTTCCTTGCCCCGCGCCAAACATGTATTCACCTAACCCGGCTGTATGCGCGTCGTTTTCAATCAAAATTAGTGTGTTAAAATGTTTTTGTATCAAATCACGTAAAGGGACATTTTCCCATCCGGGAAGATTCGGAGGAGAGTAAATAACGCCTGTGCGATTATTTAATGGTCCTGGAGTAGCAACACCGATACCTGCGATTTGATCGAGGGTAATTTTAGCTTCATCAAGTGCCTGTTGTATAGCTCCATACACACGTGGAAGTAGGCGTTCAGGCCTGGGATTTTCACCAGTGAGTAAGCTTACGCGCGAGTGTAGTTTTGAACCTCGCAATACTGCTGTGCGTATATGCGTACCTCCAAGGTCAACGCCTACGACGAGGGGCAGATTTTGTTGATTACTTGCGGTCTTTTGTTGCATGCTGTAACTAACTCCACTGTTTCCATTAAGATATTTGTAGATCAATATACTCTATTTACCAAAATGGAACAAGCATTGCTTCAAGTTGTAAATTCTGAACTTAGTAGTCGTGTAACCTATTGAAGTTAGAATAAGTAGATAGGTATCATTTGTTGCAACAAGACAATCTCATATGAAAGACGACAAGTACTCACCACGGAAACATAGCTTCTTGACTGGTTTCATTGCCGCATTAGCAGCAGGTGCAATTGCGACTGGCATAATGCTATTATTGAGCGTCACATTCGACGGGGTCTCATTACCAGAAACTTTTGGTTCTGACTTGACAGCCTTAATGCCACCTCCTTTATTTGATTATTTACATCAAATTATCGGCGGAGATGCCAAACATTACCTTTTCTATGGTATTATCGTGGGTCAATGTCTTGTATTTGCCCTGAGTGGAGGGCTGTATAACTGGCTTTCCGATAGACAGAACCGAGTTTTACAATGGTTTGATGGATTCCTACTTGCGCTGATACTCTGGCTTTTCGCGGGAGTTATCCTGTTGCCATTGAGTGGAGCTGGCGTATTTGGCGCTGATCTCTCTATTGGTCTTAGTAATGGATTAGTCAGTCTTGCTATCGTTGGTATTGTATTTGGCTCACTTTTCGTGATTTTCCAACATTGGCTCAGTGCGCGTATGTCAAGTCAAAATGTAGCGCTAAGTAGCATAGACTCATTAGATCAAGATTTCTCGCCTGGAGCACTTTCACGCCGAACTCTACTTAGGAATGGCGTAATTGCAACTGGCATTGTTTTAGCAGGAGTTGTTGCCTGGCGCTTCATTACAGGAGGAACCAGTTCATCAAATGTATCAGTGAATCAATTACTGTCAAAGTTTAAAAGTAAAATTGTTCCACCACCCACGCCAAATTACGGAGCAATTGAACCGGCTCAATTTTTGTCACCAGAAGTTACCTCAAACGACCAGTTTTATCTGGTCTCTAAAAATCTCTTCTCAGATCCAAAAGTTAATGGTAATTCCTGGCGATTGACTGTTGATGGACAGGTTGAACACTCACTTCAGCTAACGTATCAAGAACTGCTTGCGCAACCTATGAAAAAGCAATATGAGTCGTTGATGTGTATCAGTAACAATGTGGGCGGACAGTATATGAGCAATGCACTATGGGAAGGTATTCCGCTAGTTGACCTTCTACAACGAGCTGGTGTTAAAGCAGGGGCAACAAAAATAGTATTTCACGCCGCCGATGACTATACCGATACTATTCATCTCACTAAAGCGCTTGAGCCTACCACATTGCTCGCTATGCACATGAACGGCCAAACTTTGCCGCAAGAACATGGTTTTCCTGCACGTATGCTAGTACCTGGAATATATGGAATGAAACACTGCAAATGGCTTACACGCATTGAAGTTGTCAACTACGATTATAAGGGTTACTGGCAACAGCGGGGCTGGAGCGATGCTGCACCTGTGCGCATGACTTCTCGTATCGATACCCCTTTGACTGGTTCGACTATCAAGGCTAATCAAACCACCTATATAGCAGGGGTAGCCTTTTCAGGGAATAAAGGTATTAGTGAAGTCGATGTAAGTACAGACGCAGGTCAAAATTGGCAACGAGCAATTCTGAAGCAGCCATTATCGAGTTTTACATGGGTCCTCTGGGAATTGGCATGGCAGCCACCAAAGACTGGTAGTTATACAGTAGTTGCACGCGCAATAGATTTGGAAGGAAATGTTCAGATTCCCAACGAAGAGCCTCCACTACCGAATGGGTCATCAGGCTACCACTCCATCATCTTAAACGTTTCATAAATGATACTGGATACTTTTCTATACAGCTCAAATGGTTCATTGCTTTGAGGTTCTTCACTTGAGAAATTTGGGGATCGTTGATGCATCCCCAAATGAATGTCCCCAAACCTCAAAAGAGATTACTATCTCTGCAATCTGATCAAAAACTTGCTACGAAAAGTGTCCGGTTTAAAGATCCTCGTTGATTATATAAGTAGAGGCACATCACATAGAAAGCGGGCCAAATGCTCGTAAGGCCATTATGTTAACGGACGTTCAGGGGGTAGAGCGTCTGCGAGAGCGTGATGCACAAGCCTTTCGTTCTTTGATCGATCGGTTACAACAGCCAATCACAGGATATTTGCATCGTCTCGTAGGTGACCGAGAAGTGGCTCTTGACCTTGCACAAGATACTTTTGTTCAAGTGTATAAAGAAATAGACAAAGCATCGGGGGAATTTGCCCTTGATGCCTGGATCTATCGTATTGCCACAAATTATGGCTTGCGTTACCTCAATCGTAAACGTCTGAGACAGTTTGTCCGTTTGGATAGTCGCGAGAGCTTTGATGAGAGCTTAGCAATTGCAGGGCCTGAAGATCAGACAGAGACAAGAATTCTGGTTGAGCAGGCTTTAGGGACATTGAAGCCAATAGATGCAGCCGTTTTACAACTTCATTTTGGCAATGGGTTCACGTATGAAGAAATTGGCGAGGTAATGGAAATGAGTTCGGAAGCTGTTCGCAAACGTGTCTCTCGCAGCGTTGAGAAATTTCGCAGATCGTATGGAAAGAAGTTACCTTCTGAGAGATCTCAACCATATAAGAACTCTGTCAAAGTTACCCTAAAGGGTATTAAATAGCATATGGCAAGTAATACACATTGGTTTTCGTATAACCATGTCAATGAACATCCTGAAGATAGCATATTGCTTGCTTATCTTCGGGGACAAGAATTCGAGATTCGTTCTAGCGTTATTCAACACATTGATAGAGTAAAATGCCCAGTTTGTCTTCAGAAGCTTAACGAACTGAAGCAGGTTAGCACGACTCTTGATGTGTTGGGGGAAATGCGATCATATCAACACTATCCAGAGTTATCAGTAGCTGATACATTTGTTCGCATGCAAAACGCAGTAAATCCCCGAATTCCTATAAAAACCGCTATGAGCGGTGTACATTACCGGCAACTTCCAAGAAGCTCTGCAGTGCGATTGATCAGTGTACCCGCTGCATTTGTCTTGTTAATACTTTTTACAATGACGATGCTGGTATATGCCAATTTGTTTGGCAGCTCACTCAATCCATTTTCATCTAAGGGAGGTACGAGTCCTGGTCAAAATATTGCGACTGTAGTGATACCACCTCATTCAACATCGACTAAAGAAGCTAATTTAACAGCTACAGCAATTGGTACACCAGGCGGGTCATACAAGGCGAAAGAGCCTCATTTAGAGGTTTGCTCAACGCCAGCTAATATTGATCAATTGCGACTGGTGATTTGTGGCTCCAATTTCAATAGATTTCACAAGGCAACCCTGATCGTCTATGTGCCCGGTAAGAAACTAACCTGGTTTCGGAATATTTCTGTAGATAAACATGGTAAATTACAGTTCGGATGGAAAATCACTGATTGTGGGAATGTGCCGGCTGTTATCTATGGTTACGAAGTAACAAGTTCAAAGCCAATCATAGTCAAATTGCAAATTACTTCGTTTGGCACTTGCCCTGCACCAACTACTACTCCTGTAGCAAAACCGTCAGGGTTTTCACCAAAATTTGGCGATTAAGTCTATTGAGAAATTTATAAAGAGGAAGAAACCATTATGCAACGGCAGTGTGCCTGGTGCTTGCGATTAATGGATAGTATCGGAGAACCAATCTCTTCGATACCTGTACCAAAGATATATAAAGCAACACATGGTATGTGTAGGGCATGTGGCGATCGTTGGCTGGAACAAGCATTGCAAGATACACAACCACAGGCGGTGACTCGTCCACTAGTACTGGACGCTAAAGTATCCAGCCACTATTAAAAAGACATCTCCTTCAATTCGGTGGCGCTTTTCGCTGCCAGAGGGTCGAATCGTGCTCTTTGTTGAGCAAGCTGCTAACCTTTCCCCCCAGGAAGCAGCAACGGTTCGACCCTTTTCATTTACAATGATTACATCCTCGCTATCTACTTTTCTTCTATAGAGAGAGTATGGATGGATTGCAAAAAATCCAGCATATATTGGTTCACTTTTTCCGGTTGTTCTTGCTGCACCCAATGACCACTGTCTGGGATACGTTTGATTTGGATATCATTCACCCACCGTTCGAGTCCAGTGGTTAGTTCAATACCGAGTGCGATATCCTGCTCTCCCCAAATAAGCAAGGTAGGCGCTGAAATTTGTGCCTCGTAACTCTTGAAAGAAAGGGGTAAGCGCCAAAAAAGCTGACGATAATAGCTTATTGCAGCTTTTATCGCGCCTGGTTTACTCATGGCTTTCTGGTATTTGGCTGTTACCTCACGTGGAAAAGCCGACTTTTGCAGCGCGGCTCCCCGAAGCATCCTTCCAATTTCGTTTGCGTTGTTACGCCTCAGCATATATTCAGGTAGCCATGGTATCTGGAAAGCAAATACATACCAGCTTTTACGCAATTGCTTAAGCGTTCGCATCTCACGCATCATTGCAGCCGGGTGAGGAGCATTCATCACGATCAAACTTTCGGTCATTGCAGGATAGTTCATGGCAAATGCCCAGGCCAGCACTCCACCCCAGTCATGTCCAACGATAGTAGCTTTTTGGTGCCCAAGACCTTTGACGAATTCCTCGATATCACGAAGAAGTGTAGGGATATCGTACCCTTTGCGAGGTTTATCAGTTTCGTTATAGCCGCGAAGATCAGGGGCCACTACTGTATAGCCATGCTCGGCCAGAAATGGGATCTGGTAGCGCCAGGAATACCAGAATTCGGGGAAACCATGCATTAACACGATTAGTGGCCCTTTGCCCTGGATCACATAATGCAGGCGTATACCATTGATGGCTATATACTGATGTTGCCATGTTTCTGCGGCTGTCAAATTATGGACCTTATTCTCCTGTCGTATCGCCATAGACGATCGCGCGCTTTACCTGTTCGAGCAGATCCGTTACAGGGATTCCCCGCGGGCAGGCATCGGCACAGTTAAAAATTGTGCGACAACGCCACACACCATTACGCTGCCCTAGAATACCAAGACGTTCTGCGCTACCCTGATCGCGGCTATCAAAGATGAAGCGATGGGCATTGACTATAGCAGCTGGCCCAACCCATTCTGAATTACCCCATACCGAAGGACATGAACCTGTACAAGCACCACAAAGAATACACTTTGTGCCCTCATCGTAACGAGCACGTTCGACAGGACTTTGCAAGCGTTCGGTTCCTGGCTCAGAATCGTATGTAATCAAATAAGGTTTGACCGACTTATATTTTTCGAAGAACGGATCCATATCCACAACGAGGTCTTTGATGACTGGAAAACCTAACATCGGCTCAATCGTCACCTTGTTGCCAACATCGCGTATTAGCACCTTGCAGGCCAGGCGATTTAGTCCATTGATGCGCATTGCATCCGAACCACAAACTCCATGAGCACAGGAACGGCGGTATGTTAGAGTCCCATCCATTGTCCATTTTATTGTATTCAAAGCATCTAACAAGCGATCAATTGGATCAGCTTCGACACGAAATTCGTCCCAGTACGGTTTACTTTCCTTTTCAGGATCGTAGCGCTTAATGCGCATTGAAATGTTCATTAGTATACTCCTTGCTTAGTATTTCCGTTCTTTGGGCTTGAATATCGGATCATCGATCAACTGTACATCTTTATAGTCCAGGCGTACGTCGTGGGCTTTCATACCTTTATATGCAAGTGTATGTTTGAGCCAGTTCACGTCATCGCGCTTCTCATAATCAGTGCGATAATGAGCGCCGCGACTTTCTGTACGGGCTTTTGCACCATGTATTGTAGCCTCAGCACAATCAAGCAGGAATCCAAGCTCAATTGTTTCGACTAACTCAGTGTTGAAAGTCTTTCCTTTGTCCTGTAACTGCACTCGTTGATAAGCCTCTTGCAAACCATCAAGTGTATCCAGGGCATGACGCAACCCCTGATCGTTACGTTCGACAAATACCCGTTCATCCATCTCATTTTGCAACGTACTGCGCACTCGAGATGCAGATTCGCCTCCGGTGTAGCTATACAACTTATGTAGCATTTCTCGCGCAAAGTCTTCGGGTTTAGGAGGCAGTGGCGCATGGCTATTCTCCGCAATGAATTTCGCCATGTGTTTACCAGCACGGCGACCAAAGACAATGAGATCCACCAGCGAATTTGTGCCGAGACGGTTAGCGCCATGCACAGAGACGCAGGCTACTTCGCCAGCAGCATAGAAACCTGGGAGTGGCGTCCATTGGGGATCAATGACGACACGAGCATCTACATCGGTCGGAATACCACCCATAGCATAGTGAGCCGTGGGCTGTATCGGCACTGGCTCGGTAATCGGCTCAACACCGAGGTAGTTTCGCGCGAAGTCTGTAATGTCTGGCAGCTTTTCGGTAATAACTTTTTCCCCCAGGTGCCGTACATCCAGGTACAGATAGTCTTTGCCGTCTACGCCACGCCCCTCTTTGATCTCCTGAATCATACAGCGTGAGACGATATCACGCGGAGCCAGGTCCTTGAGAGTGGGCATGTAGCGTTCCATGAAGTACTCGCCCTTACCATTCAGCAGTTTGCCTCCTTCACCACGTGCTGCCTCGCTCAAGAGTACGCCTAACTTATAGATACCAGTGGGGTGGAACTGGTACATCTCCATGTCTTGCAAGGGGATGCCCCTGCGATAGGCAATTGCCATGCCATCACCCATGCAGGCAAAGGCATTGCTGGTGACACGCCAGGCGCGGCCATATCCCCCGGTCGCGAAAAGCACAGCTTTAGCGTGGAACGTATGAATCTCACCTGTGCGGATTTCTAGTGCGACAACTCCACATGCCTGCCCGTCATTCAAGAGCAGATCTAGAACCAGGAATTCATTAAAGAAGCGTACCTGGTTTTTGATGGCGCTCTGATACATGGTTTGAAGGATCATGTGTCCTGTTCGATCGGCAGCATAACAAGCACGACGTACCGGCGCTTCGCCGTAATTGCGTGTATGCCCACCAAAGCGGCGCTGGTCTATACGGCCATCTTCAGTACGATTGAAAGGTAGACCGCGATGTTCCAGTTCGTACACAGCATCGATTGCTTCCCGCGCCAGTATCTCAGCAGCAGGCTGGTCAACCATGTAGTCACCACCCTTAACTGTATCGTACATGTGCCATTTCCAATGATCTTCTTCCTGGTTACCAAGAGCGGCAGCAACACCCCCTTGGGCTGCACCAGTATGAGAACGTGTAGGATACACTTTGCTAAGGACTGCAACACTGGCGTTAGGAAGTTGCATTGCGGCCATCAACCCGGCGCCACCGGCACCGACGATCACCACATCGAATTTGTAATACATATCAGTATCCTTAACTATTCTAGTCGATCACTTAATACAATTGGGACCAAGAGCCCCAACAACAGGATGGAACGTAATCAGTGTAATAGTACCTAGCAGAAAAAAGACCAACGTTACAATGCCTACAGCCGATTGCAATGTGAGACGCCAACCTCGGGTACGCACATAATCATCGACGACTATACGCAGGCCATTCATGCCGTGCAAAAGAGCTAACGTGAGCAGCAGCCAGTCGTAAAGGCGCCAGAAAGGATCCTCGTAGCGGATCGAAACCAATTGATAACTTGTACAGGAAACATCGGTTGTCACATGGTTCAGGAACACGTGAATAATGGCAAGAAATATGAGCAAAATACCTGAGATACGGAAAAAATACCAGGAAAAAGTTTCGAAACCGCCGCCTGATGGGCGAGAACCATAACCTGACGAAACACGCATAACAAAACCCCTATCTACGAGTTTCTACATACCAGTGGCTATATTACCAGGATTTATACCAAAGACAGGTGCAATTACATAGTAGGCCATAGGAAGGAAGCAGACAATCGTCAATATCATCACAACTGCGAACATAGTGCCCTGGTAACGTACACCCTTTGGCCAGAAGTCAATCAGCATAATACGCACACCATTGAAGGCATGGTACAGTAAACCGCCAATTAATGCCAGTGAAAGAATACGCACTATTGTCAAACCGAAGAGCGCAATTCCTTCGTTATAAACCTTGGGACCGAATCCAAGTAGTGAAATGTCCACTATATGGATAAGTAAAAATAAGAGTATACCCAGTCCTGTAATGCGATGCAGCAGCCAGGACCACATTCCTGATTGGCCTTTATACATAACGACCCTCATTTCTTGAGGCGGGAGGTGGATACTTAGGGGTTATCTATTGCGGTTGCTTAATACATGCCGTGGCCAGATGAGCATCCCTTTCCTAGCGGTATCCAACCATCTCGCCTTTTCGTTCTGAGCATTCCCAATGGGTGAATGCCTCAACAATTTAACGAGCAAAAGCTGGTCAGCCACGGGAGAAGTGGACGCACAGAATTGATGAACCTGGTAGGATCATACGTATGCTCACAACTCCTAAATATCAACGCGAAAATCCTGAAACAGACACCTTTTCATGCCTTCATGATTATAATGACGTTGTAGACTTATTATACTCCACGGTAAAGGAACGTGCAAATACGCGAAGCGGGGATTGATTCGTTTAAAACCATGACGAGCTAGTAAACGAACACGCCTGAGTATATAATAGAGACATCGAAAATCCAGAGTGTTGATTGTCATGATGCTGTTTAAAATGAAAGTGTAACCTACCTACGTAGTAATACCTACTAGGGCATTTCTCAACCCGCGTCTATGTATTGAGTCTTACATGTAAGCTAGGCGAATGGGCGTATCAGAAACATAATCAAGCCGTCTTAGCAGGGAGTACACTGTGGGTTCACTGCGCGGAAAACAAGCGAGAACGAATCTTGCAACAGCAGGACATAATGACGCTGGGATGCAGGGTTCTCGAGGAACCAGCACTACTGGATTCTCGGGAGGGGCTAACGTGCAGGAATTTCAGACGTTTTATCAAGAGAACCTTGGGCTGATTTATCGCTTTGTGTATAGCAAAGTGGGAAATCGCGAAGAGGCCGAGGACTTAACGTCACAGATATTTATGAAAGCAGTGCGCGGCGTCGATACAGAACGAGGCGCGCTAAGTATGCAAAAGTGGCTGTTTCAGGTTGCACGCACAACTATTGCAGACCACTGGAGAGCTCATTATCGTATTTCGACCAGTTCGCTCGATCAATTGTTAGAAATAGGCTGGGAAGGTCCGGCTGATGAAGAACCTGCTGCCGGGAGTAGTACACCAACAGACCGTGTGCACCGTATCCTTCAGGCGCTGCCTGAACATTACAGAGAGGTGCTGACTTGCCGTTTCCTGCTCAATCTCTCGATCCGAGATACAGCTAATCGTCTGTGTTTAACAGAAGCAAACGTCAAAGTTTTACAGTTTCGTGCACTCAAACGTGCGGCTGATCTCGAACGTGTTGTTAATGGAATAAGTTAAAACAGGTACAAGTGAACGAGGATGCTTGAATGGCGTCCATTTGGAGACACAACATTATGTCAGGCGATATCCATCAGGATAAAGACCAGGAACGATTTGAAGACTATCTGGAGCTGGAACACTTTATAGAGGAGCTTCAGGCCGGGCATACAGCTCATCCCCCGACTGAGTTGACACCCGACAAGGCTCAAATCTATCGCATGGCTGCGCTCTTTCGCTCTGCCTCACCTGATGAAGTTACTCCACGTCCTGAATTTGCCGCTGAGTTGCAAGCCAGACTTGAACAAGAGCTACAACAACCACCTAAGACATCGCATTTCCCTTTTATCTTTAAGAGGCCGCAGACAAAGCCTCGTGTGTCACGGCGTGCCTTGTTGGCTGGCGGAGCTGCTGCAGTTGCGGCCTCGCTAGCGCTAGGGGCAGGCATAGAACATATGGTAGAACAGGCCACACAGACAAAATCACCTGGTTCGAGTTTGGGATCAACATGGCCCACTCCCATTGTGCCGAAGGATGTAGCTTCTACCTGGCTCTTCGTCACGACCCTTGCAGAACTTGGCGACAGCGCGATACGCTTCGCAACCGACTCCATAGTAGGCTATGTCGTACGCAATGATGGGGATGGCGGTGAATCAGTGAAGGAGGGGCCGGTCGTAGCCATGTCCGCGGCCTGTACCCACATGGGCTGTATTGTGCAATGGCAGAACTCAGACAAGAAATTTCATTGCCCCTGTCATGGAGGTCTCTTCACTGAATATGGCCAGCCGGAGAACTCATCGCCGGTTCGCTACTTGACTCAATTGCCACGCCTGGATACGAAAATTGAAGATGGTAATGTATTTGTCAGGGTACCTGGTACACCAGCGAGTAAAAAATGAGGCGCGCACTATTGGTAATTGCGCTTGGCATCATTTTTCTTATTCTCATGACCTGGATTGGCACGCTTCTTGACTCAATTGTTCCACACCATGTGACCGCCCAGATGCAGACCGCTCAAGCAGGCCCATATCACCTGACCTTTCAAGTTAATCCGAATCCTCCTGTAACTTCTCACCCTGCAACGCTCTCGATACAAGTGGTCTCCAGTGCTTCACAACAGCCGATTACAAATGCTCAAGTAATATTTACGAGTAATATGGAGACGATGGATATGGGAATTGATCAAGTAGAAGCACAATCACACGGAAATGGAATATATCTCGCCAGTGTGCAGTTTTCAATGAGTGGTCCCTGGCACGTACAGGCAATGATTGCATTACCAGGGTTAAAACAGACTGTAAACGCCACCTTTGAGATAGGGGTACAGTGAGTGGACAGGGATTTATAGGGAGGAGCAAGCTTTGCCCCTACATTATCTTTCTTCGCCTGTAGCTATTCTCACATAGCTGATATAGCGTCGTTCATCGATTACAGTATCTTCAACCGCCTGGCAAATTGCACAACCTTCTTCGTCTATATGCAGGCAATCGGAATAGAGGCATTCTCCAAGATATGGGCGAAACTCGACGAAGCACCATGCCAGATCTTCTGGAGCAATATTCACGGCGGCTAACGCACGAATACCTGCCGAATCGGCAAGCCAACCTCCACCAGACAATGCATAGAGTTGTGAACCTGTCGTTGTATGCCTTCCCTTCCCTGTTGCATCACTTATTAGACCGGTTTTAATGGCCATTCCCGGCTCGATGGCGTTCACAAGGGACGATTTACCTACTCCTGAGGGTCCGCTGAAAAGCGTTGTATGCTCCTTTAATAGAGAACGCAACTTATCGATACCCTCTCCTGTTTTTGTGCTTGTCCAGAGCACGGTATAGTCCAGTCGGCTATACAGATGAGCGGATTCGTCTACACGCTGTTCATGCGGCAGGTCAGCTTTATTGAGGCAGATGATTGGGCAAATCTCTGCTGATTCACAGATTGCCAGGTAACGGTCAAGCATGCCAAAATGCGGCTCAGGTTGTGCTGTGGCAAAGACCAGTACAACCTGATCAAGATTAGCAAGCATGGTTTGCTGGATGATATTCTTGGAGGTTGAGCCTGTATCCTTGCGTACTAATGCGCTTTGACGCGGCAGTATCTCCTCAATCATGCCCGTATTTTCATCGAGCTGGCGCAGTTTTACATAGTCTCCAACCGAGAGACGATTCGGTAATGCATTGGAACTTGAGTCACGATGCTCACTACGCTGAGCCTTTGGTAATGTTAGCAATTTGTCGTAACGTGGGTGCGCTTTACTCAACGATTTGGATGATTGTGAATGGGCAAAGGCTTTTTTGAGTTTGCCTCGTAGTGTGCAGCGTAATATGCCTATATCGGTATGAACGTCGTAAATGCCGTGTGCGCCGTTCAATACCACTCCGGTAAGTGTCTCCGGGTCCTTAATCAATGCTTTCCCTCCAGGAGAATAAAAAAAACACGGTTCGAACAACCAATTGTTTGATGTCTACCGTGCGGAGGGAATGAGCCATCTTCTGCCTTTTAGTAGATGCCAGGTAATTTCTTGTTGAATTCTATACGGGTTTCCTGGCCAGGCAGCGTTCGCTCGTTACCCCCGACATGGGTAGACAAGGTGCATACAAGCACAAATGCTGGATAAACGTGCTTTCCCATATCTTGCACCTCCTCTAAGACTGGCTAAGCCAGAATTTATGCCAACGAATCTATATAGTAACGATTATTGCAGGAACCTGCAGGGAATGCAATACTCCCGCAACCTCCCTTGTTTCTGTAGTAGAGAGTACATGAAGATAACTCTGTTTGTCAACATCTAGAACGCTGAAAAGAGGCTGATTATTCCACTTTCGCATGTAAGCGCATAAAAAAAGTCGAAAGATGACTCAATATCAGGTTGATTTCTATAGACAAAACGATATTTTCATCTTTAGTTCAACTCAAAACGTGCCTCTACCCTACCAAAGTGTAAAACATCGCCGTCCTTGAGCGGCATTGATTCATATGGATGCAAGATCTTGCCATTTAAACGTGTCTTATTCCGCGAGTTCTGATCCTCTATCATCCATGTACCGTTTTCATTTAGGAAATGTGCATGCACGCGCCCCAGAGTCATAGTTGAGTCATTAATTTGAATATCAGGATGGATTTCGCGCTTCGGATCTTCGCGACCGATAATCAATTTAGCTCCTGTCAAGATAAATGTCCCTCCGGTAGAGATAATGACAAGGCGTGCTTGTGGCAAAGCAGGCATAGGTCCGCGTATACGTTGTTGTATGTGTTCGAGGCCAAGGATAAACTCACGTGGAGTCTGGAAACGATCATCAGGCTGTTTAGCCATTGCTTTTTGCATGAACGCATCAAATTCGTAAGGCAAACCTGGGTAGATACGACAAATTGAAGGGATATCTTCCGATTGATGTTTCATGATGATGTCTACAACTGTACCTCCTGAATAAGGAGGATAGCCTGCCAGTGCCTCGAACAGGACAATCCCAAGTGAATAAAGGTCAGAGCGTATATCTGCTGAATGGCTGCTCATCACTTGTTCTGGTGCTGTGTAATATGCCGTTCCCATAAATTTATCTGAAGATGTAATGGTTGGTGATTCTTTACTGCGTGATAAGCCAAAATCGACAATCTTGACTATACCTTTGTTATTGATGAGGATGTTTTGTGGCTTTATGTCACGGTGAACCACACCTATTTTGTAAGCGGCATCTAGTCCCTGAGCTGCTTGTAAAATATATTGGATTGCAAGCAGTGGTTCTATTGGACCGTAGTTAGTTACGTAATACTTCAGATTCTGACCATCGATATGATACATGATGATAAAATAGAGATTGTCATCGTTGCCATAATCGGCAATCCTTACAATATGCCGATCATTCAAGCTTTGTAAGATGTAAGCTTCGCGTTTGAAGCGTTCCAACAGCTCGTTATCATATGTGTGGTCCGGATACATGACCTTTGCCGCGTAAAGGTAGTTCGTTTGCAGATCGCGAGCGATATACACTTCGCCGAAACTACCACTGCCTCGTTCGTCTATCAATTTGTAGCGACCTTTGATAATGCGTCCAAGTTGCAGGTTATTACTCATGTTTAGTCCTGTCCAAAGGGATATGTTCATTTCTCTCAGAAATACTTATTTTTTGTCCTCAGCTATATTACATCATTTACAGGTTGTTGTCATTGAGGATATTTTTGACTTTTCGGCTCCGAGGCAGAGCAAGCCCCATCACTTGCTTACCAGAAATACCAGTTCGCCTGGAAATTCAAAACGCTGGATTGACCAGGGTTTGTGTGTAACCAGTTTGTAAAACCTGGACTCATAGTTGGCAGTCATGCCTTTGTTTTTCCCACCAAGACTGTGAGCAGGAAATGAGACAACGAGATAGTCAGCGTTGATCGTCTCAAGGAGGTGCAGCCCTGCAGATTTATCTACCTGTTCAAGACAAGGAATGGCCTTGAGAATAAAGGCCATGTCGACCTTTTGCCTGGGACAAGAGCGTATTACGTCGCACACTTTTGCAGCTCCTTGAACAGGCATGAGAGCTAGACTCTCGTTCAAGAAATCTATCATATCCTCGTAGATGTCATATGCAAAATATTGCACATGCTCATTTAGTGGCATCCAGGGTATGGCAAGTGGATGCAGTCCACAAGCTATGTCAATAACTGTTTTAATAGGTGGAAGATTCGCCAATATCGTGCTATAGAATTGTTCAAGTATCGGTAACCGCTCTCTTGTAGAGGAGTGATATTGCATGATCCATTTACATGTATCAAGAAAGTTTTCTTGATTACCCGAACGCTTTGCAAATCTGAGTTCATCTAACCATACTGAATAGCGAGGGGTACTTGTTTGAAAGGCACCTCCGAGCTGATGCAACTTATTTTTGGTAGATTTTATAGCTTCCTTGAGATTACGATGCCTGGAGAGTTCTTGCATGCCGATGTACCTGATGAGATCTACATCAATGCTCTTATATTTCGAACTTGCAAGCACAGCCTCAATCAACCGATCTACCTGCTGGCTTTCTACTTCATCCATATTGCTCTGCTCTTAATCGTTCAACAAGTTGGATCATGAATCTGAGATTGTGAATGGTCGCCAGTCTCAGAAAAAGGCTATCATCGATCTTGAAAAGGTGGTGCAGGTATGCAACGGAGTAACGCGCACAGCAGAGACAATCGCAGTAAGGTGAAATAGGTCCATTGTTCTTGATAGCCTTGTCATCATTGACGTAAAGGTACGAAAACCACTTTTCTCTTGCACCTGGCGCAGGCAAAGAATCTGGTGTCGTAAAAAGATAGAGACGTGAGTGCCTTGCATCACGTGTAGGCATAGCGCTGTCGAATAAATCGTAGCCCATCCTGGCACATTCTAAGACATTGGCCGGATGACCAATACCCAGGGCATGCATGGGCAATTGTGGAGGTACAAGCTCTCTGGTATAGGTAATGATGTCGGTAAGTAGCTGGCCTTTGTTATCCAGGGGCCAGCCCCCAAAACCGAAACCATCGAAACCTATCGCTAGAAGAGCCTCAGCACATTGTTTGCGCAACTCATGATAGCCCCCTCCCTGGATTACCCCAAACAGCAATGGCCTTTGCTCTTGAGGAAGATGCTTTTGTTGCATCAGCCGTTGAAACTCATCTTTGCAACGTTTTGCCCACTCGATGGTTCTGTTGACCGATTCTTGCTGGGTTGCAAATGCATCATCCACATGTGTACAATCGTCGAGGCAAACGATGATATCGCCCCCATAACTAAGTTGTAACTGCACACTTTTTTCGGGCGTAAGATGGAACTTGCGATCGGAGCCTTCAGGTTGGAAGGTAATACCCTTGTCGTTCATAAAACCAAATTTAGCGTTTTGCCGCATCAAAGAATACGCCTGAAAGCCACCCGAATCGGTGATGATTGGGCGCGACCAGCCAGCCATGTTGTGTAATCCTCCCAGTGCTGTGATAGTGGATGAGCCAGGACGCTGCATCAGGTGAAAGGTGTTCATCACAACAGCCTCAATACCGCATTGTTCGAGGTCAGTGCTATCTACGTTTCGCACGACGCCAAGCGTGGCATCGGGCAGAAAAGCTGGGAGGCTTAATGGCCCATGGGGCAAGTGTAAGGTGTTTCTATATTCGCTCATATTTTTGGTTGTATGTTTATCTCTCTACGATGCCAATCCGTCAGTTGCTGGTAGGCATAGGCGATGCGCAGAATCATCGATTCCTCGAACGGCTTGCCTACGACCTGCAAGCCTATGGGTAAACCATCAGACGAAAAGCCACAGGGTAAGGAGATGGCAGGTAGACCCGCAAGGTTAAAGGGCATCGTCAATCTTAAAAGGGCAGCCGTCGCGTTTTCTGTGACGCCATCAACAAGGATATCTGTATCTGCCTGCTCGATAAGAATCGCTGGCATGGGTAGTGTAGGAAGCACTAAAGCATTCATCCCTTGCATGATTGAACGCAAATTACTGGAAAAGGCACGCCGTTGCTGCTGCGCGCGCAGGTAATCGACGGCTGGAATGGTTTGACCCTGTAGTAAATGTAAACGCGTTTTCTCGGTGTAGGCATCCAAATGTTCGGTCAACCATCCTCTCTCCATATGTGTCAGCGAGGCCTCGGGCATCTGGATAGTGCGATATGTATCCATAGTAGGAGGCTGCAACTTAAGTTCTACAACCTCTGCTCCTTCCTCTTGCAGTACCAGCAAAGCCGCATGCCAGGCTGCGTGCACTTCAGGATCAAGTGGGGTTACATACTCTTCAGAGGGTTTGCCAAGTTTGATTCCTTGTAGTGAAAGCGGACCGCGACCTTCAGCTCCACCAATCAATGTTGCACTGGCCTTGCCAGGAGGGCCTGAAACACTATTGGGATCGCGCGGGTCATAACCTGCGATAGCATCAAAGAGTAGAGCGCAGTCCTCTGCACTGCGGGCTATCGGGCCAACATGATCGAGTGACCAGCTAAGCGGGATGACGCCGTAGGTGCTTACACGTCCATATGTTGGCTTGAGTCCAGTCGTGCCACAGCATGCCGAGGGGATACGGATCGAGCCGCCTGTATCACTGCCAATAGCACCAGGGCACATACCCGCAGCTACAGATGCAGCTGAGCCACCACTGGAGCCGCCAGCAATATGTAGCAGGTTCCAGGGATTGCGCGTTGGTGGAGTATATGTCCCATAGGCGAACTCGTGCGTATTGGTTTTGCCGGCAATCACAGCTCCGACCCTGCGCAACTGCTCGACTACGGTCGCATCCTCCTGTGGAACGTATTCTGCAAGAACTTTCGAGCCTGCCGTCATGCGTACATTCTTGACTGCAATAAGGTCTTTAATAGCGATGGGTATACCATGAAGCGGGCTCCGAAAAAGACCTGTGCGCTGCTCGTTCTCTGCCTTCTCTGCTTCTTCGTAAGCCTGGTCACGCATAACGGTGACGAAGGCCTGAATATCGCTATCAAGCTGATCTATCGAATCGAGCGTTTCTGCTAAAAGCTCGGTTGGGGTTATTATGCCAGAACGAAGTTCTTCGGAGGCTTGTTGGATGGATTGATACGACATAGCTGTTCTTTTATACTTTCCTGTTATTATCTACATTTTTCTTGTGAGTATATCACAACCGCGTTATATAGCTTCTTTTCCTTGCTCCTGAGGTTTCTTTGTGTTAATCTCTACAGTGTGGAGAGTTACGATGTTATTGAGCAGTTAGAACATATTGTGTGGACACACGAAAAGTTCTTTGAGACGGGCGAAAACGAACGCTACTTGACCAAACTCGATATGCACATTTTCTTTCCTCGCGAACTCCAGTTGCTCTTTTTGGCAGCGGGTTTTAGCATTGAGGCCATCTATGGTGGGTATGATTTGGCGCCTTTTGGCAGGGGAACGCGACAGATTGTTGTTGGACGGAAGCGGAAAGATTGAGTGTAACTTGCATGTTTTCAGAACATGATCCACTTGTTAAGGTGTGCTACACTAGTAACAAGTTTGAGAGATGTGTACAACTATGGATATATATCAGGTCATCTATCAACGCCATGCTGTAGAACGTATGGCACTGAGAGGAGTGAGCGAGGAAGATGTCATGCATGTTCTTCTTACAGGGGAAACAATACAAGTCTATCCTGATGACACTCCTTTTCCAAGCGAGTTGTTACTCGGCTGGTGTGGTAAGCGACCGCTCCATATTGTAGTTTCGACAGATACAATGCTGCCAAAGAAGATTGTTATAACAGTATATGAACCAAGCCCAAACCAGTGGAAGGCTGATTTTAAGAGGAAAAAACTATGAGATGCGTCATTTGCAAGCAGGGAGAAACTCAACCAGGAACCACTACCATGACGCTTGAGAGAGATACCACTACGGTGGTTTTTAAGAACGTGCCCGCGGAGGTCTGTCAAATCTGTGGTGAAGCCTACCTGGATGCCGCAACTACAAGACACCTGCTCCACATTGTGGAGGAAGCTGCACGAGTAGGCGTACAGGTAGATGTTCGCTCTTATGCAGCATGAAAATCCTTCCAAAAATCCCTTCATTAAAGTACATCCTCTGAATGTTTTCCTTACCAATAGCAGCAATGAGTGTGATAGATGTCAGGTTATATTTGTACCTTTTCTAAAGTCCGCAAGGATTATGGCGGCAATTCTATTTTCCGCGATATTGACCTGGAGATTCTGGAAGGTGAACGAATCGGCCTCGTTGGAGAAAATGGGGGCGGTAAATCGACGCTATTCAAACTCCTGGCTGGCCTTGATACGCCTACCGAGGGCGTGATCTCGCAACGTCGTAACCTGACAATCGGTTACCTGGCACAAGAAGCTGATCCAGGCCAAAGCTCTAAGACAGTCTTCGAAGCAGTTTCAGAGGTAACTCAAGAGCTTGTGGATTTACCTCTTATGTTGAGCCAGCTTGAAGCCAGGATGGCTGATCCAGAAGTTGCCTCTGACCCGGAACTGATGACGGAGATCCTCAACGAATATGGCAAAGCACAGGAACGCTTCGAGGCGTTAGGTGGCTATACACTTGAACACAAGGTAGAAGCGGTCTTGCACGGTCTGGGTTTTGGCCCCGCATGGTATGACCTGGAGGTGGGTTCGCTCAGTGGCGGTGAGAAGAAGTTGATAAACCTGGCCCGCATCCTGATTAAAGCTCCTGATCTTCTATTACTCGACGAACCGGATAACCACCTGGACCTGGATGCGAAAGCATGGCTAGAACAGTATATTCAGAGCTACCCTGGCACAGTGATGATCATCTCGCACGACCGGCAGTTGCTCGATCATGCCGTGAAGAAAATCTTCGAACTTGAGGATGGTAACATTTCTGCCTACTTTGGAAACTACAGTTATTACTTCGAGGAACGGCAGCGCCGCTTGTTGAATCAGTACGAACTCTATACTGTACAGCAGGGTGAAATCAAACGCCTGGAAACCAGCATGCGTCAACTCAAAGGCTGGTCCAAGTTTAACGATAAATTTTCGACCCGAGCAGAGGATATGGCAAAGCGTGTCGAGCGCACTAAACAGGAAAGCGTGGATCGTCCCATCTTGATACGAGATAAAATCAAAGTGAACCTTGACGCTGAGCGCAGTGGCAAGATTGTGCTGGATGTGAAAGGATTGAGCAAGTCATATGATGAACGTGTCCTGTTTGAGCCATTTGATTTGACTATTCTCTATGGTGAACGCATTGGCATTGTCGGAGCCAACGGCAGTGGCAAGACGACGTTGCTCAAAACGATGATGGATTTGATCCCCTATGACTCTGGCTCAGTAAAAATTGGAGCGAGCGTTGAAGTCGGATACTATGCCCAGGAACAGGAAACACTGCCTTTCGATAGCACACCGTTGGATTTCGTGCGCCACATTAAACCGCTGAATGAACCGCAGGCCATCAGTTTTTTGCGCGGCCTGCTTTTCTCCTACGAGGATATCCATACGCCGATCAGGCGTTTGAGCGGCGGTGAGAAGAGTCGTCTTCAAATAGCACGCTTGATGCTTACCGATGCTAACTTTTTACTGCTTGATGAGCCTACCAACAATCTTGACATTGCATCTGTCGAAGTATTGGAGGCTGCTCTTGAGGAATTCGAGGGAACCATTCTGACCGTCTCGCACGATCGCTACTTCCTTGATAAGATCGTGACGAAGATTGTGGCGATTAGCAACGATGGGAGTGTGAGGGTATATCCTGGAAATTTCTCGTATTATTATCAGAAAAGCAGGATATAAAAATTAGGGGCGATATGCTATAATAAGTGAAATGTTATACATCCATTCCTGACTAACAGTTTACATATGATCTGGAGGCCTATCCTTTGGGCAGTAACTATACACCGGGTTCGGGAATGTCGGGTAACGGTAGTTCGTTTGTAAGTCGTCGTGAAATGCGCGCAACCAATCAAACAGGTGCGCTACCAATTGTAAGCACCAGTCGCAGCTACGCGGGTTCGTTCGATTTCGAAAACATGCTCGTATCTCTACGCGAGTTGTTCGCACAAGATCGGCAGGTCGCTAGCCAGCAAGAGGGTACACGCTGCGGCATCTGTTACCTACATTTCACCGTAAGTTCTTTAACATATCGCGAGGAAGAGGGGTTTTACGTATGCCAGGGGTGTGAACGAACCCTTGGTAAAAATAAAATCCCTATGATAAGACGACAACAAAAGTAAAAATGTCGGAAAGCAAGATGGCTCGGCAGACATATGCATCCGCCGAGCCATCTTGCTTTCCGACATTTTATTCTATCAGTGCCTCTTCCTCGGCTTCCTCAAGCTCTGCTTCAGTAACTTCACGTAAATCTTCGGGGCTGTCCAGGCGATCCAGGAAGAGAATGCCATCCAGGTGATCGATCTCGTGTTGGAGGATACGCGCAAGCCAGCCTTCAGCGCGGACGCGGATCGCTTTACCATGCGCATCCTGGCCTTTTACAACGACACTGGTCGCACGGCGAATATTATCTCCCACGTAGCCGGGAATACTTAAACATCCTTCGGTGCCGCCTTCTTCTCCCTCAGCCTTGACAATCTCAGGATTGACCATTGCGATTTTGCGTTCCTCGAACTCGGCAACAAAAATGCGCACTGAAATTGCGATTTGAGGCGCGGCTAGACCCACACCATGGGCTGCATGCATCGTTTCAAACATGTCTTCGATCAATCTTGAGATGGATGGGTCGAAACGATGAACCTTTTTTGCTTTCTGTCGCAGAATCGGATTCTCTGTTGTAATGATGTTGTGAATTGCCATAACCTGTGTACTCTTCCCTACACTTTTCCTAACTATAGAAGCTCGCCCGTCCAATGACCATGAAGAGGTCGTGCGCTTTATTGGCTATATCGTATCATATCAGAGGGGAATTATCCAGAAAACATGATCCAATTTGAACCTATCGAACTTGACAGTTTGAACATATGAAAAATCGGGGTTCAGGATGCTCATTGCAAGCATCCTGAACCCTCAACAACAGGGAAAAGTTACGCCATGTCGAAAACCAGGCGAGCTGGAATGCGTCCTTGCTCGATTTCCTCAAAGGAATGGTTGACATCTTCGAGCTTGCGCGTCTCGTAGATTATGTGAGTCTTTCCAGCTGCATGGAGTTCAAACACCTCAGCCAGATCCAGCCGTGTGCCAACAATCGAGCCGATGATGTGGATCCCATTGAGCACCGTCTCGAAAATGGGCAACTGCATGGAGTTGTCGGCAGGCAGCGCGACAAAGACCAGGCGGCCACCACGCCGCAATGATCGGAATGCCTGCTCAAAGGCTCGAGGAGAGACGGCCAGACTAATAGCAGCATCTGCCCCACCTAACTGCTTGATAGCCTCAACCGGGTCTGCTTGTCTCGCATTGACCGTGTAGTCCGCTCCGAGTTGCTTTGCCAGCTCTAACTTGTCCTCAACCAGATCGACCGCCACCACTGCTGCGCCTGCAATCTTGGCATATTGCAGCGCCACATGTCCCAGCCCCCCGATGCCGAAGATCGCAACCAGGTCAGAGGGCCGGGTGCCGCTCACTTTCACAGCTTTATAGGTCGTGACTCCAGCGCAGGTAAGAGGTGCAGCTTCAAACGAATTGACCTTGTCAGGGACTTTGCCGACGTAGCGTGCGCAGGCCTTGGTATACTCGGCATAGCCACCATCCACGGAGTAGCCGGTATTGAGCTGCTTTTCGCAGAGCGTCTCCCACCCAGAGATACAGTATTCGCAGGTTCCACAGGCATAGCCGAGCCAGGGAATAGCCACACGATCTCCCTCCTTCACTTCGGTCACTTCCGGCCCAACCCTCGCCACCTTTCCGACGCCTTCATGGCCGGGAATAAAGGGCAACTTGGGTTTCACCGGCCAGTCGCCATGGGCGGCATGAATGTCGGTGTGGCAGAGGCCAGATGCCTCGATCTTCACGACAATTTCTCCTATCCCTGGCTCTGGAATGGGGATGTCTTCAATCTGCAACGGGGACCTGAAATCATGGACAACAGCAGCTTTCATGTCTTTTTGTTCCTCCTGATGTGTGCGGGATAATAGGCTCAAATGTTGACCGCTCAAGGTATAGACAGCACCCTACAAGTACTTTGGACATGTGCATATCTCACCGTGTCAAATACTATCTGGTAATTATCACAGAAGTCTCTCAAGCAAGAAGATTCTGATCACATTTCGATCACAGAACGAGTCATGAGGAAAAATCAATTGTCTTAGCGAAGGCTATAGCATTCTGAGTCTGCAAGAGCTCAAGGTATGATACAATATACACATTCGTAGCCTAACAATGCAGAATTAAGTAGATGTATTGTGCCACTGGATGCATGGTCTCCGCACCTCATTTAAGGTTTATAGCCACCAAGTTTGCTTTAATATGCTTAATACCATCGTTACAATCTATATCGACAAACACCAACTTCTCCCTCCCTATGGCGAGGTCATTGTCGCTGTATCAGGTGGAGCGGATTCGTTATGCCTGTTGCACCTGCTCAACCAGCTTTGCGGACCGGGCAAACGTTATCCAGAAGTGCGATTGCATGTTGCGCATCTCAATCATAGGTTGAGAGGAGAAGCAAGCGATCGAGATGCTGCTATTGTTGTCAGCATCGTTGAATCCTGGGGACTGCCATACACTTCAGGTACAGTCGATGTGGTGGAACTTGCACAGGCAGAACGGCGTTCGTTAGAAGATGCGGCACGGAGCGCACGCTATCGCTTTTTGCGTGAAGTGGCACGGGGAAAGCCAATCGCTGTCGCTCATCATGCGGATGATCAGGTTGAGACGCTGCTGCTGCATTTCTTGCGCGGCAGTGGATTAACCGGTATGCTTGGCTTGCTGCCACGTCAACAAGACATTATTCGACCTCTTCTAGAAGTACGGCATGCACAGACTGTAGCATATTGCCAGGAACATGGGATAGAGCCGTTGGAGGATCTGAGCAATACTGACCCACAGTTCTTACGAAACCGCATTCGGCATGAACTTGTGCCTTTATTGCAGTCCCTCAATCCAGGCTTCGATAGCACGTTATTACGTAATGCAGGTGTCATCAGGGTGGATGTTGAATGGTTAGAGACGCAGATAGATGCTTGCTGGCCTGCTGTGGTTATTTCTGAGCAGAATGATGTAATTACATTGCGCCGTGAAGCGCTTTCATCACTGTCGTTAAGTTTGCAACGTCACCTGTTACGCCGTGTTACAGCCAATCTATGTAGGGGGCAGTCGCCACTGGAAATGCGTCACTATCATCTGATTGAACAACTTTTGGGATACCATGATAGACAGGAGCGAACCCTGGATCTTCCTCATGAATTACATGTGATGCGCAGTTTTCATGAGATCACATTTGAACGTCTACATGCGCATACTTCAACTCGTGACATAATTACGTGGGAACAGCAGAACGCAGATACTACTCAGTTACCTATTCCAGGACGCACAAGGGTTCTTGGGACACCCTGGATAGCCACAGCAGAGTCAGTTCCTGCTGAGCTAACGATAAAAGTTAGAGAAGCATTACGCCACGAAGATTGGCCGGAAGTATGGCGATTACTCCCAGCTACCGACGCGGTTGCCTATGTAGATGCTGATGTAGCTGGCTCTAGCTTAGAAGTACGTACTAGGAAACCGGGTGATCGTATGCGACCTCTGGGTATGCAACACCAGAAGAAATTGCAGGATATTTTTGTAGATAAGCATGTTGCCCGTTCTGACCGAGGGTCGATCCCAATATTCTTTTCGAAGGCCCATTGTATCTGGCTAGCTGGTGTTTGTCTCGATGATAGAGCTCGGCTTACTTGTAAGACACAGCACATAGTGCGTTTAGCTATTATTAAGGAGATAATGTGATGGCATCAGTTGGCGTGATTGGCAGTGGCGCCTGGGGTACTACCCTGGCGCTCCTGCTAGCCAGGAGCAAGACTGACACTATCTTGTGGGAGTATAAACCCGAACGAGCTGTTGAAATGCAACGGCTACGCGAAAATACATTGTTTTTACCCGGCTTTCGCTTTCCCGACATGCTGAAGGTGACCTCCGATATCCAGGAAGCGGTCAAGGGAAAGGATATGCTTTTACTTGTTACGCCATCACAGCGCATGCGTGAGAATGTGCATTTGCTCGCCCCCTTTGTTGATGGTCACACCATCTTTGTGAATGCCAGCAAGGGAATAGAGATCAGCAGTCTTAAACGGATGACCGAAATCATTCGTGAAGAACTACCTGGCGCAGGTAGTCGCGTTGCGGCATTAAGCGGGCCAAACATGTCACGCGAAATAGCGGAGGGAAAGCCGACTGCAGGCGTTGTAGCGGCTTACGATCAGGAGATAGCAGTACAGGCTCGTACTCTGCTTACTACCTCCAACTATCGTGTCTACACAGCACATGATGTTGTAGGTGTTGAGCTAGGCGGAGCGCTCAAGAACATTATTGCAATTTGTACAGGTATCAATGATAGCATGCATATGGGGGATAATGCTAAAGCTGCCTTTATTACACGTGGATTGGCTGAACTCTCGCGCCTGGGTCTTGCTGCCGGAGCGCATCCCTTGACTTTTGCCGGGCTCGCGGGTATCGGAGATCTGATTGCGACCTGCGCGAGTCCATTGAGCCGTAATCATCAACTAGGTCAACGCATCGGCACCGGGGAAAAGCTGGAGCAAATCCTTTCTTCAACCCACACGGTAGCCGAAGGTGTTTACACTACAAAGGCTGCTCTAAAATTGGCAGAACGCTACCAAGTCGAATTGCCTATTACGTATCAACTCAGCCTGGTGCTCTTTGAGGGACATGATCCATATGAGGCTATCATCGAATTGATGGCGCGCGATCCTAAACATGAATGGGAGGGAATAATATAGCGTTTAAATGGCGAGATTACCAGATGGCGTGAACAGAGCACAAAGGATGGGGCAAGCCCCATCCCTACATTTATTCTTTGACACGGTTCCACAAATTGAGCCATTCATCGAGGTTGTATGATGCGAATGTTCTTCCTTCCTGGCTGGTGATCTGCTCCATTGCCTGGAAACGCTGTCGAAATTTGCGATTAGCGTAACGCAATGCTTCTTCGGCATCGATGTTTAGCTCGCGTGCAACTCTTGCGACCATAAAGAGTACATCGCCCATTTCTTCACGCCTGTGTTCTTGCGTTGTTGCTTCTTGTAGCTCTTGTAGCTCTTCAGTCAATTTTGCCAGCACCTCTTGCAAATTATCATAATCGAAGCCGATTTTGGCCGCACGTTTCTGGTATTTTTGGGCCACAATCAAGGCAGGTGAAGCGAGAGGCACACCGTCCAATATACTCTCTGACTGTATATCTTTGCCTGCAGCAATGCGTTCCTGTCGCTTGATTTCTTCCCAATTCTGCACTACTTGCCCGGCATTTTCTACTTCGATCAGACCAAAGACGTGGGGATGACGGCGAATCAGTTTGGCGCTTACATGCTCGAACACGTCTCCGATGTTAAAATCGCCATCCTGACGCGCGATTTCAGCATGCAGATAGACCTGGAGTAAGAGATCGCCAAGTTCCTCGGCCAATTTCTCCATGTCGTTCTCCTCCAGCGCTTCCACGACTTCATAGGTCTCTTCAATAACGTAGCGTGTCAATGTCTGGTGCGTTTGTTCACGATCCCATGGACATCCATCTGGATCCCTGCGTAGACGCATTGTAATGTAGCGCAATGTTTCGGGAAACCGTAGCACTTCCAGTGTTTCGAGGGGTGGAACATACAGCGAATTGAAATAGTTGTCAAGACTCTCACGCTCGATTTCATCGAGAGGCATCTCAATAACCGTTTCGCCAGCTGTAATGTAGGGGCCGGGCTTGTCCCCGCCCGGTTCTTCCAGCGTTTCGCTGTCAGTAAGATCACTAGAGCGCACAAGCTTAACAGGCCATTCATCGGGATAACATTCGCCAAGGGCTAGTCTTACGGCGCTCGCTTGCCGTCGATGATAGATATGCGCTACTAACAGCGGAATTGTAGGTATGACTTTTCCCGCAATCTCGTCTGACCTGAGCCCAGCAAGCTCTGTCGCATCAATGATCTGCATACCTGAGCTAAAAGGGTCAAGTTCCAGAGCTGCACATACTGGCTCTAGAAAGGAAAGGCCCGCAACAATTCTGGCGCTTAAGCCAAGCTCACGAGCACGCTGTAAGATGACTTGCACAGAAGCCTCGCCAATCAGCGGATGGCCTGGTACGGCATAAAGGACTGGAGGATGTTGTTCTGCCTGAATACATATCTCTTGTGCTATTTCCTGGGAGAGAGTTTCCCAATTCGTTGCTTCATCATAAAATGAATCAAAGGATGTTATGTGAAGGTCAGGTATTTCGTGTCTAAGTGGTTCAATTATCGGATGAATAAGTGTGCGAAAAAAGACTGTTTTTTGATCTGTTGCTGCCTGTTCTAATACTGCTCGCGCCTCTATTGTAAGATCTTCCCAGTGCCCTGGTCCAAGCCCCAGGATGTTAATTGCTGTAGATTTCGTCATTCCTCGTCCTCTCTATATCTTGTCTGCTTGTAGTAGTGTAGCTACAAGAGTTGTGTGTGTCAAACATTTCGCAATGAAGATCATATATTCTATAATAGAAGTAGAATTATAGCATTGTCGATTGGGTAACAACGTGATATGCTTTGGGTAATATATTTATCGCTCGTCAACTTTCGAGCAAGGAGGTTGTTTCGCTTATGGCATCTTCTCAACACAAGGTATCATCACCCTGCCCTGTATGTCAGCAGACAGATCAAGTAATGCCGCTGCAAGTGGCTTATGAATCCGGGGCCGTACAACGATTCGCTCCCCCGCCAATGCCTGTATCCAAAGTGGGAATGATGAAGTCTATAGTTGTGGGTTTTGCTCTTGTTTTTGTGGGCTCATTTATCATCCTGACATTTGCTACAGTAGGCGGATATGGAAGCTGGCCGCAGCCGGTACAGATTATACTTATCGTGCTTGTACTCGCCGGTATTGTTACAGCTCTGGTACTATCCTTGATTGCTTTTCTACGTATCGTACGAGGTGATAACCAGACGCTACAATATCTACCTGCCTGGGATGAGGCTATGGAAAATTGGCGTCGTCTCTATTTTTGCAGACGGGACGATGTGGTATTCGATCCACAGACAAATAAAACACTTTCAGATGCAGCTGTAAAATCGATGTTGACAGTCAACATGTCTGCACCCACACAACCCGCACAACAAGCAGCAGCGTCTCATCAGTAAACATCAAAAAAGCCATCGTGAACAAAAGAAGTTCATGACGGCTTTTTGCTTGTCTTTTAATTGAACTAAGCCTGGACTGGAGCGGCGCCTGCAGGCAGCTTCCCTTTAGGAGGCAGCGAGGGGCGGTCGGCGAATTCGGTGTAGACGTTCACACAGCGCTGTTCGCGGGAATGATGTCCAAACTTGACATAGCCATCGATCAATGCGAACAGTGTATGATCACGGCCTACGCCAACGTTATCCCCTGGTTTGATCTTCGTTCCACGCTGGCGGACAATGATGCTGCCAGCAGTAACTAGCTGACCATCATAACGTTTCACACCTAACATTTTGGGCTTGCTATCCCGACCATTGCGGGAACTACCCATACCTTTCTTATGCGCCATGGTTTATTCCTCTACCTCGCTTTCAGACTCCTCAGATCTCCTCGTACGGCGTCGACGTGAAGTCTTTTTCTCTTCTTCATCAGCATCCCCAGTCTCGCTTACTTCACCTGTAGCTGCTTCGACCTCGGTGCTCTCAACAGGGGTTTCTACCTCAGCTATGACTGGAAGCATCTCATCCTCTTCTTCCCTGGATTTGGGAGCCTCGCCTGTGATCAAGCTCTTGCCATCGGCAACAATATCCTCGATTGTAAGAATAGTCAGTTCCTGACGATGTCCCCGTCGATGACGAATACGCTTCTTAGGTTTGTACTTGAAAACAATTAACTTTTTGCCACGGCCTTGCTTTGTGGCAGTGGCCAGCACCGCAGCATTCTCTATAAGAGGTGTACCTATCATGGTGTTGTTGGCATCCGAGATCAACATTACTTCATTAAAATGAACCTGCTCACCGACTTCAACCGGAAGCCGATTGACCTCAAGCGTCTGGCCGACGGATACCTTATATTGCCTTCCACCACTTTTTATTACTGCAAACATGACTTTTGTCATTCTCCTTTCCCATTCCCGCGCTGAGTCAGACTCAAATGGATACGTGGAAGGCATGGGTGGAGAGCCTTTCGCACTGTTCCGTTTCCCAGAAAAAACTCATTCTTGTTTTATTATCAAACTTAGAAGAGAAGTCTATACCTGGCTAGAGCAATCAAATGCTCATCTAAGAGTCTCTTTTTTCGTTTTGCGGAGCGGATTCCCTTTACATTCTTTAGAGGGAATGTGACCACTTGAGTATTGTAAATATTGCTCTTGTGGGCATACTGTAGCACGATTATGATAGCAACGTTTTAAGCGGTTGTCAAGTTGTTGGAGCCACGGCTTGTAATCCCCCAAAAGTACTTCCCCATTAAAAGATATTACAACTGATATTGCTTCTGTTTAGTGTGTCAATATGCTTCATTATATATCAAAAATACTCAAAAAACACAGTTTAAAGCACAATTGAAAATCTTCGTATTATTCAGGTGTATTGACAGATATACAGCTATATTGTATCTACAAGGATATTATATTCCTGTCTAAGCAGCGTTACATCGTCTTTGGGTAAGTTTGTACCTGAGTAAGCAGGTACAAAATGGCAAAGGAGAGGGAGATACATCGCTTAGAGTTTCTGATAACTGTTTCCGTTTATTATCACAGTATTTAGTAAATAGGAGTTCTAATGGGGAGAAACCGTTTCACTCACTACCACAGGGGAATGCTGGCTATGGTTGTCGTCTCTATATTGGTGTGCAGCATAAGTATTACTGCCGTGCAAACGAGAACAGCCTTTGCCCAGGTCCGGCAATCTACCCCATCGAATACGGCGATGCTGACCTATAAGAATGATGTATCACGCACGGGACTCAATCCTAATGAAACCATTTTGACCACAGCAAATGTGAATATGAGCCAGTTCGGAAAACGCATTTCCTACAACGTCGATGGGCAGGTCTACGCCCAGCCTCTGTATGTGCCCAATCTCACCATGGGAAGCAGCACGCACAATGTTGTCTTTGTAGCCACCGAACATGACAGCATCTATGCCTTCGATGCCGATCAAACTGGCTTCTCCAGGTCTTCGAATTTCCTCTGGCGTACCAGTTTCATTAACCCTCCTAATGTGACCACCGTCTCTTCGACTGATATTAATTGTACCGATCTTGTTCCGGAGATTGGCATCACAAGTACGCCAGTAATCGACCCGGCTACGAATACGATATATGTGGTAGCTACCACCAAAGAAAACGGAGCTATTGTCTATCGACTGCACGCGCTCGATATCACTTCTGGCAACGAGAAGCCTGGCGGTACGAAGCTCATTCAGGCTTCCGTTGTGGGAACAGGTGCTGGTAGTGTCAACGGTCAGGTACCCTTTACTCCTAAACTAGAGCGTCAGCGCGCGGCTCTGCTGCTCGTCAATGGCACGATCTATATTGCCTGGGGCTCGTACTGCGACAACCCCCCGTACCATGGTTGGGTGATGGGATACACATACAACGGTTCGACTTTCCAGCAGGTGTACGTCTACAACTCGACTCCCAATGGTTACGATGGGGGTATCTGGCAGAGTGGCGGTGGACTGGCGGCTGATAGCAGCGGATATATTTACGCTATGGCTGGCAACGGCAAATTTGACCTCAACCATACAGGGAACGTGGACGCCGGTGATACTTTCCTCAAGTGGAACGCCCAATTGCAATTGACCGATTTCTTCACCCCGTTCAACCAGGCATGCCTGGATAGTGGAGACGTGGACCTGGGCTCGAGTGGACCCTTGTTGCTGCCCTCTCAGAGTGGATCAACACCCAATGAGTTGATCGGCGTGGGGAAGGAAGGACGTATCTACGTCGTCAATCGTGACAACATGGGCAAGTTCACTGTTGATCCAAGTCTGAACTGTCAGACGAGTGAACAAAACCGTACGGACATCGACAAAGTGGTGCAGGAGTTGCCACCCAATACTGCCAATACAGGTGTGTGGGCCACCACTGCCTACTGGAATGGCCCCGGTGGCCAAAACTACTACGTCGCGGGCGTTACCGGCCACCTGAAAGCCTTCTCACTCACGAATGGAATGCTTTCCACCTCGGCGAATTCGCAGTCCCCTGAGAGCTTTGGCTTTCCATCCACCGATCCGGTTGTCTCTAGCAACGGCACGACCGGGGGTACAGCAATCGTATGGGCCATCGACCCCAATGGCGTTTTGCGCGCATATGATGCCAGCAACCTCTCTAACGAGATTTACAATAGTGCCCAGAATGCCGGTCGCGATAGCCTGGATAGCTATGCGAAGTTTACAGTGCCTACCGTTGCCAACGGTGAGGTCTTCGTCGGAACCAAGGCTACCTTAACAATCTTCGGTGAACTGCCGACGCCTGCTCCCAACAACATTGGCATCAGCAATGACAGTAATCCCTCAGCGGCCAACTACGATCATGGTGGGTATAGTTATTCTGCTCAGGCTTTGCAGCAAACCGGCATTACCCCAGGCGCTACTGTCCCCTTCAATGGCGTGAACTTTACCTGGCCCAACGTGGCTCCCGGAAGTCTCGATAATTACCAGGCCAGTGGGCAGATTATTCCCATCACTCCAGTGAGCGGCGCCACCACTCTGGCCTTTCTTGGCTCATCTACCAATGGCCCTGCAAGTGGTACAGCTACGATTACCTACACAGATGCAACAACGCAGACCTTCTCTCTAGGCTTTACGGACTGGGCTAAGCCTTCGACCTCTTTTGGCAACAGTATCGTAGCCACTATGTCTTATCGAAACTGTAGTTGCGGGAAGCAAAACATCAGTGTCTACATATTCTACACTGAAGTCGCTGTGCAAGCGGGGAAAACGCTCTTGAGCGTTACGCTACCGTCATCGGTAAGCGGCGGCCAGCTGCATGTCTTTACCATAGGCACCAGGGTTAGTCCGACTCCACCACCTGTCTCTTATAACAATGTCGGGACCAGCCAAAACAGTAATCCATCCACAGCCGACTACGATGGCGGGGGGAATAGCTATTCGGCTCAGGCTCTACAAGGAGTCGCTATCACGCCAGGTGGCTCCGTTACCTTTAATAATGTAACTTTTAGCTGGCCGAATGTAGCTGTGGGTAGCGCGGATAACTATCGAGCCACTGGGCAAACAATCTCGGTCACCCCTGTGAGCGGTGCAAGTACCCTGGCCTTCCTGGGCTCATCTACCAACGGCCCCTCGACTGGTACAGCCGTCATTAATTACAGTGATGGCTCGACCCAGTCCTTTTCATTGGGCTTTAGCGATTGGACGCTCAATGCCGGAAAATCAACACCTGCTTACGGCAATGGTGTGGCTGCGGTTACTCCTTACCGCAACACAAGTACTGGAAAGCAAACCATCAACACCTATATATTCTATGCCGCTGTGATCCTGCAATCAGGTAAGACCGTGAACAGCGTGAAATTGCCCTCCTCCCTCAACCAGGGGCAACTGCACGTCTTTTCTATCGCTACTGCAACAGTTGCTGGTCCGGTAGGCTATAACAATATTGGAACCAGCGATGATAGCAATCCCACGGCGGGTAACTATGACCACGGTGGGTTTAGCTACTCGGCTCAGGCCCTACAGACCGTCGGCATTAAACCGGGCGGCTACGTTATCTCTAACGGCGTAACCTTCCTGTGGCCCTCTTCTACTTCGGGTGTCGCCAATAACTATGAGGCTAGTGGACAGACCATCTCCGTGACCCATGCAGCTGCGAGAAGCAGGTTAGCCTTCCTGGGTTCTGCAACTAACGGTGCCTCCAGTGGAACAATCACCATCACGTATACCGATGGAACAACCCAGACGGCTACCCTTGGTTTCACGGACTGGGCGGTTGGTTCAACATCTTTTGGTAACAGTATCGTTGTAAAGATGCCCTATCGCAATGGCACGCATGGCAAGCAGAGCATCAACGTCTATGTGTTCTACGCAGACGTTGCCCTGCAATCTGGGAAGATTGTGCAGAGTGTCACCTTGCCCTCCTCGGTCAGCCGCGGACAATTGCACGTCTTTAGTGTTGGAACCAAGTAGGGAAACCTGTTTTCATCGAAGTGGAAAAGAGAGTAAGGCGAAGCACCTGGTGTCTCTACCTTGCTCTCTTTTTCAGATCTCTCCTGTCTAAATCCTGTCCAATGTGAGTATTTTCCAGGCGTTTCCCACTTGCTTTACCTGCAAATGCGCGTGATACCTGAATCCGCTCTCGCGTGCAATGGTCATGATGACCTGGGTACGGTCAGACGAGTTAATCAATAGGTCAAAGCCAGTAACAGGTCCGAACTGCTTATCCCTGGACTGCGCGAGCTGTGTGAACATCTGCTGGGTTAGTTTTTGGCCGTCCGCGATAGTCGCGTTGGCATCCAAATACGAGTAGGCCAGGGTGTAGTTTTGAGCTTCAATGGCCTGATAAAAACTCGTAATGGCAGCCTTAATCGTGCCTGTCCCACCAGGTGTTAGGGACGCTCTACCTGTAGGTGTTGGTGTTGGTAAAAGTGTAGCCTGCGTCGCACTTGCGGTTAGCGTAGTCGCAGGGGTAGGCGTCAGTATTGGTGAGGAAGAGCAACCACTAAGAGCTACAATCGCGAAAAGAATGAGCAGCTGAAGCCGGAACCGAAACATTTTTCTATTCTCTTTTCTCTTATTTTATAGAGTGGGTTCTTGTTTGCTGGAGATCTATAGACAGCATTGTACTATGTAATAGGGTAATAGCAAGGATTACCCTTACTTTTGGATTTCTACTTTTGCGCTTTCAACCGCCTGGGCCAGTTGTAGGCCCAATAGCTGTCTCTCAAGCTGCATCGCTATCATAGCTTCCAAGCCGATTATGGTTTGTCTTTTGTGATATATTCAACATATTCAAATGACAATATCAATAGGAGGTTTCATGGAAGCTGTTCTCTCGGATGTCGTAATTATTGATCTCTCGCGAGTGCTGGCAGGACCACATTGCACGATGATACTGGGTGACCTGGGTGCGACAGTGATTAAGGTTGAGCAACCTGGGAAAGGTGACGATACACGCCACTTCGGCCCACCCTACATTGCAGGTGAGAGCGCTTATTATTTGGGGCTAAATCGTAACAAGCATAGTATCCTCATCGATTTCAGCACGCCCGAAGGGAAAGAACGGCTTTTGAAACTTTTGAGCACAGCGATGGTGCTGGTCGAGAATTTTCGCCCCGGTACATTAGAGCGCCAGGGCTTAGGCTATGAAGCCCTACGATCCATCAATCCTGGTTTGATCTACTGCTCGATTAGTGGCTACGGCCAAACTGGCCCCTATGCATTACGTCCTGGATATGATTTTGTTGCGCAGGCCGAATCTGGCCTTATGTCGGTCACTGGAGAGGTCGATGGTGCCCCCCAGCGTGTAGGCTCACCCGTGGGTGATATCTCGGCGGGTGTATATGCCTGCATAGCTATTCTGGCAGCTTTGCGGGTACGTGACCGCACCGGGAAAGGGCAGCATATCGATATTTCGTTGCTAGAGACTACTACATCACTTTTAAGCAATGTTGCTTCGAACTACCTTATTTCTGGTGAGGAGGCCCCACGCCTGGGCAATGGTCACCCCAATATTGTACCGTACCAGGCTTTTCGTACACTGGATGGATATATTGTCGTCTCTTGCGGCAATGATCGTCTTTACCAGGCACTTTGTCAATTGCTGGGACGCGAAGATCTGGGGATAGATCCCAGATTTGCTACGAATCCGCAACGAGTGCGTAACCGCGACCAGCTTGTACCTGCTTTACAAGAGGAGTTTCTGCATCGTTCGACGGAGGAATGGTTGCCCGAGCTGCGCGCAGCAGGCATACCTTGTGGACCCATCAATACTGTCAGCCAAATCTTTCACGATCCCCAAATCCAGGCAAGAGATTTTGTGTGGGAATGCGAACATCCTACCGCTGGAAGAATTAAGCTATCAGGGTCGCCTATGCACCTTTCGGAGACGCCAACGAGGCTATACAAGGCACCACCTCTGCTTGGGGAGGACGATGATAAAGTGTAAGCGCACAACGAATTTGTACTGCAAAGCTTGTTCTCTCTTATAGAATCCTGTATACTAATCAGGAACTTTTTCGTGCCTTTCTTTGCACATCCCTTGGAGGAAGAACATCGTGAAAATTACATGTAAGCAGCAAGACCTGAGTCGTGGGCTTTTGGCCGTCAGCCATGCTGTCTCGAGCCGAAGCACACTCCCGATCCTGTCCAATATTTTATTGACTACCGATCATGACCGTCTAAAGTTATCCGCTACCAATTTGGAAATTGGCATTAATTGTTGGGTCGATGCACAGATCGAAGAAGAGGGAACGACAACTGTTCCAGCAAAACTTCTCACTGATTTTGTTAGTAGCTTACCGCAGGTTCCAGTTGAAATTGCGCTAGTTGAAGATACCAATACTCTGAATGTCAAGAGCCTGGGCAGCAACGCAAACATAAAGGGCATGGATGCATCCGAATTTCCACTTATTCCCAATGCTGAAGATGGAGAGCCTCCTGTCGTACTTGATGCAACTCTGCTCAAAGAAATGATTGCAGAAGTTGCTTTTGCCGCAGCAGACGATGATTCGCGTCCTGTTTTAACTGGCGTGTTGGTACAGGTAGGTGGTGAGAAAATTACCTTTGCTTCTGCTGATGCATTCCGTCTTGCTGTGCGAGTCGCAGCCTTACCAGGTGACGATCATCCTCGAGGAGACATTCTCATTCCAGCTCGTACGTTAACTGAACTTGCGCGCATCTTGCCTTCAGAGGGTTTTGTAGAAATGATCGTGACACCCAATCGCAGCCAGGTACTCTTCCATACGCAGAACCTTGATCTTGTTTCACGTTTGATCGATGGCACCTTCCCTAACTTCCGCCAGATCATACCTAAAGAACATACGACACGGGCAGTTGTTGAGACAAAGCAATTTGCTGAGGCTATCAAGCGTGCAGCACTGTTTGCCCGTGACAGTTCAAATATCACTCGTGTCAAGATCAATGCTGGCGAAAATGATGGGCTGGAACCAGGTTCGATTACTGTCGAAGCGACAGCAGAAGACCTGGGCGATAATACAAGTACTATCAATGCCGCAGTTGATGGGCCTGAATTGCAAATTATCTTTAATGTGAAATATCTTGCGGATGTGCTTACTATTATTGGTACACCAGAGGTTGCTCTTGAGGCTAATGCCGCTACAAAACCAGGCGTGATTAGACCTGTGGGTGCTGACGACTATACCTATGTGATTATGCCAATGCATATCAATCGATAACTTTTGGGGCAAGGTGGCGTGAGTCACCTTGCCGGTAGAATTGGAGCTTCCCCCAAAAATCTCTTCTCTATGGACATATAAATGCACCTTTCTCACCTCTCGCTGAAAGACTTTCGTAACTTTGACGAACTCGACCTCACTTTAGGGACGGGTCTGTTTCTTTTTCAGGGTGAGAATGCTCAGGGAAAAACAAATTTACTTGAAGCCGTAGCAATGCTTGCAACGTCCAACTCCTTCCATGCTTCTTCTGATCGTGAACTAGTGAACTGGCATGCATCCGAGCACGTCATGCGCATTGTCGCTGCAGTTGAACGGTACAATGAAAAAATGAACATTGAGATCGTGTTTTTCGATCCCACACAACAAGAAAAGGGTTCTTCAGTCGATGGGGAGTTTCAATCTATTCCCTCGCCTGATCGGCACCGTAAGCGCATAAAAATCAATGGTGTCCCTAAAAGAGCTATCGATCTCATTGGGCAAGTCACTGTTGTACTGTTTTCCCCAAATGATTTGAGCCTGGTTGATGGCTCGCCAGAAGAGAGACGGAGGTTCCTTGACCGCGGGCTTTGTCAGATGCAACCACACTACTGTCAAGCTCTACAGAGGTATCGCAAGATCGTCGCACAGCGAAGCGCTTTGCTTAAGCGCATCCGTGAAAATCAGGAAGATCCACGAATGCTAGATTTTCTGGACGAAAAATTGACTGAACTGGCAACCATGATTACTTTCGAACGACGTCGTATGGTGGCTTCATTGAATCAACATGTTGATGAATTACAGGCAATAATCAGTGGGGGACGAGAACATCTCACAATTGTCTATCGCCCATCATTTGTTATCGATCCATCCTGGGACACCTTGGAAACCTTGCAAAACTATCGCTCACAACTACTCGATGCGAGGCGTAAAGAAATTCGCCAGGGTGTATGCTTATTAGGACCGCATCGTGACGATCTCGAGTTTTTAGTAAATGGCGTTAACATGCTTATATATGGATCACGTGGTCAACAGCGAACAGCAGCACTTGCATCTAAACTGGGAGAGCTAGCTTTCATGCGTGCCGTAACAGGAGAAGAGCCAATCCTGTTGCTTGATGATGTCTTCAGTGAGCTAGATTTTTCACGCCGACAATATTTAATTCGCCAGGTGCTTCAACATGAACAAGTGCTAATCACTGCTACTGATTTCGCAAGCTTTCCTGGAGAGATCCTTGCCAGGGCACATCAATATCGAGTCGTCAACGGGGAAGTTATACCATGTTAAGCCCATTTCCGATCCAGTTCAATCCAATGAGAGCGTATTTGTGCTAATTGCACTTCATCTGGTGCTTCACCTCCATAGCGAGTCAAGGCATAGGCCTCGGTAATCAGCTCCAGTTGCGGTTCAATGAGGGGGACTTTTTCGTCTAATTGCTGTTTGAACTCGTAAGGAGTCTCAAATCTCCTTCGCGGATAACCATGCCTGGTTGCTTTCTGTAAAAATGCGCGGTAAATCTCACGTATACTTCTGGCAGCAGGCTCGCCTTTTATTTCTTCTATTTTGACTACACTATCTTCTGGTGTCATATTGCGACGCATGAAGCGAGCAAACATTGCTCGCACGAGTGATCTTAGTTGCGTCCAGAAGAGAGACCAGGACCACAGGCTTTCATGCACATCCTGGTTGCGCCTGTTTACACGTGTGCGCACACGCGACCTTCGGCGCAGAGTCAAACGAATAAGAAATACCATCAGTCCTATAAAAAGTATGGGTAAAACGATACTGAGAATTGGGATTATTGCATGAGCAAATGCTTCCTGCGTTGCGCTAATAGATGGATTAGCTGTAGATTGCGGTGGATGAAATCTGGTTACTTTTGGTAAACGGGTAGATGGATGTAAGAATGAAAGAAGCCAGAAGATAGGTATGACTATAATAACTATTATTGCAGCTAGTATTCCTATCAACCAATCGTACACCACTCCAAATAGAGCTAAGATATGTTCGAGGTCTGTTAAGAATACAGAGTTAGTGGTGCCGCCAATTAACACAGCAAAGATGAGAAATGCCAGTCCCAGCAAACCTATCAGTAGAATAATTGCCCGTTCTTGCGCGACGATGCTTCCTTGTAAGCCCGTTGGATGCGTCTTCCGTATAAAGACTACACGCGCCAGAGCATGAGCCATGAGAGAGAGAAAAAGAAAGAGTGGTATCAAGAGGAGCAGGGAAAGATCATTTTGTACAACTCCGCCTGCCCTTACTTGTCCAGTTCTCAGCACAATCACCACAATGAAGACACTCAATCCCAGACATAGAGCGCGAAAAACATCAAAAGGCTCAACATTTCGATTTATAAGGCGAATACCCATCCATCCAAGCAGGAATGTCAGCCCGATAATGCAGACCGCTTCGTAGAAATAACTATTCAGCAGTAGAACATCATTGAATAACAGTAGCATCCACCTTGGGTCAAAGATAAATGCTCTCTGGCCATATAGATTCAGCCACACGAAGAACAACGATGCTAATCCGATTAGAATGAGAAATAAGGATGTTTCGGATATGACAACTTTTACGCCATCATGGCTATTACCAGTCGTATTTTTCCGAGTTCGCATGTCCAGGTAATGAAATAGGAAAAGCGAGCCAAGAATGAGGATATAAGGCGCCCAAAATGGTATCAACGCCGCAGATGTTACAAATAGACCTGCACTCGCCAAACCGATTAGTACTGCGGTTATCCAGCATGCGTGCATTGCTCCAAGCAGATATGGAAGCAGAAATTCGCCAATGCTTGAGATTGTTGGCTCTTCAGGGGTAAACACCACTTCCTTGAGCCGATGTCCAGCAGTTGAAACGCCTTGATGTTCTGCTTTCATTTGCTTTGGCTGTTTGGGCATGGATTCCATAGCAGGTATCTTAAGCCTTTCTTCTCAAGAACACATGTGAAGATGCTTTTCAAGTAATGATCATAGCATGCATATGAAGCAGAGACAAGTTTTATGTCTCTGTGTTTCACTCTTCATTATGAAATTTATGGCGTAAGCCGCGTAAGGTCACGTGGGAACGTTGTGGTCAACCGAATATTGGGAGCACCTGTAAGCTGCATAAGCAGTCGTTCAAGGCCAATGGCAAATCCGCCATGTGGAGGCATGCCGTAACGGAATGCTTCCAGATAGGTTTCGAATGGCTCACTTGGTAAGCGAGCAGCCTCCAACGCAGCCAGGTAATCTTGATAGAGATGGAGGCGCTGCCCACCTGTCACCAATTCTGTTCCACGGAAGAGCAGGTCGAAAGAGTTTGAGAACTCTGGTCGATCGGGTTCCGGGTGAGTATAGAATGGCCGTTTACGCATTGGATAGCCT
>WNFW01000089.1_pt1 | contig 53879 bp, 48 predicted proteins | sample 5400131 | NCBI WGS metagenome assembly WNFW01 (sample SAMN13153362, study PRJNA577476) | soil metagenome | isolation source: 20 cm soil or saprolite under grassland replicate 1 | place: USA:California | collected 2016-06-15
AAGGCGGCACCGTCCTGCATTGGGCGCAGGGTTGCGATGGCCGCGGCGCGCTGCTCTCCGGCGACGTGTTGCAGGTGGTAGCGGACCGGAAGCATCTCGGCTTCATGCGCTCCTATCCCAATTATATTCCATTGGGGGCAGCCGCCGTTGCGAGAATCGCGGAGAGGGTGATGCCGCATAAATTCGACGCCATTTACGGCGCGTTCTGGGACCGGGTGATTCCGTGCGACGGCCATCGCGTGCTGGAAAACTCGGTGGCGCGGCACATCGAATGGCTGCAGCGGCTCGTATAGTGGTTGCGTGATTTTTTCGGTTCGGTCAACCTACCTTCGCCTGATAATGAATCAGGAGAGGTGGTCTACGGCGCGACGGTAAGCGTCGCCTTCATGTTGGGATGGAAGCGGCAGTAGTAGTCGACGGTGCCGGCCTTCTTCAAAACCCAGGTGACAGTCTTGTTAGGCGGCATCGTGACATCAAAGTCGCCGTTTCGCGCCGTCGCGGTATGGGCAAGGATGTCCTTGTTGATCCACTCGATGGTGTCGCCGACCTTTGCCGAGGCTTCAGCCGGCGAGATCACCAGATTCTCCATCGAGATTTGAATGCTCGCCGCATGCGCCGGGACTGACATTCCCGACATCAGCACGGCCGCGATCGGAAGCCGCCATCTCGGCGTCATGTAATGTTCCTTACTTCAAGGCCGCGGCGACGTGTTCGGCATGCTGCTCGTGGCCCTGGAAAATCTTCAGGCCGGTCTGCAGCAGGCCCTTCAGCTCCGCATTGTTGGCGGACGGGATGAGCGTGGTCTCAAGCGCGCTGTCGACCGCCTTGTGATAGGCGACTTCGTTGGCGGCATAGGCCTTGTCGAACTCGGCGCCCTTCAGCTTCGCCAGTTCGGCGAGCTTGTCGGCGGCATTCTTCGACAGCGTCTTGCTGGTGTCGTTGTCTTCGGGCGTGACCTTGAGCTTCTTCACCAGATCGAGCGCCTGCTTGTTGACGGCTTGGTGGTCGCGAATCATGTCATCGGCAAACGCCTTGACCTCCTTGTTGCTGGTTTTCGCCAACGCCTGCTTTGCCGCGGCGATATCGATCACGCCCGCGGTATAGGCGATATGGGCGATCTGCGGATCGGTTGGTTTTGCGCCTTGCGCAAGGGCTGCACTGCTCAACAGGCTCACCGCGGCGATGGCCGCGCTCAATCGAACGATCATGGTTTGACACTCCTGTGGCGCCGGAACCGCAAGGCGGCCCGCGCAGGGTTGATTGCACAGGGATTGGATGGAGCGGGAGCGCAGAGGTTCCCAGGAAATTATGAGACCAAGCCTAACCGCTTCAAAACTGCGTCCGTCAGCCGCTCGCATCGCCTGCCGGCAAACGGAAACGCCTCCATCACCACCGGGCCGATTTTCTTTTCGACATGGTCGCGCAACATGGCGCGGGCGCGGTGCAATCGGGTTTTCACGGTCTCCGGCCTCAATCCAAGAATCTCGGCGGTTTCCTCGACATTGATGCCCTCGATCACGCGGGTGACGAAGACGATGCGAAACGCTTCGGGCAATTCGTCGATCGCGTGTTCGACGACATGCTGAATTTCGCGTTGTGCCATGGATTTTTCCGGATCGTCTGGGGTGGCCGAGAGGGGAAATGGGATGATCTGGGCCTCAAGCGCTCCGGGCGGCAGGGAGGTCCATTCGACGCTTGGCCGCTGGCGCCGCAACCGTCCCAAAGCCTCGTTGATGGCGATCCGCCCGAGCCACGTCGCGAGACTGGAGTCGCCTCGGAAGGTGTCCAGATGGGTGAACGCCCGGACATAGGTCTCCTGCACCACGTCCTCGGCTTCGCCGTCATTGCGCAGGATGCCGCGGGCGAGCCGGTAAAGCCTGCGGTTGTTCGCCTGCATGATGGTGCGAACAGCGGCCTCGTCGCGGCCGCGCGCGCGCCGGACCAGTTCAGCGTCGGCGGCCCCGACGGGAGGTATTTGTGGTGCCTGGGCGTGGCGCATGGCTTTGCTCGATCCGTTCACACATTATGGCTGAAAGGTTGGATGCGCCAAAGCGAAATAGGTTCCCGCCGGCTGCAGGCGGATCAGTCGATCGGTGGAGGCGATCAACGGCTTGAAAGAGCCCGACGCATTCCGCCTGTACGCTTGGTATGCCGCGGCCGCTTCGCTTTTACCAGGCTTGCGATTATTGGTAGCACGCGACATCCAGCGGGAGCTTGGATACTTCGAAGCTCGGTCTCGCAGTTGCGATCGCGGCGTTCGTGGTGAGCGCGGCCGGTCCGTCCGCAAAGAGAAAGGCGTAGGGCAATGAGAAAATGGTTACTCGCTGCCGTCCTTATTGTCGGATGGATTTCACTTGCAAGCGCCCAGCAGCAATCCGAAAACCCGCACGATAAGTGCAAAGAGCGATCATTTAGTGATTTTGAAGATCTGATGAGATTCAAAATGGATTGCGATGTTCCATGCAATCCGACGCGAACGAAATGCGAAGCCGCGGGAGCGCGGCATCACGGCCATCCGGAACAAGCAGAAGAAGAAAGGCATCGGGAGGAAAAGGCCCGAGAGGAACGACGGCGGCAGGAAAGGCGTGAAGAAGCCCGGCGCGAACGTCAGCGCGAGGATCAGCGCTATCGGCCGCGATTGAGATAATTCATCCAGTAGTGAAGCAGACGCCGGCCCTTTATCCCACGGCCTTCGCCGCCGCGCGCCCGGCATTGCGGCCGGAGAACAGGCAGCCGCCGAGGAACGTGCCTTCCAGCGACCGATAGCCGTGCATGCCGCCGCCACCGAAGCCTGCGGCTTCACCGGCGGCATAAAGCCCCGGCATGATCTTGCCGTCGTCGCCGAACACGCGGGAATCGAGGTCGGTTTCGAAACCGCCGAGCGTCTTGCGGGTCAGGATGTTGAGTTTTACCGCGATCAGGGGCCCGTGCGCGGGATCGAGAATCCGGTGCAGTCTTGCCGTGCGGATCAGCCGGTCGCCGACATATTTGCGCGCATTATGGATGTTCATCACCTGCGTATCCTTGACGTAGGGATTTGCTATCTCGCGGTCGCGCGCCTCGATCTGAGCCTTGATGTGTTCGAGCTTCAACAAATTATCGCCAACAAGCGCGTTCATTGCTGCGACAAGGTCGGCGAGGTTGTCGCGCACGATGAAATCGGCGCCCTGGGTCTTGAACGCTTCGACGGGCGCGGGCGCGCCTTTGTTGGTGGCGCGCTTCGCCGTCATCAGCCAGCTCTTGCCGGTGAGATCGGGATTTTGCTCCGAGCCTGAGAGCGCGAATTCCTTCTTGATGATGCTTTGCGTCAGTACGAACCACGAATAATCGTAACCCGTACTCATGATATGATGCAGCTGGCCGAGGGTGTCGGAACCCGGGAATAGCGGCGAGGGCAGTCGCTTGCCTGACGCGTCGAACCACATCGACGACGGCCCTGGCAGGATGCGGATGCCGTGGCGCGGCCAGATTGGGTTCCAGTTCCGGATGCCTTCGACATAATGCCACATCCGGTCGCGATTGATCAGCCGCGCGCCCGCGGCCTCGGTGATGCCGATCATCCTGCCGTCGACATGTTCGGGGACGCCAGAAATCATGTTGTCTGGCGCTTTGCCGAGTCGCTTCGGCCAGTTCTGCCGCACCAGGTCGTGATTGCCGCCGATGCCGCCGGAAGCGACGATCACGGCTTGCGCGCGCAGGGTGAAGTCGCCGATCACCTTGCGCGAACTGCTTTTGCCGCGCTCGACATTGTCGGGCGCCAGGATCGCGCCGCTGACGCCGTTGACCGTGCCGTTGGCGATGCTGAGCGCATCGACGCGATGGCGGAACTTGAATGTCAGCCGGCCGCCGGCCTGCGCTTCGCGCGCCCGCCGCTCGAACGGTTCCACAACGCCGGGTCCGGTGCCCCAACTGACATGGAACCGCGGCACCGAGTTGCCGTGGCCCATCGCATCGTAGCCGCCGCGCTCGGCCCAGCCGACGATCGGGAAAATCCGATGGCCCATCGCCCGCAGCCAGCTGCGCTTCTCGCCGGCCGCGAACGCCACATAGGCTTCCGCCCAGCGCTTCGGCCAGAGATCTTCATCGCGATCGAAACCTGCCGACCCCATCCAGTCCTGCATCGCAAGCTCAAAACTGTCCTTGATGCCGAGCCGCCGCTGTTCCGGGCTATCGACCAGGAACAATCCGCCGAATGACCAGAAGGCCTGGCCGCCGAGGTTCTGTTCGCCTTCCTGGTCGACCACGATGACGCGTTTGCCAGCATCGGCGATTTCCGTGGCGGCGACAAGGCCGGCCAGTCCGCCGCCGACCACAATGACGTCAGTATCTTCTGCCATCGGATGATCCCCCGTGCTTCAAGGGATTGAAGCGCGTGGTGCGAACCGCGGTCAACGGCAAATGGTTCTTGCGTGTGGCTTGTTTGCCTTGGCGGTGGCGCGCGAAACCACAGGTTGTTCCAGTTTGGGACCGTTCCGGCCGTCAAGTGCAGCCGGCAAGCAACACTCGATTTGAATTTGGTTGGAGGCGCTTCAGCCATCTGGACAAAAACGCGATCTCGCAACACGCTGGCGAAGTCTTGCATCACTACGTTCTGCATCACTCAAAGACGTCAGATTCGGGTTCGAAAGGTTGGGGCGGGGATATGAAGTTTGTGACTGGGTTGCTCGCGGCGGTTCTCCTGCTCGCGGGACTTGGAGCCAGCCATGCCGTGGTTCGGATTGCCGAGGACCGTGGCGGTCGGATCGGCACTTACGTCGACAGATATCAGGGCCTGCGCAGTTCAGGCGAAACTGTCATCATCGACGGATTGTGTGCGTCAGCCTGCACCATCGTTCTGGGCGCGGTTCCCCATGACAAGATTTGCGTGACATCTCATGCCAATCTGGGATTCCACGCCGCTTGGGATTTTGGCGCCAACGGCCGTGCGGTGACCAATCCGGAAGCCACCCAGATGCTGTTGTCGATGTACCCATCAGCTGTGCGGCGCTGGATCGCGCAGCGTGGCGGACTGACGCCGCACATGATTTTCCTCCGCGGCAGGCAATTGATGGGCATGTATCGCCCCTGCTATCTCGATGCCCAGGCCTCGGCCCCGCACTGAGACTGCGACCCCCATCAGCATGACGTGATCGGCACTGCTGCCGCAGCGCTTGCCCGGCAGCGCAACTGGCCCTATCTCAGAGCGGCGGACGGCGGCAACGCCGCCTCGCTGCTCGTTCAACCAGTTGGTAGCGCATGGCTCAGCCCGTTTCCACGCTGCTCTCCGCAATCCGGCCGTCTCGCAGGGTTGCGTCGGTGCTTGCCGTGGCCGCTGCGGGCCTTGGCGCCGCGGTTTTGATCGCCGCGCTGGTGCTGTGGTTTCATTATGGGACGACGGTCTTCTTCGAGATGATCGCGTCCGGCATCGCAGCCTGCCTCTGATCCGGATCGAGGAAATTTCATCATGGATCGGACCACCCGCCCGCTTGTCATCGTCGCAGCCTTCGCCGGAAGCCTGGTGGTGGGCCTGGTGCTCATGCTGTGGGCGCTGGGTGGCATACGCAATGTGGCGGCGCCTGCCGCAATCGGCGGGCCGTTTCAATTGACCGACCAGGCCGGTCAGACCGTGACCGAAAAGGACATGCAGGGCCACCCGACCCTGATCTTTTTCGGCTTCACCCATTGCCCCGACGTGTGTCCGACGTCGCTGTTCGAGATCTCCGAGGTGTTGCGGGCGATGGGCAAGGATGCCGATCGCGTTAACGCTTATTTCATCTCTGTCGATCCCGAGCGGGACAGCAATGCGGCGATGAAGGATTATTTATCGAACTTCGATCCGCACCTGAAGGGCCTGACCGGTAGTCCGGACGCGGTGGCAAAGGTGCTTTCCGGTTTCCGGGTCTATGCCAGGAAAGTCCCGCTCAAGGACGAGGGCGATTACACCATGGACCACACCGCGCTGATCTATCTGATGGATCGCGACGGCAGGTTCGTGGCGCCGTTCAATCTCAAGCGGACACCCGAGGAAGCCGCGGCCGACCTGAAGCGGTATCTTTGAGCGAAGCTGCGGCGGGTCTCCAAACGGCGTTCGCGTCGTCAGCGGGATGGTCTATAAGGCCATCCACCCCAAAAAACCGTCGGCAATGCAGTCTCAGATAGCTCCCAACGAAAGATGGTTTCGACCAATCCGCGCAACCCTCACGCGGTTGTCGCTCGGGACTGTGCTGGCCGTGACCTTGTCCGGCGCCCCGGCGCAGGCGCAAACTGTCGCCAAGCCCGGCGCGGAGGCGGCACCGCAGGCGGTGCCCGGCTTCTGGGATCCGAGACGGCGTCCGGACCGGCCCGACCTTTCGCGCCTGACGGTGATCCGGTTCTTGACCGAGACTGATTACCCGCCGTTCAACTTCACCGGCCCCGATGGCAATCCCGCCGGCTTCAATGTCGATCTGGCGCGGCAGCTTTGCGACGAAATCAAAGTCACTTGCACCATCCAGATGCGACGCTTCGAGACCCTGATCGACGCGATCACGAGCAACCGCGGCGATGCCATCATCGCCTCGCTGGCGGTGACGCCGCAATTGCGCGCCCGGCTCGATTTCACCGACCCGTATTACCGGGCGCCGGCGCGCTTCGTGTCGCGCCGCGACGCCGTGATGCCGGAGGTTCGCCCCGAATATCTCGAAGGCAAGAAGGTCGGCGCCATCGCCGGGACCTCGCATGAGGCCTATCTCAAGACGATGTTCACCGACGCCGAATTGCATCCCTATCCCAATGACGACGCGCTGCGGCTGGCGCTGCGTCGCGGCGAGGTCGATTTCATCTTCGGCGATGCGATCTCGCTGGCATTCTGGATCAACGGCACCGACTCGGGCGAATGCTGCGCCTTCAGCGGCGGACCGTTTGTCGAGAGCCGCTATTTCGGCGAAGGCATCGGGATTGCCGTGCGCAAGGGCAACGACCTGCTGCGGCAGTCGTTGAACTGGGCGCTGTTCCGGGTTTGGGAGAAAGGCCGCTACACCGATTTGTGGCTGCGCTATTTTTCCGTCAGCCCGTTCTAGGAGTTTGCGCGGATGCGATTTCGTAGATTTCGTAGGGTGGGCAAAGCGAAGCGTGCCCACCACAATGTGGCGATGGTGGGCACGGCGCAAGCGAGCCTTTGCCCACCCTGCGATTCTTCTTCGCGTCATTGCGAGGAGTGAAGTAACGAAGCAATCCAGTCTTGCTTTGTGCCCCCATGGATTGCTTCGCGGAGCCTGTCATCGGGCCGCGCTTGCGCGGACCCGGTGGCATCACCCCGGAACGACGGCGACCGCCATTTTGCATTTATACGCGGAAGCGTTAGTTTCCGCGCTCCCCGGGAGACCCCTTGATGTCCACGATCGATCCTACTGCCAGTCCGAGCGATCTGCGCATGCTCGCCGAGCAGTCCAACGCCTGGCCGTTCGAGCAGGCGAAGGCGATCGTCGCGCGGCTGAAGAAGAAGCCAAAGGAGGAGGTGCTGTTCGAGACCGGCTATGGTCCGTCGGGGCTGCCGCATATCGGTACCTTCGGCGAGGTCGCGCGCACCACCATGGTGCGTCACGCGTTTCGCGTCCTCACCGAGGACAAGATCAGGACGCGGCTGATCGCGTTCTCCGACGACATGGACGGCCTGCGCAAGGTGCCGGACAATGTGCCGAACAAGGAGATACTGGAGCAGCATCTCGGCAAGCCGCTGACCACTGTGCCCGATCCGTTCGGCACTCATCCGAGTTTCGGCGCACATAATAATGCGCGGCTGCGGGCGTTTCTCGACGCGTTCGGATTCGACTACGAGTTTGCCAGTTCGACCGATTACTACAAGTCCGGAAAATTCGACGCGACATTGCTGCGCGTGCTGGAGCGCATCGATCAAGTGATGGCGATCATGCTGCCGTCCTTGCGCGAAGAACGCGCCGCGAGCTATTCGCCGTTCCTGCCGATCTGCCCGCGCACCGGCGTCGTGCTGTATGTGCCGATCACAGCCCATGACGTGAAGGCCGGCACTATCTCCTATGACGATCCCGACACCAAAGAGCGCGTCACGCTTCCGGTCACCGGCGGGCATTGCAAGCTGCAGTGGAAGCCGGACTTTGCGATGCGCTGGGCCGCGCTCGGCGTCGATTATGAGATGTCCGGCAAGGATCTGATCGATTCGGTCAAGCTGTCAGGCAAGATCTGCACGGCGCTCGGCGGCACGCCGCCGGAAGCGTTCATTTACGAACTGTTCCTCGACGACAAGGGCCAGAAGATTTCCAAGTCGAAGGGCAACGGGCTCACCATCGACGAATGGCTGCGCTACGCGTCGCCGGAATCCTTGTCGCTGTTCATGTACCGCGAGCCGAAGTCGGCGAAGCGTTTGTACTTCGACGTGATCCCGCGCAATGTCGACGACTACCAGCAATTCCTCGAAGGCTTCCCGCGGCAGGACGCCAAGCAGCAGCTTTCCAATCCGGTCTGGCACATCCACGCCGGGCACCCGCCCGCGGCCGACATGCCCGTCACGTTCCAACTGCTGCTGACGCTGGTGTCGTCGTCGAACGCGGAGAACGCCGCGACCCTGTGGGGCTTTATCGGGCGTTATCGCCCCGGGGTCACGCCGCAGACGCATCCGAAGCTCGATGCGATGGTCGGCTACGCCATCAACTATTATCGCGACTTCGTGGCGCCGACCAAGAAATTCCGTGAGCCGACGGACAGTGAACGGGTCGCGCTGCAGGATCTGCGCGATGCGCTGTCGCAATTGCCGCCGACGTCCTCAGCCGAGGACATCCAGAACGTGGTCTACGAAATCGGCCGCCGCGAGCCTTTCCTAGACCCCGTGAAAAAGGGAAAGGACGGCCGCCCCGGCGTCTCGCTCGACTGGTTCAACCTGCTCTATCAGGTGCTGCTCGGCCAGGAAAAAGGCCCGCGCTTCGGTTCGTTCGTCGCGGTCTACGGTCTGTCGAACGCGGTGGCGATGATCGACGGCGCGCTGGCAAGGTCGGGATAGCCGGGCTCAAAGCGGCTCGCCGGATTTGGTGCTGAACCGATAAACGCCTTCAGGCCCGAGAACCGCATGCATGTCCACATCGGGATAGGTGATCTCATCACCCGAAGTCCGGTCGCCAATGACGAGCAATTTGGCATCGGTCGCCGAGCGATTGATAAACCGGTGCGCGTCGCCAGAACCGGCAGCAAAGGCGGCGCACATCCCCGGCGTCAATGTTTGCGCTCCATCGTTGGTCTCCAGCACCACCTCGCCTTCCAGCACGAGGATGAATTCGTCCTGACGCGAGTGCGCATGCCGGTAAGAGGACTGCCCTCCCGGAATAATGCGGGTCAGGTTGACGCCGAAATTCCGAAGGCCGGCGTGCTCACCGAGCCGCCGATTGTACCGCGTCTGATTGGCGGCTCGGTGAGGCTCTGGATAACTGGTGAAATTGCTCTCGCTCACAGCGCTCGGATCAAATGCCGGAAGCTTCAGCTTTGATTCCTCAGTCATCCCGCGCTCCTTCTCATGACCCGTTTATTAGCCCTTTTCGTCAAATCGCTCAAACGCTCTCTGTTTGAAGGCTTGATCCAACGTTGACCGCCACTCACAGCACTCCGCGCGCAACAAGCTCATGGCGGAAATGCGCTTGTTTTGCCAATGGATCGTGTGATCTTCGGCATCCCGGCGCGCCATATCAGCAAATGCGCATGGGAGGCCCGCCGCAATTTCAGCCAAGACCGCTTCAAACCGCGCTACACTATGAGGCAATCCAAGAAACGTCCGAGTCCTCTATCGAGCGCCGTGACGTACGACATGACAGGTTCTTTAGGGAGGATGCTCATGCAGTTCAGGGTTTCGCCGAAAACGCTGGGGGACAACAACGCCCAGGAATGGCAGGCGCGGGTCGATCTCGCGGCCGCGCACCGGCTGGCCTTCAACCAGGGTTTCAGCGAGGGCATCTTCAACCATCTGACCCTGGTGGTGCCGGGCCGCAGCGATCGCTACTACCAGATTCCGTTCGGGATGCATTGGTCCGAGGTGACGGCCTCTTCGTTCATGGAAGTCGGCATCGACGATGGCGAGGTCAAGCGCGGCGAGGGCGAGGTGGAACGCTCCTGCTATTGCATCCATGCGCCGATCCACAAGGCGCTGCCGCAGGCCAAGGCCGTGTTTCACACCCACATGCCCTTTGCGAGCGCGCTCACCCGTCTGGAAGATCCGCGCATCAAGGAGATCGGCCAGACCGAGGTCGGCATGTCCGGTGAGATCGCCTATGACGACGAGTACACCGGCCCGGCGCTCGATCCGGCCGAAGGCGCGCGCCTTGCCCAGGTGATCGGCGACAGGACGATCTTGTTCATGGCCAATCACGGCATCAGCACGGTCGGCGAGACGATCGCCGACGCCTATGACCGGCTGTACTATATCGAGCGCGCGGCACAGGTTCAGATCTACGCGATGTGGACCGGACAGCCGCTGAAACAGCTCCCGGCCGCCGTGGTCGAGAAGACAAAACGGGATATCGGCGGCGATCATTTGTACAAAGGCCCGAGCCCGGCACAGCGGCACTTCGACGCCTTGAAGCGCATGCTCGACCGCAAGGAGCCCGACTACGCGTCGTAGTTCGGCGATACGATGTCGTCATGCGCGGGCTTGACCCGCGCATCCATCATACTTTGCAAGACGCTTTTGATCGATGGATTGCCCGGTAAAGCCCGGCAATGACGATTGTATTTCACTGGCTCGCCCACACGATCCGCGCGATCCACTCGACGTCGTCAGCGGCCAGCGTGCGATCGACATGGCTCGGATTGAGCGATTGCAGCTCCAGCGTTTTCGCGGTCCGGCGTTTCAGTTCCTTCACCATCACTTCGCCGTCGGTGGTTTTCACCACCACGCGGTCGCCGCGCCGGATCGGCGTGCCCGGCGACACCACGATGATGTCGCCGTCGCGATAAGCGGGCCTCATCGAATCGCCGGAAATTTCCAGCGCATAGGCATGCTCGTCATTGACGGAGGGCAGGCCCACTTCGTCCCAGCCCTTGCCGGCCGGGAACCCGCCATCGTCGAAATAACCGCCGGCTCCCGCCTGCGCGAAGCCGAGCAGCGGCACCGATTGTATGGTCCGTGCGGCATCGCCGATCAGCTGCACGAAGGTGTCGATCGAGCTGTTGGTGGCGGCGAGCGCCTTGGACACCGACTCGGTCGAAGGCCAGCGTTCCCTGCCGTCCGGCGTGATCCGTTTGGATTTGTTGAACGTGGTCGGATCGAGGCCGGAGCGTTTGGCGAGCCCGGAGGGCGACAATCCGGCGCGGTCGGCAAGCCGATCCAGCGCGGTCCAGATCTGCTCGTGGGTCAGCATGCCCTGCGCTTTTGAAGTTTTGGCCATCGGTCCACGGTGTCGAATGCTAGGAATTATTACCTCAATCGGCCGGATTCCGCAATCCGGCGCAAGCGCCCGCCAAGGGCCCTCGAAGAGCCGTGCGAGGATCCGATGCGACCCTTGAAGTGCGCAGGTCGCGCCGATACGGTCGGAAGCAGTCCGGAAATTCCGGGAAATCCCAAGCACCTCGACGGACTCTGGACACGTGCGCACGATCTACAAAATCTGTCCCGCTTCGGCCTGGCGCGAGGCCGAGCGGCAGGGCGTGTACCGGGGCAGCGCCGATGATCTCCGTGACGGCTTCATTCATTTCTCGACCGCATCTCAGGTGGCGGAGACCGCAAGAAAGCACTTCTTCGGCCAGACCGGGCTGTTCCTGATCGCGGTTGACGTCGACGCGCTGGGCGAGGCGCTACGATGGGAGCCCTCGCGCAACGACGAGCTGTTTCCGCATCTCTACGGCGAACTCGATCTCGGCGCGGTCACCGATGTGCTCGACCTGCGCGCCCGCTCCGATGGCTATCACGACATCCCGGAGCTGACGCCGTGATCCGCGCCTTCGATGCCTTCTCATTGCCGCTGCTGCGCTGGTTCGACCCTGAAGACGCGCACCGGCTGGCGATCCAGGGGTTGCGGCTGCTGCCGCCGCTAAGGCCGCGGGCGGACGATCCAAAGCTGGCGGTGCGGGCCTTCGGCCTGAATTTTGCCAATCCGATCGGCATGGCCGCGGGCTTCGACAAGAGCGCGGAGGCTCCCGACGCGCTGTTGCGGCTGGGCTTTGGTTTTGTCGAGATCGGCTCGGTGACGCCGAAGCCGCAAACCGGCAATCCGCGGCCGCGGCTGTTTCGCCTCGAGCGCGACGAAGCTGTCATCAACCGCATGGGGTTCAACAATGATGGCGCCGAGGCGGTGCTGCGACGGCTGGCCGGCCGCGCGCATCTTAACGGCATCGTCGGCGTCAATATCGGCGCCAACAAGGATACCGCCGATCGCGTCGCCGATTATGTGAAACTGGTCGAAATCCTCGCGCCGGTGGCCAGCTATTTCACCGTCAACGTCTCGTCACCGAACACGCCAGGCCTGCGCAACCTGCAACAGGCGGACCAACTCAACGACCTGCTGGCCAAAGTGATCGATGCGCGCGAGCGCATGCGCCAGAACGCCGGCGATTCACCGGTGCTGCTCAAGATCGCGCCGGATCTGAGCCTGTCCGAACTGGACGACGTGGTTCACATCGCGCGCTCGCGCCGGATCGACGGCATGATCGTCGGCAACACCACGGTGGCGCGGCCCTCCACCTTGCGCGAACAAACCCGTGCCAAGGAGCAGGGCGGATTGTCGGGCAGGCCGCTGTTTCGGCTGTCGACACGAATGGTGGCGGAGACCTATGTCCGCGCCGAGGGGGCGTTTCCGCTGATAGGCGTCGGCGGCATCGATAGCGGCGGCGCCGCGCTGACAAAAATCCGCGCCGGCGCCAGCCTGATCCAGCTTTATTCGTCGCTGATCTACAAGGGCCTTGGCCTCGTCGACGACATCAAGAACGATCTCGCCTCGACACTTCTGCGCACCGGCCGCGACCAATTATCTGAAATCGTCGGCGCCGACGCGGCGACGATCACGGCCGAGGATTGGCCGATTTAGCGGGGGCTCTCGTGCCCCGGATGCAGTGCAGCGCGACGCGTTTGCGGCGTGGTGCGCTGCTGATCCGGGGCCCATCCTCGCGTCGTGGATCCCGGCTCTGCGACGCGTCACTTCGTGCCGCATCGCGTCCGGGACACGCGCGCGTTGAAGGCCGGAACCGGAATCCGCTCACTAGCTCTTTCCCGCAAAAGACGCTTTCAAAAGCGCCGGATAACGCAGCGCCTGCAGCCCGCCGCGTGCGGCATAGTGCACCAGCAGCGCACCCCACAGCCCGGTATTGCCGAATGACCGCAGCGCCAGCCAGGCGCCAAGAAAGATCAGCAGCGAAAGCACCATCAAATTGCGCATGTCGCGCGCCCAGGTGGCGCCGATGAAAACCCCATCATATGCGAAGGCGAACACCGCGAGCACCGGAGACAGCACCACCAGCCACAAATAGTCGCGCGCGCCGCGCCGCACCTCTTCGCTGGCGGTCATGATATCGATCAGTCCATGTCCGAACAGCGCATAGACCGCCGTTACCACAAGGGCAAAGGCAAAACCCCACAGGATCACGAGCCGGGTGGCGCTGGAGAATGCGCCTCTGTCGCGCGCGCCATAGGCGCGGCCACAGAGCTGCTCGGCGGCGTTGGCGAGGCCGTCGAGGAAGAACGCGCTGACCAGCAGGAAGTTGTTCAGTACCGCGTTGGCGGCCAGCGTCACGTCTCCGGCGCGGGCTCCTTGCGCGGTGAAGAACAGGAACACGGCAATCAGGCAAGCCGTCCGGATCAGGATATCGCGGTTGACCGCCAGCATCCGCATCAGCTTGGCGCGCTCAAGCAGCATGGCAGGAGAAACTGCGAGTTTCCCTTGTGTCAGATGTCGTGCGATGAGAATGCCGAGCACGAGCCCGGTCGCTTCCGCGAGCACGGCGGCCATCGCCGCACCCGCGATTCCGAAGTCGGCCACCAGCACCAACAGCGCGGTCGCCGCCATGCTGATGGCGTTGATCGCAATCTGCACGCCGAGCGCAAGCCTGGCGCGCGCCTGTCCGATCAGCCAGCCGAGCACGACATAATTGGCCAGCACCAAAGGCGCAGACCAGATCCGGATGGTGAAGTAAGTCTTCGCGGCCCGGGTGACGCCCTCGCTGCCGCCCATGGCACTCAGCAAAACCGCGGCGAGCGGTATCTGCAGGACGATCAAGCCGGCGCCGGCCAGCGCCGCGACCGCAAAGCCCCGCACCAGCAGGACGGGCAATTCCTGCGCCTGGCCGGCGCCGACAGCCTGGGCCGTGAAGGCCAACGTGCTCATGCGCAGGAATCCGAACAGCCAGAACAGGCAATCGAAGATAACCGATGTGACGGCCACCCCGCCGAGCAGCGTGGCATCGCCCAGCCGTCCGATGGCAATGGTCGAGACGATTCCGATCAGCGGCGTGGTCAGGTTTGCGACCATCGCCGGTCCGGCGATGGCAAAGACCTGCGCGGTCGTGACCTTGGAAAAGGGACTCAACTGAAAATTCCTAGAGCTCGACGATCATGCCGTCGCTCGCTGCATTGTAGGCCAGTGAATCCAGCCGTCCGAGCATGTCGTCACTCATGTGGGTGAGTACGAGCCGCTTTGGATTGATCTGTGCGAGATGTGCTTCCAGCGTTTTCAGGCTGAGGTGATTCTTCACGATCTTGTCGTAGTAATAGGCCTCGGCGATGAAGAGGTCGGCGTCGCGGCCCAACGGGATCAGCGTCTCCGTCCACTCGGTATCGGCGCTGTAGGCGATGATGCGGCCCTCGGCCTCGACCCGATAAGCCAGAAACGGGCCGCCGGAGTAGCCATGCACCACGGCAAACGGCGTGACTTTTACTGCACCGAACGCCCGCGTTTCCTCAGGCGTGAGTGCGACAACCGATAGATCAAAACGTTGCTTCGTCCTTGAGGAATGCTCGAACAGCGCTTCCATCACCTGCGCCAGCCGCGTCTCGATGCCGGCAGGTCCGGCGATGACAAGCGGACGGGAGCGCCGCGTGAATTGCGCGTCGAGCAGCAAAAACGGCAATCCGCCGAAATGGTCACCGTGGAAATGCGTGATCAGGATGAGGTCGATATCCTCGCGCGCGATATCGAGCCGCTTCAAGGCCGGCAGCGCCGACGCGCCGCAATCGATCAGGAAATTGACGCCGCTGCCGGTGACATGAAAGCAGGTGTTGAAACGGCCGCCGGAACCGAGCGCGTCGCCGCAGCCGACAAATCGCACTTGCATCGGCCGCAGCCCGCTCGAGAGTGACTATCGGCCGCGCGGCGCGGCGAACATCCGCGAAATCAGCCAGACCGGGATCACGATCACGGCGCCGAGCAGGAAGTAGCGCCACAAGCCGTTGATGGCGTCAAAGCCGAGATCCCAGATGCGCTGAAACAACAGCCGGATACTGTTGACGATATTCCAGGGGTCGAAGCCGATCGCGGCGAGCACCACGCCTACCAGAATGGAGAGCAGGATCAGCCGAAACGCCACCGTTAGCGGCGAGCCTCCGAGAAACCGATACAGGCTGTCACTGGCCGCCGGCAATTCCCTGGTGTCGTTGGGCATCGATACTCTCCCGCGCGAATTGGCTCGCGCACTATAGAGCATGATCCCGAAAAGTGGGTACCGGTTTTCGGAAAAGATCATGCTCCACCAATAACCCAGAGCGGAATGACGATTCGAAGAAAAGTCATCCCGCTCGAGTCCGGTGCAGGGGAGATGGGGAACCCGCTTGTCGCCGTCAATGGCCTTCAAGATGCTGCGTCGCGCAGAAAAGCGTCCGCTTTCAGCATCCGCTCCAGCGTTTCCAGCCGGTCGGCCTCGCGCGGCGGCTTGTCCCAGCGCAGCCGGTTGATGCGCGGAAACCGCATCGCGACGCCGGATTTGTGCCGCGGCGAGCGCGCCAGCCCCTCGAAGGCGACTTCCAGCACCAGGCCCTGATCCGGCTCATGCACCACATGGCGGACCGGGCCGAATTTCTCGGTGGTGTTGCGGCGGACGAAGCGGTCGATCTGCAGCAATTCCTCGTCGGTGAAGCCGAAATAGGCCTTGCCGACCGGCACCAGCTGCTCGCCGTCCTCGCTCTTGGTCCAGACTCCGAACGTATAGTCAGAATAGTATGAGGAGCGTTTGCCGTGGCCGCGTTGCGCATACATCAGCACGGCATCGATGATGTGCGGATCGCGTTTCCACTTCCACCATTGCCCTCTCGGGCGCCCCGGCAGATAGGCCGCGTCGCGGCGCTTCAGCATCACGCCTTCGACCGCCTCGGCATCTTCGCCGGCGCCTGCGCTCGCTGGATCAGCGCGCGCCGATCTCAGCGCATCCCAGCTGTCGAAGGCAATCGTCGGCGACAGGTCGACCCTGGCATCGTCAAGCCTGGCGACGAAAGCCTCCAGCAGCTTGCGGCGTTCGACAAACGGCAGCGGGCGCAGATCGGCATCGCCGTCGCCGAGCAGGTCATAGGCGCGCAAATGGATCGGATATTCCTTTGTCAGTTTCGGCGACACGACTTTGCGGTTCAGCCGCTGCTGCAGGACATTAAAAGTCTGCACGCGGCCGTCACGCAGCACCAGCAATTCGCCATCGATGGCGCCGGGCAGATGCAGCGAGGGCAGCAGGTCGGGAAAGCTCTTGGTGATGTCTTCGCCGCTGCGCGAATAAAGCCGCGCCGCCAGGTTGCCGCGCTGGTCACGGCCGCTGACCGCCTGCACGCGAATGCCGTCCCATTTCCATTCCGCGATGAAATCCGAGGCTGTGAGGTTGGCGAAATCCGCATCCTCGATCGCGTGCGCCAGCATCACCGGGCGGAACGGTACCGGATCAAGGTTGACAGGCTGTTCGGCGCGGCCTTCCAGCCACGCGAACAGATCGAGATAGGGCGGGGCCAGGCCCGGCCACATCAATTCGATATCATGCGGATCCTTGTCGCCGAGCGCGGCGACGGCGGTTTTCGCCAGCCGCGCCGAGATCCCGATCCGCATCGCGCCGGTAACGAGTTTCAACAGCGCCCAGCGGCCGGTCTCATCCAGTTCGTCGAGCCAGCGCGTCAGCTGTCTTGGCAGCTCGGTCTTGCCGAGCGTGCGCAGCGTGGTCACGACCTCGGTGAGAGTGGGGGGAGGTGGGTTGTTGTGGAGGTGTTGGTCATCATGACCATCGTGCTCGCGGTACGCCCCTCCCTGACCCCGGATCAAGTCCGGGGCAGGCTCCTCCCCCACAAGGGGGGAGGGAACGGAAACAGCTGTGGTTGCGATCTCCTTTGATTTTTCCACTTTCGATTTTTCGCGAGACGACCGCTCTAGATTCCGCTCGGCTCCCTCCCCCCTTGTGGGGGAGGGCAGGGGAGGGGGGTGGCCCAGCAACGCGCGTTCGCGATCGTTTGCCGCCTTCGGCCACATCAACGCGACGGTCTCCGAGAGATCACCGACGTAATCATACGACAGGGCGAACAGTACCGGATCGGTGCGTGCGGCGATCAGGTCGCGGATCAATCCCGGCTTGGCATGTTTGAACGAGAGCGCGCCCGTCAGCGCCGCCAGCGCGTAGCCGCGATCGGGATCCTCGACGCTGCGGAAATAGCCGGTGAGCAGCCGCAATTTATTGTTGCGGCCGGGCTCATAGGCGAGGCGATCGAGCAGTTCGGCAAAACGGTTCATGCCTCGAAGTCCTCGCCGGCCGGCAACGCCTCGCTTTCGTCCTCGTCGCCATAGCCGACCAGATCGAGCGGACGCGCGGCCAGGCCCTTGGCGGTGCACCAATGCACCAGCGCGTCTTCCTGGCCATGGGTGACCCAGATCTCGCCGGCGCCTGACGCGTCGATGGTCGCGGTCAGTCCGTCCCAGTCGGCATGATCGGAAATCACCAGCGGCAATTCGACGCCGCGCTGCCGCGCGCGGGCGCGTACCCGCATCCAGCCCGATGCGAACGCGGTGACCGGATCGGGGAATCGTCGGGTCCAGATGTCGGAAGTGGCCGATGGCGGCGCCAGCGTGATGGTGCCGGCGAGGTCGGCCTTCTTCATGCCCCTGACCGGGCGCAACTCGCCCAGCGCCACGCCGCGGCTCTCATAATAATGCGTGATCTTTTCCATCGCGCCGTGCAGGTAGATCGGCGCGTCGTAGCCTTCAGCACGAAGCAGCGCGATCACGCGCTGCGCCTTGCCGAGCGAATAGGCGCCGACCAGATGCGCCCGTTCCGGAAACAGCGCCACCGAGGCCAAGAGCTTTTTGATCTCGTCCGCCGCGTGGCCGTGACGAAATACGGGGAGACCGAAGGTGGCCTCGGTGATGAACACATCGCAGGGCACCACTTCGAACGGCGCGCAGGTGGGGTCAGGCGCGTCCTTGTAGTCGCCGGAGGCGACGATGCAGGTATCCTTGCAGGACACCGCGATCTGCGCCGAACCCAGCACATGACCCGCGGGATGAAATTCGATGGTGACGTCGCCGAGTGTTATTTTCTCGCCATAGGCGATGGCTTGGGTGCTGCCGGCAAAATTGTCGCCGTAGCGCAGCCGCATCATGTCGAGCGTCTCTTGCGTCGCCAGCACCGCGCCATGGCCTGGCCGGGCGTGATCGGAATGGCCATGGGTGATCACGGCCCGTTCGACCGGCCGCACCGGATCGATATGGAAGCCACCTGCTTTGCAGCACAGCCCGGCAGCGACGGGCATCAGGATGTCTTGCGGACGCATTTTCGTTATATAGGACGTCCTGCGCCGATGTTTACCCGTCCTGCGCGGGCATAGTAGTCTGCTTTGCGCAGACTGCGTACACTTGTCTGCGCTACCCGCGCGTCCGTCTTTCGGAAAAATCCTGAAGTGACGAGTTGCCGGATCATCCCCCGTCCGGCAAATGAATGTGGAACCCATGCCCGCGCGAATATTCCTGTCCTCCGGCGATCTGGTGGCCGACCGGCGGTTCGATTTTGCGCGCGATCTGCAGCTCAAGGGCGATCTCGCCGCCGCCGCCGATCTACTGGTGCAGGCAACCGAGCTCGCACCCGGTTTTGCCTCGGCCTGGTTTACGCTCGGAGAAATCCGCGAGCGGCTCGGCGAGCGCGATGCGGCGGTCGCGGCATTTCGCCAGGCGTGCGTCGTGGACCCCCAGGATCGGCACGGCGCCAGCCTGCGTCTGATGCTGCTCGGCGCCGAGCAATTGTCCGACATGCCTCAGGCCTATGTGCGGGCGCTGTTCGATCAGTACGCGCCGAGATTCGAAACGGCGCTGGTTGACGATCTCGGCTATCGCGGTCCGGCGCTGTTGTTCAAGGCGGTGCTGTCCGCCCGCGCCGCGGTGCGCAAGCCCGCCTTCTTCAGGCGCGCCATCGATCTCGGCTGCGGCACCGGGCTCGCCGCCACCGCCTTTGCCAAAGGAGTCGATCACTTCATCGGCATCGATCTGTCGCCACGCATGATCGAGCGGGCCCGCGCCACCGGACTTTATGCAGAGCTTGAAGTGGCCGAGATGGCGGAGGGCTTGCGCGGCAAACCCGACGCCAGCGCCGACCTCATCCTCGCCGCCGACGCGATGGTCTATGTCGCCGATCTCGCAGCCGTGCTTCGTGAGGCCAAGCGCGTGCTCGTGCCCGGCGGCCTGCTGGCATTCACCGCGGAAACCCACGACGGCGACGGCGTTATCATCGGCGCAGGCCTGCGCTACGCCCATGGCGTCAGACATGTACGCGAGTCGATCGCGGCCGCCGGTCTTGCGCTCGCGCTGCTTGAGGATCGATCGGCCCGCAACGAGGACAATGTCCCGGCGCCAGGCCTGGTCGGGGTCGCCACCAAGACCTGATTTCCGTCTCACGGAAATGCGTCCCGCTTCGCAAGCGGCATTGCGTCGCAAAGCTGCCAGTTAGCTATTGCCGAGGCCTCGGGAATCTAGATCAATGCATTCTCCAGGGAGAAAACAATGAACAATAGTCAGTCGAGGCGCGACTTCTGCGCCACTGCCATCGCCACCATCTTCGCGTCCGCCACGTCCGTCGCCGCCGCCGAGAAAAAATACGATCCGGGCGCAAGCGACACTGAAATCAAGCTGGGGCAGACCGTGCCGCATAGCGGCCCCGGCTCGCTCTATGGCGTGCTCGGCCGGGTCGGCGAAGCCTATTTCCAGATGCTGAACGAGAAGGGCGGCATCAACGGCCGCCAGATAAAATTCTTCACCATGGACGACGCCTACAGCGCGCCGAAATGCGTCGAGGCCACGCGGCGGCTGGTCGAGCAGGAGGAAGTACTGGCGCTGTTCGGCTCGCTCGGCACCGCGCCGCAGACCGCGGTCCACAAATATCTCAACTCAAAAGGCGTGCCGCAGCTTCTGCTCAACACCGGTGCGTCGAAATGGAACGATCCGAAAAACAACAAATGGACCATGGCGGGCCTTCCGCTGTATCCGACCGAGGCGCGCATTCTCGCCAAGCATGTGGTCAGCGTGAAGCCGAATGCGAAGGTCGGGATCCTCTATCAGAACGACGATTTCGGCCGCGATTTTCTCGCGCCCTTCAAGAAAGTGCTGGCGGATGCCGGCGGCACCGCCACGGTGATCATGGAGCAGACCTACGATCTGACCGATCCGACGATCGATTCCCAGCTCATCAATCTGTCGAAGTCGGGCGCGGATGTCTTCTACAATATCTCGACCGGCAAGGCGTCGTCGCAATCGATCCGCAAGGCCGCCGAACTCGGCTGGAAGCCGTTGCAATTGCTTTCGGCGGGATCGACCGGCCGTTCTATTCTCAGTGCCGCCGGTTTCGAGAACGCGGCCGGCATCGTCGCCATTCGCTACTCCAAGGAAGCCGGCACGCCGCAGTTTGCCAACGATCCCGACGTCATGGCGTTCGAAGCGTTTCGCAAGAAATATCTGCCGAACGTCGATCCCGATAACACCATCGCCTACGCCGGCTACGGCCAGGTGGTGACGATGGCTGAAATCCTGCGCCGCTGCGGCGACGATCTCACCCGCGCCAATGTCCTGAAGCAGGCAACGACGCTGGCCGGCTTCCACTCTCCGTTTTTCCTCGACGACATCACCTACAGCTACACGCCCGACGACTACTCGCCGATGAAGACGCTCCACATCTCGACCTTCGACGGCAAGGACTGGCAAATTTCGGACAAGCCGGTCACGGAGTAACGGGTCTTCTCCCTCGCCCCGCTCTTCGCGGGGTCGAGACGAGCGAAGCTCGCTCTTAGAGGGTTGGGGTGAGGGGTAGCGCCGCGAACACGGTGACGAATGTGCTCGCGGAGACTCCACTCACCCGGATTGCATCTCCGATGCAACATAGCGGAAGCTTCGCTTCGGCGTTCTTTTCCAAGAACGGCCGCCGAAGACGGCCTTGCGCCTCTCCCCGCAAGCGGGGCGAGGTGACCTCAAAAGCGGCCGATTCTCTGACGAGTCATCCCCCGCCACCCTCGACGAAGCGGCCGTAACGGCTTAGCTCTTCAGCTGTGCCGCCCCGCATTTTGCCTGCATCTTCGGCTGAGGCCGATGCCTTGCTGCCCGACCGTTTCCTTCAATGGTTCGTGTCGCGCGGATGGTCGCCGCGCGAACATCAATTGGCGCTGCTCGCGAAGGCCCGCGACGATGCTTCCGCGCTGCTGATTGCCCCCACCGGCGCCGGCAAGACGCTGGCGGGGTTTCTGCCGACGCTGGTGGAGCTCTCTTCTCCCTCCCCACTTGGGGGAGGGGGGTACCCACGCCCACCGCTCGTGCCGCTACCCCCCTCCCGGCAGCCTGCTGCTGCCGACCTCCCCCGCAAGGGGGGAGGTGCAAGCAAGAGCGTCATCTCCACCGGCCGTGGCGTACAGCGCAGCCGCGGCCTCCACACCCTCTATATTTCGCCGCTGAAGGCGCTCGCGGTCGACATCGCGCGAAACCTGGAGGCGCCGATCGCTGAAATGGGCTTAGCCGTCAAGGTCGAGACCCGCACCGGCGACACGCCGGTGTCGCGGCGGCAGCGGCAGCGACGCTATCCGCCGGATATCCTGCTCACCACGCCCGAACAACTGGCGCTGCTGCTGTCGTCCGACGACGCGCCGTTTCTGTTTTCGTCGCTCAAGCGCATCGTGCTGGATGAATTGCATGCCCTGGTCACCTCCAAGCGTGGCGATCTGTTGTCGCTCGGCCTCGCACGGCTGTGGCGGCTGGCGCCGCAGCTGCGCGCGATTGGATTGTCGGCGACGGTGGCGGAGCCGGAATCGCTGGCGCGGTTTCTGGTGCCGCAACGCGACGGTGCCAGCGAGGCCGCCGACATCGTCGTCGCCGGCGGTGCTGCGGCGCCCATTGTCGAGATGCTCGACACCAGGGAGCGGCTGCCGTGGGCCGGCCATTCGGCGCGGCACGCGCTCGGCGAAATCTATCAATTGATCAAGCGCAACAAGACCACGCTGGTATTCGTCAACACCCGCAGTCAGGCCGAGATGCTGTTTCAGGACCTGTGGCGCATGAACGACGACGGCTTGGCGATTGCGCTGCATCACGGCTCGCTCGATGTCGCGCAGCGCCGCAAGGTCGAGGACGCGATGGCGGCGGGAAAGCTGCGCGGCGTGGTCTGCACCTCGTCGCTCGATCTCGGCGTCGATTGGGGTGACGTCGATCTCGTCATCAACATCGGCGCTCCGAAAGGAGCCTCAAGGCTGATGCAACGAATCGGGCGCGCCAATCACCGCATCGATGAGGCCTCGCGCGCGGTGCTGGTGCCGGCCAATCGCTTCGAGGTGCTGGAATGCGCCGTGGCGATCGACGCCATCGCGGAGAATGCGCAGGATACTCCGCCGCTGCGAACCGGTGCGCTCGATGTGCTGGCGCAGCACGTGCTGGGCTGCGCCTGCGGCGAGCCGTTTCTCGCGGACGAACTTTACCGCGAGGTGCTCACAGCCGCGCCTTATTCCTCTCTCGCGCGAGCCGATTTCGACGACGTGATCGATTTTGTCGCCACCGGCGGCTACGCGCTGAAGACCTACGAACGTTTTGCACGCATCAAGCAGGACAAGAACGGCCGCTGGCGCGTCACCAATCCGCAGGTGCGGCAAAGCTATCGCCTCAATATCGGGACCATCGTCGAAGAAACCATGCTGAAAGTTCGTCTGGTGCGCTCGCGCGGCGGCGGTTCGGGATCGACCGGCGCGCTGGGCCGCGGCGGCCGGATGCTAGGGGAGATCGAGGAAGTCTTTATCGAAGGGCTCGTGATCGGCGACACGTTTGTCTTTGGCGGCGAGGTGGTGCGTTACGAGGCGCTGGCCGAAGACCAGGTCTATGTCTCGCGCGCCAATGACAAGGACGCCAAGGTGCCGTCCTATATGGGTGGCAAGTTTCCGCTCTCGACGTATCTCGCCGAGCGCGTCCGCAAATTGCTCGACGACAGGCGTGCCTGGCACGCGTTGCCGTATCAGGTGCGCGACTGGCTGTCATTGCAAAGGGATATCTCGCGTGTGCCCGGCGCGCGCGAATTATTGGTCGAAACCTTTCCCCGCGCCGACAAGCATTATCTGGTCTGCTATCCCTTTGAAGGGCGGCTGGCGCATCAGACGCTGGGCATGCTGCTGACGCGGCGGATGGAGCGCGCGCGGGTGCGGCCGCTCGGGTTCGTCGCCAATGAATATGCGCTCGCGGTGTGGGGGCTCGGCGACATCTCGTTCATGATCCGGCACGGCCGGCTCGATCTCAATGCGTTGTTCGATCCGGACATGCTGGGCGACGATCTCGAAGCGTGGCTGGCGGAATCCGCGCTGATGAAGCGCACCTTTCGCTCGTGTGCGATAATTTCCGGATTGATCGCAAGACGCTTTACCGGCGAGGAAAAAACCCGGCGCCAGGTGCTGTTCTCGACCGACCTGATCTACGACGTGCTGCGCAAGCATCAGGCCGATCACGTGCTGCTGCGCGCGGCGCGCGCGGATGCCTCGACCGGACTGCTCGATCTTCGCAGGCTTGGTGATATGCTGTTGCGAAGCCAGGGCCGAATCACCCATCGGGAACTCGACCGGGTTTCGCCGCTGGCGGTGCCGGTGATGCTGGAAATCGGCCGCGAACAGGTTTATGGCGAAGCGTCCGACGAGTTGCTGGCGGAAGCCGCCGACGAACTGGTCAGAGAGGCGATGGGATAGAATGGGTTTGTCGCGCTCTGACATATCAACGCCGTCATGCCCGGGCTCGTCCCGGCCATCCACGTCTTTTTTCTTTGTGAGGCCAGGACCTGGATGGCCGGGAGCGCAGACAAGTGTACGCAGTCAGCGCAAAGCAGACTACCAGGCCCGGCCATGACGAGAACTGGTGCCAGCATCGCGTGTCATTCCTCAGTAAGTGTTGCTGGTGTCGATCTCGTCGCCGATCTCTCCGGCGCGCTATACTGGGAAGAGCAACGCCTGCTCGTCGTCTCCGATCTGCATCTGGAAAAAGGCTCCAGTTTTGCCGCGCGCGGCGTGCTGCTGCCGCCCTACGACACCGTCGCGACGCTCGGCCGTCTGGCGGCGGTGATCGCGCGGCACGATCCGCGCATGGTAATCGCGCTCGGCGACAGCTTTCATGACCGTAGCGCCCATGACCGGCTGTCGGTGCCGGATCGCGCTGCGATCGCGGCGATGCAGGCGCGGCGCGACTGGATCTGGATTTCGGGCAATCACGATCCGGCGCTGCCCTGCGATTTCGGCGGCACGGTCGCCAGCGAAGTCGCAATCGGCCCGATTGCGTTTCGTCACGAACCGTCGGGTGCGGCAGGTGAAATCGCCGGCCATCTGCATCCCAAGGCGCGTGTCAGCCGGCGCGGCCGTTCGGTGGAGCGGCGATGTTTTGCGAGCGACGGCGAGCGCGCCGTGATGCCGGCGTTCGGGGCCTATACCGGCGGCCTGAGCATTCGCGACCCGGCGTTTACGAAAATCTTCCAGACCCCGGGCTTCATGGCGCATGTGCTCGGCGATCGCCGGCTGCATATGATTGCCGCATCGCGATGTCATTGATCTCTTACGTCACCTCGCTCCGCTCTTGCAGGGAGAGATCGGATCGCCTCGGCGATGCGAAGCATCGTCCGGTGCGATGAAGGTAAGGGGACTATCCGCGAGTCGGATCCGCGGAGAGTCCCCCTCGGGCGCAGTGCGCCGCGAGAACGCGGGGGTATGTCGTTAGTTTCAATGCGGGGCTTCATCCTTCGAGACGCGCGCACCGGACGGCGCAAGTGCGCCGCCGGGAGCGCGCGCTCCTCAGGATGAGGACTGCCAGACCCTCATGGTGAGGAGCGCGGCAACGCTGCGCGTCTCGAACCACGTGGCCGTTAGAGGCACTCGCAATGACATGGAGGAAGCTCCCTCACCCTCAACCGTCATCGCCTCTCGTCGGGCGGTGCGTCGCGCCGACCCGTTGGCCCGCAATGACGCCGAAAGATCTCCGCTCGCGCTACGCCGCCTTTGCCTGCACGGTGTCGCAGAACTCGGCGAGGCGGTCGGCGAGCCGCAGTGTCGCGGGGCTGGCATCGGGCGAGGCGACCAGCGCCACTTCGGTCTTGTCGATGGGCGCAAAGCCATCCTTGGCGGTGAGCACGCGGTGATCGGCCTGGATCGCCATCTCGGACAGGATGCTCAAGCCCATGCCGGCGGCGACCGCGGCCTGGATGCCGGCGAGGTTCGAGGAGGTATAGGCCATGTGCCAGGTGCGGCCGGCAGTTTCCAGCGCATGAATCGCGCCCGCCCGGTACAGGCAGCCGCTGGGAAATCCGATCAGCGCCACCGAGCCCGTGCGCGTATCGCGCGGATGGCTCTTGCTGGTGACCCAGTGCACGCGCTCCGGCCACACCGCGATGCCGCCTCTCTCGCCGGCCCCGCGTTTGAACAGTGCCAGATCGAGTTCGCCGCGTTCGAGGTCGCGCTTGAGATTGGCGCTTTGATCGGCACGCACGTCAAGCCGCAAGGAGGGATGCGAGCGCGAGAACGACGCCAGCAGTTTCGCCAGCCGATAGGCAGCAAAATCTTCGGGCACGCCGAGCCGGATGGCGCCCTCATTGCCCGGCCGTGCCAGCACGTCGCGCGCTTCCTCCGCCAGCGACAACAGCCGGCGCGCATAGGAGAGCAGCCGCTCGCCGGCCTCCGTCGGCGTCACGTCCTTGCCGTTGCGGTTGAGAAGCGGCTGGCCGACATCGTCTTCCAATCGCTTGATCTGCTGGCTGACGGTCGATTGGGTGCGGTGGACGCGCTCGCCGGCGCGGGTAAACCCGCCGGCCTCGACCACCGAGACGAAACTGCGCAGCAGCTCCAGATCGAACATGGCACGGCTCCCTTATGGTGCCATTTACAAATCCACTGGACGTCAGTTTATCATTTAATTTCCAAATATCAAGGCGTGGACCTACATCGATGGGACAAGGAGAATTCCCATGTCGCTCGCGCCATCGGTTCCGGCTCCCCGCGCCACCTTCAATCTGCTGCCGATCTATATCGGCCTGTTCTGCCTGCTCTGGAGTTTTGCGTTCGTCGCCGGCAAGATCGGCGTCACCGATTGTCCGCCGCTGATCCTGCTCACCGCGCGCTTTTCGTTGGCGGGAATCCTGATCCTCGGAATCTCGGCGCTGCGCGGGGAGGGCTGGCCGCTCACCTGGCGCGATGCAACGGTGTTTGCGGTTCTCGGCGTCGCCAACAACGCGCTCTATCTCGGCCTCGGTTATACCGGGCTCAAGACCGTGTCCGCCGGCCTTGGCGGTCTGGTCGTCAGCGCCAATCCAGTGTTCACCGCGATGTTGGCCGCGTTTTTTCTCGGCGAGCCGCTGACCTGGCGCAAGATTGCCGGACTGCTGCTCGGCGTCGCCGGCGTGGCCTCCATCGTCTGGCATCGCATGTCCCTCGGCACCGACAGTTGGCACGGAATCCTGTTCACGTTCGCTTCGCTGGCATCGATTGTTTTGGGCACCATCCTGTTCAAGCTGCTGGCGCCGAAGGGCAGCCTTTGGATCGGCAACGGTATCCAGAATCTGGTCGCGGGTGTGGTGCTGCTGCCGTTCGCGTTCACGCTTGCAGATGTCGGCGATATCGTGCCCAGCATGCGCTTGCTGGGGGCGTTCGCGTTCCTCGTGCTGGGCGGATCGATCCTCGCTTATCTCCTGTGGTTCCATCTCCTGAAGACGTGCGGCGCAACCGCAGCCAGCGCCTATCACTTCTTGATGCCGCCGCTCGGCATGCTGTTCGCCTTTCTCGTGCTCGGCGAACATGTCGAATTTCGCGACCTGCTGGGGATCGTTCCGGTGGCGCTCGGCATTTATCTGGTGACCCGCCCCGCGGCGGCGGCACCTGCATTATTCGACGGGAGCAAATCATGACCCTTTCGATCACCCTCATTGGCGGTCCCACCGCGCTCCTCGAAGTCGACGGATTTCGCTTGCTCACCGATCCGACCTTCGATGCGCCCGGCGCCTATCAATTGCCGCATGTGAGGCTTGAGAAATTATCCGGCCCCGCGCTCAGCGCCGAGGCGATCGGTGAAGTCGATGCCGTGCTGCTCAGCCACGACCAGCACGCCGACAATCTCGATCATTCGGGCAAGGACTTTCTTGCAACCGCAAAGCGCGTACTGACCACCGTTGCCGGCGCCAAACGGCTCGGCGGAAAGACCGAGGGTTTTGCGCCATGGGCGGCCACCGAATTGACCGGCAGGAACGGACGCTCGCTCACGATTACTGCAACACCTGCGCGTCACGGTCCGGCCGGTATCGAACCCCTGGCCGGCGACGTCATTGGCTTCGTGGTTACGTCGAACAGGCCTGGCAGCCGCCCGGTCTACATCAGCGGCGACACGGTGTGGTATGATGGCGTTGCCGAGGTCGCGCGGCGGTTCAGCGCTGGCGTGGTGCTGCCGTTCGCGGGCGCGGCGCAGACCCGCGGACCCTTCCATCTCACCATGGATACCAACGACACCATTGAAACCGCGCGTGCGTTTCCCGATGCGGTGATCGTCCCTCTGCACACCGATGGATGGGCGCATTTCCGTCAGGGCGCAAACGACCTGCGCGCATCCTTCGATACGCTTGGATTTGGCTCGCGTCTGAAAATTCTCGAACCCGGTGTCGCCACAGTGATCGAGCCATCGCGGCAGGCTTAGCGCCCATAACGATCAAACCTGTCTCACATGATCGGAGGATATGCGGCGCGTCGCTGATGGCATATCGTGAGGTTCGTGAGTCAATAACTCTGTGACTCAATCGTTGGCCTCAAGGTGTCGTAAAAGCATATGAGATATTTTAGCGCCATAGTGGCAGCGGGATTTGTGTTCGCGAGCGGCCCCGCTGCGAGTCAAACCTTTAACCAGTTCGTCGGCTTCGGCGACAGTTCGATCGACAGCGGCGCGTATCGTGCTCTCACCTCTCCGGGGGCCGGAGCGACATACAACGCGCTGTGGCCGAGCGCTGTTGCCAACGGTGCGGGAAAGCCGACCAGCAGTCCGGGGCTGATGAATTCGGAGGCTCTCGCAGCAGCATTCGGATTATCGGCGCTTCCGTACAATCAAGGCGGCACCAACTACGCAACATCTGGCGCCAAGAATGTCACGATCAATGACGCCGCGACCGGCGGTTTCAGGGCCGCCGTTCCGACCGTGACACAGATCGGGAATTATTTGGCGGCGAACGGTGGCCGCGCCAATGCCAATGCGCTCTATCTCATCAGCTCGGGCGGCAACGATATTGCCTTCGCGACCGGCAATTCCGGCGTCGGGCCGTTTCCCGCCAATCCGCAGGCCTATATCGTTTCCGCCGCCGACGGCCTGGTGAGCGCCATCGCCAACCTGCAGGCCGCGGGTGCGCGCACCATCATCGTACCCGATCAGCCCTATTCATTTCCGAAGGGCGGCGGCGCAGGCAATGCGGAGACACGGGCGGACCGCTTGCTGTATAACCAAACCCTGTGGTTCGGCCTCGCGGCAGCCGGAGTGAATTTCATCCCGGCCGACGTCAACGCCATGAGGCTTGCTGTCGCCGCCAACCCGGCCTCCTTCGGCTTCCAGTTCATCGATACCACCAACGTGGCCTGCACTCAGCCGACGGGCGTCACCTCCGCCTGGGCATTGCTGTGTTCATCCAATCCCGCCGCGCCATCGCATCTCGTCGCGCCCAACGCCGATCAAACCCGGCTGTTCGCCGACGACCAGCATTTGAGTACGGCCGGTCAGAAGCTGCTCGCGGATTACCAATACAGCCTGATCGTTGCGCCCAGCGAGATTTCGTTCCTGGCCGAGGTCCCGGTCAAGACCAGAGCCGTCGTTGTCGATGCGATCTTCAATCAGATTTCGATTTCGCAACGTCAGCGCGTGATCGGCACCTTCAACGGCTGGCTGAGCGGCGATGTTTCATCGCTCAAGATGAACTCCGGATATGTCGGCTTCCCCAATGATCCGGGCGTGCCCGCATCGATCAGCGGAGGCTTCGATTATGCATTCGCGAATGGCTGGCTGGTTGGCGGCGCCATATCGGTCGGCAATACGACGCAGAGTTTCGATCTCGGCGGCAACTTCAAGCAGAATGAATACGCGGCCAGCCTCTATGCCGCCTACGCGAACGGCCCCTGGTGGGGGAAACTTGTCGGATCGTTTGGCGAGCTGCGTTACGACGTCAACAGGATTGTTCCGACAGGCATCACGGCGCAATCGAATATCGGCAAGACCTCCGGGCGCAATACATCGCTCGCGGCCGAGTTCGGTTATGATTTTATGACGCCGATCGGAAACTCGGCCGTGGTTCCTCCGATGTCCGTGAAGGCAACGCCGGCCGCGGCTGGGCTGCAGATCGCGCATGGCCCGGTCGCCGGCATCGTTCTGCAACACATTCGCGTCGACGGCTTTACCGAGACCGATCCCTTTGCGTCCGTGGGCGGATTTACGGCCCTGGCGTTTGCGGATCAGACCCGCAACTCGGCGGTCGGCGAACTCGGCTACCGCGCCAGCATCGACATCGGCATCTGGCGGCCATTTGCCAAGTTCGTCTGGAATCATGAATTCGCGTCGACCGACCGCTCAGTGACGGCCGCGCTCACCACCGTAACAGCGCCGAGCTACTGGATGCCGGCGGTCGTTTTGGGCAAGGACTGGGCGACCGGAACGATCGGCACCACCGCGACCATTGCGCAGGGTGTCACGGGTTATGTCACATTCAGCGGCCAGATGGCCCAGCGCGACGTCGTTGCTTATGGCGGACAAATCGGATTGAACGTCGCGTTGCATTGACGGGGCGTAGCCCCGGCGTCATGTTCCGATAGGGGGAACCGAATCCCTTCCGGTGTGTTGTCGCGGCGGCCGGAACCGGGCATGGCAAATCGCAAGAAGACGAATCACAACAATCACAAAAAGTCCGATGCGCGAAAGTCGGCGCCGAAAGGCAGCCGCCCTGCGCCGTTTCGCGTCAGCGATTTTGTCAAAGCGCTCGGACCGGGGGTGATTACCGGCGCTTCCGACGACGATCCATCTGGCATCGGCACCTATAGCCAGGCCGGCGCGCAGCTCGGTTACGGCATCGGCTGGACCATGCTGCTGACGTTCCCGCTGATGGCGGCGATCCAGGAAATCTCGGCCAGGGTCGGACGGGTCACCGGGCACGGCATCGCCGGCAATGTGTGCCGGCATTATTCGGTGCCGCTGCTTAATGTCGTGGTGGCGTTGCTGTTCATCGCCAACACCATCAACATTGCCGCCGATCTCGGCGCGATGGCGGATGCCACCAGACTGCTGATCGGTGGACCCGCCTTTGCTTACGTACTGGTGTTCGGTATCACCTCGGTCGCGGCGGAAATTTTCCTCGACTACAAGCGCTACGTCTCGGTACTGAAATGGCTGACGCTCAGCCTGTTCGCCTATGTCGGCGCGCTGGCGTTCGCGCATATTTCATGGAGCCAGGCGCTCGCCGGCGTGTTGGTCCCGCGCCTCGCCTGGAGCGCCGGGTATTTGACCACGATCGTCGCCATCTTCGGCACCACGATCTCGCCCTATCTGTTTTTCTGGCAGGCGTCGCAGGAAGCCGAGGATCAGCGCGTCGATACCACCAAACGGCCGCTGATCTTCAAGCACTATGGCGCGCGAAAGGAATTCCATCGCATTCGCGCTGACACCGTGGCCGGGATGGCGTTCTCGAACCTGATCGCGCTGGCGATCATCATTACCGCCGCCGCGACCCTGCATGCCGCCGGCAAAACGGATATCCAGACCTCGGCGCAAGCCGCCGAGGCCTTGCGCCCGATCGCGGGAATGTTCGCCGAAGTTATTTTTGCGCTCGGTATCGTCGGCACCGGGCTGTTGGCTATACCGGTGCTGGCGGGTGCTACCGCCTACGCCGTCGGCGAAGGGCGCCGCTGGCCGGTCGGGCTCGCGCGCAAGCCGAAGGAGGCGGTCGCATTCTATTCGGTGCTGGCGCTGTCGGCGGCGATCGGCATCGCGCTCAATTTCGCCTCGATCAACCCAATCTCGGCGTTGTACTGGAGCGCGGTCGTCAACGGCGTGCTCGCTGTTCCCGTGATGGTGCTGCTGATGATCATGTCGCGGCGCAAGGATGTGATGGACCGCTTCATTATCGCCGGTCCGCTGTATTGGCTGGGATGGCTCTCCACCGCGGCGATGTTGCTCAGCGTTGTGGCGATGGGTGTCGGCCTCTTTGTTGGAGGCAAGTAAAGCCACAAACTCCCGACCTCATCCTGAGGGGCATCAGTCCTTGCGGAACACGATCGACGCCATCCACCCCGTCATCAGCGCCATGAAGGCCGTGAACAATCCATAGATCAGGCCGTTCTGTCGCGCGGTGTTCGCGACGTACTGCTCGAAACCGACCTTGACGATTTCAAACGCGGTTTCGGCCTTGGTCACCAATGCGCCGTCGGAAAACAGCTTGATCTCGACGTCATAGGTGCCGATCGGCACTTCGGCCGGAAGCGGAATGCCGGTGCGAAACAGCGTCGGGGTCAAGAACGTCACCGCGGAGGGTGCCTCGCGATAGAGGCCGTGCTCGGAGCGCAGCCGGACAAAAGCGCTGCGGAACGCGTCGTTGGGCACGACGTCGGCATAGTCGGGCCCGACGCGCTGGGTCAGCAACACATTGTTGAGGCCGAGCTGCTGCCGCCGCTGCACTTCCGGCGAAGCGATCTCCTCGAAAGGCCGGTTGGCAAACAAGGCCAGATAGGTCGGCACCTTCAGAAACTGCCGGGAGTCGGTGTTGACCCAGATGCCGAATTTGCGTTCCTTGCGGCGCGTCACCATGTCGGCGCGGGGGCCGCTGACGGTCACCACCAGATCGTAACTGGTGCGGGTCGCCGGCGTGGTGGCGTCCTTTTCGACCGAGCCGAACAGCACCAGTTCTTCGCCGGAATAGTTCGGCGTCACCGTCACCCGGTGGTTCGAGACCGACACGATCAGCCGCTCCGCCTGCGCGGGCCGGGCAGTGAAAACCGCGCTCAATACCATCACAAGGCCAACCGCTGTCGGTGAGATACGCGCGATCATCCCGCGCCTCCGGTTTCCCGGATGGTGAAGAGATCGTCAGGGCGGATCACGAGTTCGATCGCAAACCGGAAGCCGACCGCCAGAATCAGGAGCCCGAGCAGCAGCCGCAGATGTTCGCCGCGAATCTTCTGGCCTGCGCGGGCGCCGAACTGCGCGCCGGTGACGCCGCCGACCATCAGGATCAGCGCCAGCACCGCATCGACCAGATGGTTGGTGACCGCATGCAGCATGGTGGCGAACACCATGGTGACCAGCGTCAGCACCATCGAAGTGCCGATCACGGTCGAGGTCGGCACCCGCAACAGATAGATCATGATCGGGATCAGGATGAAGCCGCCGCCGATGCCCATGACTGCGCCGATGAAGCCGATAATGAGGCCGACGACCACGACCGGGATCACCGACAAATAGATCTTGGAGCGCTTGAAGCGCATCTTCAGCGGCAATCCGTGGATCCAGCCATGGCTGCCAGATCGGCGCATCGGCACGACCACGCCGCGCCGCGCCCGCATAAGGGCGCGCAAGCCTTCCCAGAACATCAGCCCACCGACGGTAGACAGCAGGATGACGTAAGACAGCGCGATGAGCAGATCGAGCTGGCCGAGCGAGCGCAGCAGGGTGAAGGTCCAGACCCCGAGCGCGGTGCCGAGGGTGCCGCCGCTCAATAGCACCAGCGCCAGCGCCGGATCGATGGCGCGGCGGCGCCAGTAGGATATGGCGCCCGAGAACGACGAAGCCGCGATGTGACTGGCGACCGAGGCGACCGCGACCGCGGGCGCGATGCCGACGAAAATCAACAGCGGCGTCATCAGAAACCCGCCGCCGATACCAAACATGCCGGACACGAAACCGACCGCCGCGCCCATCGCCAGGATGAGGAAAACATTGACCGGAATGTCGGCAATCGGAAGGTAAAGCTGCACGCGCGTTTACTTTTGGAATTTTGCCGAGGCCAGCCGGGACCGCTCACGGCGAGGTTTCTTGATCGAGTGCGGAATACGCGCGAACGCGGATCGCTGCCGCCCCCTGCATAACCGAAATCGTCCATCGGAGGGACTAAAGAATCCGCCTCAGCCGGCCTTTTTTGGCGCGAGCCGCCGCGCATCTTCGGGCGTGGTGAATAATTCAGATTAATGACCAGACGCGCGTCCGGTCGGTCAAAAGCAGCCGGCGGTCTCACGGTTTGCCGAGCGGATTGGTGATGAGGTTCATCGCCAGGGCCTCCCTGGGGCCGAGCCAGCGGACATCCGTGGTTTCAGACATCGCTGCCACGATCGAGGACGAGACGCCCATTCTGGTCATGTAGCTCAAGACGGCCCCCGTGACCCGCTGGGTTTCGGCGACCGGGTCGCCCACAGGCTTTGTCGTTACAAACCGGTGAACCCCCAACGCCGAGCCTTCGACGCCCAAGCGCGTTTTGCCGCCGGCATAGACGAGCACGCAGGCGCTGGCGCAATAGGCGGGCCTGACGCGGCCTGACGCATCGGCGACGCCGACCGCCGTCACCAGGCCGCGCGATCGAATGATCTCGCCCATGATCGCGGCCGGATTCAAATCGCCGCCCGGGGAGGAGATCAATATCGTGTCGCCTGCGACCAGATGGGCTTCGTCCAGTCGGTCGCGGAACCAGTTCGCGGCGGCGGGGCCGATCGTCCCGCTGACGAATAATGCGCGCCGGCCATCGCCGGAGCCATCGAGATCGGCCTTGGCGATCAGCGAGGAGGTCAGGCTCGGCGAAATGTACTGGTCCTTCCAGTATTCCCAGGCCTCTGGCCGCGAAACGTCGCGGTAGGCGCGAACGCCGACGCCGAGCACCAAAAGCACGAAGACGGCGACCGACCAAAAACGCCCCTTGTTGCCGGCGGCATGAAGCGGCTGCGCCGGAGGCCGATCGGCCGGCCTGCGCGGCGGTGCGACCGAAGGTCCCGTCGGCGACCTTCGGAAAGCATTTCCTCCGCCCTGACTATCTTCGACAGACAATCCGATCCTCTTCGCAGGTCCAAAGCCGTCGGAGGCCACCGCGGCCCGCTCAATTATACGACTTTATCGCTGAGGTATATGCCGGCGATGCCAGGCGGCATCGCGAACCGGTCATGTCAATGCACGGCGGCCGTGCGCTTGCTCAAAACCGGCTTGGCTGTCGGCTTTGCCGCCTGCGCCGATGCGCTGTCCCATCCGCCCGCCGGGCCTGGCGCGATGACGGCGTCGTCGGGCTGGGGTTCCGGGGTGAAGGTCTGGATCGCGAGCGTGGCCGCCGCAAGCGACTGGGCGTCGAGCCGCTTGGCGATATCGTCGCGCTTGCGCACCGAATCCGCATCGCCCTGCGCCGCGGCCAGGCTGAACCATTTGAAGGATTCGGCGAGGTTCTGTTCGACGCCGATGCCGCGGGCATAGAGAATACCGAGGTTGAACTGGCTATCCGCGACGCCGCGATCGGCGGCCTTGCGGAACCATTGCGACGCGTCCTTGTAGTTGGCGCCCTTGCCGCCGCCATCGGCATCGAGCACGGCCAGATTGTGCATCGCCTTGGCGTTGCCGCGTTCAGCGGCCCGCAGGTAGTAGCGCCGCGCGATATCGACGTCCTTTTTCACGCTCAGGCCCTTTTCATAGAGGGTCCCCAGCCGGAAGATCGCCGGCACGACCCCGGCCTCGGCCGCGCGGTCATACCATTTCGCGGCTTCGTCGAAGTCAGGCGCGACGCCTTTGCCTTCGGCGAAGCGCAGGCCGATCTCGTAGGCCGCCGATGGATCGCCCTTCAGCGCAGCCGCGCGCAGCACAGGTCCGCCGATCGCCTCAGGCAATCTTTCCGTCGGCGGCACCTGGACCATCGTGAGCCTGCGGCTGATCGGGGCCGCCTGTGCGGAGGGAATCGTGCCGGTGATCTCGCTGCTGGAGGCCGGCGCGGCGGAGGACGTCGCTGCGGTCGACGGAATTTCAATCGATGCCGTGCTCTCGGAAGCATTTGGCGCGGCGGCATTGAAGGACCGCCGGCCGATCGGCGTCGGCGAGGTCATCGAAGGCATCACCGGCGCCGCCAGCTTGGTGCCATCATCCGCGGGCGGTTGGGCCGCAGCCGGCTCGCTCGCATTCTCCATGGCAGGCATTTGCGGCGCGCTGCCGCTGTCGAGCAGCGTCATCGCCATCTTGAAGGTACCGAGCACGATGACGACCACGCTGGCGGAGACCAGCATCGCACGAATCCTGGCGGTGATCGCCGATGCTTGCTTGGCCGTGAGGCGGGCGGAATCCTTGAGCGGCCCGCGCGCGGCGTTGTCGGCGGGCGGCGCGGCCGCGGCAGCCTGGGCGGCGCGGCGCGCGGCGGCAATGAAATTCGATGTGCTGGTCTGCTCGCGCGGGTTCGCCGCAAGTTCGCTGATCGCGCTTTCCGAGGCGGCGATGCGCTCCGAGGGCGAAGCCGCTCGCACCGATGGCCGTGTTCCCGGTTCGAGCGGGTGATCGGGCGGCAGCTCCGGAGCGATCACGGCGCGCGGCGGCGCCGCATGCTGATCCAGGATTTCACTGATGGCCTTTGGAGCTATCGCGGCGATCGCCGGCGGCTGGGCTTGCGCGGCGTGGAATTCGCGCGGGGCGGTATCGAAATGGCTCTGCGCCACAGCGGGATTCGGCAATTCAGGTTTCGGCTGCGGCGGCAGTTCGAGGCCGGGCGCGGTGGCTTGCGGCGGGGTCGGCTCCGGCGCCGGCAGTGTTTCCGCCAGCGGCGCAGCCGGTGGGATGCGAACCGTGCGCAGATCACCTTCGATCATCGCCAGCCGATCGACCACATGGCCGAGCGCGTTGTGGATGGTTTCGAGAGAATCCTGGGCGCGGCGGTCGGTCTCCGATTGGCTGAAGCGGAGGTCGGACAATTCGCGCTTGACGACATCGATCAGGCCGCTGTCCGCAGGCTCCGCCGGGCGCCGGCTGGTCTCGGTCAAAGCAGCAAAGCTCGCATTCTGGTTCTCAAGATGGCGCCGAATGTCCTGCAGCCCGTCCTCGACCCGCCCGAGATTGTCGGCGCGGGGCTCGGTGGATGCTTCCAGGCGTTCGAGCAGATAGGACACGCGTTGTTCAAGATGGGCGAAGGCGGACGCGCTGTCGTTGCCGACCGGCATGCGGTCGAGGCGGTCGGACAGCGCCCGCAACGCGCCCTCCAGATGCTCGGAGCTTTCGTTGGCCACCGGGCGCTCGCGGCTTTCCAAGGTCGAGGTCAGCGCGGCGATGCGCTGTTCGAGGATCGCGAACGAATCGGTCTGGCTTTCGGAACGTACGAGCTGATCGACCTTGGACGACAAGGTGTGCAGGTCGTCGCTGAGCCGCACCAGGGCGTCGTTGGAGGCGATATTGGAGACGATGGAGCGAAGTGCGGCGATAGCGCTTTCGAGCTGCCGGACCGTCGAGGGATCGTCGCTGGCGCGCAGTATCAGGTCGAGCTTGGCGCCGAGATTGCGGATCGCATCGTCGTAGCCGGTGAGCTGCTCCGCGGGCGTCAGGGAGCGCAATACTTCGCGAATTTCGCCGAGCGCGCGCTCGATGCCGGCCAGCGCCTGATCGTCGATGCCGCTCTGGCGGCTGTCGTCGATGCGGCGGGACAGCGAGCGGACTTCGTTTTCGATCGATTCGATCGCCCGGCGCGGCATCGCCTCGGTAATGGCCTGACGAATTTCTGAAAGCTCGCCGCGGAACGCGGCGATCGATTGCTCGATCCCGTCCGGGCGCTGCAACGCCTCGATCTGGCTGGTGATCTTGACCAGATGGCGCTCGAGCGTGGAAAAATCCGGACCGGCCGGCGCGGCTGGCGCCATCTGCGGGGCCGGGGCCATCACCGGCATTACAGGCACCGGCGGGGGCACTATCGGCCCGGGCACTGTCGGCCCCGGCACTGTCGGCCCGGGCACTGTCGGCCGGGGCGCCAGCGGCGGCGCGCTGCGCGGCGGCATCGGCCGTAGCGCGACATTGTCAAGTTCATCCTGTCGCGCAGCGATTTCTGCGATCGCGAAATCAAATGACGCCGGACTGAGTGGCGGGGAGGGGCGGTAGACTTGCGCTGCCGCGCGCTCGACCAGTTCGGCCTGGCGCTGCTTGTCGTGAAGCTCGGCCTGTCTTGCCGGCGCCGGGTTGGAGATCTGCGCCAGCCGCGCGTCGAGGCGCGAGATGGCGTCGTTCAACTGCCGGGCGACGGCCGGCTCGTTGCGCGTAACGTCGCTGCGGGGCGAGCGCGAGATCTGTTCGATCTGGCGGGTGATCGAATCCAGCCGCTGGTGGATGTCCGCGACGTCAGGTGTCCGCTGACCAGGCAACATCGGCCGTTGATCAGGAGGCGTGCCAAAGTCGGGAGGGGTGGAATCGCCGATGGTGGAATTGAGCCATTCGCTGAGCGACATGCCGGCTCGGCGCGCGGCGGCCTCGGCCCTCTCGCGAACGGATGGATCGATGCCCTCAACACTCCACGACAGGCGCGAATTCATGCTTTAGTCCGGTTCCGAATCCGGCGCGACCCCTGCGCCTTCAGCCTCCCCGCGCGTCCCAGACGAGGAGACAATCGAATTCCGCGCAGGTCGTCTGCCTCTGGCGTCGACTTTTTCGTGTTACGGTAAAGAACGGGTTAAGGATTCGGTCAGCAGGCGCCGAAAGTTGCGCTGTCGGCGAAATTGCCCCGGGGTCGCGTCGCCGGCGGTGCCCGGTCAAGTTGTCACGTCTTTTCTGGAACTCAACAATTGCTGCGCTGCAAAATCCCCCTTAAATGAGGGGCCAGCCAGCCGGGAGAACACCATGCCGATCTACAAAGCCCCCCTGGAAGACGTCAGTTTCCTGCTCAACGACGTGTTCCAGATCGACCGCTACGACAATCTTCCCGGCTTCAGCGATGCCTCCGCCGATGTACGGGAGGCGATTTTGACCGAGGCTGCGAAACTCAGCGAAGAGGTGTTGCAACCACTCAATCGCGTCGGCGACCTCGAGGGCTGCACCCGCCATGCGGACGGCCGGGTGACCACTCCGAAAGGCTTCAAGGAAGCGTTCAAGCAGGTGGCCGAAGGCGGCTGGCTCGGGTTGTCGGCGCCAGCGGAATATGGCGGGCAGGGGCTGCCGGTGACGCTGTCCCAGACCGTCGCGGAATTCCAGATTTCGGCCAATATGGCGTTTTCGATGTATGGCGGCCTGACCATGGGCGCCACCGCGGCGCTGATGGTGCATGGCAAGCCGGAACAGAAGGCGATGTTCGTGCCGAAGATGGTGGCCGGGGAATGGACCGGCACCATGAACCTCACCGAGCCGCAATGCGGCACCGATCTCGGGCTCTTGCGCACCAAGGCCGTCAAGCAGGCCGACGGCAGCTACAAGATTACCGGAACCAAGATCTTCATCTCGGCCGGCGAGCACGATCTGGCTGAAAACATCATTCATCTGGTGCTCGCCAGGATCGAGGGCGCGCCTGGCGGCATCAAGGGTGTCTCGCTGTTCGTGGTGCCGAAGGTCCTGGTCAATGCCGACGGCTCGCTCGGTGCGCGCAACGGCGTGTCTTGCGGTTCGATCGAGCACAAAATGGGCATTCACGGCAATTCCACCTGCGTGATGAATTACGACAGCGCCACTGGCTGGCTGATCGGCGAGGAAAACAAGGGCATGCAGGGCATGTTCGTGATGATGAACGAGGCGCGGCTTGGTGTCGCGGTGCAAGGGCTGGCGCAATCCGAGGTCGCCTATCAGAACGCCGCCGCCTATGCCCGCGACCGTCTGCAGGGCCGTTCGCTGTCGGGGCCGAAGGCGCCGGACATGCCGGCCGATCCGATCATCGTGCATCCCGATGTGCGCCGCACGCTGCTCACGATCCGCGCCTTCAACGAGGCGGCCCGCGCCATGGTGGTGTGGACCGCGCTGAAAAGCGACGTCGCGCACCGATCCAGCGACCCCAACGATCGAGAGGCAGCCGACGATCATATGGGACTGATGACGCCGGTCTTGAAAGGCGTTCTCACCGATGTCGGTTTTTCCAACGCGGTGCTGGCGCAGCAGATCTTCGGCGGCCATGGCTATATCGCCGAACATGGCATGGAACAGTTCGTGCGCGACGCGCGTATCGCCATGATCTATGAGGGCGCCAACGGCATTCAGGCGCTCGATCTGGTCGGGCGCAAGCTGCCGCGCGACGGCGGCCGCGCCGTGATGGCCTTCTTCAATGAAGTCGCGACCTTCGCCAAGGACCACGGCGCCGATGAGGCCATGAAGCCCTTTGTGACGCCGCTCTCCACCGCGCTCGGCCATTTGCAGCAGGCCACCGGCTGGCTGATGCAGAATGCGATGGCCAAGCCCGACAATGCCGGCGCCGGCGCCACCGATTACATGCAATTGTTCGGCCTCGTGACCTTCGCCTATCTGTGGGCGCGGATGGCGAAAGTAGCGTTAGACAAGATTGCGGGCGCCGGTGCGACGCCCTATCTGACCACCAAGCTCGTGACCGGCCGCTTCTTCATGGAGCGGATGCTGCCGGAAACGGCGCTGCATCTTGCGCGCATCCAGACCGGAAGCGCGACCACCATGGAATTGGCGGCGGAAGCATTCTGATCGCAGAATTCTTTCTTCGCTCACGAATGGATCCGCGACAGCTTCCAGTTCGGGCATGATCCGGAAAAATGGCTCCCGGTTTTCCGAAAGATCATGCTCAAACAAGAGGCGACCTATATATTATGATCCTCATACCAGGAGGGCATCATGCCTGAGGCATATATCTACGATCACGTTCGCACGCCGCGCGGCCGCGGCAAGGCCGATGGCGCGCTGCACGAGGTGACGGCGCTGGCGCTGGCGACCGCGCCGCTAAAGGCGCTCAAGGAGCGCAACCATCTGGCCGAAGATGTCGTCGACGACGTCATTCTCGGCGTGGTCGATCCGGTCGGCGAGGCTGGCTCCGACATCGCGCGCTTCGCGGCGATCAAGGCGGGTCTCGGCGAAGCGGTCCCCGGCGTCCAGATCAGCCGGTTCTGCGCTTCCGGCCTCGATGCCGTGAATTTCGCCGCCGCCCAGATCATGAGCGGCCAGCACGAACTAACCATCGGTGGCGGCGCCGAATCGATGAGCCGCGTCGGCATCGGCGCCTCCGGCGGCGCCTGGCCGATGGACCCGTCGATCGCGGTGCCGGCCTACTTCATGCCGCAGGGCGTGTCGGCCGATCTGATCGCCACAAAGTACGGGTTTTCCCGCGACGACGTCGACGCTTACGCGGTGCAGAGCCAGCAACGCGCCGCCAAGGCCTGGGACGAGGGCCGCTTCAACAATTCGGTGATCCCGGTCAAGGACGTCAATGGCCTCACGATACTCGCCAAGGACGAGCACATGCGGCCGACCACGACGATGCAGTCGCTCGGCCAGTTGCAGCCCTCGTTCGTGGCGATGGGACAGATGGGCGGCTTCGATGCGGTGGCGATCCAGTCGCATCCGGAAATCGAGCGCATCAACTACGTGCACCATGCCGGCAATTCGTCGGGAATCGTCGACGGCGCCGGCGCCGTCCTGCTCGGCAGCAAGGAAGCAGGCGCGAAGCACGGCCTGAAGCCGCGCGCCAAGATCCGCGCTTTCACCAATATCGGCTCCGAGCCTGCGATGATGTTGACCGGTCCGGTCGACGTCACCGAAAAACTGTTCGAGCGCTCGGGCATGAAGAAATCGGACATCGACCTGTTCGAGTTGAACGAGGCGTTCGCCTCGGTGGTGCTGCGCTACATCCAGGCGTTCGACATCGACAACACCAAGATCAACGTCAATGGCGGCGCGATCGCGCTCGGCCATCCGCTCGGCGCCACCGGCGCGATGATCCTGGGCACCGTGCTCGACGAACTCGAGCGCACCAACAAATCGACCGCGCTGGTGACGCTGTGCATCGGCGGCGGCATGGGCACCGCGACGATCATCGAAAGAGTTTAAAGCGACGGAGTCGTAGGGTGGGCAAAGCGAAGCGTGCCCACCAAAGACGCGTATCGGGTTCAAGATGGTGGGCACGGCGCGAAGTGCGCCTTTGCCCACCCTACAATCGAGACAACCGCCGCGCCTGCTGGCTGACGGCATCGAGGGAGCGACAACATGGCCTTCACGAATTTCAAGGTTGAGACCGACGCCGACGGCATTGCGCTGGTGACATGGGATATTCCGGGCCGTTCGATGAACGTGCTCGACGAGACCACGATGGTCGAACTCGAAGAGATCGTGCAGCAGACTTCCGCCGACCAGGGGATCAAGGGCGTCGTCGTCACCTCGGGCAAGGAGGCGTTTTCCGCCGGCGCCGATCTGTCGATGCTGGAGGGCATGAACCACCGCTATACCGACCTGCTCAAGGCCAAGGGTGAGGTCGCGGCCAACCAGATGCTGTTCGACGAAAGCCGCAAATCCTCGCTGGTGTTTCGCAGCATTGAAACGTCGGGCAAGCCATGGGCTGCCGCGATCAATGGTCTGGCGCTCGGCGGCGCATTCGAACTGACGCTGTCGTGCCACTACCGCGTCGCCGCGGAAAATCCGAAGACCCGTCTCGGATTGCCGGAAGTCAAAGTGGGCCTTTTCCCCGGCGCCGGCGGCACCCAGCGGGTGCCGCGCATCGTACCGCCACAGGATGCGATGCAGCTGCTGCTAAAGGGCGAAGCCATCAATCTCGACAAGGCCAAGGCGCTGAAGCTGATCGATGCGGTGGTTCCCGCCGCCGATCTCATCAAATCGGCGAAAGACTGGATCAAGGGCGGCGGCAAGGCGGTCGCGCCCTGGGATGAGAAAGGTTTCAAGCTGCCGGGCGGTCCGGTCTATTCCAAGGCCAGCATGATGATGTTCCCGGCCGGCAACGCGATCTTCCGCCGCGAGACCTACGACAATTATCCGGCGGCGCGCGCCATCATGCAATGCGTCTATGAAGGATTGCAGTTGCCGATCGACGCCGCCTTGCGGGTCGAGTCGCGCTACTTCGCGCAGATCCTGCGCAGCAAGGAGGCGGCGGCGATGATCCGCAGCCTGTTCCTGTCGATGCAGGAATTGAACAAGGGCGCGCGGCGTCCGCCAAATGTGCCGCCGACCAAGGTCAAGAAACTCGCCGTCATCGGCGCCGGCTTCATGGGCGCCAGCGTCGGCTATGTCTCGGCGCGCGCCGGCATCGATGTGGTGCTGATCGACCGCGATCAGGAGAGCGCCGACAAGGGCAAGGGCCACGCCAGATCGGTGATCGACGATCTGATCAAGAAGGGCCGCGCCAAGGAAAGCGATCGCGACGCCATCCTGTCGCGCATCAGCGCCACCGCGGACTACAACGTATTGAAGGATTGCGACCTGATCATCGAGGCGGTGTTCGAGGATCGCAAGGTCAAGGCCGAAACCTACGCCAAGGCGCAGCCGCTTCTGAAACCCGATGCGATCGTTGCCTCCAACACCTCGACCTTGCCGATCAATTCGCTGGCGGAAGAGTTCAGCGATCAAGGCAAGTTCATCGGCATTCATTTCTTCTCGCCGGTCGAGAAGATGATGCTGGTGGAGATCATCGTCGGCAAGAACACCGGCGACGTCGCGCTCGCCACCGCGCTCGATTACGTGCGCCTGATCGGCAAGACGCCGATCGTGGTCAATGATTCCCGCGGCTTCTTCGCCAACCGCTGTGTGCTGCGGTTTACCGCCGAGGGCCTGGAAATGCTGATGGAAGGCGTGCCGCCGGCGATGATCGAGAACACCGCCAAGATGGCCGGCATGCCGGTCGGGCCGCTGTCACTGTCAGACGAAGTCGCGCTCGACCTGGTGCTCAAGATCATGAAGGCGACCGAGGCCGATCTCGGCGCCAATGCCATCGACCAGAGCCAGAAGAAGCTCCTGGTCGAGATGGTCGAAAAACAAGGCCGCTTCGGCCGCAAGAACGGCAAGGGATTTTACGATTATCCCGAAAAGGGCAAGGGCCAGAAGAGCCTGTGGTCTGAATTGAGCGGGTTGCAGCCCAAGCATCTCGATCCCGATACGCTCGACATCGAGGAGTTGAAGCAGCGTTTTCTGGTGGTGCAGGCGGTGGAAGCCGCGCGCACCGTCGAAGATCACGTCATCACCGATATGCGCGAGGCCGATGTCGGCTCGATCCTCGGCTTCGGCTTTGCGCCATTCACCGGCGGTACGCTGTCCTACATCGATTTCATGGGCACCGGGAAATTCGTCGAGCTGTGCCACAGGCTGGAAGCCAAATACGGCTCGCGCTTCACCCCGCCAAAGCTTTTGATCGAGATGGCGGCCAAGGACGAGACCTTCTACGGCCGCTTCCCGCCGAAGAAGGCGGCTGCGGCGTAGAGTTACGGCGCAAAGTTGCGTAGCTTGCGTCTTCTCGTTCCCTCCCCCCTTGTGGGGTGCAGCGCGCGTGCGAACTTCACATCTCCGCAAACCCGATGCAGATGAAAAAAGGCCGGATCATCGATCCGGCCCCTTTCGTTTTCGTCTTGCAAGCGCTCACGCCGCCTTCGTCAGGCCTTCCCTGGTCAGGGCTTCCTGGACCTTCGGCCGCGCCGCGACGCGGGTCTTGTAGGCCAGCAGGTTCGGCAGCGCGGAGAGATCGAATTTCATCCGCTCGGCCCAGGCCAGCATTGTGAACAGGTAGCCGTCGGCGACGGTGAACTGCTTGCCCATCAGGTAATCGTGACCGGCAAGCTGGCCGTCGATATATTTGAACTTGCCCATCACCCGGTCCTTGAAGAACGCCTTGGCGTCATCGGCCAGCACCGGGCTGAACATCGGACCGAAATTCTTGTGCAGTTCGCTGGTGATGAAGTTGAGCCACTCCAGCAGCTTGTAGCGCTCGGCGCTGTCGCGGGCAGGCGCGAGGTTCTTGGCGGCGGCTTTGTCGGCGATCATCTGCACGATCACAGGGCCTTCGGTCACGAGCTCGCCGCTGTCGAGCGCGAGTGCCGGCACCTGGCCCTTCGGATTGACTTTCAGGTAGTCGTCGCCGTTCTCGAGCTTCTTGGCTCTCAGATCGACCTTGACCAGATCGCAGGGGAGACCTGCTTCCAGGAGCGCGATATGGGGAGAGAGCGAGCAGGCTCCGGGCGAATAATACAGTTTCATCGGAATTTTCCTCCCTTGGATTGTTGGCTATCCGAGATCGGATGCATTAAATGCATCTGCATGAAAGAGTCAAGATTGATGCAGCTGCATTAAGTGGGGTACACTTACTCGTCACATATGAACTAGTGCCGCCGATTTGAAGCTCCTACCTCGTTGCCGCAGGCTCTGTTAGGAACTTCAAATCGAGGAGCGGCATTAGAAACATGGATTTGCCAGTGCCCTTTTTGCTTCCGAAGTTCGTGTCAGAGGGTGCCGCAATGTATTACGAACTTCGGAAAACAGGGCGCTAGGCCATGAAACGCAAACCATCGACCGAGGCGACGGCGGCCTGGATCCGCCTGATGCGGGTCCAGACCCGGGTGCTCGACGCCGTCGAGCAGGATTTGAAGAAGGCCGGTTTCCCGCCGCTGGCCTGGTACGACGCGCTGCTTGAACTGTCGCGGGCGCCATCGGGCGAGATGCGCCCGGTCGAGCTCGAAAAGCAGATGCTGATACCGCAATACTCCACCTCACGGCTGATCGACCGGCTGGTGGAGGAGGGGCTGGCGGCGCGCCGCGAGTGCAAGATCGACAAACGCGGCCAGTTCGTCGAGATCACCGAGGCCGGACGCGAACTGCAGAAGAAAATGTGGAGCGCCTATTCCGCCGCGATTGAAAAGCATGTGGGCTCGAAATTGTCCGATGCGGATGCGTCACGGCTCTGCGGTCTGCTCGACCGGCTGGGCTGCTCGTGCGATGAGGCTCAGGCGCTCGCCGCAAGAGACGGCGCAGCCGCGCGATGATATTGCTCTTTCCCCCCGTGTTTGCGGACAGCAGCGTCCGCAAACCTCCCACAGCCACCGCGCGTTTGGTCGAAACGCCCCAGATTGGGAACTTGTATGGCGCGTGACCACATCGATATGACGCCGCTGCAATCGCGCGACGAGTTGGTTGCGTGGCTCGCGGCGGGCGTAAAGCGGCCTGCCGAATTCCGGATCGGCACCGAACACGAGAAAACGCCGTTCACGCTGCAGGGTCATCATCCCGTCGCTTACCAAGGCGCACGCGGCATCGGAGCATTGCTGGAAGGCATGAAGCTGCTGCTCGGCTGGGAGCCGATCATGGAGCGCGGCAACGTCATCGGCCTGTATGACGTCACCGGCGGCGGCGCGATTTCACTGGAACCCGGCGGACAATTCGAACTGTCGGGCGCGCCGGTCGAGACCGTGCATCAGACGCAATCGGAATTGATGGCGCATCTGGCGCAGGTGCGCGAGATCGCAACGCCTCTCGGCATCGGGTTTCTCGGGCTCGGCATGACGCCGTCATGGTCGCGGGAGCAGATACCTGTCATGCCCAAGGGCCGCTACAAGATCATGACCAACTACATGCCGCAGGTCGGCAAATTCGGCCTCGACATGATGTACCGCACCTGCACGGTTCAGACCAATCTCGACTTCTCATCGGAAGCCGACATGGTCAAGAAGTTGCGGGTGTCGGTCGCGCTGCAGCCGGTGGCCACCGCGCTGTTCGCCAATTCGCCGTTCACCGAAGGCAAGCCCAACGGCTTCCTGTCATTCCGCTCCGAGATCTGGCGCGATACCGACAATGCGCGTTCGGGGATGATTCCGTGGGCATTCGAGGATGGCATGGGTTTCGAACGCTGGGTCGATTATGCGCTCGATGTGCCGATGTATTTCGTCAAGCGCGGCGACGACTATATCGACGTCGCCGGATCGTCGTTTCGCGCCTTCTTCGAGGGCAGGAACAACGCGCTTCCGGGCGAGCGTCCGACGTTGTCGGACTGGGCCAATCATCTCTCGACGATCTTCCCCGAGGTGCGGCTGAAACGTTATCTGGAAATGCGCGGCGCCGACGGCGTGTCGTGGGGACGGCTGCCGGCGCTGCCGGCGTTCTGGGTCGGATTGCTCTACGACGATACCAGCCTCAATGCCGCCTGGGATATCGTCAAGCACTGGACTGCCGGGGAGCGCCAGGCGCTGCGCGACGACGTGCCGCGGCTCGGCTTCAAGGCCAGGATCAGGGATCGCTATCTGTTCGAAATCGCCAAGGAATGCCTGACGCTGTCGCTTTCGGGGCTGCGGCGGCGTGGCCGTATCGATCACCTCGGCCATGATGAGACCCGTCATCTCGAGCCGCTGGAGCGGATTATCGATTGCGGGCACTCCCCCGCCGAGGAGATGCTGGAGAAGTTCAATGGTCCTTGGCGCGGCTCCGTGGAACCGGCCTATGACGAATATGCCTTCTAGAGTCCCGGTCCCTGGTTAGATCAGGGCCGAGGTTCTATCCTTTTGTTTTGAATACGTCTTCTTCACGCGAACCGTTGTCCATTTCGCTCGAAAACGCTATAAATCGGTCCGTTGACAGACATTGCGCCGTTCATCCAGCGTACAGGTTGATGGCGATCAAATGGCGACCCGCGAACGGCGGATAAGTCAAATCAGTCGAAAGCAATCGCTAATGTGGAGTGGCCGCCTGCTCAGGGCGTGTTTGGTGACGCTCGCTTTTTCGGCGGCCGTCGCGGCCACGCGGCCGGCGCAAGCGCAGGCCAATTTCGATCGGCCGGGTGGCGATTATCAGAGTTCGCCGGTCGCGTCGGGCGATCCGGCGGAGTGCGCGCTGGTCTGCGAGCGTGACCGGCGCTGCCGGGCCTGGAGCTTCAACTACCCGACAGATATCGTCGGCGGCGCGGTTTGCTGGCTGAAGGGCAACGTGCCGACGCGTACCCAGGACAATTGCTGCGTCTCCGGCGTACGCGGCGCCGGTGTGGTCGAACCGCGTAACGGGGCGGTCGAAACCTCGATCGACCGGTTCGGCGGCGATTACCGCAATTTCGAACTCAAAGGCGGCGACGGCGACGAAGCCTGCAAGGCAGCCTGCACCGGCGACAACAAATGCCGGGCCTGGACCTATGCGCGGCCGGGCTATGCCGGAAGAGATGCGCACTGCTTCTTGAAAAAGGATATCAAGCCGCCGCGGCGCAGGGCCGGATTTACGTCGGGCGTGGTGAGGTAATGGCTATTCGTAGAGTGCAAAGCGAAGCGTGCCCACCATAACTGCGCGTATTGGAAGGTTGGTGGGCACGGCGCGAGCGCGCCTTTGCCCGCCCTACAATTTGCGTGAGCCCGCCTCCGGCGGCAGCACCGTGATTTCCGGCCACAGCTTTTTCCAGCGCTTCGCCTTGGCCTCGTAATTTGCGGCCGAGAAATTAGGCCCCGGATTGGGACGGACGATCATGTCGGCGATGTCGTCAAATCCATTCGGCGCATAGACGTCGTGGCCGTCAGCGGTGCGACGGATTCCGACCTGGGTATTTTTGGTGAGGAAGCGGTCGATGCCTTGCGTCGACGATTGCAGCGCGGAGTAGGGCAGGCCATGCTTTTGCGGGTACCAGAGATGGACGCGTGCCTGATTGCGCACCTCGACCTTGGCGCCCAGCTTTGCCAGCCGCTGGCCGAGTTCGCGGATCACCGCGTCCTCGGCCTGCCACGATGTGTCCGGATCGAAATAAAACACATCGTAGTCGGCGATGCCATAATCGAGCGCGCGCATCGTCCGCACATTCCATGCGGTCTGCACCAGGCACCCGGAGACGATCCACGCATCCGGCAGCGCCAGCCGGAACAATTCGCCGGCAATTATTTCATTGATTGGATTGCGAAGTGCTGCGGCGAGAAACGCGTCCTGGTCCATGGGCGGTGCCGTGCTTCGTAGGGTGCGGCAAAGGCGCACTTCGCGCCGTGCCCACCATTTAAGAATCGGCAAGCACATCACGTCGAATGGTGGGCACGCTTGCGCTTTGCCCACTCTACGATTTTGCCTCAAACCATTTGACCGCCCTCTTCGAGGCCAGCGTCCGCCATTGCCGGCGCAGCAGCGGCTCGACGGTCGCGCGCGTAGTCTTCGATAACCGGATCAGTACGACAGGATAATCTCTGTAATGATCGGTGAAGTAAAATACCTTGGGCTTACTTTCCACCAGCATGTCGCGCTCGTCGGGCGGAACGCCAAACATAACGAGACTGTCGCCGTCCTCCTTCAGCCGCACCAGCAATTTCTTCCGCACCTTGAGCGCCGGCGTGCCGTAGGAGGTGCCGTCCTCGACCTCCGGCCACGCCAATGAAATCTTTCTGACGTCGTCGAAGGTCACGGTGAAGGTCTCTCCCTCACCCCCGCGCAACGGCTTCGCCGTTGTCGCTGGAGGAGCGGCGTCTTCGCCGCGTCTCGAACGGTGAGCCGTGGAACGGTCTCATGGTTCGAGACGGCGCAAGGGCGCCTCCTCACCATGAGGTCTCCTAATGCACCGCGGTAAAAAACCGGGCGATGCGAAAACCCGACAGCCAGGTCGACACCGGCCGGCTGCGCAGCCCGAGGTCCCATGATCCAATGACGGCGTCGGCGCGGCCGACCAGATTGTCCATCGGCAACAGCCCGACCCCGCCTTCGCGCACCGGCACGCGGCTGTCGGCGGAGTAGTCGCGGTTGTCGCCCATCACGAACAGCCGGTCCGGCGGCACGGTCACTTCAGCCGTGTTGTCGAGCCGGCCATTGTCGCGAATCTTGAAAATCGCGTGGCTGACGCCGTTCGGCAGCGTCTCGACATAGCGATACGCGGGTTCAGCCCGGCCATCGTCGTCTTCGGCCTCGCCAGTCCCATCGGGCCGCAGCGACGCCGCATGGTCGTTGATGAAGAGCTGGCCCTGCCGCATCTGGATGCGATCGCCGGGCAGGCCGACGACGCGCTTGACCCAGGCCTGCGAACGGTCGCCCGGCCAGCGGAATACGACGACATCGCCGCGCTTCGGGGTTCCGCCGAACACCCGCCCGGTCTCGGGCAGGTTGATCTGTATCGGCAGCGAGGAAGTGCCGTAGCCGTAAGGATATTTCGATGCCAGCAGCGCGTCGCCGATCAGCAGCGTGGGCTCCATCGAGCCTGACGGCACGTAGAACGGCTCGGCCAGCGCGCCCTTGGCGACGAAAACGACCAGCACGATCGCCACCAGCTGGAAGAACTGCGCCCCCCAGCCGGGAGCCTTTGAGGCCACCAATTTGTCGTTCATGCTCATCCGCCGGTGCCTCCGACCGTAATGCGCTCCATCCGCAGCGTCGGCTGGCCGACGCCGACCGGCACGCCCTGGCCGTGCTTGCCGCAGGTGCCGATGCCGGTATCGAGCGCGAGATCGTTGCCGATCATGGTGATGCGATGCAGGTCGGTCGGCCCGTTGCCGATCAGCATCGCGCCCTTCAGCGGCGCGCCGACTTTGCCGTTCTCGATTCTGTAGGCCTCGGTGCACTGGAACACGTATTTGCCCGAGGTGATGTCGACCTGGCCGCCGCCGAAATTCGCGGCATAGATTCCGTTTTTGACCGAGGCGAGGATTTCCGAGGGCTCACGTTGGCCTGACAGCATGTAGGTATTGGTCATGCGCGGCATCGGCACATGCGCATAGCCCTGGCGCCGGCCGTTACCGGTCGGCTTCATGTTCATCAGCCGGGCGTTCTGGCGGTCCTGCATATAGCCGACCAGGATACCGTCCTCGATCAGCACGGTGCGGCTGGTCGGCGTGCCCTCGTCGTCGATCGACAGCGAGCCGCGCCGCGCCGCCATGGTGCCATCATCGACCACGGTGACGCCCTTGGCCGCCACCTGCTGGCCCATCAGGCCTGCGAAGGCGGAGGTCTGCTTGCGGTTGAAATCCCCTTCCAGCCCGTGACCGACGGCTTCGTGCAGCATCACGCCGGGCCAGCCGGCCCCTAATACAACATCCATTTCGCCGGCCGGCGCCGGCACCGATTCGAGATTGACCATGGCCTCGCGGATCGCCCCGTCGGCCTTGGCCTCGATGAAACGCGCAAAGCCCTCACGGCCGCCATAACCCTTGCTGCCGCTTTCCTGACGATCGCCCTGGCCCGCGACCACCGAAATATTGACGCGCACCAGCGGGCGGACGTCGCGATAGCTCTCGCCGTCGGGACGCAGGATTTCCACCACCTGCCAGGTGGCCCCTAAGCTCACCGTGACCTGCCGCACCCGCGGGTCCTTGTCCCTGACATAGGCGTCGATTTCGGCGAGCAGTTTGATCTTGCTCTCGAAGTCCTGCCCCTCAAGCGGATTGTCGTCGCCATAGAGCCGAACATTGGTATGTGCGGGCGCGGCCGCGAACGTTCCCGCATAGCCGCCGCGCACCGCCGCGACCGCATCCGCCGCACGGATCAGCGCCGGCAGCGAGACGTCGGAGGAGTGCGCGTAACCCACCGCGTCATCTTTCACCGCGCGCAGCCCAAAACCCTGCGCGGTGTCGTAGGTCGCCTGCTTCAGCCGGCCATTGTCGAACATCAGCGCTTCGGTCTGGGAGTATTCCAGGAACAACTCGCCGTCGTCGGCGCCCTCAAGCCCGCGCCCAACCTGATGGCGCACGGAATCGCGGTCGAGATTGGCGCGGTCGAGCAGGGAGATTGTGGGGGGATTGGTCATAAAGGCCTCAATCGGGTGCCGGGATAGCCAATATATGCGGCCGTTGTGGGTTTGCGAGGGCTGGATTGCCAGCAGGATACTGTAGATCAACCGAGCGAAAGACGCATGACGTGGCGGCGGGTGCCGGCACGGCCGATTGCCTTGAAGCCGGTTCGTTCAAACAGGCCGACAAAGCCCATGAAACGGTAGCTCGGGGAATCGGGATCGACCGGATAGGCTTCGAGAACTTTGCCGCCCTTGCGGCGCGCATGATCAATGGCGGCATTGAGTATTTCCTCGCCTGCGCCTTTCCCACGTAGATCGCGACGGATGAAAAAGCAGGCGAGCGACCACACGGCGTTAGGCGCATCGCCGAAATCATCCGGCCCGCCAAGTGGACGATAGGTCGTGCGCGGGGCAATCGAGCACCACGCGACCGGTTCGTCGGCAAGATAACCAAGCAGGCCAATCGGTGAGCCTTTTCGGACGCGCGAATGGATTGCCGCCTTGCGGCTGCTGCCATCGGTCGTTTTCGCCTCGGCCACGGTGGCGCGCCACAGCATGCACCAGCAGCTCTTCGGTCCGCCACGCGCCGCGAACAGCTGTTCGAAGTCGCACCAATTATTGTTGTCGACTTCGCGGAAGGCAAGTTGCGGTGCGGGCATGATGGGTTATGGCAAGAGGTGAAAGGCCGAGGCGGGGTCGCAATAGCAGCGAACGTGGATGACCGCGGCAGGCGCCGGCACGACAAAAAAATCGGCGATCCCCTGCTACGGCAACTTGTCATACCCCTCGCCGATTCCGTTCAAGCTGAGCGGGAAGCCGATACCTTCTTCGGGCGTCTCGAAAATGATAAAGGTCGCGGTCTTGGCGGTACGGAGTTGCCCCAGCAGCTTGTCGTCCATCACCACCTCGGCGACGCAGCCATTGGGCAGGCACCTGACAAAACCGGCGCGGCCGACGTCGACATTGTCGAGCTTGAGGCCGAGGCCGGACGGCAGCAGTACGCCCAGCGGAGCCACCACCCGCATCAGCTTGCTCTTCTGGTCGGCGGTTTTCAGCACGATGACGGTGAGGCCGGCATTGGAGCGGTCTTCCGCCACCACGCTTTGGATCAAGGCGCATTGCTCGGCTTGCGCGCCCGGCGGGGTGTCGCAGCGGATTTGCCAGTCGCCATGGACCGAGCGCACCGCGCCTTGCGCGCCGGCCGAGGCGGTCAGGCCAAGCAACAACGCGGTGGCAAGGCCCAGGGCGACTGGCAAACGGCCTCGACCGGCGGCAAGGCGATTGCAGCGGCCTGCGGCTGATATCGCCTTTTGTTTAGAAAGCCTCATCCGGGTCGATCCCATGATATTCCCGTGGCAATGTCGGGTCCGAACACCGGACTGATACGGCAATGACGGCGCCTTGAAGGCAACCTTTCAGCGTTCCGTGGACCAACTGGGGCGCTCCCTGACCTTGCGAATCAGGTTCCGGTGGAACGCCCGGTCTGTGCCTACATCGGGCTTGCAGCCTGTCAAGCGGTGCGGGGGTGCAAAACTGGCATTTTAACCTGATTTCAAGGGAAATTGTGACACCGCGACGATAGCCGGTGACGCATCGCCCGGTGCTGTACTACTCATTGCGAGAGCCAACGAATTATGGTTTGAGAGGCTTGATTTCGACGCGTTCTAGCGATCTGGCCCAGGTCCTTCTAGCGAGTACTTCCGGGACGTACTCGTGGAGTGTACTCCTAGTGTACTTCCAAAGTACATCCCAAGGCCGTTTGTCAGGGGCGGATCGTGCGGCATTTCCAGCCATCCGGCGGAATGCTTTGGGGATTTATCAAGGGAGCGCGCGCGGCATGAAGCTGTCGAAGGGCCAAGTGGGCCGGCGGTTGCTGGGGTTAGCGGTGGCTGGCGTCGTGCTGGCGGCCGGCGGGGCGGCGTTCGCCGAATTGGGGCAGCCCGCGCCGTGGGAATACAAGCTGCAGGAATCCGGCTCGTCGGTGATGGACAACATCACCTGGTTTCACAATTTCCTGTTGGTGCTGATCACCGTGATCACGCTGTTCGTGCTGGCGCTGCTGGTGATCGTGGTGGTGAAGTTCAATGCCAGATCCAACCCGGTTCCTTCCAGGACCACCCACAACACCCTGATCGAAGTGGCCTGGACGCTGCTTCCCGTGCTGATCCTGGTCGGCATCGCGGTGCCGTCGTTCCGGTTGCTGTTCCAGGAGCTCGATATTCCCAAGGCCGATCTGACCATCAAGGCGACCGGCAAGCAGTGGTACTGGAGTTATTCCTATCCCGACAACGGCAAGTTCGAATTCGATTCGCTGTTGGCCCAGGATAAGCAGCCGCGGCTGCTCGGCGTCGATAACGAGATGGTGGTGCCGGTGAACAAGACCATCCGGATCCAGACCACCGGCGCCGACGTGATCCACTCCTTCGCGGTGCCGGCGTTTGGCATCAAGATCGACTCGGTGCCCGGCCGCCTCAACGAGACCTGGTTCAAGGCGACCAGGGTCGGCATGTATTACGGCCAATGCTCGGAACTATGCGGCAAGGATCACGCCTTCATGCCGATCGCGGTGCGGGTGGTGAACGATCAGGAATTCGCAACCTGGGTCGAAGGGGCGAAGAAGAAATTTGCGGCCAACCCGGCGAACTCGCTCGCCTCGGCTGGCGCAGCTGCGCAGTAAGCCTAAAGCTGCACGCGCACCGACGGGACAAGGGCGACGGGACCGCGAGGTCCGAATAAGACTGCAAGGCAGGATTTTGAAAATGGCAACGACCGCAGCAACTCATACCGATCATGGGCACGACGATCACGCGCACGACCATCCGACCGGATGGCGGCGTTTCGTCTATTCGACCAACCACAAGGACATCGGCACGATGTACCTGGTGTTTGCGATCATCGCCGGCCTCATTGGCGCC